>Ga0134123_10000069_pt1 | contig 63088 bp, 51 predicted proteins | sample KB303_FD_96460 | JGI IMG/M metagenome (GOLD analysis project Ga0134123, IMG submission 96460) | Terrestrial soil microbial communities without Nitrogen fertilizer from Kellogg Biological Station, Michigan, USA - KB3-0-3 | ecosystem: Environmental > Terrestrial > Soil > Unclassified ...
GAGGGGATGGACGGAATACTTCCGCACCAAAACGTGCGATATCAAAGCGCGAAGCCCCCATCGACATCATTTCGATTGCGCAACAGGCCAAACCGAACGTCATCGGCCAGATGGAGTTCTTGCGCATCCAATTCACGACGTTGTCAACCGTAGTGAGAACCACCCCTTCCGGCGTAGGGTTTCCGTAGGTAGCTTCCTGGACGATGCGCTTGCCGTTCTTGATCTCTACGTAGGGTCCAAAATCCAATACGTTTGCCATCTCTTTTATTTTAAACTACCGCCCCCCAAAAGGAAGATCGAGTTGGGATCGCGCGTGGCGGAGCACTCAGAAAGACTTCGATGCCTCGGTAAGTAGTTATAGCGGTACGATCCCCGCCCACGGCTGCCGCTTCACAGGGGGGAGCGTCTGGCTTAGGACACACTGATGTTCTCGATAGAAGCCAGCTCTTCGGGGGAAAACTCCAGCTTTGCCAGCGAGGCCACATTCTGCTCTATCTGCTCGACGCGGCTGGCACCAATTAAAGCGCTAGTCATACAAGGTTGGCGCAGTACCCAGGAAAGCGCCATTTGTGCGAGAGACTGACCCCGTTTCTGAGCGATATCGGTGAGTCGACGAACCTGCTCGAGGCGATGGTCATCGATGTCTTTGGGCTTCAAGAAGCCGTAAGACTTCGAGGCCCGCGAGTCGCTGGGGATCCCTTGCAGGTAGCGATTGGTAAGCAGCCCCTGCGCGAGGGGCGTGAAGGCAACACAACCGATCCCCTCCTGAAGCAGAACATCGAACAGGCCGGTTTTTTCTGGAGTGCGTTCAAACACAGAATATTTCGGCTGATGGATCAAGCAGGGTGTACCGAGTTCCCGCAGGGCCGCCGCCGCCTGCACCGTTTGTTCCGCGTTGTAATTGGAGATACCGACGTAGAGAGCCTTGCCCGACCGAACCGCTTGATCCAGCGCCGACATGGTTTCTTCGACCGGCGTGTTTGGATCAGGCCGGTGGGAATAAAAGATGTCCACGTATTGCAGGCCCATGCGTTTCAGGCTCTGATCGAGACTAGCTATCAGATACTTGCGCGATCCCCAATCGCCGTAGGGCCCCTCCCACATCGTGTACCCGGCCTTGGTGCTGATGATCAATTCATCGCGATAGGGAGCGAAATCGGTTCTGAGGATGCGCCTGAAATTCTCTTCTGCGGAGCCCGGCGGCGGACCATAGTTGTTTGCCAGGTCAAAGTGCGTGATTCCGAGATCGAAGGACCGCCGCAGCATCGCACGGCAATTTTCCAACGCATCGACTCCCCCGAAGTTGTGCCAGAGGCCGAGGGAAATAGCCGGGAGATCAAGGCCGCTCTTGCCGCAGCGGCGGTACTGCATGGTCGAGTAACGGTTCGCGGCGGGAATGTAGGACATTTCCGAACTCTAACTGAGGACCGCTTTCACTGCTACCTGCTTGCGTCCGTCGCTGGGGACCGGTACCACATTACCCTTGACGACGACGCCGTCAACCGATAGCGCCACCGCATTGCCGTTGCCCTGACGATGAACCTCGATATGGAAGGTCACGCCGCGGAATTTGCGCGTGGCCCTGAACCCCTTCCAGCTCTTCGGCAGGACCGGTGCGATCTCGAGACCTTGGTAGCAGGTGCGAATTCCCAGAATCCATTGGGTGACGGCGAAGTAGTTCCACGCAGCCGTGCCGGTAAGCCATGAGTTCTTGGCTTCGCCGTGGGTCGGGGCATCGCGCCCAGCGATCATTTGCGCATACACGTAGGGCTCGCAGCGATGGACTTCGCTAATGGCTTCGCGCGCAGAGGGATTAATACGCAAGTAGTAATCGAAGGCCTGATCGCCATTGCCGAGACGGGTTTCGCCAATGATGACCCAGGGATTGTTGTGACAGAAGATTCCCGCGTTCTCTTTGTAACCCGGCGGATAGGAAGAGATCTCGCCGAGCTGTAAGTAATATTTGGAATAGGCTGGCTGTTGCAACACGATCCCGTGCTCGGTCGCAAGGTGTTTGCGGGTTGACTCGAGGGCCTTCGCAGCCATGCCGTCGGTGAGCCCCACGCCGGCCAGTGAGCAGAAGCCTTGAGTCTCAATGAAGATCTTCCCTTCTTCACATTCTTTCGAGCCAACCTTGTTTCCAAAATCGTCGTAGGCTCGGAGGAACCAATCGCCATCCCAGCCGTGATTGCGAATCGTCTCCTCCATCTTCATGACCTCAGCGATATAGTCCTTCGCCTCGGCTTCCGCTTCGGCGCACTTGCTTGTTCCGCCATGTTTCGGGCAGGCTTTTTGGACCGTGATGTCGGCGAGTTCGCGACCGGCGAGGCAGAAAAGGCCGGCAATAAAGATCGACTCGGCTACCTTGCCCTCTTTGTTCGTCGTCGTCTGGAAAGACTGTCCCGGAGTGTCCGAGAAGCAATTTAGGTTCAGACAGTCATTCCAGTCAGCGCGGCCGATCAGCGGCAGACCGTGAGGCCCGAGGCGATCGAGGGTGTACTGGAAGCTTCGCTGCAAGTGGTCGTAGAGCGACTGCTCCGATCCCGGCTCGTTGTCGTAGGCAACCAACTCCTTCAGGATGCCCCAATCGCCGGTCTCCTTCAGATAGGCCGCGACACCGAGAATGAGCCAGTGCGGATCGTCGTTAAAGTTGCTGCCGACATCGTTATTCCCGCGCTTTGTCAAAGGCTGATATTGATGATAAGCGCCACCGGTCGGAAGTTGTGTGGCCGCGAGATCGAGTATGCGCTCGCGGGCGCGGGACGGAACCATGTGCACGAAGCCGAGCAGGTCCTGATTGGAATCGCGGAAGCCTAAGCCACGCCCAATACCAGATTCATAGAACGAAGCCGAGCGTGACATGTTGAATGTCGCCATGCACTGGTAGGCGTTCCAGATGTTCACCATGCGGTTGGTGTGTTCGTCGGGCGTATCGACTTGCACGATGCTCAGCAGACTGTCCCAATACTCGCGCAGCCTCTCAAAAGCGGCATCGGCGTTTGAGGGACTGAGATACTTCGTAATTGTCGCCTTCACCGATTTTTTGTTGATCGTTTGCGAATTGGGCGGCTCGAACTTCTGGTCTTTTGCGTTCTCCTGGTAGCCGAGCAGGAATACGATCTGCCGCGATTCGCCAGGCTTCAAGTTCAATTTGATGTGCTGATAGGCTACCGGCGCCCAGCCGTAAGCGATCGAGTTCTCTGACTCTCCACGTTCAACCACCGCCGGATTATCCCAACCGCGATACGGTCCGAGAAACTTGTCGCGTTGGGTGTCGAAGCCATCGGGTTTTAGCGAGGATGCGAAATAGGAGAAGTGATCGCGACGTTCTCGGTATTCGGTTTTGTGATAGATGACACTGTCTTCGACCTCAACTTGGCCGATGCTCAAGTTCCGCTGGAAATTCGTCGAGTCGTCTTGCGCATCCCAAAGGCAAAACTCCACGCCGCCAAAAACCGAGAGTGACGCGGCGTGGAGGCGATGGTTGGTAATGGTCAACTGCCAGATTTCCAGGTTTTCATCGAGCGGAACAAAATACCGAGTGCACGCCTCAACTTCCTTGTATTCCGAACCGATGATGCTGTACCCCATCCCATGTCGACAGCTGTAGTTCTCGAGTGGATGGCGCGTGGGCTGCCATGAAGGAGACCAGAATTCCTTGGCATCGTTGTCGCGTAGGTAGATGTATCGCCCCCCGCAATCGAAGGGGGCATTGTTGTAGCGATATCGTGTGAGTCGCCGCAGCCGCGCGTCGCGATAGAACGAGTACCCTCCCGCCGTATTGGAAATGATTCCGAAGTACGCTTGGCAACCGAGGTAATTAATCCACGGCAACGGCGTGTCCGGTTGCGTGATGACGTACTCACGCTTCTGATCGTCGAAGTATCCAAATTTCATCCGTGCTCCCCGCGGAGGAGGTACGCCCGACTGCAAGCGTACAGGCTTGCGAAACGATTTTCTAGGGCATTTTTCGCTTGTCTGAAGCGAACCGGAGATTATACAGTGCAGGACAGAATCGAACGCAAGAACTTTCGTTAGGGTGGGGATGCATGCTTAGGAACCCATCGCGGCGGTGGCGGATTCAAGAAAAATGTTCGGGCAAGGAGATCGAAATCATGCGTCAGGAACGATTATCCGTGAGCAAGCGTTCTTTTGTTTTCGCATGCGTCTTAGCCCTCTTTGCACTTGCCGCCACGCCGGTCGCCCGAGGACAAGTAGCAACCACAGACATTAAGGTGGATCAGGTCGGATATCTGCCGGCTGCGCAAAAAATCGCATTCATTGCCACCTCGGGTGAAACCGCGCAGAGCTTTTCGGTCAAGCGCAGCAGCGACAACAAGGTGGCGTTTGAGGGAAAGTTGGGCGCTCGGGCGCACGATTCCAATACCGGCGACGACGTCCAAGCCGCTGATTTTTCGATACTGCGTGAACCGGGACGGTATTACATCGAGGTTCCAGGCATCGGCCGCAGTTGGAACTTCTCAATTGAGGCCAACGTTTACGCCCGCGCATACAAGCTCGTCATGCTCGGCTTCTATGGTCAGCGCTGCGGACGAGAGGTTGATCTCGGCTCTGAATTTCCAGGCTACAAGCATGCCGCGTGTCATGTGAAAGGCGAGTTTCATTCGACCTCCGGTAAATCAGGGGATCGCGACAACCTGGGTGGCTGGCATGATGCTGGCGACTATGGTCGATACGTGGTGAATTCGGGCATCTCAACTGGTTCCCTGCTCTGGGCATGGGAGCTGTACGCGTCCAATCTCAAGAACATCAAATTGAAAATTCCTGAGAGTGGAAACGGCACGCCAGACATCCTGAACGAAGCGCGCTGGAACCTCGAGTGGATGCTAGAGATGCAGGATGATGATGGCGGAGTATGGCACAAACAGACCAGCCCACACTTTGCTGGGTTCGTACTGCCGGAGGACGACACGCTGGTGAGCGAGGTCATTGGCACTGGGACGTCGCCCTATAAGAGTACATGCGCAACCGCAGATCTGGCCGCGGTGGCGGCGATTGCCGCCCGTTTGTACAAGCCGTTCGATGAGAAATTCGCCGCGAAGAACTTGCAAGCGGCACGCCAAGCCTGGCTGTGGACCGAGAAGAATCCGAACGTTACATTCAAGAACCCTCCTGGCATTAGCACCGGTGAGTACGGAGACAACGACTGCACCGACGAGCGGGTGTGGGCAGCGGCAGAACTGTGGCGCACAACCGGGAATGCGGACTATAACGACTTCTTCCTGAAAAATTACGCTGAGTTTCAACCCAAGTTGGACGCGCCTCCGGCCGAGGGGTGGAGAGAAGTTGCTCCCATGGGCCTCTGGACATACGCATTGGCGAAGCGCCAAGGTTCCGATGCCTCGGCGGTTGCGGCCATCCGCACGAACAGCGTAGAACTGGCCAGGCGCATTGCCCAGCGCACGGCCGCCGATCCGTATCACGTCAGCCTGGTGGCAAAGGATTACGTCTGGGGATCAAATGGCGTGGCCGCGTCATACGGGCTGCAGCTGCTTGTGGCCAACGCATTTTCCCCCGATCCGGCCTTGCTCAACGCGGCAACCGATGATCTGCACTACCTGCTGGGGCGCAATACCTTCTCACTGTCATGGGTGACCCAGCTGGGGGAGCATCCCTACCGTTATCCGCATCACCGACCAAGCGGTGCGGATGAAAATAAAGAGCCATGGCCCGGGTTGCTGTCAGGAGGGCCAAACGCGGGGCGTCAGGACGCGGTGCTTGCCAAACTGGCGAAGGGATTGCCTCCGGCCAAGGTGTATGCCGACGATCAAGGCTCGTATGCGAGCAACGAAATCGCGATTAATTGGCAGGCTGCAGTGGTATTTCTATTGGCGGGAACACTGCAATAGTTGGAGCGTTGCATTTGAAGATTAGGGCGATCTTACGCCGGTTTTTGGCTGAGTACTCTCGGTTCTCTGTTGTATAGTTGGCACGGCCCCAGCACGATTGGCCGTGGTTGCGGCCCCGATGGTCAGCGCCTGTAATCGAACCTTCGCGTCTCAATGAGGTGTCCTTTGAATCTACACGGCATCGATATCGCCGTAGTCGTGGCTTATCTCGTGACCTCAGTTCTCGTGGGCTACTGGGTCTCGCATCGCGCGTCAAGAGATATCAAGGCCTACTTCCTCGGTGGCAACGTCATGCCTTGGTACGTCCTGGGGGTCTCGAACGCCTCAGGCATGTTCGACATTAGCGGCACCATGCTGCTGGTCTACTGGATGTTCGTCTATGGCTTGAAGAGCGTCTGGATTCCTTGGTTGTGGCCAACCTTCAACCAAATCTTTCTCATGGTGTATTTGTCGAGTTGGCTCCGGCGATCCAATGTTATGACGGGTGCGGAGTGGATTCAGACGCGCTTCGGTAAAGGTCGAGGCGCAAACCTAGCGCACATCATCGTGGTCATCTATGCGTTCTTCAGCATCATCGGTTTTTTCACCTACGGCTTTAAGGGGATCGGGAAGTTCGCGGCCACATTCCTTCCTTGGCATCTGAGCGCCAACGAATATGCGCTCATCCTGATTGCCATCACCACCTTTTACGTGATCAAGGGCGGGATGTTCAGCGTCGTAATCACCGAGGTCATGCAGTTTTGCATTCTGTCAGTGGCATCTTTTGCCGTCGGCATCATCGCCATGATGAAAGTCTCCCCGGACACGCTTCGCCGTTTCATTCCCGCCGGATGGGAAAATGTTTTTTTCGGTTGGCACTTGAACATGGACTGGTCTCGGCTGGTTCCTTCCGCTAACACCAAGATCGCTGAGGACCACTACGGACTCTTCGGATTTTTTGTGATGATGCTGCTGTTCAAGGGAATTCTGATCAGCGCGGCTGGCCCCGCACCCAACTACGACATGCAACGCGTGCTCTCCTGCAAGAATCCGCGGGAGGCTGCCATGATGAGCGGCTGGGTTAACGTCGTACTGACCTTCCCGCGCTATTTCCTTATCACCGGCCTCACCGTCCTCGCGCTGGTGTTCTTCAGTGGCGCCATACGCGGCATGGGCACGCACATGGATTTCGAGAGCATTCTTCCCGAAGCTCTCGGACGGTTCGTTCCCGCCGGATTGCTCGGCTTTCTTATTGCCGGATTGTTGGCCGCCTACATGTCGAATTTTGCTGCGACCGTAAACGCCGCACCTCCATATTTCGTCAACGACATCTACAAGCGCTATATCAACCCGAATGCGAACCCGAAGACATATGTGCGGCTCAGCTATCTCAGCTCGTTCATGGTGGTATTGCTCGGAGTACTTATCGGCTGGTACATCGGAACCGTGAACGACGTGGTGATTTGGATCGTTACATCGCTATGGGGAGGCTATACCGCGTCCAACGTTTTGAAGTGGTATTGGTGGAGGTTCAACGGACATGGATACTTCTGGGGGATGGTGGTCGGCATGGCCTCGTCCCTGACTGTGCCCCTGAGCCTCACCAAGATTCCGTCCCTGCAGGCTTGGGCAAGCCGACACTCGCTGAACCTTGAGGTTTCCTTTGGATTCGGCCTGGTGTTTCTGTTGTCGTTAATCGCTTCCCTTTTGGGCACATTCCTCACCAAGCCAGAAGAGGAAGAAATCTTGAAGAGCTTTTATCGTCGTGTACGCCCCTGGGGATTCTGGGGACCGGTCCTGCAGAAGGTACAGGCGGAAGATCCCTCCTTCCGGCGAAATACGGACTTCTGGCGCGACATGTTTAACATCGTGGTGGGAATGGTATGGCAGGTAACGCTCGTCGCCTTGCCCATTTACATTGTGACCTGGAACCTACCCTATGCGGGCTATGCGGTAGTGGTTGTTGCGATCACGTCGATCATCCTCAAGTACACCTGGTACGACCACCTCAAAGATCTGGAGCACATTAACCAGTACAGCGGGCAAGTCGAAGCAGCCAAGGAGGTTTCGACAGCTCTTTAACCGCCCAGAAGCCACGACCGCATCCTTTCGGTTAAATTCATGAGAATTCATCTGCTTGCTTTTGTCGTGCTACTTCCCTCTTTTTCCTTGGCGCAGCCGGCCGTCTCCAACATCGGCAACTGGTACATGCAGGACGCGGCCGGGGTAAAAGAACCGGGCTCTGTGGTCTCGTCCTCTTCGTACAAACCGAAAAGTTGGTATGCGGCTACCGTGCCGGGAACGGTGCTGACCACACTGGTAAACAACAGGATCTACCCCGAGCCGCTGTACGGCGAAAACATGCGCCGCATTCCCGAGAGTCTGAACAAAACAGGCTGGTGGTATCGAACGACTTTCAGCGTGCCCAAGGAGTTCAAAGGACGGCGCGTCTGGTTGCACTTTGCCGGCATCAATTACGGCGCGGAGATCTGGGTGAACGGGCACCAGAGTGGAACTATGAAGGGCGCCTTCATTCGCGGAGACTTCGATGTGACTGATTTCGTCAGGTCCGGCAAAAGCGCGGTTCTGGCGGTGCTGGTCTCGCCTCAGCCGCATCCTGGTACTCCGATTGAGCATACGGTTGCCAATGGCGTGGGCAAAAACGGCGGAGATAGCGCGATCGATGGACCGACCTTTCTCTGCACCATCGGATGGGATTGGCTCCCGGCAGTTCGAGATCGGGACACAGGAATCTGGCTTCCCGTCACCCTGGATTCAAGCGGGCCAGTCGTGGTCAAGGATCCCTTTGTCACATCCGAAATCCAACCGCCTTTTACGAATGCCGATCTTCGCATTGCAGTGACTTTGGAGAATAAATCGCCGCAAACAGTCACTGGCACGCTGACCGGAACGATCCAATGGCAAAACGGGAACCAGAAATCGGTAACGTTCAGCAAAACAATGGCCATCGCCGCGGGCAGCCAACAGGACATAGCCCTCGACAAGGATTCCACGCCGGAACTTCACTTCGATGATCCGAAGTTGTGGTGGCCGAACGGATATGGGCCGCAGAATCTCTACTCCCTGACACTACGGTTCGACATCGACGGGAGGGAATCGTCTACGCAATCTCGCCAGTTTGGCATTCGCAAGATTGAATATCAGGTTGCCGATTCGCAGAACCTCACGCTTTCGGTCAACGGAGTGAAGGTGATGGCGCGTGGCGGAAATTGGGGCCTGGACGAGGGCATGAAGCGCATCCCTCGCGACCGGCTGGACGCGCAGTTCCACATGCATGCGCTCGCCAATCTCAACATCATCCGCAACTGGGTGGGTCAAAGCACCAGTCCCGACTTTTACGATCTGGCCGACAAATACGGAATCCTGCTGTGGGACGAGTTCTTCCAACCCAATCCCTACGACGGACCAGATGTTACAGACCTTCCAACTTATCTCGCAAACGTCACCGACAAGGTGGTCCGTTATAGAAACCATCCTTCGATTGCAGTCTGGTGCGCGCGCAACGAGGGATATCCGCCCAAGGAGCTTGAGGACGACTTGAAGCCGCTAATGGCGCGGCTCGATCCGTCGCGCCTCTACCAGTCGAACTCCGCGGAAGGGCGGGGGGTGTCATCCGGTGGTCCATATTATTGGCGTTCCCCTCGCTTCTTTTACGCGATCAGCGAAAGCTTCAAGACCGAAACCGGATCGGTCTCGATTCCTACCCTTGAGTCAATTCAGGGAATGATGCCGCCAAACGATTGGGAGACGATCAATGACGACTGGGCGCAGCACGACATGGCACACGGCGCGCAACGCGGCGATGAGTTCCCTGTCATGCTGGCCCACCGTTACGGGCACATTCGCAACCTGGCTGACTTTGTCCGCAAAGGTCAGCTCGCCACCTATGAAGCATTTCGTGCTATGTATGAGGGCCGCAACTCGGAAATGTTTAAGTCCACAACCGGCGTCCTCACGTGGATGAGCAATCCCGCGCAACCCAGCTTTGTTTGGCAACTCTATCACTACGATCTTGAGCCGAATGCGGCGCTGTTTGCGGTCAAGAAAGCCTGCGAGACGGTTCACGTTCAAATGAACGAAGCAACACGGGGAATTGAGATTGTGAATAACCGGCCGGAAGCGTTAAAGGACCTCAAGCTCGAGGTACTGATGTATCGCTCCGACGGGCACGTCGATTTCCGCCGAGTTGATTCCGTCGCCCAAGTTCCCGGCAGCGCGACCGAAAAAGTTGCGCAAGTACCGAATGCCTACGACACGGCGCTGTTCTTCTTCAAGCTGAACCTCCTCGATGCTCAAGACAAACTAGTGTCCACGAACTTCTACTGGCAGCACGTTGCGCAGGACCAGTTTGACGGCTTGCAGGACCTTCCGACGGTGACTCTGGAAGCTGACGCGACCAGCCGGGCGGAGAACGACAAGACCTTTTTTACCGTTAGCCTGGCAAACAAGAGCAACAATATCGCCTTGCTCTCGCACTTGCAGCTCCATCAGAAGAAAAGTGGAAGGCGGGTTCTTCCAGTGTTCTACTCCGATAATTATCTGTCCCTGGTTCCGGGTGAAAACACAACCGTCACCATCGAAGTGGCAACCAAAGATCTGCAGGGCGACGAACCACTCATCGAGATAGACGGATATAACGTCGATGTCAAGGCGGTAGATGGACCGGTGTCAATCAGCACCAACCTGAACGCGCAGCCTTCGCACTGGCCGGAGTCCAATATTGTGGCGGATTTGAAGTAAGTTCTGCAGGTCAGAAGAACCGGACGCGGAGCGTTAGCCCCCCTTCCGGGGATAGAAAGCAAACCGCAAGCTACAAACGTTCCTCCCTAGGCAAGCGCGTGACCAGGAGGCGGGCGAGCTAAGGGCGGCGCTCCCTTAACCTCAAATCTGGTAATCGATCTCGATGACCGCCTGCAGCGACTTTTCGCTGTCCTGGTCTATCCCTTCGGCAACGCTGCCTTCCAGTTGCTGCACGCGCTTCTGTAGCTCCTTAACCTGAGTCGCAACCACAGAAAGTGCCTCTGACAAGGGATCGGTAATCTGCTTGGGATCGGTGATCACTACGCGCTTGCCTTGGCGGAAGATGATGTGGCCGGGAACCCCGACGACAGTAGAATCGTCTGGAACACTGCGCAGAACCACGGATCCAGCGCCGATGCGCGAGTTGTGACCGATCTCGATATTACCGAGGACGCGCGACCCGGCGCCGATCACCACCCGGTTTCCAATGGTGGGATGGCGTTTACCTTCTTCTTTCCCCGTGCCACCAAGAGTCACATCCTGGTAGATTGTCACCTCATCGCCGAGGACCGTGGTTTCGCCGATTACCACGCCCATCCCGTGATCGATGAACAAACGCCTGCCCACGTGCGCCGCGGGATGGATTTCGATTCCGGTGAACACTCGCGCAACTTGTGATAGCCACCGCGCACACAGACGCGCGCCATGATTCCAAAGCCAGTGGTTCAGCCTATAGAACCACACCGCGTGCAGTCCGGAGTAGCACAACACCACCTCGAGCACGGATCTTGCGGCAGGGTCGTTGTGCAAAACCCAGGAGATGTCGTCGCGCATGCGCTGGAATATCATGCTTATACCGATGTCGTCGGCAGCTCCTGAGCTTCTTTCTTCAGATCCTCGAATAGAATGCTACTCAGATAACGTTCGCCGAAATCAGGCAACACTACGACAATCACCTTCCCGGCGTTCTCATCTCGGGCCGCTACCCGCGACGCCGCAACCACTGCCGCGCCGGAAGATATGCCTACAAGCAGCCCCTCCTCCAGAGCCAGCCGGCGTGCCATCTCGATTGCGTCCTGGCTTGAGACCGTCACAACCTCATCGATGAATTCGGTCCGCAAGATCTTTGGTACGAAGCCCGCCCCAATTCCCTGAATTTTATGCGTAGATGGCGGGCCGCCCGACAAAATTGCGCTTTCCACGGGCTCAACGGCGACCACCTTGAATGATGGCTTTTTCGGCTTGATGAATTCAGAAACCCCGGTGAGAGTCCCACCCGTGCCCACGCCGGAGATCAAGATATCCACTTTGCCGTCTGTGTCATTCCATATCTCCGGGCCGGTGGTTTCGAAGTGTATCTTCGGGTTGGCGGGATTCTCGAATTGTTGCAGAATGAAGCCCTCGCGGGTGTTCGCCAGAATCTCGTTTGCTTTTGCGATCGCGCCCGTCATACCTTTGGCACCGGGAGTGAGGACGATCTCCGCCCCAAAGGCCTTCAAAAGTACACGCCTCTCCATGCTCATCGTGTCCGGCATGGTAAGCACAAGCTTGTAGCCCTTTACGGCGGCGACGAACGCCAACGCGATTCCGGTGTTTCCACTGGTTGGCTCTATCAGAACGGTCTTGCCGGGGTGAATCTTCCCTGCCTTTTCTGCCTCGCTAATGAGGCTCACTCCGATTCGATCCTTCACACTGGCACACGGATTGAACCCTTCCAATTTCGCCAACACGGACGTGCCGTTCACGACTTTATTGAGCTGCACCAGCGGCGTGCGGCCGATTAGGTCGGTTATATCCTTTGCTACGTTCATTTAGAAGTTCTCCGTTAAAGATCTTTATGAATAGCGGTCAAAGACAGAAACGACCTACGATTCTGAGATCGTGGCTCTTTGGGGAATCGGAGCGGTTATGAGCTTAATGATTGCTCGTGGCCCTCGCGAACCGACAATCGCGGCGCCTACAACCGTTGCAGAACAACCAAGGCATCGGATGCTCGCCACCGGGGATCATCAAGACAGTGCAACTCTACCATGTCAGGCTGACAGCTCAGTGTGTCATCTTGACCATCGACCATTCGTCCTGCGGCCTCTCGCCCCTTTAACCCCCGAAATCTGCCACCTGACGCGGCTGAGACGCAGGCACTGTTCGGCCCTTGAACGTCTTGCTTCGCTTGCCCTACAATCCTCTGCCCAGCCCAGTCTGGACGTTATGGATGAAGAGTTCACGATCGACCGCAGCGAGGTTTTTCCGCACGAAGTGCTTGCCCTGCGCGGCCCTTTGACCGCCGTCAATGCACCGGTTTTTCAGAATGCGATGCGCAGGGAGGAACCTGCGGAGGTCGTTATCCTGGATTTTTCAGATGTGCCCTACGTGGACTCGGCAGGACTTGGCTCATTGGTAAGCGCCTTCATCTCGCGTCAAAAGGCGGGGCGGAGAATTGTTCTGAGCGGAATTAATCCTCGCGTGCAGAAGCTATTCGAGATTACCCGGGTACAGGAGTTGTTCTTGATTTTTCCCAGCCCCGAGGAAGCCATAGCCGCCTTGCAAGGAGCAGGGCAAGCCTAGGGTCACTCACGGTCAGCGCTTCAGAATTTCGGGATTTGAACCTCTTGTGCTTTAAGAAAGGCCTCGAGTTTGGCGCGGTCTTCCGCCTTCATCTCTTTGATATCGATCCCATTCCCAACCTGGGGATATTTGGTCGCGATGACACCCTTCCCGAAGATCTTCTCGCCTTCCAGCCACATGACGATTTCAAGGGCGGTACCGACGTCCAGCGTGAACATCGTCTCTATATAGCAGCCGCTCAGGCTGACTTCGCTGGTTGTGGCTCGTAGTGGAGCAACTGCCCCCCGGTAACGCAGTTCGAGTGCAACTGCGGATCTTACGCGAGGAAACCTTCTGCGTTCCTGAGCAGACTCGTGAGTCATGGATTCCCCCTCTGTTTCCTAGCAAAACCAATTTTTCGCGAATCATACGACGGACTGGGAGGCTTGGCAACTTACCAACGTTGCATATAAGAGTTGAACGGTAGTCTTCTAAATATTGAAAACATTGAATTAAACAAACGCCCGAATTAGTGGAAATCATGCGACGATGTCTCCGCGGCGCTGATGGCCAACGGACGAATGGCTTTCGCGACAAGGTGGACAATACCGTCCTGGTTCTGAACGCTGCCCCAGACTTGAACAAATTTGGCATAGAGAACCTCGTGACGATTCTTGTCATAGAAATCGGGCTTGATGATGACGCGCGAGTGGCCGGTTTCATCTTCCAGCGTCATGAAGATGAGCCCCTTCGCTGTGCCCGGACGCTGACGCGTAATCACCGAACCTGCGGTAGTTGCGGTCGCGCCATGGCGCAAGGTTTTCAGTTCCGCTGCCGTCTTGATTCCGCGGTTGTTTAATTCGACTCGCCGGTATGCCATAGGATGTGGCCCGATTGTTAATCCAGTGCCATGGAAATCGGCTACCAACCGCTCTTCGACACCCATATGTGCGAGTGGGGATGAGGTATCGGCTTCGGGGATTTCTTGCAGAAGCGGCCCAGGTTTACGAGCTGCCATCTCCGCCTGCCACAAGGCGTCGCGACGATGCAGTTTGCCGCGTCCACTGATGTTGTTGAGAGCCCCAATTCTAGCCAACATGTTGAGATTGGCTTTGTTGAGTTCGGGCACACGCCGGGACAGGTCATCAATAGAAGAGAAATTCCACTTCGATCGTTGGCAGACGATCGCGTGGGCGGAGGCTTGCGACATGCCGCGCACATAGCGAAATCCAAGGCGGACAACTATGCCTTGGGCATCTTGCTCCAGCGTGCAGTCCCAATCTGAGTGCATGATGTCGACGGGCCGGAAACTCAGTCCGTGACGCTGTGCATCTTTCACAATTGTCGCCGGATGATAAAACCCCATCGGCCAATTGTTGAGCAGTGCAGCGGTGAATGCTGCCAGATATCGGACTTTCAGGAATGCACTGGCATAGGCAATGAGTGCAAAGCTGGCGGCGTGAGATTCAGGAAACCCGTAAAGCGCAAAGGAAGTAATGAACTTCACGATCGCGTCTTGGGCGTTATTTTCGATTCCGTTCTGCGTCATGCCCGCACGCAGCTTGACCTCGATTTCCCGCATGCGACGCTCGGAGCGCTTATGCCCCAGCGCGCGGCGCAATTCCTCGGCTTCGCCTCCGGTAAAGTTCGCGCAAATCATCGCCATGCGCAGGAGCTGCTCTTGAAAAAGCGGAACTCCTAGAGTTCGTTCGAGAACTGGCTGGAGAGACGGGTGAGGATAGGTCACCGCTTCCTTGCCCATTCGGCGATTCAGATAAGGGCTGGTCATCTCGCCAGTGATCGGGCCGGGACGAATGAGCGCGACCTGCGTCACCAGGTCATAAAACTTTGTGGGATTGTTCTTCGGCAGAGATGCCATCTGTGCACAGCTTTCCACCTGAAACATACCTACCGTATCCGCTTTGCGAATCGCATCGTACACGTCGGGAGAGTCCTGGGGAAGGTGAGCGAGATCGACTTCCTCGTGATAGTGATCGCGAATCAAGGAGATGGAATCTTTGAGTACTGCCATCATTCCCAGCCCGAGCAGATCGATTTTCACAATGCCGAGATCGGCGCAATCGTCCTTATCCCACTGCACAACCACACGGTCTGGCATGGTCGCAGGTTCAAGAGGAACAACCGCATCAAGTGATCCTTGGCAAATCACCATCCCGCCGGAATGCTGACTCAAATGGCGCGGCAGGTCCTGGAGCTCAACACAAAGCTGCAGGTAATTCGAGATGTATTCATTGCTGAGATCGAGGCCAGCGGTGGTGAAGTAAGTCGAGAAGTTGTCGTCGGGGCCACGCCACTCCCAGCCGCCCACAATCTTTGACAGCCGGTTCAGGGTTTCGGTATCGAATCCGAAAACCTTGCCGACCTCGCGTGCGGCGGAACGGCCACGATACGTGCAAACGTTGGCGGTCATAGCCGCGCCACGTTCACCGTAGCGCTGATAAAGGTACTGGATTGCCCTTTCGCGATCGTCCCCACTGGGAAGATCGAGATCGATGTCGGGCCACTCACCGCGCTCTTCGGAGAGAAACCGCTCGAAAAGAAGCTCCATCTTGATTGGATCGGCGGCGGTAATTCCCAATGCATAACAAACGGCGCTGTTGGCGGCAGAACCTCTTCCCTGCACCAAGATCCCATGGCCTCGGCAATAACGCACCATGTCCCAAACGATCAGAAAGTAGCCGGCTAATTTAAGTTTCTTAATCAACGCCAGCTCGCGTTCGAGTTGTTGTTGAACGGGTGGCGTGATCGTTCGATATCGGTCCTGTGCGCCTTCCCAGCTACGCTTGTAGAGGAAGGAATCCATCGTCTCTTCCTCCGGCACTGGATAGGGAGGAAATTGGTAGCCAAGATTTTCAAGCGAAAACTCGAGACGCGACGAAAGTTCTAAAGTATTGGCAATAGCCTCGGGAAGGTCGGAGAACAGCTTTGCCATCTCCTCCGGAGAACGGAGATATCGCTGCGAATTTTCCGAAAGCAGCCGTCCTGCCGTATCCAGCCGACATTTGTTCTTAATGCAGGTAAATACGTCAGCGACGCGGCGGTCTTTCTTTGTGGCATAGCAAACTCCGTTGGTTGCCAGCAATGGTAAACGCAATTCGCGCGCGAGATCGATGGCCGCCTGATTTCGGGATTCCTGCTGACGATTGCGGTGACGCTGCAATTCCATATAGACATTGCTCACCCCGAAAATTGAGACCAGATGCTTGAGGCAGCGGCGTCCTTCTTCTATTCCGCCGCGCTGCAGCGAAACCGCTAACGGACCGCGTTCATCGCCAGTCAAGCAGATCAAGCCGTCGACATAGCTTCCTACTTCTTCCAGAAATGCACATCCTGTAGTCTTCTTCTTCGAACGCAATTTCATACTCGTGATCAGGCGGCAAAGGTTCTGATATCCCGCCTGAGAGCTAACGAGCACAGGCATGTTGCCGTATCCGGCAATGGTGACCTCGGCACCTACATGCGCTTTGATTTCGCACTTCTTCGCCTGCGAGTAAAACCGCGGAGCGCCATAAACGCCGTTTCGGTCCAGCAGCGCCATGGCGGACATTTGCTGCGTAGCACAGGTCTGCGCCAGCGTTTCCGGCAGCGAGGCGCCTTCCAGAAACGTGAAGGCCGAACGAGAGTGAAGCTCAACATAGTTCATCAGTCAAACATCCCGGCAATGAACCATTGCGTACGCATGCGGTCGAAATAGATTCTGTACAGTCCGGGGCCATCGGATGTTTTCAGCGCGACATCCCACTCCTCATGCGCCCATGCCGCAGAATGATTCCACCAGTGGCCAGAGGTGGACCATGGTCCCGACGCGGCCAGCACGGCAAGAGACCTCTTCCCCAACATCACAGAGTGAGGCTTCTCACGGAACTCAACTTTGGTTTCGAGCGCAGGGCGAAACTTCCGTAGGGCAACGACCGGCCTCTCGATGCACAAACCGGCAACGGCGTGCTCACTGGAAAATGCATGCACGGCAAAACTGCCGGAGTAATGCGAATCCACCGTTCGCGGAGAACCTACGCATGGCATTCTGTTTTCATCTTCGCGTCCGACAACCCCGCGAATTCTCGCCAAAGTAATTTCCAGCTGCTCGGCTTGCGGCGTTGCCGGAGCAAACAATCCCCCTTGCGAAGCACGCGGTTTCACCGGTGTGGCTTGCACCGTCAGTCTTTTGATCGGCGCAAAAAAAGAACAGCCTTCGAGCTCCAAACAGGTAAGCCGCAGCAAAACCTTGGCATCGGAAACCGGCAACGGCAGTTTCCAGACGCGTTCATACACTTCCTCTTTCGCTTCCGTTTGAAGCTGGTGAACTTCGAAGTCGAGCCGCACGCGCAACTCGTTGGTGGCAAGCGCGCGCGCCAGAAGGCGTGTACACAGCTGCTGTAGAAGACGATTGAGAATGAAACTCAGAGAGTCGAGCGATTCGACCGGATCCTCAAACTCGAAGTTCTCCAGGAATTCGTCGTTTAGCTCAGCGAGAATCAAGGTTCTGGACGTTTCCGCCCGTGCGAGTTTCTGCAAACGCAGCCCTTCCTGCCCCAGGCGTTCGACCAGCGGAACAGACGGCAACTCCGCCAAAGCGCCGAGATTGCGAATACCCCAAGCTTCCAGCGTGTCCAAAACTTCGGGCGCGGGAGAGAGCACTTCGACCGGTAAGCGGCCCAGAAACTGCGCTTCCCTTCCTTGCGGAATGATGGTGATTCCTTCCCAACTGCGCGCGGCACAGGAAGCACTATCCGGGTCGGCCGCGATGGCTACATTCATGCAGAACCCAAACTCACGTGATTGCTCGAGGATGCGTGCGGCAAGACGCTGTAAAGGACCAAACAGTTTTTCGGTTCCATCCACATCAACAATCACAACTCCAGGTGCGGTTGACTCAACTCGCGGAGAGAACATCCGAGCACAGTCAAGCAATGCGGCTTGCGCGGCGTCTTCGCTCTGGAGATTTCGCTGGTGCGCCAATACCGAGCCACAACTTTGTGCTTGCAGTTTGGTCATGCCGAGCTCAATTCCCAACTGACGAGCTGCGTCATTCAGCGAGATAACCCGATTGTTGGAGGCAGATCCCTCGAGAATGACAATGCCGCTCTGGGTCAGCAGTTCCCTGCGCTGCTCAGGCTCGCAGCGCAACACCGCTTGTACGGGGAAATCAGCGAGGTAAAGACACGCAAACATAGGATTACGCCGCCCACTGCGACCTCAGAGAAAACAATGGCCTCACAGCTTGGGGAGGTTTCCTTTCGAGAGTGCGGAGAATTCCCGCTTCCATGCCGCACTGCGTGAAAAGGTTTCCCTTCCCAACTGCCGGCCTGCTTTTTAGCGACAACACCAACCCGGCACAACTTGTGGCATGTGGTTCGCGTTCCAAAAACACCAGCGCCGTCGGTTGTCTCTCGACAACCCGGCTGAAGCGAAACCACGACGTATGCGGAACTCTGCGAACCAGCCTTTCCGGAAAATCACAGAGGTCAACCACGATCAGGCCAAACCCTGCACTCTGCACCAGCATGTCCGCCACTTTGAATGCTTGTTCTAGAGGCTTGAGTTTTTGCTTCGTCTTTCCGCAGCGCACCCAGAGCAGGCGTGAGAGATTTACGCCTGAAGCTTCCGCAGAAGCGGGATCAAAAGCATCCTGCCCATCGATCAACGCGCAGAAATTATCCTGCTGCGTAGCTCGTGCAAGCAGCGACATCACCAGAGAAGTTTTTCCCGAAGAAGCCAGGTTGCTGCCGCAAATTTCTGTCAGAGCATGCAGGGGAATGCCGCGAACTGCATCATCAATAGAAGCGATTCCGGTAGGAATGCTTCCCCGGTGCTGCCGAGTACAAAACGAGAATGCAGCCGGGATTCTGGCTTCAATCTCATTGCGGAGTAAAACGGCTGAGGCTGGCGTGGCCATATTCGCCTTTTATTCGCCTAAGGTAGCCCTTGCAGACGAGAATGTCAATTGGCCAACTGGCTGATTGCCTGTAACCCATTGGAGCGAATGTTGATATTTTTGATATTTTTCAAGCAGCTTATTGCAGCTTTACCGGCTCCAGCTTCGGCGACAAACTGTGGATTACTGCAACTGCAGCTAAGTACGCGAATCCCGCGATAAGAAAGGGAATCATATAGCTTCCTGTCCATTGCAGAACATAGCCCACGATTTTTGCCATAAGCATGCCGCCGATTGCCCCCGCCATACCGCCAATGCCCACCACCGAACCCACCGCTTCGCCTGGGAAAACGTCGTAAGTCAAGGTGAAGATGTTCGCCGAGAATCCCTGGTGCGCGGCCGCTGCCAAGCCAATCAGAAGCACCGCGCCCCATAAGCTTTGCATGTGATAGGCGAAGATAATTGGCACTACGCTGATGGCGCATAAAAGCAAGGTTGTCTTGCGGGCGACGTTCACGCTTTTTCCCCGCTGAATCATCGCTGAGGAAAGCCACCCTCCCGCAACGCTGCCGACATCTGCGAGTAAATAAATCACCATGATGGGAATGCCGATCTGCATCAGCTTCAGGCCGTGCGTACGCTGCAGAAAGTCCGGAATCCAGAACAGCAGGAACCACCAGATGGGATCTGTCATGAACTTCCCTAGCGCAAATGCCAAGGTTTCGCGGTGTGGAAGGAGTTTGATCCAACGCATCTTCGGTATCGGTGGAATACGGTTGCGGGTGATGTAATCGAATTCGGGCGGCGACAAGCGCGGGTGCTCTTCCGGCCTGCGATACAAGGCAACCCAGAAAGCGAGCCATATGAAGCCCAAAGCTCCGGTGAACAGGAACGCCATCCGCCACCCGTAGTGAATTGTGATCCAAGGAATGATGAGCGGCGTCAAGATCGCACCGACGTTCGAGCCGGCATTGAAGATGCCAGTAGCAAGAGCGCGCTCCTTTTGCGGAAACCACTCTGCAACCGTTTTTATGCTTGCAGGAAAAACTCCCGATTCGCCTAAGCCTAGCGCCGAGCGCGCCATGGTAAAGCTGAAAATTGAATTGCACGCGGCGTGCGCCATAGATGCGGCGCTCCAGAAAATCATGCTGAGCGAATATCCCCACCTCGTTCCCAAGCGGTCCAGAACAGGGCCCATCACCAGCATGCCTACTGCATACGCGGCTTGGAAAGCAAAAACTAGATTGCTATAGCTGATCTCGTCCCAGCCCAGATCATGCTGGAGTGTGGTCTTCAAGACTCCAAGCACCTGCCGGTCCATATAGTTCTTGGTGACGCCCATCAAAAGAAGCGTGCAGATCACCCAGCGGAGATGACCAATTCGCTGTCCCGAAAATGGGGATTGCCCCCCTATCGGGAAGTTTGAAGTTGATGGTCGAGGCTCGGCGGTCGAAGTCATAACCCGTTATATTAGCCAGTCTTTGCGACCCGCTTCCAGTCCGAATTTCTTGATCGAATTCACACTCCCGATCGATGTCGAGCCGGGCGACAGCCTACTTCGGGTGGGCGGCGGCAGGGATGATCGAGACCCAAACCATCAGGTGAAATTTTCGGAGTGCGGAAATCCGAACTTTACTTCAAGAATTCCCTAAGGGTAGTATGCCGTCGTTTGGATAGCGGCTCCTCGGGAGACAGGTGCGCTTAAGTGCGTGTATTCGAGAAAACGATTTCTCGCTTCCTCCCGGATATATGTGGAGCTCAAGTTAAGGGAACAAGCCGGTGGAGTTAGCGTGCTCCGACTCATTTGCTTTCCACCGCCCTTGTGACGGTGCCTGAAAGGACAACCATGATCACCAAGAAAAAGAAATCATTCCTATTGATGACACTCGCCGCTGCGGTTGCTCTTGGATCTCAAATGACCGCTCAAGTAACCACCGACATACCCGCGGTCGTTCCCGGCGCGAAGCCGGTCAGCGTCGAGCGCATCAAAGTCCGTGGCACCGCATTGGAAGGCAATCTGGAAGGCGACGCGGTCGAACGCGATGTGTTCGTATTCCTGCCTCCGAGCTACGCCAAGGAAAAGTCCCGCCGCTATCCAGTGGTGTATGCGCTGCATGGCTATTCCATCGGCGCGGAGCAGTGGACACAAGAAATTCATATCCCTCAAACGATTGAAGGAGCATTTGCGCAAGGCGCGAGCGAGATGATTGTCGTGCTGCCCGATTCAAAGACGCTGCACAACGGTTCTATGTATTCCAGTTCCGTGACTACGGGAGATTTCGAGAGCTTCATAGCGCACGACGTGGTCGCCTACATCGATGCTCATTACCGCACGATTGCCAGGCGTGAAAGCCGTGGGCTGGTTGGGCACTCGATGGGGGGTTACGGGGCAACCCGCATTGGGATGAAGCATGCCGATGCGTTTGGTAGCCTTTACATCATGAGCCCCTGTTGCTTGTCGCGAACCGGCGGACCTAGGAACTCGGACGCGGAAAAACAGCTGGAATCGGTCAAGGTGCCCGAAGACTCCGCCAAGCTGCCATTCTTCGCTCGCGCCATGTTGGCGAGCGCGGCAGCATGGTCCCCCAATCCAAAAAATCCGCCACTGTACCTTGATCTGCCAAGCAAAGACGGCCAACCGCAGCCGGACGTCCTGGCTAAATGGACCGCCAACGCTCCGCTAGCTTTCATCGATCAGTACATCGCGAATCTGCGCAAGTATCGCGCCATCTCTATCGACGTCGGTGATCAGGATGGTCTAAAGGTTGACACCAGCAAGCTGCATGATGCTCTGGACGAGTACGGAATCAAGCACGGCTTCGAGATCTATCAGGGAACTCACACGAGCAAGGTAGCGGACCGATTCCAGAATCACGTGCTGCCATTTTTCAGTCAGAATCTCTGTTTTCAGGGAAACCGCCAATAATGCTCGCTCCCGGGGGAACGGCGGCAGAGGAAGCGCATCCCACGCCGGTTCTTGCGCGTTAGAGTCATACCCCGTTCATGGGGGCATACTTTCCACGCTGAATGACTGCCGATGCGACTTGCTGTTCGAGTTCGATGAGGTTGTAAGGATCGTGTTTGGCTAGGCGACGAAGTATCGAAAGCTGTGTACGGAGCATGTCCCCTTCGGCAACCGCAGCAATGATCTTGCGCGCGGACCTCTCAATTTCTTCTGCCGCGTTCGCCATATAGAGGCGAGTCATCATCGCGGGCAGTGTGGCTGCGGCCTCCCCGTGGACGGTCGCAATCTTCTGCGCGCGAAGAAGAGCAGATTCCATGGCATAAATTTCCATCGTGATGTCAGCGATGGCGCCCATTATTTCCTGCTGGTCCTGGATGGCTTGCATGTATTTCTGGGTAGCCGCGCCGGCAGCAAAGAGCCCCACCTTCTTCATGGAGGCAACCAGCTTTTGCTCGTCTGCGAGCAGACCTTCGATCTCTTCGCCTACGGACGGACCGGAGAGCACTTCATCCATGATGTGTTTGATTGCCGGCATGAGGGGCAATTGGCCGCTCATGGCGCGCTTCAGAAGGAAGCCAGTAATAATAAGCCGATTGATCTCGTTGGTGCCTTCAAAAATGCGGTTGATTCTCGCATCGCGATAAGCACGTTCGGCCGGATATTCCTCGACGAAGCCGTAGCCGCCGTAAATCTGCACAGTCTCATCGACCACGAAGTCGAGCATCTCGGAAGCCCAAACTTTGATGATGGAACACTCGACGGCATACTCCTCGATGGCTTTAAGCGTTTGGCTGGCGGCATCGGGCGCGGACTTGTCCACAGCAGCGAGAGCTGCGTCCATCAAGCCAACCGTACGATAGGTCATCGCTTCGCCGACGTAAACCGAAGCCGACATCTTAGCCAGTTTCTCGCGAACGAGACCGAAGTCGGCAATGGTTTTGCCGAACGCCTTGCGTTGCCGGGAATAGGAGATCGCGTTGTCGAGAGAGTTACGCGAGCCGCCTACGCACATGGCGCCGAGCTTGAAACGTCCGATGTTGAGGATGTTGAAGGCAATCAGGTGCCCCTTGCCGATCTCGCCAAGCACATTTTCAACCGGAACTTGGCAGTCATTCAGAATGATCGGGCAGGTGGACGAGCCACGAATACCCATTTTGTGCTCCTCAGCGCCGATCCCAAATCCGGGAAAATTGCGCTCGACGAGAAACGCCGTGAACTTCTCGCCATCCACCTTGGCAAAGACGGTAAAGAGATCGGCGAAGCCGGCGTTGGTGATCCACATCTTCTCGCCGTTGAGCACGTAGTGCTGGCCGCTGGGCGAGAGTGCGGCACGAGCGCGGCAGTTGAGGGCATCGGATCCTGATGTCGCTTCTGAAAGCGCATATGCTCCGACGATTTCTCCCGTGGCGAGACGCGGCAAGTACTTCTGTTTCTGCTCTTCGGTTCCGAAATACACAATGGGAAGCGTACCGATTCCGGTATGTCCGCCCCAGGTGGTCGCGAAGCCTGCATATTTTGCGATGCGGTCGCAAATCACAGCGGCGGTTACCTTGTCCATTTCCAGGCCACCGTACGCCTCGGGAATCTCAGACGAACTGAGCCCAAGTTCCCCGGCTTTCCTCAGAAGTTCGCGGGAAATGGAGAAGTCCTTATGCTCGATTTTCTCGATATTCGGAAGAATTTCTTTCAGCGCGAATTCTTCAGCGGTCTGGACAATCAAGAGGTGCTGTTCGGAAAAGTCTTCCGGGGTGAACACCTCTTCGGGAGTGCGCGAATCAAGGAGAAAACTCCCACCGGAAATGCGGGCAGGCGTGGACGTTGCGGTGGACATTGGAAAAACCCCCTTTACCACGAAGGCCACGAACGACATTGAAGTTTATAGGCAGGCCAACGTATTTGCCAGTTGTGGGAGGGAACAAAGCACTTAGCATTCCACTCCTCTCGAATTTCTCGGGAGGCATGGTTCCATGCACTGAATGGTGAGTGGCAAAAAGGTCCACCCCTGTCCTGACCTTTGCTACAATGCCTGCCATGCGTGGGAACGAGAAGGTCTTGAGACATTTGGGCCAAGCGTTGAAGGCTGAGCTCACTGCCATCAATCAGTATTTCCTGCACTCTAAAATGTGTGAGAACTGGGGTTACTTCCGGCTAGGCGGGTACTACCGCAAAGAATCCATCGAAGAGATGCTCCACGCCGAGAAGTTGATGGATCGCATTCTTTTCCTCGAGGGCACACCTAACATGACCGAGGTGGGTCCGATCAATGTCGGGCGCAACGTCAAGCAGCAATTCGAGAATGACCTCGCGCTCGAGTTGAGGGCCGTCAAGGAATTGAACGCAGCCATCGAGACCTCGGTGAAGGTCGGGGACAACGCTTCCCGCGCCCTCTTTGAGGACATCCTCAAAGATGAAGAGCACCACGTGGACTACCTCGAGGGACAGCTGCACGCAATTGAGGAGGTTGGTCTCGACAATTTTCTGGCCCAGCAATTACATAAGGGAGAGGACGAGAAGGACTAACGGAAATTTATGTCCAGGTTGCGCGAATTATTCGGATCTGGGCCAGGCCCCATTCAACCGGTGCCGCAGGTGACGGCCGCAGATATTGAGCGCGTGGTGCGCCGAGATTTTGCAGAGGGCCAGGTCGATGAGGCTCTCGCTATCCTCGCAGAATACGGCCCGCAGGCGTGGCACCGCGAACCGGCACGAGTCCGCCTGGCCGCGCTAAAACTGGCCAATGGTACTCTGGACGGACTACGCCAGGCCATCGATCGCGCCAAAGTTGACTACCGCGACGTGCTGGCGCCGGCCGAGTATCCCAGATATACCCAGTTCGGATTTCGCGCCCGAAGGCTCCGCTCTGGAGTCCGGCAGCAGATTTTTTCCGACGATTGGCAGCAGTACGAGCGCTGGCTAAAGAGGTAGATGTTTATAGCTTCGGACGCTCTCCGAACATGGCATGCAGACGCCCGATGCAAAGCAGGTAGATCGGTGCTGGGCGCCAGTGTGCCGAGGATCCGCTGTTCCCCTCCACCATCATTGGGGGAGGAGCACACCCTCACCATGGGGGTCCGACTGAGATTGGGCTGCCGGGCGTGACCAGGCCAGCCATCCGAGCGGTTCCAGGCTATCGTACAATGCTATTTCCCATTCACCCAGGAGATCCGATGCGCGGATATTTGATCATTTTGACCGTCTTGTTTGCTCTGCCCGTGGCGGCCCAAACCGGCACTCATCGCTCAACCACAACTACCGCAAAAAAATCGGCGACGAGTACGCCAAGTCATCCTACCGCCATTATCGACACTACGGCGGGGAAGCTCACCTGCACCCTCTTCCCGGACAAGGCACCCATAGGGGCAAGTAATTTCATTCGGCTCGCGAAAGGCACCAAGGACTGGGTGCACCCGAAGACGAACCAGATGATGCACGGTGTACCTCTGTACAACGGCACCATATTTCACCGAGTTATTCCGCAATTCATGATTCAAGGAGGGGATCCGCTGGGAACTGGCATGGGTGGCCCGGAGGGTCCGGGCTTTCCTTTCAAGAATGAAACTTCGCCAGACTTGAGCTTCGACCGCCCCGGACGTCTGGCCTACGCCAATGCGGGTCCCAACACCAATGCTTCGCAGTTTTTTGTAACCGAGGTCCCATATCCCAGCCTTGATGGCAATTACACGATCTTCGGTCAGTGCGATGAGCCGAGCGTCGAAGTCGTAAAGAAGATTGCTAGCCTGCCTCGCGACGCGAACGACCGACCCGAGAATCCGCCCAAGATCACCAAGATCACGATCCTCGGTTCAACCGGAACCGCTCACCACGCAACCACGCCGAAAAGTGGTGCCACGCCTGCTCCGAAACCTCCGCGTCCACCAACCAAACAACAGTAGTCGACACGAGGTCGTTATCTTAGGGGTGCTTGGATTTGAGAGCATAGTTATGAGCATCTCCGAATGCGGTGACGCTCATGTGAACAATCGACACCCAGCGCTCCATCTTGTGGTGATTTGCACGGTGGAAAATGTAAGAGATTCCGATTGAAGTTGCTGTAGCGGCGGCCTCGAGGCCGGCGAAGCCTGCGTCGTTGTGCACGATGTCGTCAGGGACCAGAACTTCAGTGCGACCACGGGCGAGAAAGTTCTTGGTGGACGCGAAGTCGAGCGCACGGAACACCGCAACCCCAGAAAACAGCAGTGCATTCTCTCGGTCCCAGAAGGTGTGAGAAGTCGCGGCCGGTTGCGCAGTGGTCGGAGAAATGACCGCTACTGGCGCGGTTGCCGATGGTGCATCAGCTAGAGCGGTTGAATCACTGCGATCCTGAGAACGCGCGAACGGGATCATCCATAACATCGTTACCGCAAGCACCAGGCGCATCATTTCGATTGTAGCTGGTCATGCCTCGCAATTTTGTCATCGATTATTCAATTCTTCGAGCGCAATTTATAATTCTTGGTTTCCTATCACAGCGGAGGAGTTTCATGGCGGACTCATACAACAGCTTACCTGTGCCCAAAGACGGTGAACGAATCACCTATAAGGATGGCCGCATTCAAGTTCCGTCCCGGCCGATCATCCCCTTCATCGAAGGCGATGGCACCGGGCGGGACATTTGGAAGGCTTCGGTGCGGGTTTTCGACCAAGCTGTGAACAAGGCGTACAGCGGAAATCGCAAAGTGTCGTGGTACGAGATCTTCGCCGGCGAGAAAGCCAAGGCGAAGTTCAACGACTGGCTGCCACAAGATTCCATTGAGGCGATCCGCGAATTCCGCGTTGCGATCAAAGGGCCACTGACGACACCAGTCGGCGGCGGCATACGTTCCCTGAATGTCACTCTTCGTCAGGTGCTCGATCTCTATGCCTGCATTCGTCCAGTGAAGTATTACCGGGGCACACCGTCGCCAGTAAAAAACCCTGAGCGAATGGACGTCGTCATCTTTCGCGAAAACACCGAGGACGTGTACGCCGGGGTTGAGTGGGAACAAGGCACTCCGGAAGTTGCCAAGCTGATTGAGTTTCTCAACAAGGAAATGCTGAAGGGCGGCAAGAAGCAAGTGCGCACGGATTCAGGCGTCGGCATCAAACCCATTTCCATCTTCGCCACCAAGCGCCTGGTGCGCATGGCCATTCAGCACGCACTCGGGAACGGCAACAAGAGCGTGACCCTCGTACACAAAGGCAACATCCAGAAGTTCACCGAGGGTGCGTTCCGCAAGTGGGGTTACGAACTCGCGACCGAGGAATTCCGCCAAGAGGTGGTAACCGAACGCGAGAGCTGGATCATCGACAATCAGGACAAGAATCCGAACCTTGCGGCGGAAGAAAACGCCGCATTGATTGAGCCCGGCATCGAGTTTGCGCCGCCCGAGTTTGCCAAGTCCGTCGCCGAGGAAATTCGCTCCGTCCTAAATAGCATTTACGCCACCCACGGGCACGGCGCGTGGAAGAAAAAGCTGATGATCAACGACCGCATTGCCGACTCCATCTTTCAGCAGGTTGTAACACGCGCGGACGAATACTCCGTGCTTGCGACTCCCAATCTGAACGGCGATTACATCTCCGATGCCTGTGCGGCCCAGGTCGGGGGGTTGGGCATCGCGCCGGGCGCGAACGTTGGTGACGGATACGCAGTGTTTGAAGCCACTCACGGCACCGCGCCGAAATACGCGGATAAGGATGTCATCAATCCCGGCTCGGTGATTTTGTCAGGCGTGATGATGTTTCGATTCCTGGGATGGAATGAGGCCGCCGATCTGATCGAGGGTGGCCTGGAACGGACCATCGAAAAAAAGACTGTAACCTACGACTTTGAGCGACTCATGCAAGGCGCAACCAAGGTCAGTACCAGCAAGTTCGGAGACCAGATTATCGAGAACATGAGCGCCGGCGTTTTGACTACGGCGTAACCAGCACTGAAAACTCAGACTCCAGTCCGAGCGGGCCTTCACTCGTGCTAGCCGAAACCCTTGTTGAGTGAATGCCGACGGCCAGAAGCCGAATATTGTCGAAAGGGAAATCATGCGCAAAAAAGTAAGCATCGTGGGATCGGGAAATGTGGGCGCCACGGCAGCCCACTGGATTGCGTCGAAGGAGCTGGCCGATGTCGTTCTTATCGACATCATTGAAGGGGTGCCGCAGGGCAAGGGCCTTGACCTGCTCGAGGCCATGCCCATCGAAAAACGCGATTCTTATGTGATGGGCACCAACGATTACGCGGACACCGCGAATTCCGATATCGTCGTGATTACCGCCGGCATCCCGCGCAAGCCGGGCATGAGCCGTGACGACCTGCTGAACACGAACTATAAGATTATGTCCGACGTGGTCGGAAAGGTTGTGAAGTACTCGCCCAACTGCATTCTGATCGTCGTTTCGAACCCGTTGGACGCGATGGCGCAGGCGGCGTACAAGCTCAGCGGATTCCCTCGCGAGCGCGTGATCGGCATGGCGGGCGTGCTCGACTCGGCCCGCTTCCGTGCTTTCATTGCGGATGAGCTGAAGGTGAGCGTGGAAAACGTGACCGCCTTCGTTCTCGGAGGGCACGGCGATACGATGGTGCCGCTGTCTCGTTACTCGACGGTAGCGGGAATTCCGATTACTGAGTTGATCGCTCCAGAGCGGTTGTCGCAACTGGTTCAGCGCACTCGCGATGGTGGTGCCGAAATCGTGAAATATCTTAAGACAGGCAGCGCATTCTACGCTCCATCGGCGGCGTCCACCGAGATGGTCGAAGCCATTCTCAAGGACAAGAAGAAGATCCTTCCCTGCGCCGCATATCTCGATGGCGAATACGGGATCAAAGGCCTCTATGTCGGTGTTCCAGTGAAGCTGGGCGCGAAAGGGATCGAGCAAATCATTCAGATCAAGCTCACGTCTGACGAGCAAGCCGCGCTGCAAAAGAGCGCCGATGCCGTAAAAGAATTGGTCGGGGTGATCGGAGTGTGAGGCCTTACCTCGCAATTCTTGCTGCGCGATACTGGGCCACGCGTCGGAGCGAGAACGGCCGACTGTCCGGACTAGTAGAGAGCCTACGGCAACACCTCGCACCGAATTAAGAGCCGCCCTGGACTACCGGTATTCGCCGCCACCACGGGAGATAGAATGATCCACGAGAGCAGATCAGTTCCTACTCCCGCTCGATCACCACGGACGCTAACTTCACATCTTTATTCGGGCGATCTTGGCGGCCCCGAGCCAGCTTCGAGATCTTATCGACCACATCCTGTCCTTCGACTACCTCCCCAAAGATCGTGTGGCGTCCGGTGAGCCACTGCGTTGGCGCAACGGTGATGAAGAATTGCGAGCCGTTGGTGTTCGGCCCGGCATTGGCCATGGCGAGCTTTCCTGGCTTGTCAAAGTTGTGGGGCGAACCCGTGGTCTCGTCTTCAAACTGATATCCCGGCCCGCCCATGCCAGTCCCCTGCGGGTCGCCACCCTGAATCATAAAATCGGGAATTACACGATGGAAAACAGTTCCGTCGTAGAGTCGGTCGTTGCTCTTCTTCCCGGTGCTTGGATGACGCCACTCGCGCTTGCCTTCGGCTAGGTCAGTGAAATTCTGCACGGTTTTAGGCGCGTCATTTTCGAACAATCGGCAAACAATCGTGCCCTCCGTGGTATTAAAGGTTGCATAAGTGCCGGACTGTCGGGCCATGGGGGATCCTTTCTGGTTTCCGATGATAGCTGCCTTGCAATTCTATAGCAGCTGCCAGTCGCCGATCTCAGCTCGTCGGCCATCAACCAAACGTCGACTATTTCACCACGCGCGCGTAAATCTCACGCACGGTTGCAAAGGTCCGGCTCAGTTCCGGTTCCAGGCCATCCGGGAATTCACGGCGCAAGATTTGCGATGTTAGCTTCTCGACGGCCTGCCGTGGGTGTTCGCCAGAGGGGAGCCATCGCGTCTTACGTCCGACAACCAGACGCATAACGTGTTCGACGGTACGACAGAGCTCGGCAGCGTGATCGAGGCTGGCCGCATCATGCTTTTCAAGCTCGCCTTCCGCCACGCTGCGCCACAGACGGTCTCGCAGCGTGCCTGCCTTGGGGCGGAGGCTCCTTGAAACCAGCAGGAATCCAGAAAGAAAATCGCCATCGTAAAGCGCCCCGGGAGCACTGCGAATGCTGCGTTCCGGAGCGCTCGCCAGCTCGAGTCTGCGGCGCATCTTGCAAACTTCTTCAGCAAAGTTGGAATCGCCGGCGAACCTACGAAACAGGGTCTCGACCGTACCCTCGACGCGACGAGCTAGGTCCGGGTCACCGGCTATGAATCGCAGCTTGGTATATGTGAGCGCTTCCCAGGGTTGAGCTTCCGAGGAAAAATACGCCTCGAGCTGCGACGGCGTCACCACCAGTTCGCCCTCCTCGCCGCGCGGTCGCAATCGGGTGTCCACGGGGAAAACGAGGCCTTCCTGAGTGTAGGCAGCTAGTACCTGGATCAATTCTTCCGCGCCCTGGGTGACCAACTGGCGATCCGCCCTCTCGCCGCAGACAAACAGCAGGTCGGCGTCGGAAAGCAGGTCGAATTCTCTGCTACCCAGGCGTCCAAGCGCCAGCACCGCCAATCCCGGGGGAGTACCGGCAATCGAAAATGCCGCGGAAATTGCATCCTCGGCAGCCGCGGTGGTGTCGGCGAGCGATGAATAGATCGGACGTCGCTCGGTTACATCGCGCGCACCTGACAAGAACATGCAGTGCCGAAAATGGCGCCGGAGCATGGCGACTTTTTCATCATGCGCCGCCCACGAGTCCGCGACGTAGGCGAAGACGGGATCCCGGGCAGAGAAGCCGTCCTGCTCGGAGAGATTCAGGAGGCGTCCGCCACTCCACGCTGGCCTGCTGGGAGCAACCTCCGAAAGCGAGGCTACTTCATCGGGATGCCGAACTAGCGTGTCGGTGAGGTACTCGCTCAACCCAAAAACAGAGATTGCACGCACAATGGCGTCCTCATGGCGGAGCACGGCGGCGTAGCGTTCCGAACTTGTGAAGGCCGCGCCCAAAAACCGCAGCATGTTCCTTCGCGTGGTCGAACCGGAATCGTGGTTCCGGAGTGCGCTCGACAACGACGGAGCATCTTCGGAAAGCCTCTCGAGCAGAACGTGGGTGGACTGGTCGCCCACTGCGGCCACCTTGCTCTGTAAGCGAAACTCGGAATCGGAAGGTTCGAATTCTTTGCGGGCCTGTTGTTGAAAGATGATCCGGTGATAGATTTCTGCGACCACCGACATGCGGGCGGAAACCAGCGCAACCAGGTCATCGATGCGCGGATTTTCCGGCATAAGCGCTTCCATGGCACGCTGGACGACCGCCAACTCCTGCGACGCACTCGGCAAGCGGTGCAGCTGCTGTCCACGCCGAAGCTGGAGTCGATGTTCCAGATGGCGTAGGAAGGTGTAAGCCGAGGTCAGTTCATGGAAGTCTCGGCCGCTAATATGCTGCTTGTCATGCAGCTTGTGAAGAGAAAACAACGTTCCGCCGGAGCGGAGCCATGGCTCTGAACCGCCGTAGACCCGCTGCAGGCACTGCACCAGAAACTCGATATCGCGAATTCCGCCGCGATCGATCTTTACATTAATGCTTTCCTTGCCGAGCTGGGTCTGATTTCGGCGCTTGCGATCAATTTTTTCGCGCGACAACAACGCTGTCTTGATGGCCGCAAAATTCACTTCTTCTCGGTAGACTTGCGGCTGCACCTGGTGGATGAACTGCCTCGCCAGCTTCTCGTCCCCCGCCGTATAACGCACCTTGATGAGCGCTTGGCGTTCCCAATCGTGGGCACCATGGACATAGTAGTGCAGCGCTTGGGACAGACTAACCGCCAGTTCACCCTCATTCCCCTGCGGTCTGAGTCGCAAATCAATCCGGAATACCGGGCCTTCGGGAGTTGGGCGAGAGAGGACCTCTGTTACCTGCTGTGCCAAGCGAATGAAGTACTCGCGGTTTGAAATTTCCGCATCCGGCAGTTCCTTCCCATCTCCGAAGATGAACAAGAGGTCGATATCGGAGCTGTAGTTCAGTTCCTTCCCCCCAAGCTTTCCCATGGACAAGACCGCAAAGCTCGTGTCTTCCACGCGCCCCTCTGCATCAAGGTGTTGCGGAGACCCAAACCGGTGCTGCATGGCGCTGGCAGATTCGCGGAGCGCCTCTTCGATCAATACATCGCTCAGGGCAGAAATCTCCGCCGTTGTTTCTGCCAGAGGCGCAATGCGAAGCACATCGCGCAACATGATCCGCACGTACTCGCGCCGCTTGAATCGAGCCAGCAGCAAAGAGGGATCGCGGTCAAAAGAGCGCGAATGAAACCGGGCAAGCGCCTCAGAGAAGTCCTCGCGGGAGCAACTGTGATCGAGCCCCTTGTCGCGAAGGAAGGTATGCAGAATGTCGGAGTTGGCGATCAGCGTCTCTCCCAGATACCAACTCGACCCAAACACGGCCGTCGCGTAATGCGCCACGAAGGGATGCTCTTCGAGAAGTTCGATGATGTCCGGCGAACTCTCGATCACTAACCGTTCGAAGAGCAACAGTGCGGCATCGGGATCGGAGCAGTCGGCTAAGATGGAGATCAGAACGCTGGCTAGCGTGTTGGATATTCGGTTCGATATTCGTTCGAAGGTCACCCGAGCAGCTTGAGGGTCGCCGAATGGAACGTTGACGAGCCGATCAGAAACGTGGGCAGCGGACTGTGGGGAGAATGGCATGGTCAGCTTCTAGCCACTAGCACCTGGCGGACCGGGAGTGCGCTCGCGCGAAGCAGTCGTTGCGCGGTTCCGTGCCGGTATTCGGCTTGCAGACTACCAGCAGCCCCCTCGTGCCTACCACCTTCGCGTTCCAAAGTATTTGCGGACGCCAATGGTGTTATAGCGCCCCCAGGGACCATTCGGGCCAAGGTCAGCCGGTCCGAGGTAGCGGTCGCGTGCTCCAAAGCGGTCAAAAAGGAAATGCTGGGTCACCCGCATTTCGAAACCTCGCCCCATGTAGATGGCGGCTCCCCAGGAATGCTCGACCCCGATCGCGTCGAAGGACCAAGTGTACAAGTTCTGGGGAACATTCCTGCCGAACAGGAAGCGGGGCTCTGCCCAGAGCATGAATCGGCGAAGAGGTCCTCTGCCAAACGGCCGAACTTCCAGAATGCCGGAAAGCATGTAGCGTGCAAATGCGTTACAGGGTGCTGCCTTCCCACCGTAGTTCCCGGCATTCGCGGCGCAGAGGTTGGGATCGATTTCGTTGTGCGGCGGAGCGATCTCGAACTGCGCATAGCCCCAAAACGTGTCGTTCGGCAGGAAAAAGCGCTCCTGTCCATTTTGCGGTGCCGGTTGAGCCTCGAGACTCAGACAAGAACAGGCCACGATGAGTAGGAGTGCAATTATCTTCATAGATTCTCCCCTTTTAACGGCTCGGATCGTATGACGAGCGAGACGCAACATTCCATGGATTGAGTTAATTGCTGCTGTAGCGGGTACGGTGGCGTGCGCCCGAATGCCGCATTGTACATCCCGGTGCTTGGGCTTCTGAGGATCTACTCTACGGAAAACCATAGCCGGAAGCCCAGTTTCTCCAAGTAGTTGGATAGTACGAACGCACTATACCCGTAAGTGCCAGAAAATCAGAGCCGGCGTTTGGCCATCTCCGTGCAGTAACGTCAGGCAAGGAGCAATACGAGAAATATGGGGCAAGAAGTCTCGGTATCGTATCAGGCGGTTAAGAGTAAGGTTTATCGGCTCATCGACAGCCTCGTGGAGGACTCCAAAACCCAGGGTGAGGTACAGGAATCGGTAAAGCGGTGGTGGAAACTGGTGCATCCTGCCGACCGTCCGATTGCCCGCAAGTATCTGTTGACCGTCCTGGCGAAATCTAACGCTACTCTTGAAGCTATTTCTGGTGGACTGACCGATTTGCAGGACTTCGAGGCACATCCACACCCCAGCGACAATCTTTCCAAGGTACACACTCTGTCGAGCGAGGCTTGGGGACAACGGATGAAAGCCTCGGTTTAAGAATTTTTGCAGCAACGAGACAAGGCTCGGCGCAAGCCGGGCCTTTTGGTTTATCGCTGCTCCCCCAATCTTTAGCCTCGTCCCGGTACCCTACACAGCTTCCATTTTGTTCGGGTGTAGGCGATTTGGAAACCCTTGCGTTCCGCATTGCGTTGTGAATCACTGCCGGGAGCAGCGGCCATCATCGCCAGGTCGCATCCGTGATCGAGTGCATAGCACGTACGAAATTGTAAGAGGGCGCTTTGCAGCCCGCGGCGGCGGAATTCGGGAGCCGTCGCAGCTCCGGCGAATAGCGCAACTCCCTCATGGATGAACAGCCCGCCTGCTGCCCCTGGCTTGCCATCGAGCTCAGCCAAAAAAGGTACGTAGCCGGGTGCGGCAGACGTAACTGCCCCGAGTTCGCGCAGGAAGCCTATAAGCTCTGGGTGCTCGCTGGCCCATCCCCGAGCACTGACATCGGACCATAGTTGCAATTCGTTTGAACCGGCAATCCTGGTTCGAATATGGGGAGCTGGTTCGGTCTCTATCGTCTCAACCCTCTTGTAGAGCAGGTTGCTGAGTTCCACCGGGCGATAATTCCGACAGCAAAGAAGATCGAGGGTTTCGACCCCGGCAAACGGACTGACCTCGTGACACACCGACGCTCCGCGGTCGAGAAAGAATTTTTCGATTGTGTCCAGCACCCATGGAGTCACTGGCGCAAAAACTCCAAGACCGAATGTTTGGGTAACCGGCGAGTCGACCCCGTCAAAGACTGCGTAGGTGCCAGCACATTCGATCCACTCCGACCCACTATTTGGAAATAACCTTCGGCGAGCAGCGGCATATTGAGCGCAGGCTTGCCCCTCGGTGCCTTCAAACCGACGGCTAAGGGCGAGATCGGAAAATGGCAACATGCGAGGTCTATTTCTTCCCCACGCGACCTTGCAGTCGGCATGGACATGTCCGTGGTTCGAGCCAGACGCAATTTTATGCGAACAGTTTGCATGCCGGTATCGACAGTGGTAGGCAGCGGAGGACGTTGTAGGGGCACGCGCGGTTATGGTCGGCATCGCATCGAGCGCTGGTGAACCGTTGAAGGCCCCCAGGCCAGTGCCCGAGCTCAAGACGACGTTACACCGCAAAGGACTCGCTCAAGGCGCCAAAGTCAGTGCCGTTTGCGAAGTTCCGCAAGGCTATTGAGGCCAGCAAAAAGCCGGGCGCAAACAAGGCCAGCCTTGGATGATTCAGGCCCGGCTTACGCCGGGCCCGAGTCAATGACTAAGGACGAAACTCCGAAAGCTTTGAGCCTGCTCTTCGATGCCGCTCATAGCTCACACCCTAACCTAAATGTCGTAATACAAAGCGAATTCGTATGGGTGCGGGCGCAGGCGAACCGCGTCCACCTCCTTCGAGCGCTTGTAATCGACGTAGGTGTTAAGCAGTTCCTCGGTAAAAACGTCTCCCTTCAGCAGGAACTGGTGATCTCTCTCGAGAGCGTCGAGTGCGTCTTCGAGCGAGCCCGGCATGGATGGAACCTTCGCTAGCTCCTCTGGACCCAGATCGTAAATGTCCTTATCAAGCGGCTGTCCGGGATCGACCTTGTTTTCGACGCCATCAAGACCCGCCATGAGCATAGCCGCGAACGCGAGATAGGGATTGCAGCTCGGATCTGGCGGACGGAACTCCACGCGCTTCGCCTTCGGCGATGCCGAGTACATGGGGATACGGCAAGCCGCCGAGCGATTACGCCGGGAGTAGGCAAGGTTGACAGGGGCTTCGAACCCTGGAACCAGACGCTTGTAGGAATTTGTCGTGGGAGCAATGATGGCTGCCAGCGCCGGCCCGTGCTTGATCAGTCCACCGATATACCACAGGGCCAACTGCGAAAGCCCAGCATAGCCGTCGCCCGCAAAGAGCGGCTTACCGCCTTTCCAGAGCGACTGGTGAGTGTGCATGCCGCTACCGTTGTCCTGAAAGATCGGCTTCGGCATAAAGGTCACCGTCTTGCCGTACTGGTTGGCCACATTCTTGACCACGTATTTGTAAAGCAACATGTGATCGGCCGACTTTACCAGCGAGTCGAACTTCAGATCGATTTCCGTCTGCCCGCCGGTTGCGACTTCATGGTGATGGCACTCAACATCCAAACCGCAATTGATCATCGTCATCACCATCTCGGTACGCAAGTCTTGGTAGTGGTCCATTGGAGGCACCGGGAAGTACCCTTCCTTGTAGCGCGGACGATATCCGAGATTGTTCTGTTCGCGGCCGGAATTCCAGCGGCCTTCTTCGGCATCGATGAAGTAGAAACCGTGCTGCTCGCGCTGATCGAAGCGGATGTTATCGAAGATGAAGAACTCAGCTTCAGCTCCGAAATAGGCGGTGTCGGCGACACCGGTGGAAGTCAGGTAGAGTTCAGCCTTTTTTGCAATGTAACGAGGATCGCGGTCATAGCGCTGCTTAGTGACTGGGTCAATCACGTCGCACACCATCACGAGCGTCGCCACCTCGGTAAACGGATCCATCATGTAGGTGGCGGGATCCGGGATCAGAAGCATGTCGCTCTCGTTGATCGCTGCCCAGCCGCGAATCGACGAGCCGTCCATACCAAAGCCTTCTTCAAACGAATCCTCGGTCAGCTGGTTGATGGGATAAGAAACGTGTTGCCACAAGCCTGGCAGGTCCGTGAACCGGAGGTCGAGCAACTTGGCTCCGTTCTTTTTCGCGAACTCCAGGACGGTCTTTGGATCAGCCATTGGGAAGCTCCTTTATGAAGTCAGACGGGCGTGAGACATCGACATGCCGCACTACTTACGCTTTGCTTTGCCGGTGTAGTCGAAACTCGCTTTAGAAATCGCGAGAATTGTACACCTGCTACAATCTGTGCAAACAGTGCAGGTTGGGCCAGTCTAGCTCTCCAGCCACGTGAGCATGAAATTGATTGTTTTTATGGTTGGGGTCGCCGTCTGTTTATGGCATCCTGACAAGCAGTCAGTAATCGGCACTCAGCCCATTGCGGGTGTTTTGAGCATGGATTGAGCGCTCGAATTGCTGTTTTGCGTGCTACCCGCAATCCCTCGTTTTTGGTTGAATACTGACTGCTGAGTGCTTGTGTTTCCATGGACTTCGATCAGTTGGAAACATTTATTGAGGTGACGCGCCTGTCGAGCTTCTCGCGGGCGGCGGAGAAACGTTTCCGCACGCAGCCGGCAATCTCCTCCCAGATACGCTCGCTCGAAGAAGAGATCGGAGCCAAACTGCTTGATCGCTCAGGCGGGAGAGTGTCGCTAACCGCCTCTGGCAAACTCTTCTTGCGCTTTGCCGAGGACACGCTCGACGCGCGTAAGGCTGCCGTGACTGCGATTGCCGAAACGGAGCGTGTGCCACGGGGGGAAATCGTGGTGGGCGCAAATGAAGGCACCTGCCTGCATATTTTGCCCGAGGTCTTTGCGAATTTTAAGAAGCAGTACCCGGATGTCTCCGTAAACATCAAGCGTGCTGATTATGCGAAGGTGCTTGAGTCGGTCATCGATAATACGGTCGATTTCGGCGTCGTTTCCCTTCCAGTAAACGACAACCGCCTCACTGCAGTCGCGATCCACAAAGACGAACTCGTCCTCATTGCTCCTCCGCGCCACCCGCTCTCAAAGCTCAAAGCTGCAACGGCGGAGGACATCGCACAGTATCCTCTCGTCGTCCCCAAGGTCGGCCATACCCGCGATGCCATCGAAGATCTATTCCATCTGCACAAGTTGAAGCCACGCTATGCTATGGAACTCGATTCGAGTGAACTGCTCAAGCGTTTCGTAGCAGTCGATATTGGGGTTGGGTTTATTGCCAGCTCGAATGTTCTCGAAGATGTTCAGGCCAAGGTCCTGTGCGCAGTCCCCCTCGCCGAAGCTCACATCCGCCGCGACCTTGCGCTGGTGTTTCGCAAAGACAAGGCCCTGAGTCGCGCCGCCCTTGCTTTTATTGATATTGCGGTGAAAAGTAAGGTGACGGAACTGACGGCCGCGGGACCTCGTTAGCCCCTCTTTAGTGGTAGAAAGCTGAGTTCCGAAGGCAAACCCTACCCGAGGGCGCGCGCTGCACGGCTTTCCCCGGGGAAGGCTGTTCCTACCAGGCTCGCCTGGGGATAGGCGACCGTGAATACGGGTTCCTCCGTCTCCTGCCTGGCCTTTGAAAGGCAACCTGAAGCTCGCCGACCCGGTGCTCGGCCATGGGCTTCGGCGACAGACCCTCCCTAGGCTTGGGGTACGACCCAGATCGCAGTGTCTCTCCTCGTAACGCGGTGAGGATCGGCATTCCCGAAAAACCAAGGTTGCCGCGCAGGTTCTACCAGGATGCTTAATCGCATTGTTTTGCGCGACAATGTTAAAAGCACCTCCCTTTTGAGGGGTATGAATCATGCGTCTCGGTAAACTTCTTGCCTTCCCCATCCTTCTGTCTCTACTTTCCCTGCCCTGCACAGCCGACGTTCTTAAGGTCGTCATTGATGACACCATTCAGGCTGCCACCGCGGAGCGTGTGGCGCGGGCGATCGATCTCGCAGCGGAGCAAAAATACGTTGCGGTTCTGGTTGAGCTCAATACTCCCGGCGGCGTGATGGGCTCGATGCAGGAGATCATGCAGAAAATCATCGCATCGCCTGTGCCGGTCATCATTTATGTGACTCCGAGCGGGAGCCGGGCAGCGTCGGCTGGCTTCTTCATACTGGAGAGCGCAGATGTGGCCGCGATGGCACCGGGCACGCACACCGGCGCCGCGCATCCGGTTGGGCCGTTCGGCGGCGAAATCAAGGGGCCCATGGGAGACAAGGTCCTGAACGATGCGTCGGCGATGTTGCGCTCGATTGCGTCAAAGCGTCGAAGAAATAGCGACGTCGCGGAAACCGCGGTTCGCGAATCGAAATCGTTCACTGAGACCGAGGCACTTTCGCAAAAGCTGATCGACTACGTTGCCTCGGACGAGCAGGACCTCTTTCGCCAAATCTCGGGCAAACAGATTACGCGATTTGATGACAAGACGGCCTCCCTGAACCTTGTCGGACAGAAGGAAGTAGTTCTCGAGCCCACTTTGAAAGAGACGATCCTTTCCTTTCTGATGGAACCGGACATCGCGTTCATCTTGCTGGCAATTGGAGCCCTGGCTCTGTACACCGAATTCAATCATCCGGGTGCAGTCTGGCCAGGAACGGTCGGGATCGTCTTTATTCTGTTGGCAATTTTTGCGCTGCACCTTCTGCCAATTCGCTTCTTCGCGGTGGTGCTGATCTTTGCATCGTTCGCCCTGTTCGCACTGGAGGCGAAGTTCTCTACCCACGGCGTCATGGCAATCGGAGGAATTGTCTCTCTGGTGTTGGGCGGGTTGCTCTTGATAGACGCACCGATTCCTGAAATGCGGGTGAAACTTTGGACCGCCCTCGCGGTCAGCATTCCTCTGGGATTGATCACGGTCTTTCTGATGACCATCGCTCTCCAGGCCCGGCGCAACAAGGTCGTCACCGGAATTGAAGGCCTCATCGGTGAGATCGGAACCGCACAAACTGCGCTGGCACCCTCCGGAAAGGTTTTTATTCACGGCGAGATCTGGAATGCGACCGCCAGCAGCGAAGTTGGTGTGGGTCAAAATGTGGTGGTGGAGAAAGTAGACGGACTGCAGTTACAAGTCACACCCACCAGTAGGGCGCCAGAGAAGACAACCGCGTAAATCACGCCCTACAACTTCAGAACCGAGGAAAACAGACGTGCATGGAGGAAGCTTGCTGGCGCTAATCCGACTAATACAATCGCGCATGCTCCGCGTTGCAGTACAATCACGTCGGACTGAGAAGGGGAGGATTTTATGGATTTTAGTTTCGGATTCGTAACGGTTGCAATCATCATCGTTGTCATCTACTTCCTGAGTTCGATCAAAATCCTGGCTGAGTATGAACGGGGCGTCATCTTCCGGCTGGGTCGTTTGCGCCAGCAGGCAAAAGGGCCTGGGGTGATTCTGGTCTTTGCACCGATCGATCGAATGGTTCGCGTGTCGCTACGGCAAGAGGCGCTTGAGGTTCCTTCGCAGGATATCATCACTCGCGACAACGTCACATTGAAGGTCAACGCGGTTATTTTCTTGCGCGTGATTGAGCCGACCCGCGCCGTGGTCGAAGTCTCGAACTACATCTACCAGACGTCCCAGTTCGCCCAGACGACACTGCGGTCAGTCCTTGGCGAGCTGGATCTCGACGAACTGCTGGCGCATCGTGACAAGATCAATTCTCGCCTGCAGACAATCCTTGATCAGCACACCGCGCCATGGGGGGTCAAGGTAGTTAACGTGGAAGTGAAACAGGTTGACATGCCAGAAACGATGCTGCGGGCGATGGCAAAACAGGCTGAAGCAGAGCGTGAGAAGCGTTCTAAGATCATTCACGCAGAAGGCGAGTTTTCGGCGGCACAACGCCTGGTGGACGCGGCCCATCTGCTCGCCACTGAGCCGGTGAGTGTGCAGTTACGTTACCTGCAGACCTTGACGGAGATCGGGGTAGAGAAGAATACGACTGTGGTCTTCCCTGTACCAGTGGACCTGTTGTCCGGACTCGAGAAGTTACTAGCGAAAGGCGAGACTCCGGCAGCAAAATAGGGTTAGAAGATTGGGGAATCTTGTAACGAAGACTGGGTCCAATACCAACATTCCCCGATTCCACAATCCTTATGAGTCCCGCGAGCGCGCCCTACTTGGAACAAGAAACCGATACCGAGATAACTTTAGGCACCGGCAAGATGCTGATTTTGTTCTTCGGGCTGGTGCTGCTATGTGCTGTATTTTTCGGCATGGGTTTCACCATGGGCAAGAACGCGGTGAGGTCCGCGCCGGAACTGCAGGCGACCCCCAACGGAGTGCGCCCCTCAGCGGCCAATAGTTCGGCAACGAAAACTGCGACGCCGTCACAAGCAACTGCCCCTGCAACCCAGTCGGCTCCGGACAACGCTCTGACTTCGTCCGGACAGCCAGCGCAACAAGCCCCCTCGGGAAACGATCAAAACCCAACACAAGGGTCGGGTGCTCAACAACCCGCACTTTCTGGCCCAGGATATTTCGTACAGGTCGCGGCTGTGAGCAAGCAGGAAGACGCGGACGCGCTGGTCGAAGCGCTTAAAGGCCATGGTTATGCAGCACTGATTGCCGCTCCTACTTCCGACAAGCTTTACCACGTGCAGGTCGGCCCTTTCGCTGACATTAAGGACGCCGAGTCCACGCGCGCAAAGCTGGTCAGCGACGGCTATAGCCCGATCCTGAAGAAGTAGCCTTTACCCGCGTAGCCCTTGCCATCCTAGGACACTGCCGGAAGAAGGTGTTTCGCGAAGATTCCCATGAGGGCGCGTAGGCTTCGCGCATTTCGGATTGCATGCCCTCCAATGTCATTTGAGGTAGACGTATGCCCGAGAGCCTTGGTTCCCACCTGCACAGGCGGCGAGCCCACTCCATTAGCTGTTTCTCCGGATAATCACCACCTGGTGCCGCTGAACTCACGCGTGTACCACAGGAACATTTTCCCTCAGGGAAGCTTCTCGGGATAAAAGTCGCCCAACCAATGCTTGTAGTGCCAGCCGGAGGTCCCGACATGAATCGCGTATCCAGCTGGCATCAAATTCTATCTCCGGGAGCGAGACGACCGGCGAGTTAGGGACGCTTTATGGGCCGACTGCGAACGGGCGGAGCGCGTTCTGCGACGGGCAGCCGATTTGGCTTGCTTTGAAAGGGCACGATGCGAAGCGCCCGACCGGCCCTGTCGCTTGAGTACCTGCTTGCCCGCGCGTGAGCGTTTGGCGGAGGGCCGACGGCGACTTGTGGAGCGATGGTTTCTACTTTCCTTTTGCGCGGATGCCGTCCCCTTAGGCGGGGGTGGCAGTTTCACGCCCGCCTTCCGCGCCTTTGACAACCCGATGGCAATTGCCTGTTTTGCATTCTTAACTCCATGCTTCCCTTCCCTGACGTGGTGAATTTCTTCCCGCACGAACTCCCCAGCCTGAGTAGTGGGAGCTTTGCCTTCTCTAGCGTCTTCACGAGCCCGTTCCATGGTCTGTTTTTCCGGCATCTCAACCTCCTAACTGTTTCTCCTTCAAGGCGAGTCTAGTGCCCAGGTTGATCGCAACCAATCAGGAAAAGGATGTAAAAGTGCTGGACGGTCAGGCAAATAGCTTAGGCAGCCCTCCGATTTCCGCGTCGTAACAACATCTCGGGCAGCCTGTTCACCAACCTGCCCGATGCTGCCGCCATCTAAGCCTTCACTAGGTGCGGTGGAACCGTCCCCGGACCGAACGATAGTGCCCGAATCTATCGCCATGCTCCGGGGACGGCAAATATCGCTGCCCATGCACGCTTAGGCGATGATCGCTCGGGCTTCGCCAAAACCCTCTGATCTAGAGGTTGAACGGTTTCAGCATTGCTACCCCACTTGACGCTCGGGCCGATTCCACGGACGGTTATCTGGATCAAGTTCGCCCAGGGCTAGATCGACAATTGCACTCTTGATAGAGTGAGCGAAGATTGACGAGAAGATGAGCATTTTCTCGGCGACTGCTTCGTCGACGGTTCCGTCCTCCACGTAACCCCGCAATTCCATACCGGCTGCGATCCCCGCCCAAAAAACCACTTCTTCCATGCTCACGGTCTGTCCGGGATTGGGCGGCAAATCACAAAACCCCTCGATCGCCTCACGAATCTCTTGGGGCGAGCGCTGCTGAATTTCGTCCAACAGGCTGAGCACTTCAAGAATGCGGGTAAATCCTTGCCAATCTTTTCTATCGGTAGTTTCGAGTCTCATCATAAAGAGCACCAGCCAGTGGGTTCGTCGCACCACAACACTCTCCATGGACTTTAGCCGTTGCAGGTGGACCTCGGTATCCCTTTCATCGGTTAACTCCTGCGAAAGCATCCTGTAAGGGTTGATTGCAGGCCAGGACGTCTTGAATCAGGGTTTTCCTGTAGGGGAGGCAGTAATTACACGGCAAGCCTAAGCGAGCTCGAAGCCAGGCCGCGCGGAATCTCCACCCGATAGGTCGGTTCCGCACTGGGGCGCCAATGCAGCTTGTATCCCTCTTCGCCTCGGAGGAAATCGAACCTGCGTGCGCCGAAACGAACTGCTTCTTCGATGACGGCGAACATAAGCTGCATGCCTGGACTGAGAAAGGAGAACTCCGGATCGAATCCTTGCAAATAGCAGTACACAGATTGCTGATGAAAAAAGGAATAGTTCACGGCAATCGTGCGATCATTCATCCGCATGCGGTAGAGCCGCAGGAGACCTGAGGACAGCAGGGAGGGAGCTACTACACGATGAAATTGCCGAATTTGCGGGTCTCCAAGAACACCGCTTTGACCCAATTCCCTCCAGCGGCTTGTGTGCAGCCGAAACAGGTCTTCGACAAACTCCTCTGCATTCGAGAGAGTCGCCGTCTCGACCACTGCCCCTCCTTCGCGTTGAGTTCTAGAACGCGCATTGCGCAGATTTGCCCACTGTCGCTTCGAAAGCGATTGCACCAGTTCTTCGCTGCTTGAAGGGAGCGACAAAACAAAGCAAAGATCATGTTCCTTCACGTAGGGGCGAAGTGTGCGGGAATAAAGCAAAAAGCTGCCAAGAGGGAGATCGGTGAGATCAAGGACATCCCAGCCCGGGATTGTGTCGAACGCATTGAGGACTTCCATGACGACAGCCCCCTCGTCCCCTGGTTCGAGTAGCACGCCCAGGTAATCCGAGACCCCTCCCCCTGCAAACGCCAGTATCCGCTTCTGGTTTCTGCGATAGATGATCAGCGGTGCGAAGCCGACGAGTCTACCAGACTCGCGGATTTCTACCCCAATGAGGTTTTCAGGGCGGAATTCATTGACCCACACCATCAACCATTCGCAGGCCAGAAAAGGAGCTGGGTTCGGACAACGTAAGAAAAGATCCTTCCATTCCGGAAGAAGCAAGGTAAACTCTTCCGGCGAATGGAGTATTCGAGCAATTCTCGTTGCCGATGAATGGGGCATTATGCGGCCTGCAACTCCGGCATGCGGCTGCCGCGGGCCAGTTCTTTGTAGAGTGCAAGGTAAGCACCGAGCATCACCTCGCCTGAGAATCGGACTTCGGCTTCACGTCGGCAAGCGCTGGCGCTAAGGTTCGCTGCGTGACGAATGGCGTCGGACATTTCGCAGACCGACTCCACTAGAAAACCAGTCTTTGGCTCAACGACGATATCCGGCAATGCCCCGGTACGCCACGCGATCACTGGAGTCCCGGACGCCATTGCCTCCATGGCAATCAGGGAACTGGTTTCTGGAGCCTGGCTTGGGATCAACAAGCACTTGGCGCCGGCCAGCAGGCTAGCCTTACGCCGTCCACCCACCGCTCCCAGAAAAGCAGCGTTAGCCCCGAGGTAAGGCTGAACAACTCTTTCGAAGTATTTGCGGTGGTCGGGATAGTCGAATAGCGTTCCGGCAATAAGAAGTTTTTGTTGCGCACGTTTTGCCGCGTGCATGGCAAGATGCAAGCCTTTTTCTGGGCAAATCCGTCCCATAAACAGAACATAGTCACTCTTCCTTGCCGTTGGCCGAAATTGCCCGAGGTCGACGCCGTTGGGAATGACTTGGGTCGGTTGCATTCCTGGTGGTCGACTCTGGGCTTGTGAGCGAGATACGCAAACGAGAGAGACGTTGTCCGGTGGGTGTTTAAGATGTTTCCTTGAATACCAATTCAAGGGCAGGTGCAAGGAAACAACCACAGGTAAGTCAAAGGCAGGCAGGTACTCCCCAAAATCAATTCCATGCATGTGGATGACATCAACCCGAAATCTCTGAAGTGCGGCGTTCAAGGCGCTGCGAAAGCTTTCTCGGGCCTCGTGCTTGCATCCCTCAGTGAGATTCACGGACGGACTCTGTACGGGAACGAGCAAACCATGAACGCGAGACGCCGCTGCCGCAACGACGAGAGACCGGTGGCCGGCTCGAAGTAGACCTTCATCGAGCGTGAGCAGCACTTGCTCTGCCCCGCCGGCGGTTGCCTGCGATACCGGGGCCAGAGGATAGGCGACGTTCAAGACCGTCAGGGGCACGATAGTTCCTGCACTCCAGCGATTTTTTCCATGGCAAGGGCGCGCCATTGTCGCCCCGTCATTGGCCATGCCATGCACTCGTACCAGAGCTTGCCTGGGTGAGGTGCGCCGGTGAAGTCATATTCCGGCGCAGCACGAAAGCGTTCGTGATCGATTGGGAACCCTCCCAACACACGGCGCTGTGACGCATAGGCCGCGAACATGTCTGCCTTCCGCGTGCGCTCTGCCTCGGAAAGATGTAGTTGAAGTTCCTGATCCGTATCGGGATTTAGAAACATACCCGAGACGCACTGCCGGTCGTTCGCATGATAAGAGGTCATTTCAACTAGCAGCGGAGCACTTTCTCGACATAGTGTATGAATTGCCAGGTGAGCCACCAGCGCGGCCGTGTCGTGGTCAGGATGGCCGCCCTCGTAGGGATGGGTGACCAAAACATCGACCTCGACCCTACGGAGCAATTCGGAAAGGCGACAAGCCAAAGCATCGGCGCTGAAGATCGCCTCTTGATCCACTCCGCCCAGCCAATCGATCTGGCAGTCGGATAATCCTGCCAACCAGAGAGCCTGTCCGGCCTCAGCTCGACGCAACGACAAATACGCCTCGCGAGCGCCATGAAAATCCGGAGACCACAACTTGCGGTCACGGGGCGCACCGTCGGTGAGGTAAATCACGCGGGGACTGGCGAAACGGGCGAGCAGTGTGGAGGCCCCAATCGTTTCGTCATCGGGATGCCCGGCGAGAACGGCAACCCGATCGTCGCCATCGTGGCGATTCTCGCGCAAACCGCTCGACCATTCTTGCCAGCTTTGGTTATCGTGCGATCTCATGAACCGTGGTCTGATTCGAAAGCACGCGGACAGCTTCGCGGTACCCATGCAGCGTGCCCACGTCGACATAGACATCGCCACGCTTGATGCCGTAGGCGCGCCCACCGTTGACCAGATAAGCGTTGACCAGAGTGCCGAAATATTCGTCCGAGCGATCGCGCTCCAACCACAAGTTTTGCAACGCCAGGAATTGCCGCCCGGGCATCTTAAAGGCACCCCAAATCCACTCCGATGCGGCATTCGGATGCTTTACTTGGATTTCTTCTACTCGGCCGTCGTGGTCGGTTACGACAGAGTCAAACAATTCGGGCCGCTCCACTGGAAAGAGGAGAAACGACAATTCTCCATCTGGAAGAAATTCGTACCCTGCCAGCGGGAACCAGACGGTATCGGGAAGGCCAATGTAGACTTCGTCCTCTGGTGCGATGAACGGCACGGCACTAAACAGAGCATCACACAGTCCGCTGGGATTCTGCTGCACCACATAGCAGATGGGAGCCGTGCCGATTCTCCCGCCGAAGTAACTGACGATATCGGTTTTGGCCGGCGAGATCACGAAGCAGACGCGATCCACGCCGCCGGCCAGCATACGCTCAAGCAGGTATTCCGAGACCGCACGTGGGCGCTCAATATCTCCCTCGCGACGGGTGCCAACGGGAAGCAACTCTTTTGAGAACGCCAAAGGCTGAATTCGCGTCCCCAGTCCTGCCGCAGGAATGATTCCCCAGCGATGCTTCATGCCGCTGCCTCCAGGGCCGAAACCAATTCGCGACTGCGATGTTCCGCGGTGTGACTCGCGAGAACGCGCTCGCGCGCGGCCTTGCCAATCCGCCGCAATTCGTCTGCGCTCCGGGATAACAATTCGACGACATCGTCCTGGGATTCTGCGATCAGCAATTCACGACCAGGTTCGAAGAATTCTTCAATTCCCTCCCATGAATCACTGATGATGGGCGTCTCGCAGGCAGCCGCCTCAAATAGTCTGCCGGAGGGACAATATCCAATGCTCGCCATCGCAGCCCGCGTGACATTAAGGGTTGCACGGGATGAACAATAGAACGCCGGATGATCGCGCGGTGGGACATGACGCACAAACCAGATGTTCTCGCGCCAAGGAAAATCTTCCGGGTATTGCGCCCCGCCGAGAAGAAATTTTTGTCCGGAAAGCTGATGAGCAGGCTTCAAAAACAGTTCTTCGAGCACCTGTTGTCGATCGGCAGCGTATGTTCCCAGATAAGAAAAGTCCGAACAATAACGGGACGACTTCTGCACTGGCTGATGCAGCTCCGGATCAACGCTTCCATAGAGTGGAGCGACATGGCGGGCATCCAGAAAAGCCTTGACCTCTTCCAGAGCGCGGCCACCTACGTAGCTCAGCACCAGATCGAATCCAGAAAGGCCGTATCTGGGTATGTAGTCGACTTGTCCTTCGGCGCGCAACCTTTCCAGAGTCACAGCAGTGTCAAGATCGTAGAAGACCTTGATAATTGGGGATGACAGCACCAGATCACAGGCCTGTTGGGCATCAGGACAGTACGAGGTCACGATCGCGGCGTCGGATGCCTCGACTTCATCATTGGCGCGGGAATGTATCTGGTCCCAATCTGAATATAATTCGAGCTTATACCCCTCGGGATTGTGCAGGTCACGATGCCGAGCGTAATAGGGGACGTCGCGCTCGAAGAAACTCACTTGGTGGCCTTGTCGCGCCAGCCATTTGCAGAGGCCCCGCCAGAGGGTGGCATGCCCGTTCCCCCACGAGGAACTAAGGGTCAACCCGAAAATCACTAACTTCATCTCGGTTTCCTTGCCATACCGGGCTTAATGACCCGCACACCCGGAGCACACGTTCTCTGGTTTCGCATCTTCGATGCCGTGCCCAGCGGGGACGATGTATTGGTCTATTTCCCTCTGTTTAGGGGGTCGGTGCTTGACTCCCAATGGGGTCAGGCCCTCGCCACAAGCAACATAAGTGAAATGCCGAGAATCTCAGGTTTGAAGATCAATTCCAGGACTCGGAGTGACGTTCGCAACCGATCGGACCGGATGCCCCGTGACCATTTCGTGACCAGGACATGAGCTCGTAATCAACTGGAAGAGGCACTTCGGCATGACCGTTAGCACGGAAACTCTCAAAGCCGCCGCTCGACCCAAGGCGACCTCACAACCCCGTCCAGCACGTCCGGCCGATCAGGACTTGTGGATATTTCGCGATGGCAAGAAAACGGTATCTGCCCAGGACTTGGTGGCAGACCTGCGCGCTCGACTCACGAACTCCACCTTGAGCACTGCAGTCATTGATGCCCTCATTGAGGCAGGTGAATTGGAGGCGGCCCTTGAGGATGCTGGGTGTGAGTCTGCAACAACTGCTTCAAGAGTCACCACGGCGATTGCCTCCGTTGTTTGCGGTAACTCGCGTGACGCTTTGGCGAGAGCCGCTGATACCCTGGAATCCCTCGAAGTGCCCGCCCGTGTCAGCGTTTCCCCGCCGGAAGGTTTTACCTACTACGCGCTGCACGCAACCGACTTCGTTGGGGTGCTCGATAAAGTTGCCAGAGAACCGAAGCCTTGCGCGGTGCTTGGAATACGGAGCATTGGAACCACGCTTAGCGCGGTAGTGCTGGCTGCCTTAGTTAGGGAAGGAATACCAGCAACCCGAATTACGGTCCGCCCCACGGGACACCCGTACTCCCGCAGAACAGAATTTAGTGCTGTACAACTGGCGTGGGTGGAACGAAATCTCGGTGCCCAATTCCTGATTGTGGACGAAGGACCAGGTCGAAGTGGGTCAACCTTCTTGTCCGTCGCCGAGGCCTTAGTGGAAGCCGGAATTACGCGCGAAAACATCACCCTCATCGGAAGCCGGGAGCCGGACGTCGGTTCCCTGTGTGCTGACAATGCGCCAGTTCGATGGCGGCAATTCCGATTTGTGGCAACCACTCCGTCGGTGAACCAACGGTTTGCGCGTCATATCTATGTCGGAGGCGGAGATTGGCGTAAGTTCCTGCTGCCGCCGGACAAATCCTGGCCGGAAAGTTGGACACAGATGGAGCGGCTTAAGTTCGTGTCTCCGGACTGGGAGCACCTGTACAAATTCGAGGGCATGGGTCCTGTCGGAGTCGAAGCCCGCGCTCGCGCCTTCCAACTCGCCGATGCGGGTTTCGGACCCAGAGTTTGCGAGTCAGAAGACGGTTTCCTTTGTTATTCCCTGGTCAAAGGAAAAGCCATGCAATCCGAGGACGCGGACGGCAGAGTCCTGGACCGCATCGCGAGCTACTGTGCATTTCGCAATTCGGAATTTTCTTCCGGATCATCTGGAACTCCGCAGCTGCGAGAGATGCTCGAGTTCAATATCATGCAGGAGTTTGGAATTGCACTCCCATTGCATGAAGATGATTTCTGCGCTCACCGCCCAGTGATTAGCGATGGCAGCATGCAGCCTTATGAATGGATAGCGGCAAAGTCCGGTCAAGTGATCAAAGTCGATGGCTTAGACCATGGTGACAATCACTTTTTCCCTGGGCCGTGCGATATTGCATGGGACCTGGCTGGTGCTTCGGTGGAGTGGAATCTGAGTGGAGCAGCAACCGAGTACATGCTCAATCGCTTCCGCGTTGAGTCGGGACTAGATGTATCGTCTAAATTCGATCTTTATCGACTAGCTTACCTGGTCTTCCGGCTTGGTTTCTGCAAAATGGGAATTTCTACCGTTAAAGGCTCTCCCGAGGAAACCCGCTTGAGAAAAGCGTATGCGAACTATCGCGCGCAAGCTCACACATTGCTCGAAGGAGCTACCGTCAGTGGGCAAGCAGCTTAGCCACCAGAGTTGTGGCGGCGAGGTAACCTAGGAGGCGTACAGACTTTCCTGTATTGTTGCTGATCATTTCTGAAGAATAGACTTCGTTGGTCCTCTGGCGAATCGCCTCAGAATTGCTTCCTAATTGACAGGAAAGGGGAGTCTCTGTGGGGCTCAGGACCGTTGCTTCGCGTCATTCGTGCAACTCTGGGCAACTTCAGGTTTGAGGCACCCACTACTGGACGTCTACGGGAGTAGCTATGTTTCTCGCCGGGATGCGAACGGGCGTCACTCAGGATGGGTCCGAAAATGGCGAATTTGCTATGCGTTCCAGAGAACTCTGAAGCGAAATCGCGGTTCACACTAAACCGGAGAGAAGCGCTTCGTAATTATTCCGTTCATGTCACGTATCATCTTGAGTCGTTGGCATAAACTGTGGGGTGTATCGCTATGGCTTCCGCTGTTATGCCGTTGAATTCCGTGGCACCGAAGGTTGGAGATCGACCCGTGCGCATTCTGGTCGCAGACGACCATGAAGTTATGCGCCTGGGCCTGCGAAACCTTCTGGAGTCGGTTCCGGGTTGGTCGGTCTATGCAGGCGCCTCCACGGGGAACGAAGCTGTGGAGCTGGCGCTTCTCTCCTCTCCTGACATAATCATTATGGACATCACCATGCCGGAGATGAACGGCATCGAAGCCGCCGCGCGCATCGCGGTACAAAGGCCCGAGATCCCTATCATCATGTTCTCCCTGCACCTATCAGAAGAGGTTGTAAACCGGTTTAAAACCGGTAGCATCCGCGGGGCGGTGGCGAAAAGTGAAGCAGCCAGGGACTTAGTCGATGCAGTTCGCATGGTGCTTAGCGGTGGCACATTTTTCCCTGGGCGACGTTTGCAGGGCGCAAACGGACAAGAGTCTCCAACGGCTAGCTAAGTTCCCGATGGTTCCCCTCTCTATCTGGTCATCCTGACGATTTGGCGCGTTACAAGGGGTGCATGGCGAAGGATCGATAGCGCCGGTCGTCGAATCACCTTAGGCACTCTGAGCAAGGTTCTTAGCACCGAAGACGCACGAAAGACGGGCGCAAGTCGGCGCATGTACAACACCTGGTATTGTGTCGCCGCACTCCGTAGCGAGCCGCCACGGAAATGCCGCTCAAGACATGCAGCTGCCAAAACTCCGCTGCGCAACGCCAGAGAAATACCGTCCCCGATAAACGGGTCCACAAAAGTTGCGGCATCACCCACCTGAACAATCGTTCTCTGAACCGGTTCCGGCTTGTGAAAAACCAGCGGGGACGTGCGGACCTGGCTCGTCGCGGCCTGCCAGGATTGCGATCTTTCGCGCAAATCTGGATGTAGGTCGAGGACCTCCCGTAACTCCGTTGCAACGTTCGCTTTCACCATCGCGCAGGCATTGACAACGCCGTGGGGATGGTCACCGTCCCGCAGCACGACGGGTTGCACTCCACAATATCCGCCGTTGAAAAAATAGAGATCTACGGTCGGGGAAGGATCAGCCTCGAAGAAGTGGGCCTTGATTCCGACCCATCGGTCAGCGTCGCTGGCGCTGTCTCGGATCTTCGAGCTCGTAAGAAATGACCATCGTCCAGCAGCATTCACCAGAGTTAGAGACCGGAACACTCCAATACTGGTCGTGACCGTAAATGGCCCCTCGCCATCGACAGACTGCACCATGCAGGACTGGTGCCCGTCGACTTGCGCCTGCACGCAGGACTCCCAAAGCGCTCGATCCAAATCAAATCGGGCGATACTCAATGCCGAGGGGTCAATTGGCAGAGCAAGCACACAATCATCTGCGAAAACTCGAGACTGTGAAATGTTGGGCGCGCCTTGGACGAGCTCGATATTGGTCGACGAGAGCAGCTCTCGCAGAAGTTTTGATGCCTCAGCAGAAATGAACTCTCCACAAACGCGATGCCGCGGATAGCGTCCTCGCTCGAGCAACAGCACGCGCATGCCCGCACGGGCCGCCGTCATGGCCGCTGCACAACCTCCGGGACCGGCGCCGATCACGATAAGGTCGTAGATCATTTTGGTTTCTGGGCAACGACTCCCATGCGATATAGAAACTGCTCGGTGGCACTGACCTCGGCGGCTCCGGCCTCACGAAAACAATTCGTCACTTCCGGCACGGTGTAGGCTTGCCACACCGAGGCGGGCGCGTCATGACGCGTAATACGGCTTCGATAAAGCGGCGCCCCCGCATAGGCCAGCGCCAGATGAAGCGGATGTCGAATCAGATCATGCACCAGCACAGCGATGCGACAGACCCGTAGCGCCTCCCGCGCAAATTCTCTTGCCTGCTCGAGGGCCAAGTGATGAAGAAAAAGCGAGCATGAAACCAGGTCGAAGGCCGACTCACGAAAGGGGAGGCGGAGCGCATCGGCGCTAACCTTCGCCATTGCGCCGTTCGCTGGCAGGTGTGACGGTTGGCGATCGAGTAGCGTAACGTCCAGCTGAATACCATCGCGCCCAAGTTGGCCGGCAATCGTGTGCATGAGGTATCCATCTCCGGAGGCAACTTCAAGCAATGTAAAGCGAGTTCGTCCGGTCAGTCGAGTAACGCTTTCGAGCATCCGGCGGGTGGTAGAGAGTCCACCGAACCATCGGTTGAACCAGCGCAGGTCGCGGAGAGAAGCTGCAATTTCGGCGGACGTGCCCAGATCTTGGTCCAACAACTCGCGCATTGGCCGACGCTTCATTTTGGGGATTGTAATGGATGGCGCGGGACCGCGCTGTCACGAGCGAGTTATTTCAAAATCGTTTGCCCACAGAAACACCCCGGAAATCGACAGTCGCTGGAGCGAACGCTCGAAAGAAACGATTGTCAAAATTGATTTCTGGGAGTCGTGCCTGGTGCTGACTCAGACTTCGGCGAGCTCCTCTTCCAACAGTTGCTTGTTGTAAAGATCCGTATAGTAGCCATTGAGGGTGAGCAGTTCGTCATGCGTACCCAGCTCGACGATACGCCCACCGTGCAGTACGGCTATGCGATCGGCATTGCGAACGGTGGAAACGCGATGCGAGATGAAGATGGTCGTTCTGCCCTGCATGACGGCGCGCAAGTGGTTCAGTATCTTGTCTTCAGTTTGCGTGTCCACGCTAGACAGCGCGTCATCGAGCACCAGGATCCGAGGATTACGGATCAGAGCACGGGCGATTGCAGTGCGCTGCTTCTGTCCTCCTGAGAGCGTAATTCCCCTCTCGCCGACGACAGTTTTGTACTGACCGGGAAAATTTTCGATATCGCTGGCAATATTGGCGGCCTCCGCAGCCCAACGTACTTCTTCGTCAGTCGCGTTTTGCACACCAAATGCGATGTTCTCGCGAATGGTTTCGCTGAAAAGGAACGTCTCTTGGGGAACGAAACCAATGTTTCGACGCAGATCGGCGAGCGCATATTCGCGTATGGGCTTCCCGTCGATCAACACAGCGCCTGGGTCGGCATCGTAAATTCGAGGAATCAGACTCACCAGAGTGGTTTTTCCCGAGCCGGTCGGTCCAACGATCGCGAGGCTTGTACCCGCCGGTATCTGCAAATTGATGCCGTGAAGAACCGACACACCACGATAAGCGAAGTTCAGATTGCGAAACTCGATGTCGCCTTTCAGTTCCTTGTCCGCAGCGGAGGTAACTCCAGCTGCGTCGGTGATTTCTGAGCGCTCCTGCATCAACTGGTGAATGCGGCTAAGCGAAGCCGTTCCTCGTTGGAAGATATTGATGACCCAGCCAAGAGCAATCACTGGCCAGGTGAGCTGGACCATATAAGTATTGAATGCGACAAAATCACCAACCTTGATGCGTCCGTGCAGCACTTCCCTGCCCCCCAGCCACAACACCAGAACGATCGCAAGTCCGAGCATCGTTTCCAGCGTAGGCCAGAGCATTCCCATGAGGCGAACCAATTTCAGGCTGCGAGCGATGTATTCGCGATTGGACTTCTCGAATCCGGCTACCTCCGCCTCTTCCTGCACATAGGCACGGATCACCCGCACGCCGGAAAAGTTCTCTTGCGCGCGGGCAGAGATATCGGAAAACATAGCCTGAATGCGCTCGAAGCGCTCGTGGATGCGACGCCCGAAGTACTGAATCACGATGCTCACAATCGGTAGCGGCAAGAAGGCATATAGCGTCAATCGTGGGCTGATCGAGAACATGAAGGCAAGAGCGCCCGCAGTGAACACGATGGTGTTTGCGGAATACATGATGGCCGGTCCGAGCAGCATGCGGACGGCATTTAGGTCATTGGTGGCGCGCGCCATAATGTCGCCGGTGCGCGTGCGCTGATAAAAGCCATACGACAGGCCTTCCAAATGCAAAAACAGATCGTTGCGCAGATCGAATTCGATTTCTCTCGAAACACCAATCACGATCCAGCGTGTGAGGAACTGAAAAACGCCCTTGGCGCCCGCGACGGCCAACAGCAAGAGCGCATACACCATCAGCACACGGGCCGTGACCGTAGGAGTGGTCAGATCGTTGATTGCCCGGCGGATGACCAACGGAAAAAGGATCCAGATACCGTTGTGGAAGAAGACACAGATCGTCCCGAGAAGATACCTCCCGCGGTACTTTTTTAGATATGGGAATAGAGGACGGAGCTGTTCCAACATGAGCTACTAGATGCGATTCTAACCGAGTGGTTTCTTTTAAGTTTAGCCTATCCTGCAGGATAGCGGTGTTTATGCAGGATTCGGCACTTTGTCGGGGATCTCCGCTATGGCATCTTTCGCCGGGAGCTCAATTGGGAAACAATGGTTTCCAGCTCGCATCACCTCACTTGTACGCTGCGGATGTTCAACAAATCAGCATCCCCTGTACCGGCATCCTGCGCGATGCCGAAAGCGATCCCGCCGTCGATGTAAAGAGCGATAGAATTAGGTCGAAAGTGGGTTTGTGGTGGAAGGTCAGCTAAGATCTTCTTTTGTTCGTAGCTATTTGGTCGCGACAACTGCTGGCGTGGCCGTTGCCCTGGTCGATTATGCGATTAATCTTTGGATGTCAGCGCGCGGACTGCATGCCGAAGCCACGTTGCTTGACGAACTCCTGCTGGGAATATTCACGGGCGTGCTCGTACTGGTACTCGAGCTCGCTCATAGACGGGATCAGGAGCGGATGAACGAGAAGTTGAGGACCATTGAGTTGATGAACCATCACGTCCGCAACGCACTGCAAACCATCGTTGATTCCGCCTATATTCATGGGCATCTTGATGACGTGCGAAATTCAGTCGATCGAATAGCGTGGGCATTGCAGGAAATCCTGCCTGGCGATACAGACGCTTCCATGGAATCGTCCAGCGTCCAAGCGCCCCGAAAGTAGTCGCACTGGAATTTCGCCCGCGAATCAAAGGATTACCCTGAAAACCCTCCCCGGAATAGGTCCTGACAACAAAGTTTCGCGCGAGGCACCGACAGGATGCCATTTCTCAGTCTCTTTCCCCCCTCCATAGAATGATCGCGATCCATGGGCCTTTCAAACCTCGAAATGCCGCCACCGGCTTGGTCTTTGGCCGGGTTTTCATCAGACCTAAGGGTCTCTACACAATTTGAGGAATAGACGAGCATGCCTAGTGCGGTTCAACATGGAATCAATCAATCCGGTGGCATCCTCGTCGGGGGAGACTAGGAAAGCTGCTGGCATTTGTCTCGTTTTCGAGACAAAAGCAAATCTGGGCCGCCCGAATGTGCCCTCCCCCAAGTCGTGCGAATCGGGCGGCCTTTTGCTGGAACCAAGCCGATGTCACGGCATTCCTGCCGTCGGGGGTTTACCGGGGCCTGCTTGACTCGACCAGTTTTGCGGAAAACTCGCGCGGGCTAAGTCCTTCGATCTGGTATGCCAGAGATCTCGTTCGTGCGGCGCGAACGGCCAGTGCGAGCAAGCTATGCTCGCGGTTCGTCCGTCTGGGAAGTTCGCGAACGACTCAACTTGGGCGGTAGCCTGGTAAAGCTCAGGACAACGGCAACTGCAAGCGACACGATCCAACCGCCAACCAGGTACCAATCCGAATGGATCAACCAGGAAATGAAGTTGTCAGCGTTCATGAGTCCTTATGCTGATGCAAGCTCCTCCCGGCCACTGCATTGCTTATACTCATGCACGATGGCCTCAATGGCTGCGAGTCGCTGCGCTATCGTGAAACTGCCATCGATAAGTTCCAGTTCAATACGCCCCAACCAAAAGCCCAAGGCGCGATCGATTCCGGACGAAATCTCCAGTGCGATTAGATTGACAAATTCGTTATTGTTGGCTGCGTGCGACATTGGACTCCTCCCAAAAACAACAGGGCGGAAGGATCCGCCCTGACTCAGATTGTCCGCTCGGCTACTGCTCCGGCGGCGCGGACTGGCCATCATTTTGGCCTTGCAGGTGTTTTTGCATCCGCTCCTGGTGCTTTGCCATGATGTCAGCGACCTTGGTCTTCTGCGTGGAATCGAGCAGCTGGTAGATCTGAGAAGCGATCTTCGCGTGCTCGACCTGCATCTGTATGCGGGATTGAGCTTCCTGGGTGGCAAGCGCGGTGGCCTTCGCCTGGTCGAAGTTGCCACTGGTGATCAACTGCATCATCTGCTGATGCGATTGAAACTGTTGCTGTACGAGCGGCTTCAGGTTCGGTTTTTCCGCTTCGAAGATCTTTTTCACCTGGGCCTTTTGATCATCGGTCAGGTTAAGCTGATGCAGCATCATGGCAAAACCTGGATCGCCCATCATGGGGCCATGCATGCCGCGCATACCGCGCATGTGCCCTCCTCCCCCTTCTTGCTGAGCAAAAGCCGCTCCCGCAATCAGCGCCAGCCCCAGCACTACGAATAATGCGGTTTTCCCTAATCTTGAATTCACTGCGTCCTCCTGGTTCTCGACTATCTGCCGAGGTTATGTTCTACGTAGAATAGAAACACGGAACGCGGGTGTTTGTTGGTAAAGAGTGCGGTAATTCGGGTAAATCTTTGTAAAATCAATGGTCGAGGATTTGACGATTCTTTACTCGGCTTGCGGCGATACAGTCCATAAAATGAAGAACGTGGATCGAATTTTGGTTATCGATGACGACGTGGAACTCTGCTCCCTGGTGAGTGAGTACCTGCGACCAGAAGGTTTTCAGGTCGACTGCGTTCACGACGGGCGAATCGGGCTTACGCGGGCGCTCAGTGGGGAGCACCTGATGGCGGTTCTTGACGTCATGCTGCCGGGTATGAATGGGTTCGACGTCCTGCGAAAAATTCGGGACACTTCGAAACTACCGGTGGTGCTTCTTACCGCACGCGGTGAGGATGTCGACCGCATCGTGGGCTTGGAGATCGGTGCCGATGACTACCTGCCGAAGCCGTTCAACCCACGCGAGCTCGTCGCACGAATTCGGGCAGTGCTGCGGCGAACCCGGGCCCGGGGTGAAGCTTCGGTGCCCGACGTGATTCGGGTCGGCGATATCGAACTGGATCCAGCCACGCGAACCGTGACGCACCGAGGCAAACCGGTCGAACTCACTTCTGTCGAATTCAGCCTACTTCAGGTCCTGCTGCGCGAGGCAGGACGTGTGGTGACCCGCGAAGCCCTGGTTGACGAAGTTTTGGGCCGCAAATTCTCGCCCTTTGATCGCAGCATCGATATGCACGTCAGCAAGATCCGGCGCAAGCTCGAAGATTCCGATGGCGAAGAACACATCAAGACGATCCGCGGCTCGGGCTACATCTTTGCTCTGGCGCGTCCCTCAAATTCTCCCAAGAAGAGCATGGCGCGATGAGACTCTTCCTCAGAATCTTCCTCTCGTTCTGGCTGGCGCAGGCACTGTTCTTGGTGCTAGCCATCCTGGTCACCATCGTCATGCGGCCCACCCGACGAATCTCGGAAATTGAGGCACTGCTACCGAAAACGCTCGAGGATTCGGTCGCCACCTACCAGGCAGGGGGACCGGGAAAGCTTCGTGACTATCTAAGGACTTACCACGACACGCGACGCGTCCATGCCATGCTCTTCAACGAGCACGGTCAACTCGTCGATCGGCCTATCCCACCTTGGCTGGCGGAAACCGCCCGCGGCAAACGCAGAACTGCCGACACGTTCTTGGGTCGATTGAATCCTCATATTCAGACCCTGAAAGCCGAGATGACCGCGGCAGATGGGCACCACTACGTTTTGGTAACCGAGCTCCCTCCCGGACAAACGGCCTTCTTTGGACCGAACGGTATCCCACTGCTTGGCCTTCTCATCGCTGTTCTTACGTCCGGACTAGTTTGCTATGTGCTCGCCGGATTTCTCACCTCGCCCATTTTGAGATTGAGAAAAGCAACCCAGAAACTGGCCGCCGGGGACCTCTCGGCTCGAGCTGGTGAAACTGGTTTGTTTAAGGATGAACTCTCTCATTTGGTGTGCGACTTCAACACCATGGCAGAACAGATTGAGAAGCTGGTGAGCTCACAGTCGCGGCTGCTGAAGGATATCTCGCACGAATTACGATCGCCACTTGCTCGCCTGAACGTGGCCCTCGAGCTCGTGCGGCAACGTACGGGTCCAGAGGCTGAGGGGATTCTGGAGCGGATCAGTCTTGAAACCAGCCGCATGAACGAGTTGATCGGCAGTCTGACCACGATCGCTCGGCTGGAAAGCGGCGCCGGAAGATTGCGCAAGATTCCCGTGCGGCTGGAGGAGGTGGTCGAAGAGGTCGCTCGCGACGCAGACTTTGAAGCTCAGGCGCGAAATTGCCGGGTCGAAGCCGAAATTCTCGACGAACTACCAGCGGAGGGCGACCCTGCTTTGTTGCGCAGCGCCATCGAAAACGTCGTACGCAACGCAACCCGTTACACGCGGGAAGGAACCACGGTCAGGGTCCGTGCCGAGAGAGTGCAGCGCTTAAATTCCGCGCAGGCGCTAATCCGGGTGACCGATTCAGGACCCGGCGTGCCAGTCGAGTCCCTGGAAAAGATATTCCGTCCCTTTTATCGCATCGACGATGCTCGGGGACGGTCGACCGGAGGGGTGGGGCTCGGGCTGGCCATTACTGATCAGGCGGTCAGGCTGCATGGCGGCTCGGTGGTCGCATCCAATTTGCCAGAGGGTGGGCTGTCAGTTGAAATCCGCCTTCCCCTGCAGCCAACTACTGTGGGGGAAGCGCGGACCCAGCCAGCGCCTGCGGCAACTGGACTCGACTGATTGAGGGCGGTTTGCTCTTTTCTGCCTATTCCTGATACACAATTGGGGTAAGCCTTTCAGAATCTCAGGTTTCAAGCTTCAGCGGTCAAGGTCCACGCACGGCAAGGCAGCTTCTAAGGCTCTTGCTCTGAGTTGATGCCCGTAAAAGATTGGGCTCGACTGGAACTGACCAACGCGTTAGAACTCTACGATCCGGAGAGACATAGACGAATGCGCATGAAGTCGGGTTGGGCGCTGGCTTTCGTGATCCTGCCGTTAGCGACAATGATGAGCTGTAGCAGTTCGAGAAACGTAAATACGACCGGATATGTCTGGGTGGCAACTAGCGGGGATCAGAAGCTAAGTGTTTACGCCGTCGATCTAACCAGCGGAGGAACGTCGCGGATCGGCACCCAGGTTCCGACCGGAGTGCAGCCGTCCGCGATGGCAATGACCCCCGATCGGAAAGTTTTGTTTGTGGCGAACGCGACCGATAATACAGTCGCGATTTACACGATTAATCCAGATCAGACGCCTAGTGCGGCTTGCTCTTCCCAGGGTTGCACCATTGCGACCGTTCCGACGGGCGAGACTCCCGTCGCGTTGGCCGTAGACCCAGGTGGCAAGGATCTTTTCGTCGCCAACCAGGGCTCGTTCGCTGATCCCGCTTCCGGCACAATCTCAGTTTTTTCGATCAGCGGAACAACTTTGACAGAAGTTTCAGGCAGCCCGTTCCCAACCGAAGTCCTCGGAGATGTGACCGGATCCGGCCCAAGCGGGGTGATTGCGGCGCCCGCAGGGAACTTCCTCTACGTCACCAACCAGTTCACAAACACCGTAGAGCGCTTTACCTATGACGCGAACAGCGGCGCGCTGACGCTGCCCCCAACCCGCTACACTGCAGGGACAAATCCCTCGGGCATGGCTTTCTCCCGATGCGCGGGATTCACGACCGCAACCAGCGTTTGCGCGGCTGCGGATGAAAACAACTTGTTTGTCGCGAACTCCGGCTCCAACAATGTGACCATCTTTACGGCATGCATTCAGGTCTCACCCGCCTGCGCCAATGCCGATGGGTCGCTCGTGGCGCTGTCCAGTTCACCGGTTGCTTCCGGGATCTCCCCCACCTCATTCATCATCAACCCGGTCGCAAATTTCGTCTATGTTGTGGATTCCGGAGCCAACCAGATTTCGCAATACCAGTACAACACTTCGACCGGTGCGTTGACGGCGCTCACGACTCCCTCTGTTTCCACATCCTCAAGTCCGGGAGCGGGAGGGATGACCTCAGACGGCAGCTTCCTGTTTGTCCCCGATCGAGGCGGTTCCACGATATCGGTGTTTAAGGCGAATTCGGTGGTAGCAGCGAGCGGTTCCGCGCCGACCGGGCGTCTGTCTCCCGCCGCGAGTCCATCAGTGAGTCTTTCCGGACAGCCATCCGTTTTGCTGGTGAAATAAATCTGGCCATGCGCAGGACAGAGAGAAGACTTGCCACTGCCGTCTTTGCGGCTGCTATGGTAATAGCGATGAACACCGTGGCCGAATCACAGATCGTGCCACCAAAGGCAATTACTGACCCAAAGCAGGTTACCGCGAAGCCCGATGCTGATGTGGAGCAGGGGGAGGAGAGTCTTTCCCTTCAGCGGCTCTACCTTACGCGACAGATCATTGATACCGCATGGTCGCCGGATAGCAAAAGCATCGTTTTTGTCTCCAACATCTCAGGACGCTACAACCTGTGGCTTGTTCCTGCCCAAGGTGGGTGGCCAACGCAGCTTACCGCCAGCGATCAGCGGCAAACTCATCCGACGTGGTCGCCAGACGGGAAATGGATCGCTTATCAATCCGATTACGACGGCGACGAGCAATGGGATATTTTCTTCGCCTCACCGAAAACTGGGCAAGTCGTAAACGTTACCAAAACAAGGGAGATCTCGGAAGAGAATCCCACCTGGTCCCCGAACGGACGATATCTCGCATACATGGTGAAGCCGAAAACGTCTTCGTCTTACGAGATTGATGTCTTCGACACGCTGATGCGTGAAACCAAACATCTGACCGAGAACACGCCAGAGAACAAACTGAATACCAATCCAGTGTGGTCGAGGGACGGGAAGTTGCTCGCCTATACGCAGGAAGAAGCCAAAGGTACAAATTCGAATATCTACGTGGTTGAAATGGCGTCGGGCAAAAGCACGCTGGTAACTCCCCATGAGGGCGAGTATATCTACTCAGGCAACGACTTTTCCCCCGACGGGACTTCCCTGCTGATCACGTCCGATGCGGGCAACGGCTACCAAAATGCAGGCCTGCTGAACCTCGCGACTAAGAAGATTCATTGGCTGACCCGAGAGAAATGGCAGGTCTCGGGGCGCAATTTTTCGCCCGACGGTAAGAGCGCCATTCTGGTTGCCGAGGTTGACGGAGACACCCAGATTTATCGCTACGAGCTGGTTACCGAGAAGAGCTTTCCGCTTCCCCTGCCGAAGGGGGTGAATTATCCCGGAGGCGCGGAGTCAGCCTTCAGTCACGATGGAGCGAAGTTGCTGTACTACCACAACGGGCCTAATGCGCCGAACGACGCGTGGGTTTATCACCTCGCGACCGGCAAGAGCACACAGATCACGCATTCGCTCATGGCAGGAATCCCGGCACGGCATTTTGTGGAGCCGTTTCTGGTACATTATCCGAGCCGCGATCGTACCTGGACGATTTCCGCACTCCTGTACGTCCCGCGGAACATGCAGCGCAGTGGTCAGAACGCCGCCGTTGTCTACATTCACGGCGGACCAGCTTCGCAGTCCGTGAATTCCTTCAACCGCTTCATTCAACACATCGTGAACCAGGGCTACATGGTGATCGCACCCAACTATCGCGGATCGACCGGGTACGGCAAGCGATTTCAGCAGGCAAACCTTTTCGATATGGGCGGCGGCGATTTGCAGGATGTATTGGCTGCGACCGACTTCCTCATGCAGACAGGATATCCTGACAAAAAGAAGCTGATCGTGATGGGGGGCAGCTACGGCGGTTATCTCACGATGATGGCGGTGACCAAGGCGCCGAACCTGTGGGCAGCGGGTGTGCCGATCGTGCCTTTCGTGAACTGGTTCACCGAGATTCAGAACGAAGATCCAATCCTCCAGCAATCCGACCGCGCGACCATGGGCGACCCGGACAAGAATCCCGAATTCTTCCGCGAGCGCTCTCCATTCTTTTTCGTCGACAACATCAAAGCACCGCTACTCCTTCTGGCGGGAGCCAATGATCCGCGATGCCCTCCGGAGGAAACGACGCAGGTAGTCGAAGCGGTAAAGAAGCAAGGTGGGGTTGCGGAATCCAAGATCTACGAGAACGAAGGCCATGGATTCTCCAAGGTCGAAAATCAGATCGACGCCTACCAGCGCGTGACGAATTTCTTGAAAGCGCACGTGAAGCCCGCAGACTGCGGCTGCAAGCTGACGGAGTAGATACGAGGACGAGTCCCATCGCCTGCTAAGGCTTTACCCCCGAGTGTGAGGAGGCAGGTTCCTGAGCGTTCCCCTCCTTTCCCGCTATCCTTTCTCGCAATCTCCGCGTTGATTTCAATTCCCCAGAATCGCCTGTAGCAAGCCAGCAATAGTAAATTCGCGGGCTTCGATGTCGACGGGAAGTCCGAGCTCGCGCAGCGTAGCGGAAGTGACCGGGCCGATGGAGGCGAACCGAATACCTTTGAGTTCCACGGGGAATGGGCGCCCACGCACGCCCAGAAGCCGCACGAAGTTCCTCACCGTCGAGGAGCTCGTAAAGGTGATAATGTTCGGCCGGCGCTTCGGATCACTCATCACGGCGCGAAGCTTTCTTTGTGAGGAAGTGGGCACAACCGTCTCATAAGCTTCTACGACATCGACTGTAGCCCCGATGTTTCGCAGTTCGCGGGGGATCACGTCGCGGGCGACTTTGGCACGGGCCACGAGCACTCGCCTGCCTTCCACTTGGTCGTGCAGGCTCTCAACAACGGATTCCGCTACATATCGCTCAGGAACGATTGTCACTTTCAAGCCAAGCTTCTCTGCGGCATCGCGCGTCGAAGGCCCAATGGCGGCCACATTCATTGAACCCAACCCTTCCGGCTTGATCCTCAGATGTCTGAGTCGCGACGCAACCGCATCCACCCCATTTACGCTGGTTAGAATGATCCATTCATATTCGCCAATACGCTTCAATGCTGAATCGAGCGGCCTGTAGGAGCGGGGCGGGCGAATC
>Ga0134123_10000070_pt1 | contig 62330 bp, 65 predicted proteins | sample KB303_FD_96460 | JGI IMG/M metagenome (GOLD analysis project Ga0134123, IMG submission 96460) | Terrestrial soil microbial communities without Nitrogen fertilizer from Kellogg Biological Station, Michigan, USA - KB3-0-3 | ecosystem: Environmental > Terrestrial > Soil > Unclassified ...
CCGGGCAGAGCCTGCAGATCATGTTCGCGAGCGGCTACTTCGGTGGCTTCGTATTCGAGAAGCTGGATTGGGACTACCGCACTTTCGATCTCACCAAAGACCTGGCGACCGCGCGCACCAAGCTCGGAGCGCTGATGGACGCGTCGAAGACCGATCTCAGCGAGTTCCGCAGTCGCGGCGGCAAGCTGCTCCAGTATCACGGCCTGCTCGACGGCTCGATCCCGCCCGGGATGTCGACAAAGTATTTCGACGGCGTCGCGAAGCAGTCCGGCGGCGTCGCCAAGACGCAGGATTTCTATCGCTTGTTCCTCGCGCCCGGCGTGCTCCACTGCGGCTTCGGTCCCGGACCGAATTCCTTCGGCAATCTCGGCCCGCGCCCGCCCGCCGACGCTGGCCACGACACGCTGTTCGCGCTGCAGAAGTGGGTCGAGGAGGGCGTCGCGCCGAAGCAGATCGTCGCGACGAAGTATGTCGACGACGATCCGGCGAAGGGTGTGCAGATGACACGGCCGCTCTGTCCGTATCCGCAGACTGCACGCTGGGATGGGAAGGGCAAGGTCGAAGCGAGCGAGAGCTTCACGTGTAAGTAGCGCGCGGTCGCGCATGCTGCATGAGTGGTCGTGTAAAGCCGACGTCGGAAAACGGCGGCTTGTGAATCACATACGAGCGAACTATACGAATCCCTGCACTCAGGGAGCCCGCAATGTCACTCGTACAAGTTTGCCGAAGAGCGGCGGTTCACTCGCGTGCGTCTCTCGTAATTTTCTGGCTCGCGTCAGCATTGCTGATCGGCAGCGCCGCTCACAGTGCGACCTTGCCGAGCGGATTTGCCGAAACACGTATTGCCACGGGAATTGCGAGTCCGACGGCGCTGTCCGTCGCGCCCGACGGGCGTCTGTTCGTCAGCGAGCAAGGCGGCAGATTGCGCGTCATCAAGAACGGCGCGCTGCTGGCGACGCCGTTTCTAACGCTGAACGTCGATTCATCCGGCGAGCGCGGTCTGCTCGGTGTTGCCTTCGATCCGAACTTCGCGACCAACAATTTTGTTTACGTCTACTACACCACTGCTGCCGCGCCCATCCACAATCGAGTGAGCCGCTTTACGGCCAGTGCGAGCAATCCAGACGTTGTCGCCGCCGGCAGCGAAGTTCAGCTCTTGAATCTGCCGAGTCTCAGCTCGGCGACCAATCACAACGGCGGCGCGATCCACTTCGGCACCGACGGCAAGCTGTATGTCTCGGTCGGCGACAATGCCAACTCGGCGAATTCGCAAGTCCTGACGACGACGTTGGGGAAGTTTCTGCGCATCAACGCGGATGGCTCGATCCCCGCGGACAATCCGTTCGTAGGCCAGACATCGGGTAGCAACCAGGCGATCTGGGCGCGCGGTCTGCGCAATCCTTTCAATTTCGCCGTCGACCGCACCAACGGCCGCATTCACCTCAACGATGTCGGCGAGAACACGTGGGAAGAAGTGAACCTCGCGACCGCCGGCGTCAATTTCGGCTGGCCGCAGACTGAAGGCCCCAATCCTCCGGGCTCCGCGGGCGTGCGCTATCCGGCTTACGCCTATGAGCACGCCGGCGTGAATTGCGCGATCGTCGGCGCAGCTTTCTATAGACCAGTGACTGCGAACTTCCCTGCCGAATACGCCGGCCGATTCTTCTTCGGCGACCTCTGCGGCGGCTTCATCCGCATGCTGAGCCCGCCGAACTATGCGACGGCGACGGGCTTCGCAAGCGGCATTTCATCCCTGGTCGACATTCAAGTTGCGCCGGACGGCGCGTTGTACTACCTGGCGCGCGACGGCGGCGAAGTATTTCGAGTACGGTTCACCGCGAACTCGGCGCCGAGCATCACGTCGCATCCTGCGAACAGGACTGTGTCCGCAGGGCAGTCGGCGAGTTTCACCGTCGCCGCATCGGGCACGGCGCCGCTGCGTTATCAGTGGCAACGCAATGGCGCGAACATCGCAAGTGCTGCATCTGCGACGTACACGCTTCAGTCCACGGCTCCGGCGGACAATGGAGCGACGTTCCGGGCAGTCGTGAGCAACGACTTCGGCGCCGCGACCAGCAATGCAGCAACGCTGACGGTGCTCAGCAATAGTGCGCCGACAGGCTCGATCAGTTCACCGACCGCGGGCACCCGATATCGCGGCGGACAGACCTTTACGTTTGCCGGCACGGGATCGGATCTCGAGGACGGCACGCTGCCGCCGAGTGCATTCACCTGGCGAGTGGACTTCCATCACGACGATCACACGCATCCTCACGTTGCGCCGATCAGCGGCATCACGACCGGCACGTTCAGGATCGCGGACCGCGGCGAAACCTCTGCCAATGTCTTCTATCGCGTGATCCTCACAGTGCGCGACTCTGCCGGCTTGACGCACACTTCGTCGGTCGACGTGGTGCCGTCGACTTCAGTCGTGCGCATCGAGAGCAACCTGCCGAATGCGCAGCTCACGCTCGATGGCACGCCGATCACTGCGCCGTTCTCCTTCACAGGCGTCGAAGGCGTCATTCGCGCGTTGGGCGCCGTGTCGCCGCAGACCTCCAGCAACACGACATACGAGTTCGCGTCCTGGTCGGACGGCGGTGCGCAGACGCACGAGATCGCAACGCCGACCGCAGATACGACGTTTACGGCGCTCTTCCAGCCTGCTGCAGCGACGCAGTTGTTCGCGGACAATTTCGAAACAGCGCGCGGCTGGGCGCTCACTGCCGGCGTGAACAACGCGCGCTCGGGCAATTGGCAGCGCGGGGATCCGCAGCCAACGAAAACGCAGGGCACCGCATTGCAGCCGGACACATGCTACGGCGGATCGGTGAACTGTCTGATCACCGGGCTGAGCGCCAGCGCGGGAGATGCAGGCGCGAACGACGTCGACGGCGGTATCACTTCCATTCAGTCGCCAGCGATCGCGCTGCCAGCCGCCAGTACGATCACCCTGCGTCTACGCTACTTCGTCGGCTTCCTGGCCAATGCGACCAGCGAGGACTTCTTCCGAATCAGAGTCGTCGGGGCTAACGGCTCAGCGCAGACGATCTTCACGCGCAGCGGCACTGCCAGCAAAGTGCCTGGTGTGTGGACGTTGCAGTCGGTGAGCATCAGCCAATACGCAGGGCAGACGGTGCGGATCCGCCTGGAGGCCAGCGACACCGGTTCGATCAGTCTCGTCGAAGCGGGTGTCGACGACCTCGTGATCACGAGGCAGTAAGTAGCTGCGGCACGCCGTAGAATAGGCGTGCATGGACACCGACAAGCCTGAGCCGATCGTCATTCCATACCGCGAGCTCTCGGCCGATGCGCTGCGCGGCGTATTGGAGTCCTTCGTGCTCAGAGAAGGCACGGACTACGGCGAGCGCGAAGCGTCTTTGGATCAAAAGGTCGCGCAGGTTCTGCGGCAACTGGAGCGCGGCGAGGCGCAAATCATCTTCGATGCGACGCTGCAGAGCGTCGACATCGTCGTACCCAAACCAGCAAAGCAACCGCGAGTTTAGCGAGGGAGTCGTCATGTCACAGGTGCGTGTGGATGCTTACGAAGTGCTGTACTCGGCTAACAGTTTTCCGCCGCGCATTGCGCTGAAGAATGCCGGCAACTACATCGGCCAGATGATTTTCCTGCCCAACGGCGCGGCTCTGCCCGCCGATACCGTCGTGAACAAGCAGGCGCAGTTGCATTACCACCTGGACGACTTCCGGAACGCCATCGACCTGCTGCGCTACGAGAAACCGATTTACATGTTCTACAACGGCTCGGGTGGCGGGTTCGAGAACGGCATCAGGACGATGAGCGAGAAGGTGGGTGAAGGAGAAGGCTCGCCGTAGATCGAGCTCAGCGCTTCCTGCCGACTCCTATGTTGACGGGATTCGTCAGCGTTGCCGTCTGCTGTCCGCCTGCGCGCTCGCTGACGAGTCTCTGCATCGTCTGACGAATCACCGCTCGCTCGGCCTGCGTCACGTCAAGTTCACCGAGAATCGATTCGACGATCGGATTGCTGCAGACGATCCAATCCCAAAGCTCGTCGCCGCTTCGAAACCCGGTGGCTTCGGTCACGGCGTCGACGCGAACATCGTGCAGCGAGCAATCGACCAGCACTTGGCGCAGGCGAGCCGGATCCTGCAGTTGAAACGGCAGCGGTGGCGGCTCGGGCGGCGGGCCCTCGAAGTCCGGCCGCACGGCTTGCACGGCATGGACGAAGAACGCGAGGAAATCGATCTGGTGCGGATCGCCGTACGCCGTGACGAGCACGCGACCGCCGGGGATGACGACGCGCGTCATCTCCCGAACGCCCTTCGGCATGTCGGGAAAAAGCATGACGCCGAACTGCGAGCCTGCGATGTCGAAACTGGCGTCGTCCAGCTCGAGCGCATGACCATCCATGACTCGGGTGCGGATCTCGAGTCCTTCGCGGCGCGCACGCGCAGCCAGCAACTCCAGCATCGGCGCTGACTGGTCAACGGCGAGAACCTGTGCACCGAGGCGGGCGGCCGGAATGCTGAGCGCGCCGCTGCCGGCGGCGACGTCGAGAAATCGCATTCCCGAGCGCAGCTCGGCGCGTCGCAGGCCTTCCTGGCCGAGCCACATCTGCGTGGGCGTGTTGGTCCGATCGTAGCCGGGCGCAATCTGGTCCCAGGCTTCCACGGGTGGCTGGCTCATCGAGAGGACTTCCGGATTTTGCGAGTCGATGGAGCGCACTCTATGCTCTGCCTCGGCCCGCGGACTTTGCCGCGAATCCGCGGTTCTTTGCCGGCGCGCAGCTGCGATCATCGGGACGAGGCGACGATGGATGTACTGTCCGAAGCGCTGAATACGGTGCGCATGACCGGTGCAATTTTCTACTACGCGGAGTGCACCGCGCCGTGGGGCTTCGCCGTGCCGGCACTGCACAAAGTCGCCCATGTGCTCGCGCCAGGGACCGAGCGGCTCGTTCCCTATCACCTCGTCGCCGAGGGCGAAGCTGTGGTCCGATTCGAGGGCATGCCGGAGATTGCGTTGCAAGCGGGTGACGTCGTCATCATTCCTCACGGCGATGCGCACACCGTTTCCAACGGTTCGCCCTCCCAGCTGATCGACAGTGCCGCCTCTCTGGGTAAGTTTCTCGGTGGCGATCTGCGCACGATGCGCTTGGGTGGGGGAGGAGCGACGACGACGTTTGTGTGCGGCTACTTCGGCTGCGAGCGTCACGCAGACGCGCTGTTTCTCGCCGGGCTGCCGCAGATGATCAAGATCAACGTGCGTGGCGACGCCACCGGACAATGGTTGGAGAGCTCGATTCGCTACCTGGTGGCAGAAGCAGACCGCGGGCGCGGCGGCCAAAAGATCCTGCTGTCGAAAATGGCGGAAGCGCTCTTCATCCAGACGTTGCGGATCTACATGGAGCAGCTGCCGCCGGAGCAGACGGGTTGGCTCGCAGGTGCACGCGACCCCATCGTCGGCGGCTGCCTCGCCCTGATGCACCAGCAGCCTTACCGGCGCTGGCGTCTGGCCGAGCTTGCGACGAAAGTTGCGGCCTCGAGATCAGTGGTTGCCGAGCGCTTTGCGCATCTCATGGGAGAGGGGCCGCTCACCTATCTCGCACGCTGGCGATTGCAGCTCGCTGCGCGGCTGCTGCAAACCAGTCGCAAGACGATCCTGCAGGTCGCGGCGCAGGTCGGCTATGAGTCGGAGGCGGCGTTCAGCCGTGCGTTCAAGCGCGAGTTTGCGGTGCCGCCGGCGAAGTACCGCAAGCTCAGCCGCGAGGAAACACCCGCGGCGCGGGTTCGCCCGCCCGCAGCAGCTCCAGCGCCTGGCCGGTGAATCTCACGCGCAGGCGATCGATTCCGTCGACTGCGAAGAGCCCGTCAGCAGTCATTGGCGACAGTCGCAGAGTCGGACGGTCGGGTCGACTCAGCCACAAGATGCCATCGCGAAAATCCACCTGAGCGGTCGCATAGCGACCGGCGAAACTCTGCAATCGATCGGGCGTGGGTGCGACGGGATGTAACCGCGCTTCGACTGCGGTTGCGGCCCAGGAATAATCGTTCAGGTTCTCCGCGCTGACGCCCTTCTTTTCGCGCAGACGTTGCAGCGCAAGCGAGTGCGCGACTTCCAATGCCTGCTGCGGCGGAGCATCCACGGTCGGTGCGACGCCAACGCCTTCCCAATTGGCGTTGCTGATGGCGTGGAGCGGGCGGCCATAGGAAACGCTGAGAATGAAGTCGGGTGCGATCGGCACATGCTTGTTGTTGTTGGCGGCGCCGACCGTTCGAGCTCCAACCAGCTCGCCGAGCTTGAACTGCTGGACATCGTATGCAAATGCCTCGGCGGCCGAGGCGGTACCGCCATCGATGAGCACATACAGCGGTATGTTCTGCAGTCGGCCAGCCGGCAGGTATTCGAGCGTTCGCGACTGCTCGGGCACCGCCGCGCCGGCCAGGAAACTCATTTCCAGCGTGTCGCCGCGCATGAAGTGGCTCACGAGATAGCGAACTGCCGCATGCGTGCCACCGCCGTTGCCGCGCACGTCGATGATCACGGCGTCGCCGCCTTTGAGAAAGCTCATTGCATCGTCGTAGGCACGGCCGGTTTCGTCCTCGACCCATTCGAAGCCGGTTATCTTCAGATAGCGGACGTTGCCGCCGAGGACCGTCAGCTGCGCCAGGCCGTGATGACTGCGGAGCGCTTGCCGCCGCCACAAGGCTTGCTCATTTTCATCGCTGTCATCGCCGGCTTTGGCGGCCGCGTAGCCGACCGGATCGACGACCAGCGACAAATGCTTGTCGCGGCTCACGGCGCGCAGATCGTCGGTGATTCTTTCGGCAAAGGTCCCGGGATCATCCGTAGCGTAACGACCTTTGCGCTGCGAGGACTTCAATTGCGCGATGATGCGCGGGCGCATTTCCGGAAAGACATACTGTTCTTCGAACGCGGCCATGATGGCCTGCAACGCAGCGTTCTGCTCCGCTGCAGAAAGAGTTGCGGAGAGCGCCGGCATGCACGCGCCGCAGCCGAGCATCAGCGCAGCGATCCATCGGGTACGAAACGGCGACCGCATCATCTCTTCTTTCTGCTCTTGGAACGTTTGCGCTTTGCAGCCGTGGCTATGCGCTCCGAGAATGGCGAGCGTTCGAGCGCAGCGATCGCCTCTTGCAACAGATCCGACAGCGGCATGGACAGCTCGGTGTCGAGCATGCGAGCGGCGGCGTTGGTTGCCTGCCAGTGCCGCTCGAGTTTCGGAACCATGGCTCTTGCCGTCGCCGTCAGTGCGACGATGCGCTCGCGCGCGTCGCCGCCAGGCTCGAATTGCACCAGGCCTCGCTCCATCATTTGCGCCACGGTCTGACTCACGGCGGAATGCGTAATGCCTGCGCTGCGCGAGATCGCGCGGATCGACGCCGGACCCGCTGTCAGTAACGCACGCACGACCGGCGTGTAACGCGGACGATAGTCGAGCCCGGACTGGACATAGGCGTGCTCGACTGCGCCGTCGAGTTTCTCGATCAGGTGTCGCAGCAGCGTACCCAGGGTCGCGCTTGAAGTGGCTGGCATGCGGCGAAATGTATAAGCGCTGTTACATTGGCGCAAGTAGCGGCCGGTGCTAATCTGCCATCGTGATTCTCACGCGCGCCGGCAAGCGTGCATTGCAGATCGACACGCATGGCGGCACGGATCATTCAGGTCAAAGTCACTCCGCGAGCACGCGAGTCATCGCTGACGCAGATGCCTGACGGCACCTGGGTCGCGAAGCTCAAGTCGCCGCCGGTTGACGGCAAGGCCAATGCGGAGCTGATCGTGCTGATCGCGGAGCACTTCAAGTGCCGCAGGTCTGCGGTATCGATCAAGGCCGGAGCGTCGGGGCGCATGAAGCTGGTTCGGATCTTCGGTGACTCACCTTCCCGCTGAATCCTTGATCCACAGCGGAGTCCGCCAGGCCGCGAGCGCCTCCAGAAATACGCTCAACCGCGCCGGCAGGAATTTCCGGCTCGGATACACGGCGAATACCGGGATCGGCAGCGAGGTCCACTTCGGCAGCAGCCGCACGAGCCGGCCGCGAGCGATGTGCTCTTCGCAGTGAGTCGAGGGCGCGAGGCCAATCCCATGCCCGCGCAGCACGAACGTGCTCACCGTGTTGAAATCGCGGCTCGAGACCGGGCCCGACACGTGTACGCGAGCCTTGCGCCGGCCGCTCATGAGATCCCAGTGAGCCTCATTGTTCTTGGCGTTCAGCATCACGCAATCGTGTCGCTCGAGCTCGGCGGGCTCGCGTGGCAGCTCGCGGCCTTTGAGGTATTCGGGGGCAGCCACGACGTAGCGAACGTTCGTGCCGAGACGCCTGGCTACGACGTTGGAATCCGGCAGATCGCCGAAGCGCACCGCGACGTCGAGGTTTTCCGCGACCAGGTCGAGAAATGTGTTCGTGATGTGCAGGTCGACGCGGACCCCCGGGTGGGCATGCAGGAACCCGGAGAGGAATTGCAGGAACGAGTCGTGGCTCAGCACGACCGGGACCGTGATTCGCAACAGCCCTTCGGGTTTCTTCTGTGTCCGGGTGAGCACGCGCTCTGCCTCTTGCAGCAGGCTCAGCGGCTCCTGGCATTCGTTGAAGTATTCGCGTCCTGGCGCGGTGAGGCTCACGCGCCGGGTCGTGCGCCGGAGCAGCGCTACGCCGAGCTGCGCTTCCAGCACGGACAAGCGGCGGCTGACGGTCGAGATCGGCATGCCGAGCGCGCGCGCCGCGCGACTGATGCTTTCGTACTGCGCCACCTTGACGAAGATCAGGATGTTGTCGAGATCGGCCATGGGGGGCACTTTGCCATTAATGGAAAACAGATTACAGCTTTTCCCATCTAATCAATCCTGACCGGAGCGCCGACACTGTGTGCCACACATCGCTCTTCTTCAGGAGACTCGCATGGGCACGCAACGCAAGACAGTCATAGTGACAGGCGCATCGCAGGGCATCGGATCCGCGGTAGCGAACCTGTTCCTGGATCGCGGCTACAACGTCGTCGCGAATTCGCGGCACATCACTCAGCGCAACGAGCTGCAGCGCTCGGAGCACGTCGCGTTGATCGACGGCGACATCGCGTTGCCCGCGACGGCCGCGAAGCTGGTCGAGACGGCCGTGAAGCGCTTCGGCTCGATCGATGCGCTGGTCAACAATGCAGGCATCTTCTTCGCCAAGCCCTTTACGCAGTACACGGCGGACGACTTCCGCTCGCTCGTGTCCACCAATCTGGACGGCTTCATCCACGTCACGCAGCGAGTCATCGAGCACTTGCTCGAGCAGAAGCGCGGCGGCAGCGTGGTGAGCATTACTGCTTCCATTGCGGACCGGCCGATCGCGGCGCTGTCGGCCTCGGTGCCGATGATTACCAAGGGCGGCATCAACGCGATTTCGCGCAACCTCGCGATGGAGTACGCGAAACAAGGAATACGCGTGAACGCGGTCGCGCCCGGCGTGGTGGACACGCCGTTGCTCAAGGGCTTGCCGAAGGACTTCCTGCAGTCGTTGTCGCCGATGGGGCAGGTCGGCACGACCCAGGACATCGCCGAAGCAGTGCTGTTTCTGACGGAGGCGCCGCGAGTGACCGGCGTAGTGCTGAACGTCGACAGCGGCGCACATCTGGGCAAGTGGTGAGGAGTGCCGACATGAAGAGCAATGCCGAACAACGGCTGAAGGCGTCGGGGATCGAGCTGCCGCCGCCGCCGAAGCCGTTGGGCGCCTATGTCGAAGCGGTACAGGTCGGGAATCTGTTGTTCGTGAGCGGGGCGCTGCCGCTGCAGGGCGGCGTCCCGAAGTTCCTCGGGCGAATCGGCGCCGATCTCAGCATCGAAGACGGGCGCAGCGCGGCCCGCCTGGCAGCGCTCAATGCGCTCGCGTTGGCGAGGCAGCATCTCGGATCGTTGGACAAGGCGCAGCGTGTCGCTCGTCTGACCGTGTCGCTGGCAACCACAGCGGAATTTCGCGACCACCCGCAGGTCGCCGACGCAGCCTCCGAGCTGCTCGCGGAGGTATTTGGCGCCGACCTCGTATCGACTCGCATGGTCTCGGGCGTGACGAGCCTGCCGAAGGGAGTGTGCGCGATCGTCGAGATCATCCTGGCTACGCTGCCATGACCTTCTGTTGCAGAAGAATCCGGAAAGCCAATGCATGCGTGATCAGCATCAGCGGCACCAGGAAGGTGGGAATGAAGTAGGCTGCGCCCAGCTGGCCGGGCATGAGCCCTGATGTGCCGCCGTTGTAGAACGCGATCAACAGATCGAACGAGCCCCACAGGCTGAAGATCCAGGCGATCACGACACCAGATCTGCTCGGCAGCGTTGCCAGCGCTACCAACGCGAGTGTCGCGGCGACGATGTCCCCGTAGGCGGCGGGGTTCGCGAAGGCAGACGGCAGATCGGGCGACACGACACCCGTAACCACGAAGGCCAGTCCGACGAAGCGGAAGCTGTGCAGGATGAGAAGCGGCCGCAGCGCCTCGGTCCGCGGCAGCAGCCGGAGTCTTGGCCAGATGTAGCGCTTGACTACGATCCCCCACGCAATGAAGGCAAATACGATGCTCGTGAAAAAGTAGAGTTGGGGAGGCATGGATCGGTCCTCGATCTGAGCTTTCGGTACCAGCTGGTACCAAGGTCGCTGCAGTGTGGTACTCTGCGGTACCGCTCGTCAATAGGCACATTGATGACCAAGATTTCGCCGGTGCGCGACCGCATCCTCGATGCCGCCTTCGCTGCTTTCATGAAAAGCGGCTACGCGGCAACCAGCACTCTCGAGATCGCCACGCGGGCACGTGTTTCGAAGCGCGAGTTGTACGCGGAGGTGGGCAACAAGGAGGAAATACTCATCGCGTGCATACGCGCGCGCGCCACGCGGCTGAAGGCACCCGCTGACTTGCCGATACCGCACGATCGGGAGACCCTCGAGCAAGTACTCGCGTCCTTCGCGACGCAGCTCGTCCGCGAGATCACCGATCCAACGGTCATTACGGTTTTCCGACTGGCGATTGCCGACGCGGTCCGCTCGCCCGAGGTGGCGCAAGCGCTCGACTCCATAGGACGCGAGGCGAGTCGCGCCGCCTTGCGTCAGATCATGACCCAGGCTCAGACAGCCGGACTTCTCGAGGGCCGTCCAGCAGATCTCGCCGAACGGTTCGGCGGGTTGCTGTGGGGGAATCTGATGATCAGCCTGCTGCTCGGCGTCGCCGAGCGGCCAAGCTCACGCGAAATTGCAGCGCGTGCCCGCGATGCCACAGCTGCGTTCCTGCAGCTTCACGCGCGTTAAGCCGCCATGACTTCGTGTTCGTAGTAGGGCGTCTGTCGATCGCTCAATAGCGCCTGGAGCTCGTCGTCGCTGCGACCCTGCGGCGTGAGCCACGCTGCCACATTCTCCTGCCGCAGATTGATGATGCATCGGTCGTGTCCTGCTGCCTTTATCTCCGGCGGCGGCTCGTCTGTCACTGCAGCGAACGACAGCAGTCGACCCTCCTGCGGATCGTTCCAATCGGCATAGAGACACGCGACGAGCATCTGATACGCAGGTCGCGGCATGAAGTGCAGGACGACATTCTTGCCGTCGCGCTCGACGTTTTCATAAAACGAATCGACGACCATCAGCGCATGTGTGCGGCCGAACTCGTTGCGCCAGAAGCGCTCCAGGTTGTCGCGGCGCGCGTTGTACAGGCCCGGGAACTTCTGATCGGTGAACGCGGGCTTGCCTTTCTGCCGCAGGTGATAGCGCGCGAGAGTCAGGACGTTGCGTCCGTCGCGCTCGAGGATGATAGGCGCATAGGTCAGCGGAAAGATTCGATGATCGTCCTCGTGCGGCTGCGTACCCTGCAGCAGCGCAATGCGTTCCAGCGAATCCTCGATCTTGGACGTGGCGACGCGCCGCTCGTTGAGCGCGGCCTTCGTCTCTTTGACTTTCAGCTTGCGCTCGGCGTCGGCAAGACGCTTCTTCTGCTTGAATACTTCCTGCTCGAGCTCGGCCACCTTCTTCGATTGATACTGCCGCGAGAGATCGTGGATGCGACGCTCTTCGGCCGACTGTGGATTGGCGAAGTTCCACTCGAAGCCGCGCGCGAGGCGAATCGGGCGGCCGGCCAGGCGCTCCATCAGCAGGCGCTCGACCTCCGAATAGTCCATGGTCGCGGCGAACTGGCGCGCCAAGTCTTTGATGTTCTGGGCAACCTTAGCGGAATAGCACATGGCAGATCGTCGTACCTCGGGCCGGCATTGTAGTTCACGCCAAGCGGGGGGTTGCGCAGACGGACCGTTACTGTATATAACTACAGGAAACGGAGGAACCAGCATGTTCATCGAGCCGCGTCAGCTCATCGCCGAGACGATCGACAAACTTGAAACCGTCGCGACCTTTTTTGCCGACGAGGTCGACGAGCGCGTCCGGGCTCCGGAAAAATTGTCCTTGGAGGCTTTGGCAGCGAAGGAAGCGCTGCAGACGATCAAGATCCTGATCCCGAAGCTGCGAACCGCACAAGGCAGTCTCGCGGCTGCGAGCGCGCAGCTGCAATTCCACGAGTGCCTGCATTGCGAGTGAGGGCGTCATGCCAGCGAAGCATCCCCCGCCGGTCGGGACGCTGGCATTTCTCGCGGAATGCGGGCGCACCGTCTACATCGTGTGCAATCGCTGTAATCGCTTCGTAGTTGCGAGTCTGCAAGACATTGCGCAGCACGTTGGCTGGCGCGCCAACGCTCAGGAAGCGGGCAAGAGACTGCGTTGCAAGGAGTGCAACTACGTCGGTGCGAAGATAACTATTGAACGACCGCAGGTTGGGCAACGAGTGTGTCCGCGGTGCCTGCGGCCGTATTACTGATCAGGCGTGCCGCGGGGCCAAAGCCTGCCGGCGTGCCTTGAAAGGCGACGCCGGCAGGGGGCGGGACTCACTGAATCTGCGTGATCGTCACCGAGTAGCCGTGATGTGCAGCGTGTTCGGCGGCGAAGGCGCCGAGCGACAGGCCAACGCTGACGATGACAGCCGACAGGATCATGCAAACTGCGGTCTGGGCTTTGCGGCTGATGGTAAACATGACGGTCTCCTCGGGTCTCTCTCTGCTATGTCCGCTTTATTGCGGGGTTAGCGTTAAGACACGGCAAAGCGCTGCCCGGTTACACCGCACCTGAGGGTTGCCGGCGAATAGCACCAGAAGACCGGCGAATCTCCCAATCGGCCGAGCTGCCCCGTCACTTTCGGCAGTTTGTGGCGTACCAGGGATGCCGGCACTATTGGCGGCCTACAGAAGGACACATCGAATGTGCGGAATCTTCGCTGCAATGACACGTCGCGGACTCACGCCGGAACGGCGGGCTGCGGCACTGAAGAGTTTGCAGCATCGCGGACCGGACGGTTCGGGCAGCTGGACCTCGCGCGATGGCCGATGGACGCTCGGACACACGCGGTTGTCCATCATCGGCCTGAACAACGGCGAGCAACCGATGACCAGCCCCGATGGCGCGGTTCACCTGGTGGTCAACGGCGAGTTCTATGGTTATCGCGAGATTCGCGACCGGCTGCGTGCCGGCGGCTATCGGTTCGCGACCGAAAGCGATAGCGAAATCGCCCTGCATCTGTACGACGAGCGAGGCATGCAGGCTGCAAGCCAGCTGCGCGGCGAGTTTGCGGTAATCATCGCCGATGAGCGCCAGCAAGCGATGATTGCGATTCGCGACCGTTTCGGCATCAAGCCTCTCTACTACTCGATCGTGAACGGCGAGGTGTTCTTCGCGTCCGAGATCAAGGCGCTCCTGGCGATGGGCGTGCCGGCCGCCTGGGATCTGGAGGGCGCCATAGGAGGCATCGGCAGATCTCACGAAAAGACCGAGTTCGCGGCAATCAGCACCGTCCCGCCGGGCTGTTACGCGATCGCCCGGGACGGCGAGGTTCGCATCTATCCGTATTGGGACTGGGAGATCCCGACGGCCGAGCAGATGCGGCAAGACACGCGCAGCGAAGCCGAGATCGTCCAGGACTTCCGCAAGGCTCTGCTCGATTCAGTGAAACAGAGACTGGTCGCCGACGTCGAGGTCGCGTCCTATCTCAGCGGCGGCATCGATTCCTGCGCAGTCCTCGGCCTGGCGCAGCAAAGCATGGCCCGGCCGATCCGCGCGTTCACCCTGACGTTCGAAAATCCGTTGTACGACGAAGCACGAATTGCCGAAGCTCAGGCCAGGCACGTCGGCGCTTCCTATCACCCGATCCCGATCACCGGCCGCGAAATTGCCGACGCTTATGCCGACGCCGTGTGGCACTCCGAGACGCAGATGTTCAACGGTCACGGCGTCGCAAAGTATCTGCTCAGCCGTGCCGTGCGCGATGCAGGCATCAAAGTGGTGTTCACCGGCGAAGGCGCCGATGAGATGCTGGGCGGGTATCCGTACTACAGGGTCGATGCGCTCAACGACAATCCATCGCTGAGCGCCGCTGAAAGAGCTGCTCTCCTGGAGCAAATGCTCGGCGCCAATCCTGCGACGCGCGCCTTCATGATGCCGACGCAGGTCAGCAACCCGGAAATGCAAGCCGTGCAGCGCACGCTCGGCTGGTTACCGGCCTCGCTCAACACCAGCGCTGCGATGGTCAACAGCATGGCGAATCTTCTGCGCGACGATCTGGCGGTCCAGGGATACAGACCTCTGATGTCTGCACTGGATCGCCTGCCGCTTGCACAACGCGTGACCGGCCGCGATCGCTTGAATCAGGTGCTCTATATCAATGCCAAGACGGTGCTGCCGAACTTCATTTTGAATTATCTCGCTGACCGCATGGAGATGGCGCATTCGATCGAGGGCCGCGTGCCGTTCCTGGATCACCACGTTGCCGAGGCCGCGGCCCTGGTTCCCGTGAACATGAAGGTGAAAGGCATTCGCGAGAAGCACGTGCTTCGCGAAGCGACCAAAGACGTGTTGATACCGGAGGTCTACGACCGCCAGAAGCACCCGTTCACCGCGCCTCCGACCCGCGCTGCGAACGACCCGATGCTCGCTTTCTATCGCGACACGTTCGCGTCGCGGGCGGCGAACGACCAACCGATCTATGACATGACGAAGGTGCGTGCGGTGCTGGAGCAGCTGCTCGAATGCCCGGCCGATCAACGCATCGCGATGGAGGGCGGTTTGCAGCGGGTCGCGAGCGTGATCATTCTGCAGGACAAATTCTCGATGGCAGCGGGCGCTCGCTGATGCAGATCAGGAAGGCACAGGCGAGCGACGGCCCGGCCATCCTCGAGATCATCCTCCCGGTCATTCGGGAAGGCGCGACGTATTCGCTCGACCCGGACCTGAGCGCTGCCGACGCGTTGGCCTATTGGACGAGTCCCGACAAGGAGACGTTCGTGACCGAAGGCGACAACGTCATCGTCGGCACTTATTTCATTCGCCCGAATCAGGCGGGCGGCGGCCGGCACGTTTGTAATTGCGGATACATCACGCGCACCGATGTTGCCGGACGCGGCGTGGCGCGCGGCATGTGTCAACACTCGTTGATGTATGCCCGCGAGCGCGGTTATCGAGCGATGCAGTTCAACTTCGTGGTGAGCACGAACGAGCGTGCAGTACGACTGTGGCAGTCATTGGGCTTTGCGATCGTCGGACGCCTTCCGGCTGCGTTTCGCCATCCGGCGCATGGCTATGTCGATGCATTGGTGATGTATCAGTCGCTCTGAAGACTGTAAGAATTCTCGACCGTTGTGACCTCGCGAAGCATCTGCTGAAATCCGCTCCGACCCTGCCGCGAGATCCACATGCCTGAGCCATCGCTCGTTGGCCCCGAGGCCGGCGTCCCTGCTATTGACGACCCAGCGTTCTGCGAAATCCTCCAGCTGCTGCGCGAGCGCACCGGCACGGATTTCGCGTCGTATCGGTTGCCCACTGTCGCTCGCCGCACCGTGAATCGAATGATCTCGGTCGGGGCGGAGACCTACGCGGATTACCTCGAGTACCTGCGCCAACGCGAGGGCGAAGCTGCGCGACTGCTCGAGCACGTGACGATCAAAGTCAGCCGGTTCTATCGTCACGCTCCCGCATTCGATGCGTTGCGCCGGGACGTACTTCCGGAACTTGCGCGACAAGCGCATGACAGACCGCTTACGATCTGGAGCGTCGGGTGCGGCTGTGGCGAGGAACCGTACACGCTCGCGATGCTGTTCGCCGAAGCGGGCATGAGCTGCATCATCGAGGCCACTGACATCGATCCAGGCGCGTTGCGGCGTGCCGCACGCGGCTACTACACCGACGCTGCGCTCATCGAGTTGCCCAAGGATCTGCGCGACCGCTATCTCGTACGCAGCGACGGCTTCTATCAAGTGAGCGCTGCGCTACGCGAACAGGTGCGATTCAGTCACCACGACATCCTGGCGTCGCGCGCTCCGCCGGCCCAGGGACTGTTCGACCTCGTCTGCTTCCGCAACGTGCTCATCTATCTCGGGCACGAGGTTCAAGACCTGGCGCTGCACGCGGCTCGGCGGGCGGTGCGCGACGAGGGCTATCTTTGCCTGGGCGAGGCCGAGTGGCCGTCGCCGGAGATCGCGGCGACACTGCGGCCGCTCGCGCACGAGACGCGCATTTTTCGCATGGCCTGATTTGCAGCTGTGTCAATACAGTCGTATTGACTTTAAATACGACCGTACGTATTGTGCGGCCCCATGCCGAAAGCATCACTGCGCAACGACATCGTGGCGGCCGGGCTGCGGATCATGTTCCGCACCGGCTTCAATGGCTGCGGCGTGCGGGACATCGTCGCCGAGGCGGACGCGCCGCAAGGGTCCTTCACCAATCATTTCCGCTCCAAGGAAGCATTCGCCGGCGAGGTGCTCGATCTGTATTTCGAGCACGTCAAAGGGCTCGTCAAGGAGGCTCTGGAAGACGACAGCCGACCGCCGCTCGAGCGGCTGCGGCGCTATCTCGATACGATCACCAAGCGGCTGAAGGCCGACGGCTTCACGCGCGGTTGTCTGATCGGTGACTTCAGCGTCGAGGTAGCGCAGCAGAGCGAGATGCTGCGGACCCGGCTGCAGCAGATCTATGTCGAGTGGCTCAAGCCGTTTGCGGCATGCATCGCGCAGGCGCAGGCAGCGGGCGAGCTCGACACGGACTTCAAGCCGCTCGACCTGGCGGACTTTCTGATTTCATCCTGGGAGGGCGCCATTCTGCGCATGAAGGTGGAGCGCAGCGCGGCGCCGCTCGAGCGGTTCAAGCGAATCGCTTTTCGCACGTTCCTGGCGCAGCGGGACGCGCGATGAGCGGCGACGTCAGCCTGCCTGCGCGATCGGTGCGCGGGGCTTCGATGGCTTATCGCGAGGCAGGGCGGCGCGGCGATCCGGTCGCGTTGTTCCTGCATGGCAATCCCACATCATCGTACATCTGGCGCGACGTGATGGCCGAGGTGGCGCCGGTTGCGCACTGCCTCGCGCCCGATCTGATCGGTTTCGGGCAGTCTGACAAGCCCGCCTGCGAGTACCGGTTCTTCGATCACGTGCAATACCTCGATGCATTCATCGACGAAAGCGCGATCGACTCCGCGTACCTGATAGCCCAGGACTGGGGAACGGCGCTGGCCTTCCATCTCGCGGCGCGGCGCCCTGCATTCGTGCGCGGGCTGGCCTTCATGGAGTTCATTCGGCCCATGCGCAGTTGGGAGGACTTCCATCAATTGACCGCCGCGCGCGATCTGTTTCGCGCGTTTCGCACGCCGGGGGCGGGTGAGAGGCTGATTCTCGAGCAGAACGTGTTCATCGAGCGCGTGTTGCCAGGCTCGATCGAGCGCGAGCTCACCGAGCAGGAGCTGGCCGTCTACCGCGCGCCGTTCCCGACACCCGAGTCACGCCGACCGATCTGGCGCTTGCCCAATGAGCTGCCGATTGCACGCGAGCCTGCGGATGTCTGGGACGCCCTGAGCGCGGCACAGGAGGCGCTCGCCACGGCCGATTACCCGAAACTTCTGTTCTTCGCCGAGCCCGGCGCGCTCGTCTCACCTGACTACGCGGCAAGCTACGCGGCGAGATTGCCGCGATGCCGAGTCGTCAACCTGGGTCGCGGCCGACATTATCTGCAGGAAGATCACGGAGCCTCGATCGGCCGGCACGTGGCAGATTTCATCCGGTCCGCAGCCAGTACTCCGACATGCCGCGGAAGCTTGGAATCGTCCGGTATTTGAGCCCACGTGGCGATGGCTGCAGGTTCGGAAAGCGCTCGAGCAACGCCGTAATTCCTTCCTGCGCTTCGACGCGTGCGAGCGGCGCGCCGAGGCACGTGTGCTTGCCGCCGCCGAAGGATTGATGCTGGATGTTGTCCCGCTCGATGTCGAAGCGCTCCGGATCCGGGTTCACCGACGGATCGTGATTGGCCGAGGCCAGCGACACCGTGACGCTGTCTCCCAAGTGCATCGGGCAGCCGCGCATCGACAGCTCGCGTTGCACGTTGCGGCCGGAGTTCGTAACCGGCGAGTCGTAACGCAGGATCTCCTCGATCGCGTTGTTGATCAGCTCGGGTCGTGCGCGCAGCTTAGCCAATTGCTCGGGATGATCGAGCAACGCCTTCACGCCATTGCCGATCAGATCCGTCGTGGTCACGTTGCCCGCGATCAACAGCAGGTTGCACTGAGTGACGATCTCCTCGTCGGTCATGTGATCGCCGGCTTCCTCGGCGTGCACCATGTCGCTGATCAGATCGTCGCGCGGCGTGGCGCGCCGCAGCTCGATCATTCTGCGGAAATAACCATCCAGCTCCAGCTGCGCCTGCATGGCCGCTTCGCTCTGCTGCGCCGTCCGAAACGGATTGAAAAACGCCGCGACGCTCACCTCGGACCACCGCCTGAAGGAACCGCGATCTCCCGGATCGATGCCGAGCATCTCGGCGATCACGATGACCGGCAGCACGCCGGCGAACGAGGTCATCAGGTCGAACTCGGGATCCTTGATCTGCGCGAGCAGCCCAGTCGCGATCTCGCGCACGCGCGGCCGCAATGCTTCGACCGCCTTGAGCGTGAACGCCTTGTTGACCAACCCCCGCACGCGGCGGTGGTCCGGATCGTCCATGAACAACATCGACGGCGCGGCCGAGTTGCCGGTGCCCGACAGCGCCGTGATTTTCGCGATGAATGACTCGGGATTGGCCTTGCGCGGGTCGGCGCTCATGTCCTTGTCCCGCAGGATCTGCCGCACGTCGTCCCAGCGGGTCAGGTACCAGCGGTTGAACTGGTCGTCGTGCAGCACCGGCGAGCGCTCGCGCAGCGACTTCAGTACCTCGTAAGGCTGATCGCGAAACTTCGGATCGAAGGGCGTCAGCTGCATGCCCTTGGGTAACGAATCGCCGGTTGGATCGCTCATGACCGGCAGTGTCGCCCCGCGCGCCGTATCACTTCAAGACCTTTGCGCGCATCGAGTATGCTTTCGGCTGCTCTCACCATTGGAACAAGAATGTACAAGCTCATCCTGTCGATTGCTGCCGTCGCAGCCACGCTCCCGGGTACCGCAACAGCTCAGAGCGCACCTCATCAGGCGCAAGCCCGCGAGATCTACGCCAAAGTCATTTCCTTCCGCACCGCCGCCGGTCAGCAGCAGACTCCGGCGATGGTTGCGTATCTCATCGAGACGCTGAAGGCCGGCGGCGTGCCGGAGTCCGACATCACGACACTCGACGAGGCCGGCGAGCGCGCGATGATCGTCCGCATCCCGGGCCGCAAGCCCGGCAAGCCCATCCTGTTCTCCGCGCACATGGATGTCGTCGATGCGCGCCGCGAGGAGTGGGAGCGCGATCCGTTCACGCTCATCGAAGAGAACGGCAACTTCTACGGGCGCGGCACTACCGACAACAAGGCGGGCGTCGTTTCGCTCGTGTCGACGATCCTGCGCTTGAAGGCAGCGAAGCAGAAGCCTGCGCGTGAGCTGGTGTTCGCTTTCGTCGGCGACGAAGAGACGAACATGAACACGACGCGCCAGCTCGCAGCTCATCCGTGGGTCAAGAATGCCGAGTTCGCGATCAATACGGATGCCGGCGGCGGGATCCTGGATGAGGCTAGCGGCAAGCCGCTCATCTACCTGGTGCAAGGAGCCGAGAAGACGTATGCGACCTTCGACGTCATCGCCACCAATCCCGGCGGACACAGCTCGCGACCGCGCGCCGACAATGCGATTTACCAGCTTGCGCATGCGCTGGAGAAACTGGAGGCCTATCGCTTTCCAGTGATGGCCACCGATCTCACGCGCTCGTATCTCGGCGCGGTCGGCAAGGCGCAGGAAGGCCCGGTGGGTGAGGCATTGCGGAAATTTTCCGCCGACCCGAACGATGCGGCCGCCGCCGAGGTGCTGGCGAAGTCGCCGGAATTCGTGGGCACGACGCGCACGACCTGCGTTGCCACGATGCTCGACGCCGGTCACGCAGAGAATGCGTTGCCGCAGACCGCGAAGGCTGCGGTCAACTGCCGCATCTTCCCCGGCGTCGCCGTCGACTCGGTGCGCGATGCGCTGGTTGCAGCTGTCGCCGACCCGGGAGTGAAGATCGTGGTGCGCGGCAAGCCCGAGGCGAGTCCGGTCTCGGAGATGCGGCCGGACGTCATGGCAGCGATCACGCGCGCCGTGCACGCAGACTATCCCGGTGTGACCGTTGTTCCGTACCTGGAATCCGGTGGCACCGACGGCAAGATCTATCGCACGGCAGGCATCCCGACGTTCGCGAGCTCCGGACTGTTTTCCAAGCCGAGCGAAATGTTCGCGCACGGGCTCAACGAACGGCTGCCGGTCGCTGCGTTCTATCGCGGCCTCGATCACATCTATCGACTGGCCGTCGACCTGGGTGGCGCACGCTAAAAGGAACCGGGGCGCCGGCTCGGAGATTGAAGCTCGTATGATCGTCACGGTCTGCGAGCTTCCCGATGATCGTCCAGCGTTCGAAGAGTGCTGGGCTCGGCTCGGCGAGCACATCAAAAGGGCCGGCGGCGGCATTGTCGTGCTGCCCGGCATGCCGTTCAGCAGGTGGTTCGCCGACGCTGCGCCAGTCGACGCCGTGCGCTGGAACAAAGCGGTCGCCGAGCACGATGGTTGGGAGCAACGGCTTTGCGAGCTCGGTGCGGCGCTCGTGCTGGGCTCGCGTCCGATCGACTTCGGCAACGAGCGTTACGACGAAGGCTTCGCCTGGGATGCCGAGTTTGGCATCCGCTCGATCCATGCGCGCGGTTCGCAGGAATTCATGCCGCTCGAAGTGGGCGGCGTGAGCATCGGCTTGCTCATCGGCGAGGAATGCTGGCCTTCGGAAGAATCGCAGCCGTTCAGTCGCGGCGAAGTCGACATCATCGCAATGCCACGCTGCACGCGTTTCGCTGGCCTGACGCAGCGTCTCGAACGCGCTCGCGCGGTCGCTATCGGGATCGGCGCTTACGTGCTGTCATCGAACCGCTGCGCGCCGTTCGAAGGTCAAGGCTGGATCATCGCCCCGGATGGCAGCACGCTCGGCACGACCACACTGCAGCAGCCCTTCCTGAGCGTGGAGGTTGCATTGCTCAGCGAGAAAATGCTGGCCGACGCTGACCGCATCGGACCCGCTCCGGCATGGATGGATCCATTGCGCTAGCATACGCCGCGACTGGGGATGGTCACGGTGAGGGCGTGCATGAAACTCCACTATTGGTTGCCCGCTGGCGTGGCAACCTGTCTGGTGCTCGGCGGGTGCGATCAGTCCAACAATTACTCGGGCATGAAAGAAACTTCGCTCACTGGAATGTACTGCGACGCGAAGGCGGATCAGGAGAAGAGCTGCACGGCGGGCGATCTGATCCGGGTCGCCGAAGGTCGCGAGCAGCTGTTCTGCGATTGGAGCTGGCAGGTCGTCCATGAATCGGACAACGCCGCAGTGTTGTGCGTCTATCGCGGCTCGGCTCGTGAAAGCCGACCCGCGGCCGGACCGGAGTAAAGGCGGACGAACTAGCGCTTCGTGCCGCTCATGTTCGATGCGGTGGTCTGCATCTGCGGCTCGAACACAATGACCGGCGTGTTGACCACAACGCCCGGTGCCGCTGCTGCTGGCGCGCGCTGACCCTTCGGGCCGAGCTCGCGAATGAAGCGATACATCGCACGCAGATCATTGTCGTTCATGTCGCGCAGGTTGAACCACGGCATCGGCGGACGGCGCGGCACGCGTGCGAACGTCACCCACTGATCCTCGGTAAGTGCATTCAGGGTCAGCCGCAGGTTCGCCGCGTAGGTCGTGCCCCACGCACCTTTGAAGCCGACCGGTGTCCCGGTCAGCCATTCGTCCATCGGGACCTGGCCGGCCCTTTCCGCATAGCCGGCGGTGTGGCAGTCGTTGCAGCCGCCGATCTGGACCAGGTATTGGCCGCGCTTTACAGCCGGGTCGTCGGCCGCGGCGCTGGGGTTCGAGAACAGCAGCCCGACGCTGGCCACGACGAGGCTCGCCATGGCCGAGGCCGCCGCACCGCAGGTTATGCGCTTCTGGAATGTCATCGCTTGTCTCCTAGAACCATGAAAAAGTAAGTGAAAAGCCCATGGTTCGATAACGCGCAAAGCACGGGCAAAACGGCTCACTTTTCTTTATGCCGTTTCATACGACCCGCAACGGCGGCGGTGACAGCTGCGGTGGATACCGCTTGCGCTACGGAAAACAAGGAGGACGATGGCTTGGCCTGCGCATGCCGTTTGAGGCTTCGCCCATGCCCTTCGAGATTCGCGACGAAGGCAACTACCACTCCGCACGCCTGTTCGGGGTGCTGGACGGAGCGGACCTCAATGCAATGACGACAGAGGTCGAGCGGCTGGAGGACGCAGGGGTGCTGATCGACCGGATCACGGATCTCACGTCGCTCGATCGGGTCGATGTAGGTTTCGAAGAAGTCTTCGCCGTGGCGCAACGCCGGGCAGAACGTAAAGTCACTGCGCCGATCAGATCGGCGCTGGTCGCGAATCGCGGGGTTCAGTTCGGCTTTGCGCGGATGTTCCAGATGCTCAACGACAACCCGCGAATCCTGATCCGGATCTTCGACAATCTCAAAGAAGCGGAGCAGTGGCTGCATTCATCTCGTCGATGACCCGCTTTACGTGCCGGCCTTCGAGGGCATCGGCTGCCAGCGGTTGGAGAACCTCGAGCGCGCGCCGCGACCAGTCGCGTGCTTCGCGCACGTAGTTGCCGCGCAGGTGCTTGGGTGTCGAAGACTGCTGGGCCATCGCAGCTGTGGCTCGCGCCAGGTTCGCGTAAGTGACTCCCGGCAAGGTGCGAATTTCGGCGATGTCCGTCGGCTGCGGCTGGGGTCCGTTGCGCAAGATCGTTTCCGCGCGACTGAAGTCGTGCAACGCTGCCGCCGCGTCGCCGAGGAGCAGCTGACTGCTGCCGCGCCCATTTAATATGAATGCCGTCGCCTGCGGCGTCATCTGGTCTTCCGTATCGGCGGCGCGCAGCGGCTCGATGATGTCGAGCGCGCGCTGATAGTTGGCGAGTCCCTCCTGCGGCCGTTGCAGGTCGTTCTGCAGATCGGCGATCGACGCCAGCACGAACGCCCTGGCACGTTGCAGCTCCGCGTCGTCGTGGTTCGCGGCTGCAATCGGCTCTATCAACTTCAGCGCCTGCTCGTAGTAAGGCAGCGCCTTTGCAGAATCGTTGAGGCCTTCGCTGTAAACGTCGCCCATGCGTCCGGCGACGACCACCAGGTTGCGTTGCGCATCGACGTCCTTCGGGTTCGCCGCCGCCAGTTGCTCGTGGATCTGGCGCGCTTTCTCCATCAGCCTCATGCCCGGTTCGGCTTCACCGGTGCTGAGGCCCTGCGCCCAACCGTAATTCATGTACGCAGCTGCCGCGTAACGTTTGTCGCGTTCCGTGGGGGCCTTGTCTTGCAAGAGCGTGTCCGCGAGTTCCGCGCCCTCACGTGCCAGTGGCACCGCTTCGACTACTGCACTCTGACCCATCAGCAACTCACTGAGCTTGACGCAGCTGCGCAGCAGCTCGCGACGCGCTTGCAGCGTCGGGTCGTGCTCGACGAGCCTGCGTCGCAGGCGCAAAGCGTGGCGATAGCTTTCCAGCGCGCCTTGCGTGTCGCCGAGGTTCGCACCGATGTAGTCGCCTTGCACGTCACCGAGACGGTCGTAAGCGACAGCAAGGTCGCGTTGCAGCTGCGGCGAGTCCTGCGCTTCGTGCTCGAGGCCCGCGAGATACTTGATCGAATTCTCGACCAGGAGCTTGCGCGCCTTGGTGCCGCCAGGAAGGTAAGCAACCGCATCGTAGACGTCCGCGAGATAGACGCTGGTCAACTCGCGCACATCGTTCAAGTGGCGCTCGGCACGCAGGCGCTCGACGTCCGCGCGGTGTGCCTGCCAACTCGTGGTAATGATGCCGGCGATCAACGCAGCGACGAACAATCCTGCGGCAACTGCCGCTGACTTGTGACGTTGCGCGAACTTGCGGACTCGATAGCCGGTCGTGTCCGGGCGCGCCGCCACGGGAAAGCCGCGGAGATAGCGCCGCAGATCCTCGGACAGCTGCTCGGCCGAGGGGTAGCGTTCTTCGGGCGCCTTCTTCAGCGCTTTGAGCACGATGTTGTCGAGGTCGCCGCGCAGCGTCGTCGCAAAGCGCGCGTAGCCAGTTGTCGCTTCGACTGCAGTGACGCTCGGCTGCGCGGGATCCTGCTCGCAAATCTGCTGTGCCAGCGCCCACGTCGTCGATCCCGTCGCCTTGTGCGGCAGGTCGCCCGAGAGCAGGCGATACAACAACACGCCGAGCGAGTAGACATCGCTCGCCGTCGAGATCGGCTCGCCGCGCACCTGCTCGGGGCTCGCGTACTCGGGCGTCAGCGCGAGGAACGTCGTCGCGCGCGGCTCTTCGCGCTTCGTTCCAGGCGCCGGGCCCAGTAGCTTCGCGATACCGAAGTCGAGCAGCTTGACGACGCCCTGGTCGGTCACGAGCACGTTGCCGCACTTCAGGTCGCCGTGAACCATCAGATGTTGATGCACGTAATGCACGGCGGAACAGAGCGAGCGGAACAGGTCGAGGCGCTCGTTCACGCCGAGCTCGCGATCGTCGCAGTACAAGTCGATGGGCTTGCCTTCGATGTACTCCATCACGAGGTACGGCGCGCCGTCCTCGGTCGCGCCGCCGTCCAGCAGGTGCGCGATGTTGGGATGGCTGAGCTGCGCCAGGATCTGTCGTTCCGCCTTGAACCGTCGCAACAGCGAATCGGTGTCGAGGCCGGGCTTCAACAGCTTGATCGCGACCTGCTTCTCGTATTGCTGGTCGTCGCGGACGGCCTTGAAGACCTCGCTCATGCCGCCGCGGCCGGCTTCGCCGACGATGCGATACGGGCCGAGCCGTCGCCCGATCCAGTCTTTCTTCGGAGCTGCGCTCGTCAGGCCGACGCGTTGTGCCGCTTCCTGCTCGATGAAGCCGCCGGCGGTCTCGTGCGCGTCGAGCAGCGAGATCACTTCGACGCGCAACTCCGGATCGCTCGCGCAGGCCGCTTCGACGTAGGTGGTACGCTCCGCAGGATCGCGCTCGAGCGCTCCGGCGAAAATCTCCTTGACCCGGCTCCAACGCTCCGGCGTCATCATTGGCTCTTGCCCAGTTCGCGCCGCAGCCACGCGCGTGCCAGCGTCCACTCACGCTTGACCGTTGCTGCGGAGATATCCATGGCTTCGGCAGTCTGCTCGACGGTGAGTCCGCCGAAGTAGCGCATCTCGACGATCTGCGCCTGACGCGCGTCGATCTGCTCCAGACGCACCAGCGCCTGGTCGATCGCCGAGACCTCTTCCTGCGTGTGCGCGTCGAGATGCTGCAGCGCTGTGGGAGTCGTGTCGGGGGCTTCGTCCGCCTCGGGCGCGGCCATCTCGTCGAGACTCAGCACCCCCACGCCGCCGCCACGCTTATCGGCCAGTCGAGCCCGGGCGTAGTCGACGAGCACGCGTCGCATGAGCTTCGACGCCAGGCCGATGAAGTGCGCGCGGCTCTGCCAATCGACGGATTGCTGCCCGACCAGTCGCACGAAGGCTTCGTTGACCAGCGCCGTCTTCTGCATCGTGTGATTCGAGCGCTCACGCTGCAGATGGCGTTGCGCCAGCTGTCGCAGCTCTTCATACATGAGCGCCGACAGCTGGGCGAACGCGCGCTCGTCGCCGTCCCGCCACTGGGCGAGCAGCTGAGTCACGGGCTGCTGCATGCGGAAATCTTAGCTGATGCTATGATTTCCGCGCTATGTCGGCTCTTCATACATGGCACGAGGTCGCCCGCACGCGTAATGTCGCGGGCCTCGATGCGCTCCTGGCAGACGAGGTCGTCTTTCACTCGCCGGTCGTGCATACGCCGCAGGTGGGCAAGCAGCTCACCCGGCTCTACCTGGCGGCCGCGTTCCAGGTGTTCTTCAACGAGTCGTTTCGTTATGTCCGGGAGATCGCCGGGCCGCGCGATGCCGCGCTCGAATTCCAGGTGGAGATCGACGGCATCGCGGTCAACGGCATCGACCTGATCAAGTGGAACGACGCGGACCGCATCGTCGAGTTCAAGGTCATGATCCGCCCGCTCAAGGCGATCAACCTGATCCACCAGAAAATGGCGGCGATGCTGCAGAAGTAGGGGAACGCAGCGCGACTCTCTCGCATTAGCCGTTCGAGGCAACGGCTCCATTTGCGAGGACCCCGCCATGCATGGTCGACCGTATCGTCACAGATCGTGGTTCACGCGGTTCGCCAAGACTACCGCGCGCACTGCGGGTCATCCGGCGACGTTCGGTGTCGCGGTCGTAATCATCCTGCTGTGGGCTGCGACCGGCCCGCTGTTCGGCTTCAGCGATACCTGGCAGCTGGTCATCAACACCGGCACCACGATCGTCACGTTCCTGATGGTGTTCCTGATCCAGAACACGCAGAACCGCGACTCGCTGGCGATCCAGGTCAAGCTCGACGAGCTGATTCGCTCGATCGAGGGAGCGCACCTTGCGCTGCTCGACCTGGAAGAGCTCGACGACCAGGACTTCGAACGCATCTGCTCCGACTATCGCGAGCTGGCGCGCCAGGCGCGCAGGGATCTGCGCGCCGGCAAGTCGGATACGGATGTTCGCGAAGTCGGCGAAGCGCATCGCAAGGAGATCAGCGAGAAGCGCCGTCGCGCCCAGACCAATAAGACCAATAAGGCCAATAAGACCAATAAGTAGCTGCTGCCGCCGGGTGCCAACGTCGCCGGGAGGCGACGCAAGGCACCGGAACCGCAGCGCACGAACGACGTTGGTATGCCGTGACGAAGACGTGGTCGCGACATGCCCGTGTAATCGGTCCAGTTCTCGCGCTGCTGCTCGTGGCGTGCGGCTCGGGCTCCGGCGGCGGCTCGGCCCAAGAAGGCATACCGCCCCCAGCGGGTAGTCCTCCACCGCCAGCCCCGCCTCCTGCTCCTCCTCCGCCGACAGGAAGCGGCTCGAGCGCCGTCATCACCGGCGTGACTTTCGATACCAAGTCCCATCTTCGCGCGGCTCAGGGCAGCGACAACTGGCCGGTCACTTGGTCGAGCGACGGCAATCAATACGCCGTGTGGGGCGATGGCGGCGGCTTCGGCGGCACGGAAAGCGACGGTCGTGCAAGCCTGGGTGTCGCGCGCATCGAAGGCGACGGCGACAACTACACCGGCGTGAATCGCTTCGGCGGCAAGAGTGGCGCATGCCCCTCCACGATCACGGGCAAGGGACACGGCGCGCCGATCAGCATCGGCGGAGTGCTGTATCTCTGGATCACGCCCGGCGCCGGCGCCCAGGGTTACGAAAATTTCACGCTCCATCGCAGCAGTGACCAGGGCTGCACGTGGACGCGCCTCGACGTGGCCTTCGACCGGTCGCGCGATCACATCAGCTTCGGCAGCTTCGTGCAGTTCGGTCAGGACAACAAAGCGGCGCTCGACGCGTATGTCTATACGGTCGCAACCGAAGTGACGGATACGTCATCGCTCGAGATCGTGCAGGAGCCTGGCCGAGTCATGTTGGTCCGCGTGCCGGCGGCGTCGATCGAGGATCGCGGCGCATACGAGCTGTTCGCGGGCCTCGACAGCAGCGGCGAGCCGCAGTGGTCGGCCGCTCCGGCCGCTCGACACGCGATTTACGAGGATCCGGACGGCGTCGGTCCGTTCCCGCAAATGGCGTTCGTGCCCGGGCTCGATCGCATGGTGTACGCGAACCAGCACGGCTCCGGCTCGGGAAATGCCAGCATGCAGTCGCTGCTGACCATGGCCGAGGCGCCGCAGCCCTGGGGTCCGTGGCACGTGTTCCATCGCGCGCAGTTCTTTCCGGAGATCGAGCGCAGCGTGTTTCAGTGGAACTTTGCGCCGAAGTGGTTCCGCAACGGCGGCCGCGATTTCACGCTGATCTTCTCCGGCAAGGGCAGCAACGACTCCTTCAACACGATCGACGGCACGTTCGCGACGCAGTGACCTCAGCTTGCCGTTGACGTCACGGCGCGCGCGCCGGCAGTCTCGCCGAGCAGCCAGGTCGACCACAGCGTGATCGCGCATGCGATGGCCATGTAGATCGAAATACCGACGGTGTCCTGGTATTCCGCGAGCAATGCCGTCGCGATGATCGGCGCGAAGCCGCCGCCGATGATCGCGCCGAGCTGATAGCCGAGCGACGCACCGGAGTAGCGCACGTCGGTCGTGAACATCTCTGCGACGAACGCCGCCTGCGGTCCGTACATCATCGCGACGAACACTTGTCCCACCGCGAGGCTGACGCAGATCCACAGGAACGAGCCGGTGTCGATCAATGGGAAGATCAGGAAGCTCCACGCGGCGAGCAGCGCGGCTCCCGCCATGTAGACGCCGCGTCGACCATGGCGATCGGACCATGCCGCGGCGAGTAGCAGCGTCGGAATCATCGCGACTGCGCCCACCAGAACTGCTGCCAGCATCGTGTTGCGCGACACAGCTGGTCCCGCTGTGCCGGTGCCGTATGCGATGACGAACGCGATCAGGATGTAGAACGGGACCTGCACGGCCAGGAATGCGCCGGCTGCGAGCGCGATTTGCTTCGGATGCGTGCGCAGCGCTTCCAGCACTGGCGAGCGCGGAGCCGGGGTCGCCGCAGTTCTGCGCTTTATACCGCCGCTCTGCTGCAGTTTGAGAAACTCGACTGTGTCTTCGAGCCGCAGCTGCACGAACAGCGCGAGACCGATGAGCACCACGCTCACCACAAACGGCACGCGCCAGCCCCATTGCATGAACGCGTCCGGCGTGGTCGTCGTGCTCACCAGCAGGAACGCGAGGTTTGCCAGGATCACACCGATCGGCGCACCGACCTGTGCAAAGCTGCCGTAGTACCCGCGCCGCTCGCGCGGTGCATTCTCGGTCGCGATCAGCACTGCGCCGCCCCATTGACCGCCGATGGCGATGCCTTGCGCGAAACGCAAGATGATCAATAGCAGCGGAGCGGCCACGCCGATCGATGCATACGTAGGCAGGCAGCCGATCAGCGTCGTTGCCAGGCCCATCAGCACCAGCGCAACGACCAGCGCCTTCTTGCGGCCGATGCGATCGCCGTAGTGCCCGAAAATGATGCCGCCGATGGGCCGGGCGATGAATCCGACTGCAAACGTGCTGAAGGAGGCGAGTAGCGCGATCGCGGGTGGTAAGCCAGCCGGGAAAAACGCCTTGGGAAAGATCAGGGCCGCGGCCGTGCCGTACAGAAAGAAGTCGTACCATTCGATGCTGGTGCCGGCCAGCGCGGTGAGGGCAATTCTGCGGATCGAACGCTCATCCAGGCGCGTCGTCATGGCGACTCCTAAGAAGTAGACCAGCTTCCATGACACGTAATCGCAATTCGAGCGTCACTCATGACATCCAGGCGCCGCGGGCCGCGTCGTAGATGTCGCCCGGCTCCAGCACGGCCTTCGGCGCGCCGCGCCGGGCGACGCCGAGCATCGCCTGACCCACGGATTCGGTCGTCAGGATTCGGCGCGGGAACAGCGCTCGCAGCGGCGGGATCAACCATCCCGCGAGCAGGTAGGTCACTGCATAGACGCGGGTCTTGGAACGCGCGCCGTGCAGCGGCTGAATCACACCAGGTCGAAACAGATACACGGCCTTGAAGGGCAAGCGTCGCAGCGCATTCTCAGTGCGCCCTTTGACTCGCGCCCACATGCTAGAGCCGCGCTCCGTGCTGTCGGTGCCGACGCCGGAGACGTAGACGAAAGTCATCTGCGGATTCAGTCGCGCCAGCACTGCCGCAGCCGCGAGCGTGAGGTCGTAGGTGATGCGCGTGTACTGCGCTTCATCCATTCCCGCGGAGGAGACGCCAAGGCAGAAGAAGCAGGCGTCGAAGCCGCGCAGCTCAGCTTCGACGTTGCGATAGTCCATCAGGTCCGGCACGAGCAGGTCGCGCAGTTTCGCGTGCTGGACGCCCGTGGCTGTGCGGCCGATGGCGGTCACACGCTCGACGTCGGCCGCCAGCAGGCATTCGCGCAGCACCCCTTGGCCGACCATGCCGGTGGTGCCGAAGATCAGGACGTTCATGGCGCGCTAATATATGTGCAGGCAGGCCCATGCGCGACGTCATTGCATTCCACGTCCTTCCGCTCCCCGGTATCGATGCGATGTCGGCGGCGACGGTGCGCGCGTTTCCGCGGCACACGCACGACCAGTACGGGATTGGCCGCATCGATGCAGGCGGCCATGCGTCGTGGAGCGGGCGAGGGCAGGTCGAGGCCGGGCCAGGATCGTTCATTGCCGTAAATCCCGGCGAAGTGCACGACGGGCGCGCGATCGGCGGGCGGCCTCGCGCGTGGCGAATTCTCTATTTCGATCCCGCGGCGCTGGCGAACGTGCGAGCCGATATCACGGAAGGCGCCTGCGACTCGTTCACCTTTACTGCGCCGGTGTTCGCGGATCGCAGCTTGCATCGGATGTTCGAAGACGCGTTTCGGTACGCAAGTCCACGAGCGGAGGCGGGCGCCACGATGCCGTGCGAGACCGCGATTCTGCGCTTCGTCGCCCACCTGCGTGCTCACTCGACAGCGCCGAGGACAGACGAAGGCCCGACAGCTTGCATCCGGCGCGCGCGGCACAGGATCGATGCCGATCCTGCGGCGCCGGTGACATTGATCGAGCTTGCGAAGGAATCAGGTGTGAGCCGCTATCAACTCATCCGCGCGTTTGCGCGCGAGCTCGGGTTGACGCCGCACGCGTATATCCTGCAGCGGCGCATCGCATTGGCGCAGCGACTGATTCGCGCCGGCTGCGATCTTGCTGACGTTGCAGCGCGGGCGGGCTTCTACGATCAGAGTCATCTCACCCGCTGGTTCGTGCGTCAGTTCGGCGTGACTCCGAGCCGCTACGCCGTTGGAGCGCGCTGAGCCCTGCGCCGAAACGCTGCGACCTTGGCGCGATTGCCGCAGGCCGCGGCGCTGCAGAACATCCGGCGGTGCGCCTTGGTTCGATCGAGAAACCATAAGGTGCAAGCCGCGCCGGCGCACGCTTTGATCAGCGCAGGATCTTCCCGCGTCACGAGCCGCGCGATCTCCAGCGCGATCGGTGCGATCAGCTCCGACGCCTCCGTGAAATGCGGCCGCTCGATCAACTCGAGCCGGCGTTTGGTCGCCACCAGTTCGCGGCCGCGACTCTCCCGCGCCAGCAGCTTGTTCAACGCGGCGATCTCGTCGCCATAGTCCCGGGCAGGGTTCTCGCGCCAGGCGGCGATCCACGTTCGGGCCCATTCGCGCACCGCCCGAGCTTCCTGCGCAGCCGCGTCGAGTGCCTTGCGCGCGAAACGCCGCGTCAGGCGCGCCGGCTCGTCCTTCTCGACCAATCCCGCGTCCGCCATCCAGGCGAGCAGCGCGCGGCCGTCGCCGATCGTCTCGACCGGCTCGCCGCCGGGTGCATAGGCGCTGTTGAGGAAATCGATCGCAGGGTGGCCTGCGATGAACAGGGCGGGAGGGGGCGTGGCGGTCATGCGTGGCAGCTATTGTAACCATTTAAAAGTGAATTTACAGGTGTCACGACGGTAACCTATAAAGACAACCGTCACAGGTTACAGATGACGCCAAGGAGTCTCCCATGAAATTCGCCAGATTTGCCGCTGCCGCCCTGCTCGCGCTGGGATTTGCAGCGACGCAGCCGTCCCTTGCGGCTCCCGTCGTTCACTATCGAACTGCGAGCATCGACGGCGTGAACGTCTTCTACCGCGAGGCCGGCCCGGCCGATGCGCCGGCGATCGTGCTGCTGCACGGCTTTCCGAGCTCGTCCAACATGTTTCGCAACCTGATTCCCGAGCTCGCCGATCGCTACCGGGTCATCGCGCCGGACTACCCGGGCTTCGGTCACAGCGACATGCCGGACCGCGCGCAGTTTCGCTACAGCTTTGCGCACTTCGCGGACATCACCGACACGCTGCTGACGCGTCTCGGCGTCACGCGTTACGCGCTGTATGTCATGGATTACGGCGCGCCCGTGGGCTATCGCGTGGCGCTCAAACATCCTGAGCGCGTCACGGCGCTCGTGATTCAGAACGGCAACGCGTACGAAGCCGGGCTCAAGGACTTCTGGAAGCCGATCAAAGCCTACTGGGCGAGCGGTCAGCCGCCGCAGCGCGAGGCCCTGCGTGCAGGCACGACGCTCGAAGCAACGCGTTCGCAGTATCTAGACGGCGCCGCGGATCGTTCGCGCGTCGATCCGAGCGCGTGGGTCCAGGATCAAGCACTGCTCGATCGTCCCGGTAACGTCGAGATCCAGCTCGACCTGTTCTACGACTACCGCACCAATCTCGGGCTGTATCCGCAGTTCCAGAAGTTCTTCCGCGAGCGGCAGCCGCCGACGCTCATCGTCTGGGGCAAGAACGACGTGATCTTCCCCGCCGACGGTGCTCGCGCGTATCTGCAGGATCTGCCGCACGCCGAGCTGCATCTGCTCGACTCGGGGCACTTCGCGCTCGAAGACCAGGGTGATGCGATCGCGCGCCTGATGCGTGACTTTCTGGGTCGCACTTTTGTCCAAGACGCGAAGTCGACCCGGAATGCATCCTCGCCGCATGCGCAACATCCGACTGTGCGGTGAACAGGATCTCGCGACGATGCTCGCGATCATCAACGACGCCGCGGTCGCGTACCGCGGCGTCATTCCGCCCGACTGCTGGCACGAGCCGTACATGCCCGAGTCGGAGTTGCGCGCGGAGATCGCGGCTGGCGTCGAGTTCTGGGGACTCGACACTGACGAGGGATTGATCGGCCTCATGGGCATGCAGCCCGTGCGCGACGTCGATCTGATTCGTCACGCCTACGTGAGGACGGACAAGCAGCGGCACGGCGTCGGCGCGCAGCTGATCGAATACCTGCGCCGACGCAGCCCCCGGCGCATGCTCGTCGGAACGTGGGCTGCCGCGACCTGGGCGATCAGCTTCTATCAGCGACATGGCTTCGAGCTCGTTCCACGTGCCGACACAGCCGCGCTGTTTCGCACCTACTGGACGATTCCGCAGCGGCAAATCGAAACCTCGGTAGTCCTGTCGAATCCGCGTTAACGGGCTGCAACGAAGCCGGTAACGATGCGCTAACACGTAATCTTGGCGGTCATCGCTGCCGACCCGTGTACCATGCACGCCGCTTTCGACAACGACCAGAGGTCTCTATGGGCGTCAGCGGGTTGGGAAGGATCGCAGCGTGCGCAGGAGTGCTCGGGGCCTTGCTCACCGGCTGTACGCCGAAGCAGGAGGCAGCAGTCACGGCCCAATCGGGCAACGCAGCCCAGGCGGCCGCGCCGGCGCCGTCACCGTTGAAGCCGATCGCCGGGGTCCAGGACATCATGGCCGGCATGATCGATCCGGCCGCCGACTTTCTGTGGGAGTCGGTCAGCACCACGGTCACCAAGGGCAAGACGGTCGAGAAGCAGCCGCATACGGACCAGGAATGGGCCGAGGTCCGCCGCCAGGCGATCCTGCTCGCGGAAGGCGCGAACCTCATCATGATGGACGGCCGCCACGTGGTGAAGGAAGGCTCGAAGCTCGAAGATCACGGCACGCCCGGCAACCTGACCGCCGAGCAATCGGAGCAGGTCATCACCGAGAATCGCGCTGCCTTCATCGGCTTCGCACAAGCGCTGCGCGACGTCGGCCGTTCGATGCTGGACGCGGCGGATGCAAAGAATCCTCAAGGACTCATCGACGCGGGGGATACGATGGATCAGGTGTGCGAAGGCTGCCACCTGAAGTTCTGGTATCCGGGGCAGACGATTCCGCTGTTCCCGGACCAGGCGCCGGAAGAGGACGCGAAGCCGTAATCTGCCGGCGCACCGCCAGCACGGACGCGAAGGTGAGCAGCAGCACGGCTGCGATGCAGCCGAAGAATCCGCCCGCGCCGGTCAGCGTGAGCAGCAAGCCACCGCCTAATGAGCTCGCGACGCCACCGACGCGGCCTGTGCCGAGCACCCAGCCAACGCCCGATGTGCGGCACTCCGTGGGAAAAACGTGGGCTGCGAGTGTGTAGAGTCCGACCTGCACGGCGCTGATCGCTGCACCCGCGATCGCAATTCCGCTCATCAACGGCAGCAGTCCGCGGGCGAACCATGCGAGGCACGCCAACGCCGCGGCTGCCACGAGGGCGAATATGGCCAACGGGCGGCGTGAGCCGAAGCGCGCGATCAGCAACGAGCACGTGATCACGCCCGCGATCCCCGCGACATTGAACACGAGCGCGCCTTTGACTGCGGTGGCCACCTCGAAGCCGAGCGACGTCAACACCAGCGGCGCCCAGCTGAAGAAGGCATAGACGGCGTACATGTTCGCAAAGAACGCGAGCGACACGACCACCGTGTCCCAGCGCAGCTGTGGCGTGAACAGCGCGCTCACGCCGGATCGCCCAGTCGACACTTCGCCGCCCTGAACGAATATATCCGTGGGTGCATAGCGCCCGCCCGGATCGATCTTCGCCAGCATCTTCGCGAGCGCAGGCGTACTTCGCGACCGCGTAGCGAGGAAGCGTGGCGATTCCGGCAGCACGAAATACATGACTGCGGCGGCTAGGACGGGCAGGGCGCCGCCGACGACGAACACGCTGCGCCAGCCATAGGCAGGAATGAGCTCGGCTGCCAGCGCCGCGCCGATCATGCCGCCGATCGGTACTCCCACTTGCACCGCGCCGATTGCCTGCGAGCGAAACCTGCGCGGCGAGAACTCCGCGATGAGTGCGGTCGCGGTCGTCAGCGCTCCGCCCAGGCCGATACCCGTGATGAATCGCCACACCGCCAAGGTTGCAACGCTCGTCGCGGTAGCTGCGAGCAGAGTCGCAACACCGAACAGCGCTGTGCTCAAGAGCAGCGTGCGGCGACGGCCCCAGCGATCTCCGAGGGCTCCGATGCTGGCCGCGCCGAGTGCCATGCCGACGAGCGAAGCGGCGAGCGCAGGACCGAGCGCGGCCCGCTCCACGTGCAAGTCTTTCAGCAGCGCCGGCGCTGCGAATCCGGCTGCCTGGATATCGAACCCGTCGAGAATCAGGCTGGACGCTGCGCACAGCAGGGCGACCAGTGCTGGACCGCGCAGCTTGCCCGACTCGAGAACCCGATCTACGTCGACCGTCGCCATGCTCACCTCCGTGCAAATCCCCGCAGCCCATACGCCGCCGCCGACGGACGGTGACGTCGGAATCGTCGCACAGATCGTTTTGTCACTGGCGCGGTCGCGACGCGTACAGACGGCATGGGAATATCAGCCGCATGTGATAGCGCTGGCCCTTCTTGTGCTAGCGCAGCTGCCCAAGTGTTCGGATCATGCCGCACGATGAATGCGACCGGGGATCGGCTGAGCTCATTGATGGAACGTTATGCTCGGGGCGAGGACCGGGTATTCGAGCAGCTGTACGATCTGCTCGCGCCGCGGCTGCACCGCTTCTGTCTGCGTCTCGCGACGAGCGTCGTCGAAGCGGACGATTGCTTCCAGGAAACGTTTCTACGGCTGCACCGCGCCCGCGCAACCTATGTTACCGGCGCAAATCCGCTGCATTGGGCCTTCGCCATTGCACGCTCGGTGTATTTGACACGGCTGCGTTACTGGCGACGCCGGCCCGAGCAGCTCGGCGCGTCGCGCGACATTGCAGAAGCCGGCGAGCTGCAGGCGCACGACACGACACCCGAGGCGGAAGTTTCCGCCCAGCACTTGCACGCCACGCTGGCGTGCGAGCTCGGCAGGATGTCGGAGAAGAATCGCGTCGCCTATGTGCTGCTGAAAGAGGAAAACCTGAGCGCGCGCGAAGCCGCCGCCGTGCTCGGCACCAGCGTCGAAGTCGTCAAGCAGCGTGCCCATCGTGCCTACCAGAGTCTCAAGTCCGCGCTGAACAGCGCCGGCTGGAGCGAATATGGCAACCCCGTCTGAACGGCTCTACCCGCAAGTTCGCAGTGCTGTAGAAAACACACCCGCAGCGACCACGCGCACTCGCACCCGCATACTCGCGACGCTCGCCATCGTGCCGGTGCTGACGACATTGGTCGGGTTGATTGCGTCCGAGTGGGTGTACGGTCAACCCGCGGCCGGGCTCGGTATCGATGTCGCGTCGCCGAGCGCGGCGCTGACTACTCTCGCGCTGCTTGCGGGACTGGCCCTGGCTTCGACGCTGTTTGCGCTTTCGCAGGGCCGCGGCGGGCTCGGTATTGCAGCGACGTGGCTCGTCTCCATCGCCGCGCTGGTCGTGCCCGTGTATGCGGTGCTCACCGTACTGCAACCTTTGCATTCCGGCGCTGCCGACGATGTCGCCTTCACTGGCGTTGCGATCTCACCGTGGGGATGGCGATGCATCTTCATTGCGACCCTCGTGAGTGCCAGCACGATGGCAATCTTTGCAGTAGCGCTACGTCGCGCCGTGGCAGCAGCAAGCGGATTGCGTGGCGCGGCGCTCGGCGCGGCTGCCGGCGCTTGGGGCGGCCTGGCCGTATTCGCTTTCTGTCCTTCCGGTGAGCTGCAGCATCTGCTCGTAGGCCACGTGTTGCCGATCGCGCTGTTCACACTGCTGGGGGGCGTCGTGCTGACCAAAGTCATTCGGCCCTGAGCGCACGGATCTTTCAGGTATGGCGCTGCGTATAGTTCGCTCCCAATAACAAGATCCCGGAGCGATCACATGCGTGCATCGGACCTCGCAGCAGCTGCCGCGCTGCTCGTACCCTTGTTTGCGATCTCACCTGCATACGCCGATTGGACCGGTAAAGGCGAAGCCGGCCTGGTGATTTCGACCGGCAACACCGAAACGGAATCTGCGAACGCGAAATTTCAGCTCGCCAACGAAGTCGGCAAGTGGAAGCACCAGTTCGGCGGCGCGGCGCTGTACTCGTCAACCGATGAGGACGGCACGACCGCGCAACGCTGGGAAGCGTTCGAGGAGAGCGATTACAACTTCAGCCCGCGCACTTTCTGGTTCGGCGCCGCACGCTACGAGGACGACGAGTTCAGCGGCTTCGAGTACCAGGCGACCGCCTCGACCGGCATCGGCCGCAAGTTCATCGACACCGACGTCACCAAGTTCGTCGGCACCGCGGGCGTCGGCTACAAGTTCTTCGAGACGCGCGACTCGTTCGACGATGCCGGCGTGCTGATCGAGCCGGGCGCCAGCGACAGCGAAGTGATCTTGCGCGGCACGCTCGACTACGACCACCAGCTCACGGCCACGACTTCGGTGCTCGACAAGTTCCTGGTGGAAGCCGGCGCGGACAACACATTCGTACAGAACGACATCGCGCTGCAGGTGAAGATGACCGACGTGCTCGCGCTCGCAGTCGGCTACTCCGTTCGCCACAACACCGATCCGCAGGCCGGCTTCGAGAAGACCGACACGCTGACGACGGTCAATTTGGTGTATGAGCTGAAGTAAAGTAAGAAAAGATTCTCTCGCAAAGATCGCCAAGCCCGCAAAGAAGAACCAGAGACTCAGATCTAAAGGTCTACAGACTTATAAATCTGAATTCCGGACCTTGGCGATCTTGGCGTCTTGGCGAGAGTTATTCCGGTTCCAGTCCCGTCACGATCGCATCGAGCAGTTCGCGGTTCGAGTCCTGGCTCAGCTCCCAGAACATTACGCCGCCGAGCCGGTGCTTGCGGACGTACTGCGCCTTGATCGCGATCGATTGCGCATCGTCGTAGGTGATGAAGGCGCGCGTCTGCGCGTTCCACAAGAATGGCGCCTGCGCTCGCTCATCCCATTCGCGCACGAAGCCGTCGCGCCCGATGAACTTTTGCACCAGCTCGGCATACGGATGCGCGGCCTCGAAGCGCTCGTAGGGTTGGTTGAGCCCGTGATGCTCGGGCTTCACGCCCGCGAATCCGCGGCCGTAGAAAGCAACGCCGAGCACGAGCTTGTCCGGCGGAATGCCCGCTGCGAGATGCTGCTTGATCGAGGCGTCCGCGTTCCGATCGGTCGGCGCGGCATGGGGCGAAGCGTAGAGGCCCGCGTGATGACCGGTGGTAGGCGTCAGCGCGTTGAAGAAGTCGTAGGTCATGACATTGATGTAGTCGAGATAGACGTGCAGTTTGTCCATCTCCGTGAAGTCGAAGTACTCGCGATCCGCCGAGGCAATCGTCAGCAGATAGCGGCTGCCGAGGCGCGCACGCAAGGTCTGTAGCAGCGCTGTGAAGTTCTGCTTGTCTTCGGGCCGCGACTTGATGCCCGCAACGCTCTGGCCCGGGTATTCCCAATCGATGTCGACACCGTCGAGCGAGTACTCGCGCAGCAGCGCGACGACGCTGTCCGCAAACGCGTTGCGCGACTGCGCGGACAGCGCCGCGTCCGAGAATCCTTCGGCTTCCCAGCCGCCGACCGAGAGCAGCACCTTCAGCCGCGGATTCCTGCCCTGCAACGAGCGCAGGTAAGCGAGGTTGGCGGCGACGCCGGGATGCGGCAGCACGACCTTGCCGCCGGCGATCTTGCCGAAGGCGAAATTGATGTGGGTGAGCTTGTTCGGATCGATCGCCGGCGGAGTTTCCCAGCCGACGACGTAGGCCACGACCCGCAAGTCCGCCGCCGGCGCCGGGGCGGCGGCGAGCAGCCAGACCGCGACCAGCAGCAGTGCGGAGCGGAGCATGTGTAAAAGTGCGACGCCGATGCGGCCCTGTAACGGCTGAGATGCTATCGTATTCGCCCGCCAAGATTCGATGTGCAAATCGAACGACCCACAGGGAGATCTCACGATGTCCATACAACCTTCTCAGCCTCAGTCGATCGGCGGCGTGCTGGATACCACGTTCCAGCTGTACAAAGCTTCGGTGCTGAAGATGATCCCGCTGTCGCTGCTCGTAGTGATCGCGGGCAGCCCCCAGTCCATCTACATGTTCACGCAGGGCGGCCTGAGCACCACTGACCCGACCGCCATGCTCAGCATGATGGGGAGCCCCGGATACTGGCTGGCAACCGTATTGGGCTCGATCGCCTCGATGTGGATGATTTCGGCGGCCTATCTCAAGATCGGTGCCATCGGCTCCGGTGGAGATCTCGGGGTCGGCGCAGCGCTGCAGCAAGCACTGCCTCGTCTGCCCACCGTGGTCGTCATGGTGATCCTGTTCGCCATCGCGCTCGTGATCGGCGCGATCCTGCTGATCATCCCCTGTCTCATCCTGATGGTGAGCCTGGGGTTGTGCTTCAACACTGCGCTGTTCGAGGGCAAGGGCCCGGTCGACGCGCTCTCCGAGAGTCACCGCCTGGTGTGGGGCAACTGGTGGCGAACCGCGGCGATCCTCACCGTCGGCTTCATCATCATCTTCGTGATCTACCTGATCGCGGGCGTGATCATCGGTGTGCTCGCGCCGATCATGGTGCTCGGGGGCGGCGGCACCGAGAACGTGCTGCTGATCACTCTGATCAGCGGTCTGCTGGTCGGCGTGCTGACGAGCCTGCTGATGACGCCGTTCTACATCGGTCTCGCAATCGCGATCTACTGGGATCTGAAGCTGCGCAAGGACGGCGGGGATCTCGCTGCCCGCGTCGGTGCGCTCAACCCCGCGTAGTTCGTGCGTTTCAGCGTCTTTCTCGTCCTGCTGGCGCTGGCGCCGGCCGCTTGGTCTCAGGCGGCCGGCCCGGACGAGGAGCGCTCTCCACTGGATCTCATCGAAAGCTGCGGCGATTCCGCCGACGAGGAAAGCATCGGGCTGACGGCGCTCGAAGAGGAGTGCCCGGGTCTCACTCGCGCGCTGGAACAGTCCGGCTATCTGGCGCTGCTGTCGACCTCGCAGCGCGACGCGTTGGACGGTTACGATCTTTCCGATCTGTTGACGCTGGACGACTGGTACCAGCAGGAGGACCCGCAGCAGGATGCGGCCGCTCGCGAGCTCGACGTCGGCACGCTCGGCCCGATTCTCGATGCGCTGCGGGCCCAGCAACCCGAGCGCTCGCCGGGCTGGTTCGAGCGCTTCACGCGCTGGCTGCGCTCGCTGGCCGATCGGCAGCAGCGCGACTCCGAGAGTTGGTGGTCGCGCTGGCTCGACGATGCGAAAGTCACCGAAAAAGTTGCCATGGCGATCTTGTACGGCGCGCTCGCCCTGATCCTCGCCCTGACGATCCTGGTGATCGTCAACGAGCTGCGCGCTGCCGGCATGTTCCGTAAGCGTCTCGCGAACGAGGCAGACGGTGTCGCCTCGAATCAGGCAGCTTCCGAAGAGGACGCGGCGGTCGACCTCGACTCGCTGCCGCTCGACCGCAAGGCATCGATGCTGTTGCGGATGTTGGTTACTACGCTCGTGCAGAGCGGACGGCTGCGCACCGAGCGCAGCCTCACGCATCGCGAGTTGTCTGCTCGCGCCAACTTCGACGACGCTGGACAACGAGAGTCGTTCCAACGCGTCGCCGCGCTCGCGGAGCGCACCGTTTACGGCAGCCACGCAGTGTCGCCGTCGGAAGTCGAGCCGATCGTCGCGGCAGCGCGCGCGCTCGACGCGCAATTGCGCGGAGCAGTGTAGTGAAGGACCGATTGCTCACACTTGCCTTGGCGGTCGGAGCGCTCGCGGCCTTCTATGTCGTCGTGGCGCCGAAGCCGGATCCGCCGCAGGATCGTGTGACTCGCCCACTCAGCACGGAAGCCGGTCCGAACGGCTATCTCGGCCTGCAGCGCTGGTTCGAGGCCGCCAAGATTCCCGCGGTTTCGCTGCGCGAGCGCTATGGCGCGCTGTCGACGATTGCGCCCGACGCAGCGGCCGGCAATCTGCTGATCACGACTGCCCCTCATGTTTATCCGCTGCGCGGCTCGGAAGAGCAGCCGCTGCAGAGCTGGGTCGAGGCCGGCAATACGCTGCTGGTGCTCGCCGGCTTGTCCGATACGCCGGAATGGTCGATGGGCGAGGGCGGCGATCCGCGGTTCATGGCTCACATGCAGACCATGACCGGCCTGACGTTCACAGCGATTCCACCGCCCGCGCCGCCGCCGCCCAAGGAAGGCGAGCAAAAGCAGCAGCAACAGCAGACGCCGCGCGACCCAGTCCTGGCCATGACGCGCCTGATCGATCCGGCGCGCTACAACTCCTCGCCCAACGGCGAGCATCCCCTGATGGAGGGAGTGCGCTCGATAGCGGCCGTTTCCGAATTTCCGACTGCGCAGTGGCAGGCCTCCTCGGAACGCAGCGTCGTGCTGGAGCTCGCGAGCGATCACGAGTCCGGGGTGCCCGCGCTGTGGCTGATGCCGTACGGCGACGGCCAGGTCATCGTCAGCGCCTACGGCAGTGTCTTCACCAACAAAGTTCTCGGCGAATGCGACAACGCGCGCCTGCTCGCCAACATCGTGCACTGGTCGCTCGGCAAGAATGGACGCATCATCATCGATGATGCGCACCAGGGCCTGGTCGCCTTCTACGATCCGGACAAATTCTTCGGCGATGCGCGCTTGCATCGCGCGCTGCTGTGGCTGCTCGCGTTGTGGCTGGTCTTCGTTCTTGGACCGCGACGCCTGCGCGGCGCAACGGCTGGCTGGAATCCGCTCGATGTGACCAGCTTCGTGCGCGCGACCGGCGGCTTCATGGCGCGCGTCCTGCGTCCGGCTGCTGCGGGTCAGCGACTGTTCGCGAACTTCTTCAACGAGATCCGCAGCCGGCTCGGGATGACGCCGGACGGCGCACCGCTATGGGACTGGCTGGGTGCCCATTCGGTGATCCCGCCGGCGGATCTGAATCGACTGCAGGCACTGCACCAGCGTGTCGCCGACCGGCGGCGCGTCGACCTTGCAGAGCTTCACAACCTGATCGCGCGCGTCCGCGCGCAGCTCAACTGAAATAACGGGACGGAGACTGGCGCACGATGAACGCATTGGAATCGTTCGAACGCAAACTGCAGCAGGACCTGGGGGCCGTGGTGATCGGCATGGAGCCGGTGATTCGCGCGCTGGCCATCGCGGTCGTGGCGCGAGGCCATGTGCTCCTGCAAGGCGCTCCGGGCCTCGGCAAAACGCTGCTGAGCAAGTCGCTCGCCGGCGCGCTGGGCGGCGTGTTCAAGCGTGTGCAGGGCACCGCCGATCTGATGCCGTCAGACATCACGGGCGTGCACGTGTTCGACGCGGAGCGGCGCGATTTCGTGTTTCGCCAGGGCCCGGTGTTCGCGGACGTGTTGCTGGTCGACGAGATCAACCGCACCGGCCCGAAGACGCAATCCGCGCTGCTCGAAGCGATGGAGGAGCGGCAGGTCACGATCGATCGCCAGAACTATCGGCTGCCGGAGAAATTCCTGGTCATCGCCACGCAGAATCCGCGCGAATTCGAAGGCACTTATCCGTTGCCGGAGTCGCAGCTGGATCGCTTCATGCTGCGTATCGACCTCGCTTATCCCGCGCGTTCGCACGAGTTGCAGATCCTTGCGCAGTATGCCAACACGGACGCGCATGCGACCCAGCACGAAGCGGAGGCCGCGAGCGCCGCGCTGGCTGCTGCGCAAGCGGCGGTCGAGCAGGTGCACGTTGCACCGGAGCTGAGCGCTTACGTCGTCGATATCGCAGCGGCATCACGGGAACACGCGCACGTCAGCCTTGGATTGTCGACGCGCGGTGTGCTGGCGCTGTTGCGCGCTGCGCGTATCGATGCGGGCATGCGCGGCGCAGAGTTCGTGACGCCAGATGACGTGAAGGCCGTGGCACCGCTCGTGATCCCGCATCGACTCGTGCTCGCGCCGGAAGCGGTGCTCGAAGGCGTTGCGGCGCGGACGATCACGCAGCAGCTGCTCGATCAAACGCCGGTGCCTCGTTAGCGTTCCATCATGAGTCTGCGCCAGAACGCACTTGCGCTCGCCGTCCTGACCGTGCTGATGGCCATCGTCGGCGATTGGAGCGGCGATCCCGACCTCGCGCGCTTGTGGTATCTGTCACTCGCGCTGTTGCTGCTCGGTCTCGCTTACGAAGGCTGGCTCGTGATGCGTATGGGATTGGGGGTTGCGATCAGCGCAGCGAAGCCGCGCTCGATCCTCGGCCGCCCGGCGTCATTGGAGATGACGTTCACGCATCGACTGCGGCGAGCACTGACATTGGAGGTCGCGGCGGATGCTCCTGCAACCGTCGAGATGGACGGTGCCGTGCGAACACTGATCGTGCCGGAGGGTGCTGGTGCGAGCATGTCGTTGACCGCGACTCCGCGGCGACTGGGCCAGCAGGCTTGGCCGCCGCTGCGCGCGCGCGTTGCTGGTCCGCTCGGTCTCGCATGGTGGACGCGACCGCTGCCTGCGCAATTCACATTGAGTGTCGCGCCTGACCTGTTGCGTGACGATGCGGAGCGCGCTGGCGCAACCGGCAGCGGTACGCGTGCCCGGTCGCTGCTCGGCGCCGGCGGCGATGTTCTGCAGTTGCGCGAATACCGGCCGGGCGATCCGCAGCACGTCATCGATTGGAAGGCGACGGCGCGCAGCAATCGCCTCGTCAGCCGCGATTTCTCGGAAGATCAGCATCTGGAGATCGTGCTCGCCATCGATGCGGGCCGCGCCAGCTCGCTGCGGGCCGGCGACCTCGATCGCTTCGGTCACTACGCGAACATCGCCGCCCGCTTCGCCGAGCACGCCGTCGCGCATGACGATCAGGTGGGCCTGGTGATTTTCGCCGACCGGCCGCTCGCGTCGATCGCGCCGGGTCGCGGCATCGGTACGGTCGCGCGGATTCGGGCGCTGCTCACTGCTGCGCAGCCGGCGGCGGCCGAATCGAATCCACTGAATGCAGTGCTGCGAATTCGCCAGCTGGTGCGTCATCGCAGCCTGGTCGTGATGCTCACCGATCTCGACGATGCGACAGTCGCTGGCCAGCTTGCGTCCGCGGCGCGGCTGCTGTTGCCGAAGCATCTGCCGCTGGTCGCCGGGCTCGCGAGCCCGGAAGCGCAAGCACTGGCGAACAGTCAGGCGAGTGGCTGGCTCGCGCCGTACGAAGCGCTGGCGGCGCAAGAGTACTGTTCTCGTCTAGGGAGAAACGCCGCAGCGCTGCGCGCGCTGGGAGCGCCGACAATCCTGGCGTTGCCGAATCAGATGGAGCGCGCGGTGTTCGAAGCGTACGCTGAGTTTCGCGTACGTCGGCGCGTGTAAGAGTCAGGCTTTAGCCTGACTCCTTCCGCTTCCGAACAACCTCCCGCTCAACGCCCCCAGCATCACAACCCACCACCCGAATCCGATCACCACCCGGCTGATCATCGGAAACGCCGGATCCGGCGACACATACCCCTCTATAAATCCGCACACCACCAGCAGCAACGCGCACAACAGCAGCACCTTGCTCGTCTTGCTCGCCGCATGCCGGAACGATTCGCGCCGCGTCTCGTGCGTGGGACGGATCAGGGCTTCGCCGAGCATCATGCCGGCCGCGCCGGCGATGCAGATCACCGAGAGCTCCACCAGGCCGTGCGCGAGCACGAACTTGAGCAGCTCGCCCGCCATGCCGTGCTGGTGCGTGAAGGCGAAGATGGCGCCGAGCATGAAGCCGTTCATCGCGATGATGTAGAACGTGCCGAGGCCGAAGAACACGCCGAGGACGAACGCGACGATGCTCACGGTGATGTTGTTCGCGAGTATGCCCACGGAAATCACCGAGGACGGCGCGACGTTCACGATGTCCTCGGTCCAGAGCCGGCCTTCTTCCACGCCGTCGATCATCTGCTCGCTGGCGACCAGCCCGACCAGCTCCGGATAAGTACCGATCAGCCACCATCCCGCGGCGGCGGCCAGCGCGAACACCAGCGCGACGAACTGGATCGGCCCGCGCAGCTCGCGCACGACTTGCGGAATTTCTTCCCGGAACAACGAGCGCAGGCGTTCGCGCCAGTTGTGCGGCTTGCGGTAGATCACCGCGTGCAGGCGCGCGTAGCTCTGCGCCAGCGCGCGAGTCATGCGGCTGGCAGGCAGAGTGCGACGAACGATGGACAGATCGCGGCCCAGCGCACGATACAGCTCGATCGCGCGCAGTGTCTCTGTAACCGTGTGGTCGCGCTTGCGCTCGAGTCCGTCGAGAATCGAACCCAGGTCACCCCACGCCGCGATGCGCGACGTCGCCCAGGCTTGCAGTCCGCCATTCTCGGTCATCGGATCTCGCTCATTACCAGGTCAGCTTGGCGGTGAGCCGGGCGCGCAGGTCGTTCGTGCTTAGCCCTGCCAGCTCTTCTGCCGGGATCTGCGGCTCGACGCGCGCGAGCAGCGTGCGCGCGATCGTTGCGCGATAGTTTTCGTCGAGCGCCGGCCAGCGATCCAGCAGTTCCTGGATCAGGTCTGCCGCCTGCGGCGTCAAGCCGCTCTTGGCCGCCGTGGTGCTCGCGAACGAGGTCGCGCTGCTGTCGTGATCCATCACGAGCAGCGTGCCTGCGGCCAGGTCGCCGACCCGCACGTGATGCTCGGTGAGAACGACCGTGATCAAGCCGACGAGGTAGGCGAGGGGCAGGCTGTCGAGCAGGCGAAAGATGTTCCGCAGCAGCAGCGGGCCGGCGCCGGGGATGTCGCCCTCGCGCGTGACCAGGCGCACGCCGGCGATCCGCTTGCCGGGCGTGCGGCCGCGCATCGCGATTTCCAGCACCGGGTGATAGAGAAAGTAGATCAACAGCGTCGGCAGCCAGACCCACAGCGCGTAACCCGGACCCGGGCTATCCGTCATCCGCAGGCCGCCGAAGTAGATGAGATGGCCGACCAGCATCCACTGCAGAGCCAGCAGCAAGCGGATGTGCCAGTCGATGACGAAGGCATAGCTGCGGCTGCCCGGGCCGGCGATCGTCAGCTCGACGTCGACTCCCGTGACGGTCTGCAAGGTGATCTGCGGTGAGCTCATGCGCCGGCGATATTAGCAGCCGCTGCAACCTTTTCAGCGCGCTTGGCGTCGCAGTTTGCATGAACACCTTCCGGCTGGTTGGCGCGGCTGCGGCTGCCCTGGTTGCTCATGTGGCGTCCGCGGCAGAGCCGGCGCAGTCCTTGCAAGTCACGGTCGTGCCCGCCCAGCCGCTGTTGGAGCGCACGCTCTACGGACAGGCGATGAACTGCGACTTTCGCATTGCCAACCGCGGCGCCGAGGCGCTCGAGCTGCGCGTCGTGAATCTCGCGGTCCGCGACCGCAGCGGCGCGCTCATTGCCAAGCTCGAGCTGAACGACAATGGCATCGCGCCGGGCATCGAAATCGTGCCGAATCGCAAGCTCGAGCCCGGCGGCGGGATCACGCTCTTCAATCCGTTCCATACGCTGGCGGCGCAGTGGCCGCTCGCATCGCTCGATTACACGTTCCGCTTCGGCGGCGGCAAGGACGGCGATGTCGTGCAGAGGGTGCGCGTCGAACCGAAGCCTTACGCGACGCGCACGAAGCTGCGCCTGCCGCTCGACGGGCGGCTGCTGGTGTGGGACGGGCACGACTTCTATTCGCATCACCGCCGTTTCAACCTGGATCATCCCGTCGCTGTCGACATCGGCTTCAAGACGAACGCGGCCCGCTACTCGTACGACTTCACGGTAGTCGACGCGGACGGCAACCGTTATCGCGGCGACGGCGAAAAGCACGAGGATCATTTTTCCTACGGGCAGCCGGTCCTTGCGCCAGGCGACGGAACCGTTGCGCTCCTTCATGACGGTGACAGCGAAGAGGGCACCGGCGAAGTGAGTCTCGCAGAGGTGAAGAAGAACGGCATGGTGATCTTCGGCAACTACCTCGTGATCGATCACGGTAACGGCGAGTTCAGTCACCTCGGCCATCTCAAGCCCGGCAGCGTGAAGGTTGCGGTGGGCGACAAGGTGCGCGCCGGCCAGGCGATCGCGCAGGTCGGCACCTCGGGGTCGTCGCTGTTCCCGCATTTGCATTACGAGCTGGCGACGAGCGCGGGTACTCAGGGCGAAGGATTGCCGTCGCAGTTCGTGGAGTTCGATCGGTTGCTGGGAAGCGATCGAGCACGCGCAGATGGCACGAGCCCGGACTCGGGCGACCTCGTTCAAGCGCGCTGAGAGTCAGGTTAAAGCCTGACTTACAGGGTATAAGATGCGCGGGTGTCCGCACGTCCCACTTACAGGCTCGCCCTTCCCGCCGAGCGCAGCGCGCTCGAAGATCTGCAGCGTCGCGCTTCCTTGATATGGGAAGAGGATCGCGAGGCGCTGCTGGCACATCCAGACGCCATCGAGTTGCCGCTCGAACAGATCACCGACGGTCGAACGGTCGTCGCGGAGAATGCCGGCACATTGCTCGGCTTCGCCGTGGTGTTGCGGCGTGATGATGGCGACGCGGAGCTCGACGGCCTGTTCGTCGAGCCGACGCAGTGGCGGCATGGCATCGGCCGCGCGCTGGTCGAACAGGCCGAGCGCATCGCTGCACGCGATGGCGCCGCCAACCTCTGGGTGATAGCCAACACGCGAGCGCTCGACTTCTACGGCGCTTGCGGTTTCGTCACGGCCGGCGAAGCAGCGACGCGTTTCCGGCCCGCGCCCCGCATGCGGAAGGCCCTCGATGCCGCACGCTGATACCGACGTACGGGTAGCGCTGATCGGCTACGGTCTTGGCGGTGCCGCCTTCCACGCACCTTTGATCGCGTGCACGCCAGGCATGCGGCTCGCGACCATCGTCACTCGCAACCCGGAGCGACGCGCTCAGGCTGCACGCGAGCATCCGCGAGCGAACATCGTCGACTCGGTGCAAGCAATCTGGGATCGCGCGCAGGACCATGACGTCGTCGTGGTCACGACGAGCAATGACTCGCACGCATCGCTCGCGATGGCAGCGCTCGCAGCGGGTCTGCCAGTTGTCGTCGACAAGCCGTTCGCCGTGCGTGCGGCCGAAGGGCGCGCACTGATCGATGACGCGCGCCGGCGCAATCTGCTGCTGACGGTCTATCACAACCGACGCTGGGACAGCGAGCTGCTCACCGTCAAACGGTTGCTCGCCGAGCAGGCGTTCGGCGAGGTACTGCGGTTCGAGTCGCGGCTCGAACGATGGCGGCCGCAGCTGAAGGGCGGTTGGCGCGAGCAAGGTGCACCCGAGCTCGCGGGAGGACTGCTCTACGACCTCGGCACGCACTTGATCGACCAGGCGCTGCACTTGTTCGGCCCGGTCACGCACGTATACGCCGAGCTCGATCGTCGTCGGCCCGGCATCGAAGTGGACGATGACGTGTTCCTCGCGCTCACGCACGAGTCGGGAGTACGTTCGCACCTCTCGGCGACGTCGCTGAGTGCACAACCGCTTGCACGCATGCGTGTGCTCGGCTCGCGCGCGGCGTACTTGAAAGTGCACGGCGATGTGCAAGAGGCCGCGTTGCGCGCGGGAGAACTGCCCAACAAACCCCGCTGGGGCGAGGAGCCGCGCGAGCACTGGGGATTGCTGGGCGTCGGTGATGCGGCCGTCCCTGTACGCAGCGAACCTGGCGCGTATCAGCAGTTCTATGCGGGAATCGTCGCCGCGTTGAGAAACGGCGCGCCGCCGCCGGTCGATCCGGAAGATGCGGTCGCGGGATTGGAGATCATCGAAGCATGTCTTACATCGCAGCAGAAAACCGTTACGACGACGCACCGTTTCGAGCGGTAGGCCGCAGCGGCCTGAAGCTGCCGCCGGTCTCGCTCGGTCTGTGGCACAACTTCGGCGCCGATACGCCCATCGATCGTCAGCGCACGATCCTGCGCACGGCATTCGACCTTGGCGTGACGCATTTCGACCTCGCGAACAACTACGGCACGCCGTACGGCAGCGCCGAGAGCAACTTCGGCCGCATCTTCCGCGAGGATTTCCGCCCGTATCGCGACGAGCTGATCGTCTCGACCAAAGCGGGCTGGGACATGTGGCCGGGTCCCTACGGGCAAGGGGGCGGCTCGCGCAAGTACGTGCTTGCGAGCCTCGAGCAGAGTCTGCAGCGCATGGGACTCGAATATGTCGACATCTTCTACTCGCATCGCTTCGATCCCGACACGCCGCTGGAGGAGACGGCCGGCGCGCTCGCGACAGCAGTTCAGCAGGGCAAGGCGCTGTATGTGGGGATTTCCGAGTACTCGCCCGAGAAGACGCTGGAATTTGCGGCCGCGCTGCGCGCGTGGAACGTACCGTTGCTCATCCATCAACCGTCGTACAACATTTTCCAGCGCCGCATCGAGAACGGCCTGTTCGCAGCTGTCGAGCGCGTCGGGGCCGGCATGATCGCGTTCTGGGCGCTCGCGCAGGGCGTGCTCTCGAACCGCTATCTCGAGGGCATCCCCGCCGGCTCACGCGCGTCGCGCGGCACGCGTTTCCTGCTGCCTGAGCACATTTCGCCGGACGTTCTGCGCAAGGTCCGCGCACTGAACGAGATCGCACGCGCCCGCGGCCAGACTCTTGCACAGCTCGCGATCGCGTGGGTGTTGCGCGATCCGCGCATGACTTCCGTGCTCGTGGGTGCCAGCAGCGTCGAGCAGTTGCGCGAGAATCTGGGTGCCGTTCGGCAGCTCGCTTTCAGCGCCGAGGAATTGGCGGCAATCGAGCGGATCGCCGGCACGGGTCAGTAACGGATTGACACTCGGCTTGTCAGCGCGCTTCATAGGTGCCTCCAGAACACTCCCATAAGACGACTTGAACCGGAGGTAGCATGGCCATCTCGATCCATCCTGCCGTCGACGGCGGCGTGAAGAAGGGATCCGCGTCGTTCTCGGGCGGAACGTTGAAATGCAAGTGCACGCAGGGTCCCGTGACGGTGAGCCTCGGCGCGCAGACTGCTCACAATCATGTTTGCGGCTGCACCAAGTGCTGGAAGCCCGCGGGCGCGGTTTTTTCGATGGTCGCAGTCATCCCGCGCGACAAGGTCAAGGTCACCTCCGGACAGGAGAAGCTGAAGATCGTCGACAGCAACGCGGTGATTCAGCGCTATGCATGCTCGGGCTGCGGCGCGCACATGTACGGCCGCATCGAGAACAAGGGTCATCCGTTCTATGGGCTCGACTTCGTCCACACCGAGTTGTCGGCAGATTCCGGCTGGTCGGCGCCCGAGTTCGCGGCTTTCGTGTCCAGCATCATCGAGTCGGGGTTCGATCCGGCGAAGATGGGCCAGGTGCGGGCGCGACTGAAAGAGCTCGGGCTCGAGCCGTACGATGCGCTGTCGCCGCCGTTGATGGACGCGATCTCGACGCACGTCGCCAAGACCAAAGGCGTGCTCAAGGCCTGATGCAACGATAGGACCGCGGATGCTCAAGAAAGACAGTTGGCGCTGCTTCGACGGAACGCTGTCGGTCTTCGAGCATCCGTCGCAAGCTTGCAGTTGCGACATGCGCTTTGCCGTGTTCGCGCCGCCGCAGGCGCAGTCGCAACGCGTTCCGGTGTTGTGGTACCTGTCCGGGCTGACGTGCACGTGGGAAAACGTGATGTCCAAGGCCGGACTGCAGCGCACGGCTGCAGCGCTCGGACTCATGGTGATCGCGCCCGACACTTCGCCGCGCGGCGATGACGTGCCGGACGATGCGGCTTACGATCTGGGCAAGGGCGCGGGCTTCTACCTCACGGCGACGCAGGAGCCGTGGAAGAAGCACTACCGCATGGATCAATACCTCACGGATGAGCTGCAGCGGCTCGTCGCGGAGAATTTTCCGGCAGCCGATCTCACGCGTCAGGGCATTACGGGTCACTCGATGGGCGGTCACGGCGCACTGACGCTGCATCTGAAACATCCGCAGCGCTATCGCTCCGTGTCTGCGTTCTCGCCGATCGTCGCGCCGTCGCAGGTGCCGTGGGGGCAGAAGGCATTCACGGCCTATCTGGGCAGCGATCGCGAAGCGTGGCTGCAATACGATGCGACGGAGCTGGTCAAGAAGCAGCCGTCGAAGGCGCACGTCCTGATCGACCAAGGCGCTGCGGATCAGTTTCTGGAGCGTGAGCTGCAGCCGCAACGGTTCGTTGCGGCCGCGGGTGTGGCCGGCCAGCAGGTGACGTTACGAATGCAGGAAGGGTACGACCACTCGTACTACTTCGTGTCGACGTTCATCGACGACCACCTGCGCTGGCACGCGCGGGGATTGTCGGGCTAAAGCCCGACCTACAGGTAGAAATTTGTAGGTCGGGCTTCAGCCCGACAGCAACCTCACTGTCGCGGTACCTTGTAGTAATCGAACGCGCGATCCGCGTACGCCCGCCCATCGCTGCGCGTCAGTTCTTCCAGCGAGTCCGCCGGCGCGGCCTTCAGCTGTTCCTTCGTCAGGTTGATGATGTACGCGTTTTCGCTCTCGTCGTAGTCCAGCGCCGCCCACGGCACCGCGTGATACTTCTCGCCCATTCCCAGCACGCCGCCGAAGCTCATCACGCCGAACAGGATGCTGTTCGACTGCTTGTCGAGCACGACGTCCTTGACTTCGCCGAGGCGTTCGCCCGAGCTGTCTTTCACTGTGGTGCCGATGACTTTGGATGCGCGAATCGCGGACGTGTGTCCAGTGCCTGTCGTCATGATCTTTCTCCTGGTTGAGCCTAGAGAATGTAAGCGCGCCGCGCACGGTTCCAAATCAAATCGCGCGCACGAGTTTCCTCCACACGCGTGTCCGGTGTGTCAGCACACGTCGCCGATTTGCGGCGGCGATGGAACGAACGTCGCGCGCGTTCGTTGTGGTGCCGACAAGAGACAGGGAGATTGCCGTGACCACCGCTTCAGTCTGCCGACGGATCGCAGCGTCGATCTTCGCGCTTGCCGTTGCACAACTCGCCCATGCGGAGCTGCCGCAGCGTGCAGCGATACAAGTCCTCGAACCCATCATCGGCACGGACACGACCAACAGTCCGGACGAGCCGCCGGACCCGCCATTCTTCGGTTCGGCTCTTGCCATGCAGGGAAATATCGCTCTCGCCGGGATGCCGGGTGCGTTCGCGGAACGAGGCCGCGTCGCCGTTTTCGTGCGCAACAGCACGGGGCACTGGATACGTCGGCAAACTCTGACGGCGAGCAATGCGGCTGCAGGGAATGCCTTCGGCGAGCACGTCGCGATCGCCAACAATCGCGTGCTGATCACTTCGCGCAGCGCCGTCTATATCTTCCAGTTGCAATCGACAACGTGGCGCGAGGTCGGCAAGTTGTCCTTCGGCCGAACTGTGCAGGTGCACGATCTGGACTGGCACTGGAGCACAGTGGTAGTCGGCGCCAGCGATGCCACCGGCAACGCGGCGTACGTCTTTCATATGAATACCGACGGTTCGTTCCAGCGCATCGCGCGGCTCGCGCCGCCGGATGCGGACGCGGGCGATCGTTTCGGCGAGCACGTCGCCGTCTACAGTACGACCGTCGCGGCGACCGCGCCCGGTTACAACTCCGAACAAGGCGCGGCGTACGTCTTCTCGTGCAGCGAAACGCGGTGCGTCGAACGGCAGAAGCTGCTCGCCAACGACGGCGCGAGCGGCGACGGCTTCGGTGGCGCGCTCGATCTCGCGAGCGGCATACTCGTGATCGGCGCGCCGAGCGCCGATTGGGTGCCTGGCGATCCCGCCGAGCCGCCGAGCGAGCAGAACTATCACGCCCAGGGAGCTGCCTACCTGTTCGTTCGCAGCGGCAGCACGTGGACCGAGCAACAGAGATTGCGCCCCAGTCCGCGAGAATCGAGCTGGTATTCGACGTTCGGCTATCAGGTTGCCGTTTCGGCAACGCACGTGATCGTCGGCGCGCCCTACGGCATCGACAGCTTCGAGCCGGGCTACGCGTTCGACTATCGCTGGTCGGGCGGCTCGCTGGTCGCGATGCATGTCATGCCGGGCTTGGCAAGCCACGGCTCAGCCCTGGCCCTGTCCAACGGTGCGCTGCTGGCAGGTACTCCGCTGTTCTACGGCGAGGCCTCGGTGTACAACCTCGCTGCTCCGTAGCTCCCCGGGAGACGATCGGGCAACTGTCGCTCAAGGCGGCACCGTTCGGCGCGCCGCGCTGTCTGTCCAACGCAATTGCATTGATCCTCCGCTGCCCGACGCCTAGCGTCGCGGCATCCTGGAAGGAGGATTCCAACATGTTGCGAAAGGGGACAGCGTTATTGCTGCTGGTGGCGTGCGCCGCTCACGCCGATACGAATTCTCAGGCGAACAATCCGGAAACCGTTGCTGAGCGCTCGCAGGCGACTGCGCGTGCTGTATTGGACAAGGCAGTAGCCGCGATCGGCGGCGCCGAGGCGCTGCGCTCGATCGACGTCGTGCGGCTGCAACTCGAAGGCGAGACCTGGCCGCGGCTGCAGATGCCAACCGCGTCCGCGCCGTTCGAAGCCGGCACGCAGCAGGAGGAGCTGCTGCTGGATCTGAAGAACAATCGCATGAAGCTGTGGCAGAAGGGCAGCGGCGCGGGCTTCGAGGGCGACAACACCATCGTGATCCAGTCCGGCCAGGGCGCGAACTACGACAACCGTGCGCACACGATCACGCCGATTCCGGTCGCGCAATCGAGTCAGCAACAGTTCGTGCAGTTCTATCGCCGCTTGCCGCACTTGCTGTTGCGCCAGGCGCTCGACCGCGAGACCTCGCTGCGCTCGCTGGGGCAGGACACGTTCGACGGCAAGCCGCACGACGTGTTCACGTTCGTCATGGCGGACACGCAGCAGGTTGCGGTGTACGTCGACTCCGCCAGCAACCTGGTGTCCAAGTACGAGCTGTTCTTCATCGATCCGTTCACCGGCGGCGAAGCCTCGGAGATCATGTTCGGCAACTACACGCGCGCCGGCAATTTCCAGGTGCCGCAGACGTGGGGCACGCGCCAGGCCGGTGACGTGACCTTGCGTGCGCGGCTCAAGGTGGAGATCAATCCTGCCGTCACGGACCAGTCGTTCGACGTGGCGTCGGCGGGCTACGCGCGCGTCGCGCCGCTCCCCGACAATCTGGACGAGAAGATCGAGAAGCTCGCCGACGGCGTGTTCGTCATCCAGAACGTCGCGGGCCAGAATCAGAACACGCTCGCGGTCGAGCTCAAGGACTACATCGTCGCGGTCGAGGCGCCCGGTTCGAGTGCCGGCGCCGACGAAGTCATCAAGCGCATCAAGGCGGCAATTCCCGGCAAGCCGATCCGCTACGTCGCGATGACGCACCATCACGGCGATCACATCGGCGGCCTGCGCAGCTTCATCGCGGAAGGCGCGACGGTCGTCACGACCAAGACCAACGCTCAGGTCGTGGAGATGATGGCGGCCGCTCCGCAGGTCGACCGCCTGGCGAAGAATCCGCGCAAGCCCGAGTTCCTGTTCATCGAGCGCGGCAAGCGCGTGCTGACGGATGGCACGCGCACGGTCGAGCTCATCGATGTCGGCCCGAATCCGCACGCGCGCGAAATGGTGGTCGCGTACTTGCCGAAAGAGCGCGTGCTGTTCCAAGGCGACTTGTTCTTCGTGCCTGCGAACGACGCGTCGACCGGTCCGCCGCAGGCGACCACTGTCAGCTTCGCGCAGAAGCTGAAAGACCTGAAGCTCGGCGTCGATCGTATTGCCAGCGTGCACGGCCGCACGACCACGATCGACGAGCTGAATCGCGCGATGCAGAGCACCACGCCCAGCACCTGAAGTCTTCACCAGACTTCACCTGTCTTCACACCGAAAGCCGACGTGCAGCATCGCTGCACGCCGGCTTTTTCCGCAGAATGGGCTGCACGCCGCGTTGCCAGTTCCGCAATGGTGCACTGTTGCCAACTCAATGAACTAAAAGCGGGCAGCGCTGCACTCAACGCCAAAGTTTCGTGAATTCTTGCGCGCTGCACGGTGCGCGCCGGCGGAATCTGATTAAACTCCGCATCACTTGATCGCATCCGCCAGAGAGATGGCGCGCGCACACTCCTGCCGGGGCTGTGCGCCAGGATGGAGACAACGGTTTCGGATTCGGATGGAAAGGAGACGAACGATGCGAAAGGCGGCAGCCTTTGGACTGATCGCGCTGGGCACGCTTGGCTGGATGGAGACTCACGCAGCCGACTATCAGGCGGAGGCCTCGCTGGAGCGCAGGCTCCCGGCCACGACCGATACGGAAATCGATGGTGTCAATTGGCGGTGCACCGGCGACAAGTGCGTCGCCACGCCCGTCGGCCGGAAGTCGCCCGGCTCGGGCATGGCCGAATGCCGCAAGATTGCCGCGGCGCTCGGACGGGTCGCGAGCTTCTCCAGTCGCGGCAAAGAGCTCAGCAAGCGGGACCTGGATACCTGCAATCGCAGCGCACGCTGACCGCAGGACGGAATTCAAGCCCATTCCTGCTTCGGCTTCACGTCACTCATTCGCGCCGCCCGGTTGGCTGCGCGCGCGCAATTCCCTACAGTGCGCCCCGGAACCACTCCTGGGGAGCAGAAACGAGATGACGAGCACCAAGTTTGCGATGTTGAAGCTATCGATCGTATGCGCGATGGGGCTCGGAACGAGCGCCATCGTCCCGGCAGCCGCCGCGGCGGATGGGTATCGGGCCGAAGCCACCTTGGCTACGCCGGTGCAGGCCGCTACGGAAAAGGACGTCGACGGAGTCACCTGGCGTTGCGAGCACGACAAGTGCTTCGGCAAGGCCGAGAAGCGCGCCTCGCTCGACTCCTATATGAAGGAATGCCGCAAGGTGTCGGCAGGTCTGGGCAAGCTGACGCGGTTCTACAGCCGCGGCCGTGAGATGCACGGCAGCGACCTCAAGAACTGCAACAACGCCGCCTCGTAGGCTGCTTCGGGCCGATGAGGGTCAGGGCGTCCGCGGTTGGTGCGGATGCCGGCGTCCGGCAAAAGCCGCGCCTTTTGCCGGGCGCGTCGAAAGGGCCTCGGCCGCTTTCGACCGTAAAGTAGAATTGCCGGCATGTATCACGCCCCTCTGAAAGACCTCCAGTTCGTTCTGCATGACCTGATCGGCGACGCCGACCTGCAGGCCTGCCGGGACCTGGGCGACTATTCCGGCGACCTCGCAGACAGCGTGCTTGCCGAAGCCGGCCGCTTCGCCGAGTCCGTGCTCGACCCGCTGTACCGCAGCGGCGACCGCGACGGCGCGAAGTGGACGCCGCAGGGCGTGGTTACCCCGCCGGGCTACAAAGAGGCCTATGCCCAGTTCGTCGAAGGCGGCTGGCCCTCGCTGGCGCACAGCACGGAGTTCGGCGGGCAGGGCATGCCGCGCGTGCTCGCCACGGCAGTCGAGGAGATCTGGACCTCCGCGAACTGCGCCTTCAAGTTATGTCCAATGCTCACGCACAGTGCGATCGAAGCGCTGGAGCAGGTCGGCACCTCCCGCCAGCAGCAGACGTATCTGCCGAAGCTGATCAGCGGCGAGTGGACCGGCACCATGAATCTCACCGAGCCGCAGGCCGGCTCGGACCTCGCACAGGTGCGCATGCGCGCGGTGCCCGAGGGCGACCACTTCCGGCTGTTCGGCCAGAAGATCTTCATTACCTATGGGGAGCACGATTTCACGTCGAACATCGTGCATCTCACGCTGGCGCGCATCGAGGGGGCGCCGGCCGGCGTCAAGGGCATCTCGCTGTTCGTCGTGCCGAAGCTCATGCCGCGCGCCGACGGCTCGCCCGGCGAGCGCAACGACGTGCACTGCCTGTCCATCGAGCACAAGCTCGGCATTCACGCGTCGCCGACCTGCGTGATGGCTTACGGCCAGAAGGACGGCGCGATCGGCTACCTGGTCGGCGAGGCGAACGCCGGCCTCAAGCACATGTTCATCATGATGAATGCGGCGCGGCTCGCGGTCGGGCTCGAGGGCTATGCGCTCGCCGAGCGCTCGTTCCAGCAGGCGGCGGAGTGGGCGCGCACGCGCGTCCAGGGCAAGCCGCCGGTTGCAGCTGCTGCAGGGCCGGCGCCGATCATTCATCACCCCGACGTAAAGCGCATGCTGCTGACGATGAAGTCGCATACGGAAGCGATGCGCGCGCTGGCGCTCTACGCAGCGTACTTGCTCGATCTCGGCGATCGTCATCCGGACAAGGAATTGGCAGAGGGCGCGGCGACGCGGGCCGCGTTGCTGATTCCGATCGTCAAGGGTTGGAGCACGGAGTCCGGCATCGAGCTGACCTCGCTCGGTATCCAGGTCCACGGCGGCATGGGCTTCGTCGAGGAGACAGGCGCAGCGCAGCCGTATCGCGACGTGCGCATCTCATCGATCTACGAAGGCACGACCGGCATCCAGGCGAACGATCTGTTGAACCGCAAGCTGGTGCGCGACCAGGGTGCCGCGATGAATTCCTTGCTCGCGGAAGCGACGCACGAGCTCGAAGCGCTGCAATCCACCGACGCGAACGTGCGCGCGGCGAAGGCCGCTGCGCTGGAGGCACTCGCTACGATGCAACGCGCGGCTTCAGGTGTTCTGAAGTCGATGATGAGCTCGCCCGCGGATGCCTACGCGGTGTCGATTCCGTTCCTGAAACTGTGCGGCTTCTCGCTCGGCGGCTGGCTGCTCGCCAAGTCCGCCGCGATCGCGGAGGGCAAGCTCGCGGGCAGCGCAGCGGATCGGCGGTTCCTGGAAGGGAAGATCGCGAGCGCGCGGTTTTACGCGGATCACATCCTGCCGCAGACATTGGCGCTCGCGCGCGTCGTGGAAGGCGGCGCCGGCAGCGTCATCGAAACCGACGCCGAGCTGATCTGACTCCTACAAGCAGCTATAAATCGCCGCGCACAACTCGCGCGCGCGAACGTCACCTACCAGATCCGGCCCCATCTGATTGCACACATACCCGATCGCGAGCCGCCGATCCGGATCCGCGCAGCCGAACGAGCCGCCCCAGCCCGAATGTCCGTAGGCGCGCGGATTCGGTCCGAAGAACGTCGTCGTCCCGTTCAGCACGACGCCCGCCGCCCAGTTCGCCTCCATTCCGAGCGTCAGATCCATCCGATTGCTCAAGACCTGCGTCATGCGCGCGATCGTCGCGGGTGACAGAAGCTTGTGGCGCTCGAATACGCCGCCGTTTGCGAGCATCGCGTAGATCCGCGCGATTCCCTCTGCCGAAGCGTGCCCGTTGAGCGCGGGCATTTCGGCTTGTCGCCATGCGGCCGTGTTCGCCGCTTGCGGATGCAGCATCGGGTTCGTGACGCTGCCGCGGGTTTCCTCGATGCTAGGCAGCGCGCTCGGATCGACCAGGTTCTTCGGCATCAGCGTTTCGGCGGCGCGCCGCTGCAGCGCCGGCTCGAGTCCGATGAAGAAGTCCGCTGCGAGCGGCGTTGCGAGCTCCTGCTGCACGAACTCGCCGATACTGCGGCGGCCGCTGGCGCGCCGCACGATCTCGCCCGCGAGAAAGCCGTACGTGATCGGGTGATACGCAGTCTTTTCGCCGGGCACCCAGCGTGGCTTCTGCCTTGCCAGCGCAGCACAGCGTCCGTGCCAGTCGAACAGATCCTTGATCGTGGTCGGCTCGTCGAACGCGGGCAATCCGGCCTGGTGCGAGAGCACTTGCGCGATGGTGATGAGCTGCTTGCCGTTGTGTGCGAACTCGGGCCAGACCTTCGCGACCGTGTCGTCGTAGCTCAGCACACCGCGCTCGACGAGCATGGCGACGCAAACGGCGACGATGCCTTTGGTCGTCGAGTACACGTTGAGCAGCGTGTCCTTGTGCCACGGTTGTACCCGGCTGGCATCCATGTGCCCGGCCCACAGGTCGACGATGCAACGCTCGCCGTGGAACACGGTGAGCGCTGCGCCGACTTCGCGACACTGGTCGTCGCGTTGAAAGTTCGCGGCGAAGCGCTCGCGGACGGGCTCGAAACCCGGCGCAACGGTGCCGGAGATCGGATTCACTGGGATCGGTTGTGCGCTCATCGGTTCTGACTCACCTGGGTTTCAGCCCCAACCGCGACAGGTCGACCATCTGGTCGGCGATCTCCCAGCGGCGCGCGGTTGCGCCGGCTGGCAGCCATTTCGGAATCCAGCCGAACATGCCGGCGCCGGCGAGCGCGATCGCATCGACGTCGCAGCGGCGATTGCTGCCATCGGCGATGCCTTGCTGGCCCATCTCCGTGAAGCGCCGGTGCAACTGCGCGAGCCTGCTTTGCAGCGCCTTGCGCGGGCCGGGTGCGATCGATTCGAAGCCGATCAGAGGCACGAGCGGGGAGGGGCCGGCCACTTGCGCCTGCACGTTGAGATGCAAGCCCACCATGCCGCGCTCGAGCCCGGTGCTGCCGCTGCGCTCCGCCAGGTCGGTCATCTTCTCGTCGAGCTCGGCGGAGCGCTCGTAGCAGCGCAGGATCAGCTCGCGTTTGTCGGAGAAGTAGTGGTACAGCGCGCCCTTGGTCGCGCCGAGCGCGGCTGCGATCTGATCGAGCGATGCGCCGTCGAGCCCGCGCTCGTTGAACAGGCGCGAGGCAGTCTCCAGCACCTGCTCGACTTTCATCGCGGCGGCATGCTCGCGATCGAACATGTTCGCCGGCGCGCTGACCAGCGTTTTCACATCGATGCGGCAGAGGAACGGCGCCGCCGGCGCCGCTGCCAGCCCGTGCTCGAGATGATCGACGACTGCCTCCGACATGCGCAGCGCAAACGCGGCGTCCCCGCCTTGGCCCACCCAGCCGGGCGACAGCACGATCCAGCTGACGATGCCGAAGATGGCCTGCGCCGTTACGTGCGCATCGCACTCGCGGATCGTTCCGGCGCGGATGCCGTTGCGCACGAAGCTTTCCAGGGCAGCGATGTTGCGGCCATGCTCGGCCTCGATCACCGCGCGCTTCGCATCCGACAGGTACGCGATCTCGCTCACGACCGCCGCCGGCGGCCGCTCGGGCGTCAACGCGCGGCGCACGAATTCCTTGATGCGTTCGAGATCGTCCGTGCCGTGCGCGTGGGCCTGCGCCAGGTCGTCGGCAGTCAGCTGGCAGGCGCGCAGGTAGCACTGGAAAACCAGGTCTTCGCTGTCTTTGACGTAGTAGTAGACGGCCGCGCGGGTCAGCCCGACACGCTTGGCGACCTGGTTGACCGAAGTTGCCGCAATGCCGCGCGCGTTGAACTGCCGCGCCGCCTCGTCGAGCAGGGCTTCGCGTTGCGTCGGCCGGGCCGGCGCGCTCGCCAGCTGGGGGCGTGCCGCGCGCGCGCGCCGACGACCGGCCGCCGCCTTGCTCCTGTCCTGCTGCTCGCGCGCCTTGGGCAAGTTGCTCTCCAGCTCGTCTGACAACGACGGATGCAACCATAACCGAACGTCAAATCGCTTGACAAGAGGATTCGACAAGGTGTTAGCTCCACATACCGAAGTGTCAAACAGACGCCGGTGCAGGGGGTGGACGATGCGCATCTTCATGGGCTCGCTCGGAGTACTCGCAGCGGCGGCCGCGGTCGCCCAGAGCAACAGTCCAAGTAATACGAGCAACGGCGCCGATACGGCTGAAGTCCCGACCATCGGCGAAATCGTCGTCACCGCGCAGCGGCGCGAAGAAAGCAATCTGAAGGTCGGCCTGACGCTGACCGCCCTGTCGGGCGAAGCCATCGCGCAGCAGCGCATCGAGCAGGTGCTCGACCTCAAGGGCCGCGTGCCGAACCTCGACATCAAGGAGCAGGTGCCCGGCGCGATGCCGGTGGTCACGATCCGCGGCGTCGGCCTCAACGACTTCGGCGCCGCCAACAGCCCGAGCGCCGGCGTTTACATCGACCAGGTGTACGTCGCTTCGATCGCGATGATGGCCTTCGACATGTTCGACATCGAGCGCATCGAAGTGCTGAAGGGACCGCAGGGCACGCTGTACGGCCGCAACTCGACCGCGGGCGCCCTCAACATCATCACGCGCAAGCCGCAGCAGGAGTTCGCTGCGTACACGACGCTCGGCTACGGAAATTACGAGACACTGGACTTCGAGGGCGCGGTGAACGTGCCGCTCGGCGAGACTGCCGCGCTGCGCCTGAGCGGCAAGACGATTCAGCAAGGCGAAGGCTATTGGGAAAGCCGCCGCCTGCCGGGAGCGACGATCGGCGACCGCGACCTGACGATGGGCCGGCTGCAACTCGCGCTCGCGCCCGGCGAGAGCTTCGATCTGAACCTGAAGGTGGAAGGCACGCGCTCCCGCTCGGAGATGGGCCAGCCCGAGTTCTTCGGCACGGTGAACCCGCTGACTGGCGGCACCTGCGCGCCGATTCTCGCCGGCCACATCGACAACACGCAGTGCACGGACTTCCTCGGCTACACCGACACCGACGGCGATCCGTTCAAGGGCGACTGGGCACGCGAGGGCGTGTACGACATCGACAACACGGGCATCACGCTGACGATGAATGCGGCGCTGGGTGACGCGACGCTCACCAGCGTGACCGGCTATGTGGATTTCGAGCGCACGTTCGACATCGATGTCGATGCGACGCCGGCGCGCGAGCTCGACTTCCTCGAGAGCGACGACATCAAGCAGTTTTCGCAGGAGTTGCGCCTCGCCGCGAGCGGCGAGCAGCTCGACTGGATCGTCGGCGCGTTCTACTCGAAGGACGAGGTGGGAACGAGCATTCCTGGCGGACACGAGGATCTGTTCTTCACGCGTACGCTGGTCACTGCCGATCAGGACACGAAGTCCGCAGCCGGCTTCGCGCACGGCGAGTGGCACCTCAGCGACAAGCTCGATCTCGTGACCGGCCTGCGCTACACGTGGGAAGAGCGGCAATACACCGGCGGCACGACCGACTTGAATCCGATCGGGTTCAGTTGCCTGCTCAGCCCGACCTGCACTCCGGGCTTTGTCGGGCCGGTGCCGCTCACTTTCGTCGACCAGACCATCGATGACCGCAACTGGTCGTGGCGCGCCGGGCTCGAGTATCAGCCGGAGCAGTCGCAATTGCTGTACGCCACGATTTCCCGCGGTACGAAGAGCGGCGGATTCTTCTCGGGCATCTCGACCACGAACCTGCAGCTCGCGCCGTTCGAGCCCGAAGAGCTCACGGCGTACGAAGTGGGCTTCAAGCGCAGCTCCGGCAATACGTATCTGAATGCCGCGGTGTTCTACTACGACTACTCGGACATTCAGACTTTCATCGCGGTCGACATCGGCCCGTTCATCATTCAGAAGCTCGGCAATGTCGACGAGGCGACTGTCTACGGAGTCGACCTGGAAGCGACCTGGGCGCCGACCTCGCATTTCACGTTGCAAGGA
>Ga0134123_10000071_pt1 | contig 62194 bp, 41 predicted proteins | sample KB303_FD_96460 | JGI IMG/M metagenome (GOLD analysis project Ga0134123, IMG submission 96460) | Terrestrial soil microbial communities without Nitrogen fertilizer from Kellogg Biological Station, Michigan, USA - KB3-0-3 | ecosystem: Environmental > Terrestrial > Soil > Unclassified ...
ATCAGGCGGAGGCACTTATTTGTGGAGCACAGGAGCAACCACTACTTCTATTTCGGTAAGCAGTGCAAATACTTTTACAGTGACAGTGACAGGAGCTAACGGATGCACGGCATCAGCTTCTTCAACCGTTACAGGTAATACCACGCCTCCGACTCCGACAATCACCGGAGGCACCAGCTTTTGCTCAGGCGGCTCCACTACGTTAGATGCCGGAGCAGGATATTCACTTTACAACTGGTCAACAGGTGCGACCACACAAACAATTAATGTGAATACAGCCACCACCGTTACGGTTACTGTAACAGATGGTAACGGCTGCACAGGAAGTGATAACGAAACTACAACTGTAAATGCGAACCCGACACCATCCATTACAGGCAGCACCAGCTTCTGCACAGGCGGCTCCACTACGTTAAATGCCGGAGCAGGGTATTCACTTTACAACTGGTCAACCGGTGCAACTACTCAGACAATTAATGTGAATACTGCAACCACCGTTACTGTTACGGTAACAGATGGCAACGGCTGCACAGGAAGTGATTCAAAAACAACAACGATTAATGCGGGCCTGACACCAACTATTACAGGCAGCACCAGCTTCTGCACTGGCGGCTCTACTACGTTAGATGCCGGAGCAGGGTATTCACTTTATAACTGGTCAACCGGTGCGACCACGCAGACAATTAATGTGAATACTGCAACCACCCTTACCGTTACCGTAACCGATGGAAACGGCTGCACAGGAACTGATAACGAAACTACCACTGTAAATGCAAACCCGGCACCTTCTATTACAGGAAATTTAAGTTTCTGTTCAGGCGGCTCTACTACGTTAAATGCCGGAGCGGGATATTCACTTTACAACTGGTCAACAGGTGCAACAACTCAGACAATTAATGTGAATACTGCAACCACAGTTACCGTTACAGTAACAGACGGCAACGGATGTACGGGAAGCGATTCAAAAACAACTACCACTACCAGCTCACCGACAGGAACCATTTCAGGCAACAACAGTATCTGCTTAGGGCAACAATCCCTTGTTAATTTATCATTTACTGGAACGGGCCCCTGGAGCGGAACAGTTTCTGACGGTTCAAACAATGTGAACTTCGGCCCCGTGGGAACACCTACAACAACGGTGCTTGTTACCCCATCATCAGCAGGCACGCATACTTATACAGTGACTGCATTGTCAGATGCTAATTGCAGTGGCGCTACCGGAACGGGTTCGGCTATAATTAAAGTAAGCACAGTTCCTCCGACAGGAACCACAGGTACTTTTACGTCACCTCCTTATGCCTGCAGCGGGCAGGTTTCGCAAATTTTTATCAATGTCGTGGCAGGTCAGAATGTGCAATACTCATGGAACCAGGGAAGCGGATCAGGCGGTGTATTATTCAGCAATAATATCGGAGGTCCGTTCTCAGCACCTCCTTTTGTTACCAATACAAACAGCGTATATGCACAATTCGGTGCACCCGCCAGTTCAGGATATGATATTTGCGTGCAGGGTACTAACGGCTGCGGAAGCACGAATAACAAATGTGATTTCATAAGAGGCAAAGTAAGTGTTCCGGGAACTATCACCGGTCCTGCTTATGCCTGCACCGGTGATTTAAAGAATTATCTATGCGGTGCATCTGGCGGTGCTACTAATTATAGCTGGACGCTTTCAGGTTCTGCAACACCCATTACTAACGGACAGGGGACTACCAATGTGCAGGTCACATTCCCCCCGGCATTTGTATCAGGTCAGCTTTGCGTAACAGCATCTCTCCCCTGTGGCGGTTCATCCACAAGCGCGCCAAGGTGCAGGACCATAACAAAGAATCCTATTGTCCCCTCGGCATTCACAGACGGACCGGCCAAAATATGCCCCGGAAGCACCAATGTTTTTACAGTTCCTAATGATCCGGATGCATCAGGATATAGCTGGACCTACCCGGCAGGATGCACCGTAAACGGAGTATCAAATCAAAATTCCATTTCACTCAACTTCCCGGCAGTTTATACAGGTGCGCCCCCGGTATGTGTAACGGCATTAAGTCCTTGCGGAAACAGCGCTGCAAAATGTAAAACGGTGGGCTCCTTTATTCCCGGAACACCTTCTGCCATAGTGGGTCCTTCCACCAATATCTGTAATTCGATAGTTCAGTTTGAGGTTACTACAGATCCCAATGCCACAGGAGGTTATTTATGGACAAATCCTGCCGGAACCACTATAACGGGCGGACAGGGAAGCAATACGATAATGCTTTCAATTGCCAATAACTTCTCAAGCGGCAATCTTTCAGTGGTTGCAAAAACAGCTTCGTGCTCACCCGGTGACAGTCCTGCAAGAACACTTCTTATTTCGGGTAAACCAAATACACCTGCGTCAATAAATTCAAACCCGCTTACATGGTGTGCAAACACCCCGGTACAATTCAGCACTCCTCCTGTTTCACCGTTGCCTATCTATACGTGGGCAACCAATAAAGGCACCATTGCCAGCGGGCAGGGAACCTCCTCCGTTGTTATTAACTGGACATCAGGCACAGGATATGTAAATGTAATTGCTAGCAATACCTGCGGAGCGAGCGGAACTAAGTCGAAGAATTTTTCATCAAGCTGCAGGGAGGAATCCTTCGGCTACGCTCAGGGTGACCTCTATTCAGTTTATCCGAACCCGGCTCATTATGTAATAACAGTTAGTGTAGATGTGAAAGATGAATCCGCTCTGACCTTGCAGCTTATTGATATTACAGGAAGGATTGTATTTGTGGAAAATCAATCTGCAACAGAGGGATTGAATAACTATGAAATTGATTTGAATTATGTTCCAAAAGGAGTTTATATGCTGGAAGTAAAATCAGCAAATAAGAATTGGAGAACGAAAGTCGTGGTGGAATAAAATTTTATTTTGTTAAAAATTAAAAGCCCTCCTTTAAAACAGGAGGGCTTTTAATTTTTAACAGGAATCAGCTCCGCATAAAACTTTCTATTATCCAGGTCGTAATAATTCCCTTTGTTCATGACATGAACTATCATGCGTTCAATAGAAATGGGGGAACCCTCCTGCTGATCAGCAATATTGGAATGGCGGATTTCATGACCATCCACAATCACCACCAGCCCTGAACCAATGGCTTCAAGCTGGTTGCCTTCCGTAATCAGCACACCGGTATCTTCTCCAAGTCCTACACCGATACAGGAAGGATTGCTCGCAACAGCATGTGCCAAACGCCCGAATCTTCCGCGCTTGTCAAAATGCGAATCAATGATCACATTCCTGATAAATCCAAGCCCCGTGGTAATTTTCACCTCGCCTTTAATTAAAGCGCCCGAGCTGCTTCCCTGGTAAATCATCGTATTGCTCATTGCCATGGCGCCTGCACTGGTTCCGGCAATTACAAAATTCTCGTTCATATAACGATCGTGCAGGATATCATTGAATTCGGTTCCTCCGAAAAATGAAGTGAGCCGCAATTGATTTCCGCCTGTAAATAAAACACCTTCGCACAATTTAAGGCGCTCAACATTTTCCTGCTGTTGCGCATCTTCCCTGCATTTAATGTGTAACAGGCCCGCATTTTTACAGCCCAGCTTTTCAAAAACGCGCACATAATTTTCACCTACCTCCTGCGAAATAGAGGAAGCGCTGGTGATAATTTCAATTACTGCGTCTTTTTTAGAACGCAATTCCTGCACGATCCGGCTTAATATCTGCAGCTCAAAATAATTTACATTATGCTTTTTTACTGAATTAAGGATATTATCATTTCCCTTATCTTCATTGCCCCCTATCGCTATCAGTTTTCCTTTGGGAATTTCCATTATGGATGTAGAGTTTATGTTTAAATTTTAAATACGGAAATTATCCGAAATAGTTTTACGGATGCAAATTTACATGAATCCGCCTCTCATCCACCGTTCAGGGAATGAGTTAATAACAAATCGTTGTGAGTTATTGACAAATAAAAAAAAATTTATTTCGTAATTTTCCCCGCAAATAATCATACTTCACCGGTTAACGTCAAACTTCAAATCTAAAACTTCAAACTTTCCCCATGAAAATTCTCGAAATCCGCCCCATGCGCGGTCCGAATCTCTGGAGCATCCGCAGGCATAAGCTCATTGTTATGAAGCTCGACATCGAAGACATGGAAGAAAAGCCCACGGACAAAATTCCCGGTTTTTCTGAACGCCTGGAAAAAATGTTTCCTACCATGTTTTCTCATCGCTGCTCCGAAGATTTCGAGGGCGGGTTCTTTCACCGTGTAAAAGAAGGCACATGGATCGGGCATGTTATTGAACACATAGCCCTCGAAATTCAAACCCTTGCAGGGATGGATACCGGATTCGGGCGCACACGCGGCACAGGAGAAAAAGGGACTTACAATGTGGTCTTTTCGTATATGGAGGAAAAAGCCGGGGTGTATGCGGCAAAGGCTGCGGTCAGAATTGCACAGGCGCTGGCAGATGGAAACCCGTATGATCTTGAAGAAGATATTCAGAAGATGCGCGAAATGCGCGAGGATGAACGCCTCGGTCCCAGCACAGGTTCTATAGTTGAAGAGGCGCAGAACCGCGGTATTCCATGGATACGCCTGAACCGCCATTCACTGGTGCAATTGGGATATGGAATAAATCAGAAAAGAATCCAGGCAACGGTTGCTTCCACCACGGGGAGCATAGCCGTAGAAATTGCCTGCGACAAAGAAGATACAAAAATGCTTCTCGAACAATTCAACATTCCCGTTCCGAAAGGAAAAATTATTTATGATGAAGATGATTTGAAAGATGCCATTGATTATATCGGTTTCCCTGTTGTGCTCAAGCCCATTAACGGCAATCACGGTCGCGGGGCTGCAATAAATGTCAAAACATGGGAAGATGCAGTAATTGCCCTGGCTGCCGCACAGAAAATTTCAAAAGGTGTAGTCATTGAAAAATACATAACGGGTTTTGACCATCGTGTCCTGGTAATTAATTATAAATTAGTGGCTGCAGCCATTCGTACTCCCGCTGCCGTTACCGGTGACGGCAAGTCCACTATACAACAGCTTATTGATAAAGTAAATTCCGATCCCCGAAGAGGTTATGGTCATGAAAAAGTGTTGACTGCCATCAAAGCGGATGAACCAACGCTGAATATTCTCAGGGAAAAAAAATTAAGCCTGGAAACCATTCTTCCGAAGAATGAAACTGTTTATTTAAAGGCAACCGCCAACCTCAGCACGGGGGGTACTTCCACGGACGTTACAGATATCCTCCATCCCTATAATGTGTTCATGTGCGAACGCATTGCACGGATTATAGGCCTTGATATTTGCGGCATTGACATCATGGCTCCGAATGTTACCGAACCAATTAATGAAAATGGCGGAGCAGTGCTGGAAGTGAATGCCGCCCCGGGTTTCCGAATGCACATTGCTCCTGCAGAAGGATTGCCCCGAAATGTTGCAGAACCCGTGGTGGACATGCTGTACCCACCCGGAAGCAATTTCAGAATTCCCATTATTGCCGTGACAGGCACTAACGGAAAAACCACCACTACCCGGTTGATTGCCCACATGGTAAAATACATGGGCTACCGTGTAGGCTATACGACTACGGATGGAATTTATGTGCAGAACCACATGCTCCAGCAGGGTGATTGCACAGGCCCTATCAGCACAGAATTTATTTTAAAAGACCCTACTGTGGAATTTGCCGTGCTTGAATGTGCGCGGGGAGGAATACTCCGTGCCGGGTTAGGTTTTGGAAATTGCGATATTGGTATTGTAACCAACATTGCTGCAGACCATCTCGGATTAAAAGGTATAAACACGCTGGAAGACCTTGCTTTAGTGAAAAGCGTGGTGGTGGAAAGCGTGAAGTCTGACGGCTATGCCATTTTAAATGCAGATGATGAGCTGGTTGCAAAAATGGCGAAGAAGGTGGATTGCAAAGTAGCTTATTTCAGCCTCGATGAAAAAAATCCTATCATCAGGAAACACTGTGAAGAAGGCGGGTTGGCCGCTGTGGCAGAAAACGGCTATGTAACTATTTGCCGCGGAAACTGGAAAATGAGAGTGGACAAGATCGTAAACATTCCGCTGACGTTCTCCGGCAAGGCGATATTCATGATCCAGAATATTCTTCCGGCAGTACTGGCAGGGTTTATCCAGAATTTCAAGATCGATGATATTAAGCTGGCGCTTGAGACATTTATTCCTTCTCCTGCACAAACCCCCGGAAGGATGAATATGTTCCAGTTTAAGAAATTTAATGTAATGGTGGATTATGCGCACAACCCCGCAGGTTTCCAGGCGATAGGAAAATTTTTGGAGAAGGTGGATGCAAAACCAAAGATCGGGATCATTGCCGGAGTGGGCGACCGAAGGGACGAAGACATTATCGCGCTCGGTGCACTTGCCGCACAAATGTTTGATGAAATCATCGTGAGGCAGGACCGTAATTTGAGAGGAAGAAGCGAGCAGGAAATTATTAACCTGATGCTTGACGGGATCAATTCTGTTAACCCCAAACTGCCGATGAAAGTTATTCCTTCAGAAAAAGAAGCGATTGATTTTGCATTGAAGCATGCAAAGAAAGGTTCGTTCATTATTATCTGCAGCGATGTGGTTCCCGATGCGTTAGACCAGGTGATGAAAAATAAGGAGAAGGAAGATGAGTTTGAGATTTCGCACGAGGATATTCCGAATTTGCATTGAGGTTTGTTCTTTTTTTGAAGCCCCACCTATAGCCTCCCCGGAGGGGAGGACTTTAAAAGTGAAGCCGACTGAGCGGCTTTTTTGTTTTTGGCTCATGAGAAAAAAGAAACGGAATTGGAAACCCAGCAGGAAACTGCGTTAACCAGGCGGGTTGAGGGTTTCATTTAAAATTATTTAGCACTTTTGCTCTGAAAGGTGGACACAAACTGGGGCGAAAAAAAAGGAATTTTAATTAATAGTGACGTAAATGAAGAGAAACTGAATAAAAAAAGTTTGAGTAATGTTTGCAAAACATGTGTCTGAATTGACTTACAGTGATATTGATGATTTGGTCAATGTAAGACAAGAGAAAGAAGGTTATCATTTAGATTATAAGGGAGAAATTGCACACCCGGATAAAGCAAAAAAAGAATTGTCAAAAGATATTTCAGCTTTTGCCAATACCGGAGGTGGTTATTTAATTATAGGAGTTGATAAGAATTATAAAATAGTTGGAATTGATCAATTGATTCAAAATAAATCAATTGATGAATGGTTAAATCAAATTTTAAGTTCAAATATTGAACCACCGGTTTTTTATCATGACCCGAAAATTATTGATATCCCTAACAATCCCAAAATAATTGTTATAATTCACGTTCCTGAAAGCACTAAAAAACCTCATATGGTCACTGATTCTAATTATCATATTAGAATCAATGACAGTTCAAAACCAGCAAACCATAATCAAATACGTGACATGTATGATTTTTCCAAAAACCGAACTGATGAATTTTACAATTATTTAAAAAAAAGAAATTTAGATGACGAGAACAATGAAAATTTTGGTTTAAATAAAAATTCTGTTAAGCTATTCTCACATATTCCCAACCAAACAAATCGTCCAAAACCATTTGTTTTATTTTCATTAATTCCAAAGTATCCAAACGAAGAAAAAATTAATTTAACTATAAACGAATTAAAATCTTGGTTAAATAATAACCGTTTAGGGTATTTCCCACTTATTTCAATGCCATTATTTTATGTTAGCCATGATTATGATTTAAGAATTGATGGAATTGTTTTGAAGCTAACTGAGAATCAGAATTTGCAATCTTATTTTGAAGTTTTATCCAATGGATATATTGAGGGTGGAATATCAAATACAATAACATATTCATCTGAAAATGAACGGAGCAAAAAACCTGAAGTTTTTATGTCCTTAACGGGAGTTATTGGATATGAAATGCTGCTTCTGGGATTTGCAAAAAAATTTTATGATATGGCAAAATATTATGATGAGGTTTTGTTGCAAATAAGTTTTGTTAATGTCCTTTCCCTGAAGTTATTTGATTTTAATAGTAATTATGATAGTACACGATATGATTGGGGTGATATACGAAACAAGCAACACCCTAATTTTAAATTGAACTTTAGATTCAATCCAAAAACTTTATCAGAGAACGATATTTTGCAAAATGCGAAATTACATTCGGAAAAAATTTGCAGAGCATTTGGATTGGAGCAAGATTTATGTTTCGTAAATGATAAGTTAGATATTAGAAGATTGAACCGAACACACTTTTAAATTCATTCATGCAAAACCTCCTCTACTTCGGTGTGTCTTGATGTTCTAAAAGAATTACACCAACAGCATCCCGAAGATTTTATTGATTTAATTTACTTTGACTCACCTTTAAACAGCACGTAATTAGAAAGTAATTTTGTCTATGGTCGGTGTTTTTACCAACCAGAATAACTGTTTGGTAAACAATCAACCAGAAGAAAAAAAATGACTGTTAATTTTTCAAATACCGAATTCTACAGGGAACTGGAATCTTCCCTCCCTGCAAGTACCGGAGAAAAAAGAAAAAAGTGGGCGATTGCAATTGTGGAAAAGGACATAGACATAAAAGACCTTTCCAGATTGTTAAAGTGTGAACATAAAATTGCCTCCCGGTTTCTATGGCTCCTGAGTGATGTTGGAATATTAAATCCAACTAAGTTATTTAATGAACTTCCCTTTTTATTAGATTTATGTGATCATCTCAACCCTGTTTACAAAACATCTTTTGCCTCCTGGTGGCACTATGTGGGCGTTCCACCCGAAAATGAAGGCAGGGCCATCGACTTATTGTTTCAATGGCTCGTGTCGACCGAAACAAATGTCACCATCAAATCAAGATCGCTCTGGGTGCTGTTCAAACTCACGAAAAAATATCCTGAATTGAAAAATGAGCTAAAGCTTTGTTTAAAAGATCAGAAAGACAAATACACAAATGACTTTGAAAAAAGAGTAACCAAAATATTAAAAGAAATAGAACAATGATTGAAATTAACAAAAACAACCCGGGAGGATTTGGAAACATTTCCTGACAGTGGCCGGTGTTTTCACCGGCCGCAACCACTGGTTGGTGAACAGCACCCACCGGTATAAAAACCCCTGATCCGCTATAGGCGGAAGCAAAGGAGGCCCCACCCCCTACCCCTACCCCTCCCCTAAGGGAGGGGAGTAACACACTCCTGCCCCCTCTCGCCTGCACACGAGGCTTGCACACAGAGGGGGAAAACCTCCGCGAGGGCGGAGTTGCAGTGAACAGCAGGCCTGCCGGTGATGAGGATTCCTGAAATTTATTTTCAAAATTTTTCTTTTCAAAACTTATCAACAATTAACATCTTTTTGTTCAAAAAAAGATTGCGGCTTGCGGGGTGCTTTGACCGGTAAGCGTACTTTTATAAATTGTCCCGAAGGGATGCCTTCGGCATTGTAGCATTACCTTTGGCAACATAAAAATTCCTCGGAAAATAGTTTTAAAATGCTGGTTACGTATTATGGTCATTCATGCTTCAGTGTGACAGCAGCGGGCAAAACCCTGCTTTTTGACCCGTTTATTACGGGTAACCCGCTGGCAAAAGAAATTGATGTTTCGAAAATCAAGGCTGATTATATCCTGGTTTCACACGGCCATGGAGACCATATTGAAGATGCAGTATCCATTGCAAAAAGGACAAAAGCGAAAGTCATTTCAAACTATGAAATTATTACCTGGATTGAAAAACAGGGAATTTCCAATACCCATTCTATGAACATCGGGGGGCACTGGATTTTCGATTTCGGGAAAGTGAAATGCGTGAGCGCCATCCATTCCAGCTCGCTGCCGGACGGGAGCTATGGCGGCAACCCGATGGGTTTTCTCATAGAGGCAAACGAGGGCAGCTTTTATTATTCGGGCGACACGGCACTTACTTATGACATGAAATTGATAGGAGATTATAAATCTATTAACTTTGCGCTGATGCCTGTGGGCGGAAATTTTACAATGGGAATTGACAATGCCATCCTCGCTGCTGATTTTATTAATTGCGAAAAGATCGTTGCGTTGCATTACGACTCGTTCCCGGTGATAAAGATTGACCACCGCGAAGCCGTTGAAAAATTTTCCAATGCAGGCAAAGAACTTTACCTTGTTGAAATTGGCAAAAGCATTGAATTATAAAAACTATCTTATCACATGAAAACTTTCCCGAACTTCTTAAAATTACTGATCGTTTCGTGCACGGTGATCCTTTTATTCTCTACGTGCAAAAAAGCAAGCTATCACGAGCTCGCACCCGAGGACCTTGCATGGATCGTGTATAATGATGGCGACCTGATCCGGTTTAAAAATGATTCGGGCATCATTTTAACATACCACGCTTATCATAAAGCGCGTTCTTACAGCGTGCAGGGAAATAATTATTACGAAGAGTCGGGCATCAGCATCGTGCTGCAATATGACACCGTACCCAATGAAGGCGGGCTTTTGTATATTAAAAAGCTGGCTTCAGGAAACGAGATTACGCTTACATGGCCTCATTTCTATAACAAGCTTTATATTTCATCTGCCGCTCCCATTACCAAAACGATTGGCGGCATCCAATATACGGATATATATGTGGCAAATGCAGAGGCGACAAACTCGCGTTATTACATACAATCCTATTCATACAGCCAAACGGTAGGAATGGTCCAGTTTGTGACCAGGGATTCAGCCGTGTGGACTAAAATATTTTAGCAATACAACAGGAAACAATTTAAAAAAAACAACAGGGCAGGATGTCAAAAATAATTTCAATAGCCAATCAAAAAGGCGGAGTAGGCAAAACCACTTCGGCCATTAACCTCGCTGCCAGCCTTGCAGTGTTAGAATATAAAACACTTTTGGTGGATGCTGATCCGCAGGCAAATTCAACGTCAGGCGTTGGGTTTGATCCGCGGACGATCAAGACCAGCATTTATGAATGCATCATTAACGGGGTGCGCCCGAAAGAAATTATCCTTACCACCCGCACACCGAATTTATATCTCCTCCCCTCTCATATTGACCTTGTGGGAGCCGAGCTGGAGATGATCAACCTTCCGAACCGCGAATACAGGATGAAAGAAGTGCTGGAAAAATTAAAGGATGATTTTGATTTTATCATTGTGGATTGTTCACCTTCGCTGGGTTTGATTACCGTGAATGCGCTTACGGCTGCCAATTCAGTTATCATTCCCGTGCAATGCGAGTACTTCGCACTGGAAGGTTTGGGAAAATTGCTCAATACAATTAAAATCGTACAGACACGTTTAAACCCTGATCTTGAAATTGAAGGAATTTTATTAACGATGTATGACACAAGATTACGCTTGTCAAACCAGGTGGTGGAAGAAGTGAAAACACATTTTCAAAAAATCGTTTTTGATACGATCATCCAGCGGAATACTAAATTGGGCGAAGCGCCCAGCTTCGGTGAAACGATCATCATGCACGATGCGATGAGCAAAGGAGCAGTGAATTACCTGAACCTTGCACGGGAAATCCTGATGAAAAATAAAATGAAGCCTGTTATTGCCGAAGAAAAAAGCGCCAAGCCGGCAACATTTGAGAAGCTGAGAGCGAATTGACGATGCACGATGTACGATGTACGATGTACGATGTACGATGTACGATGTACGATGCACGATTTAGGATTTAGGATTTACGATGTAGGATTTGTGCCGAAGGCATCCCTACGGGAGAATTTAAAATTCAGGATTAGCAATTAACGAATAACATGAATGTAAAAAGAAATGCATTGGGAAAAGGGTTGAGCGCTCTGCTCGATAATACGGATGCGGATTTTAATACACGCGCTGATATAACAGGGAGCAATGCTTTTGCGGGTTCTATTGCAAGCATATTGATTGAAAAAATTGAAACCAATCCTTTTCAGCCGCGTGATTATTTTAACGAGGAATCATTAAAAGAGCTTTCAGAATCCATAAAGCTGCATGGCGTTATACAACCTATAACGGTGCGGAAAACAGGACATGACAATTTCCAGATTATTTCCGGTGAGCGCAGGTATCGTGCAAGCAAGATGGCGGGATTGGATTACATACCGGCTTATGTGCGCATTGCCAATGATGAAGCCATGCTGGAGATGGCGATCGTGGAAAACATTCACCGCGACAACCTGAATGCGGTTGAGATTGCCGTCAGCTATAAGCGTCTTATTGATGAATGTAATCTTTCGCAGGATGATCTTGCAAAAAAAGTTGGAAAAGACAGGACAACGGTTACCAATTATTTAAGGCTGCTCAAGCTCCCTCCTATTATCCAGGCTGCGATCCGCGATGAAAAAATCACGATGGGCCACGCGCGCGCTATTATCAGTGTGGATGATGTTGCCATGCAGTTGAAAATTTTTAATGATATTATGACCGGGAACCTTTCGGTAAGAAAGGTGGAGGAATTAGTAAGAGGAACTTCAGGCAAATCAAAAAAGGCTTCTAAAAATAATGTTGCAAAGCTGCCTGCGGATTACCAGCAAATACAAAACCGCCTTTGTGACCTTTATGAAACGAAAGTGGAATTGAAACCCGCCCCTGATCATTCGGGAAGAATAATTATTAATTATTATTCTACCGATGATTTAAACAGGCTGCTGGATATGCTGGACACTTGAAAAAAAAGCAGAATTAAGAATTAAAAATTAAAAATTTTTCGAAATTCATTTTTCTTTACAATTATTTACTCTGCGCTTTGAAACTTTCAATATTATTTATTTTATTTTTTACTTTTTTTACGCAAGCCCTGTTTGCTCAATCTAAAACAGATTCAACAGAAGTACTTTCAAAAAAAGATACGATAGAAGTACTTTCAAAAACTGATTCAACAAAAGTACTTTCTAAAACTGATTCAATAGTTTTAAAGCACTCTCCGACCAAAGCTACTTTACTTTCAGTAGTTGTTCCCGGTGCAGGACAATTTTATAATAAAAAATACTGGAAGATCCCGGTGATTTATGCCGGGATCGCAGCAGCAGGATATTTTGTACACTTTAATGATGTACGCTACCAGGATTACAAAAAAGCTTATGCCATAAGAGTGGACGGAGATGATAACACGGTGGACCAATACGTGGATATTTACAATGATGATAATTTAAAAACGCTGAAAGATTTTTACAGGCGCAACCGCGATCTTTCCTATATTGTCGGAGGATTGATCTATATACTGAATATTCTTGATGCGGATGTGGATGCACACCTTTTCTATTTTGATGTGGGAGATGACCTTTCTTTTCACCTTCAGCCATCTTTGAATTACAGTGCGCAAAGCAAGCCTTTATCGGGATTAAGTTTAACATTCAATTTCTGAAGTAATGAAATTTGCGCTCATCGGCTATGGAAAAATGGGAAAGGAAATTGAACAGATGGCACAATCTGCGGGGCATGAAGTTGTCTTAAAAATCAATAAAGAAAATCTTTCTCAATTCACTTCTGAAAATTTAAGAAAAGCGGATGTTGCAATTGAATTCACCCAGCCTGCCGCTGCATTTTTCAATATCAGCAAATGTTTTGATTCAGGCATTCCCGTTGTTACCGGAACCACAGGATGGTATGACCAATTGGATGAGGCAAGAGAGCTTTGCCAAATGAAAAACGGTTCGATTCTCTATGCTTCTAACTTCAGCATCGGGGTAAATCTTTTTTTTGAGCTGAACAGGAAGCTGGCTGAAATGATGAAATCTCATGCTGAATATAAAATCTCGCTCGAAGAAATCCATCATATCCAAAAGCTCGATAAACCAAGCGGAACAGCTATTACCATCGCGAATGATATTAATGCTGCTGCCGGGTCAGTAAAAAAAATTACGATCAATGAATCTGAAAAAAATGATCCGGAAAAAATTTTTATTAACCCGGTACGGAAAGAAAATGTAATCGGAATTCATGCTGTAAACTACCGGTCGGAAATTGATAAAATTGAAATAAGGCACGAAGCATTCAGCCGCAAAGGTTTTGCACAGGGAGCAATTCTTGCAGCACAATGGCTGAAAGGGAAAAAAGGTTTTTTTGAAATGAAAAATTTTTTGAAAGAGTTCAGATAGTTTTGAGCAGATCTGAATAATAATTCTGGTGCATTTTAGGGGTTTTTAAATTTGAATTAAAAATTTATACTTTTGTTATAACAGGACCTTAACCCGGTCGAAATGCAAAACATTCTGTGAGTAATATCTTCACCTGAGATTTGATTATTTGTGCTAAACATCTATATCTGACTTACGAATACTATGAAAGAAATTACTTATCATGTTAAAAATTACTTTTCCTTTTTCATCCTTGCTGTACTATTAGAAAGCGGGTGTATACCGGGTGATAAGAACAAGCAGAACAAAAATGCGCAGCAGGACGCTGTAAATGAAAAACTGTTTACGAAAATTCCGGCTTCGCAATCAGGTGTTGCATTTATAAATACACTTACAGAAACCGATTCGTTTAATATTTTTGTTTTTGAATATATCTATAACGGTGGCGGTGTGGCTGTTGCTGATATTAACAATGATAACCTTCCTGATATTTTTCTGACGGGCAACCAGTCTTCCTGCCAATTGTTTTTGAATGAGGGAAACTTTCATTTTAAGAATATAACAAAACCGGCCGGTGTAAATACGGATGGCTGGTGCACAGGCGTTACCGCTGCTGATGTTAATGCAGACGGGCTCCAGGATTTTTATGTTTGCCGCTCTAATACTGAAAACCCTCCTCACTTGCGGGCAAACCTGTTATTTATTAATAATGGAAATTTAAGTTTTACTGAAAGTGCCGGGAAGTATGGATTGGATAACCAGGGATATTCCACACAGGCTGCTTTTTTTGATTACGATCTTGATGGTGATCCTGATATGTTTTTGTTGAATCATCCGAAAAAAAATGAGGAGATCATTGACAGGAAAATCGCCAGGAATGCAAGGTATGATCCCGATATGAGCGACCATCTTTACAGGAATAATGGAGACAATACTTTTACTGACATCACCGTTTCAGCCGGTGTTGCTTCTAACGCCTTTAGCCTTAGCGTCAGTATTTCTGATTTTAATAACGACACCTACCCGGATATTTATGTCTGCAACGATTATATCATGCCTGATTTTTTATATATAAATAATAAAAACGGCACGTTCACGGATAAACTTTATTCATACTTCAGGCATACTTCGCATTTCTCAATGGGTTCTGATATCGGGGATTTGAATAATGACGGATTAGCTGACCTGGTTCAGCTCGATATGCTGCCGGAGGATAACCATCGCCAAAAACTGATGGGCGGGCCTGATAATTATGACAAATACATGCTCCTTCTCGGAAACGGATATGGGCATCAGCTCATGAAAAACTGTTTGCAACTGAACAATGGTAATGGAAGCTACAGTGAAATAGCAGAGCTTTCAGGAATTTCAAAAACAGACTGGAGCTGGGCGCCATTGATTGCTGACTTTGACAATGACGGGTACAATGATATTTTTATTACCAATGGCTATGAAAGAGATGTGACTAACATGGATTATGTTGTGTACCGTCACACGGAATTAAGTGCAAATCAGACAGTATATAATGCAGGGTTGAAAATGCTTAACACGGCTCCATCGGTGAAGCTGCAAAACTATATTTATAAAAATAATGGCAACCTCACGTTCACTAACATGGCATCGTTGTGGGGCTTTGATGATAAAGTAAATTCCAATGGCGCAGTGTATGCTGACCTTGACCGCGATGGAGATTTGGATATTGTGGTAAATAATCTGAATGATTCGGCACTTGTTTACCGCAACAACAGCCGCGAGAAAAACGGGAACTCATTTTTGTCGGTTCGATTGGATGGAGATGGTAAGAACAAATCCGGTATAGGCGCTAAAGTTGCACTGTATGATTCAACAGGCATACGCGCAATCGAAAATTATACTACGCGTGGTTACCTGTCAGCAGTTGAAAATATTTTGCATTTCGGATTGGGAAAAACAAATACTGTTAAAAAACTTGAGGTTACCTGGCCGGATGGAAAAACCCAGGTGCTGACCAATGTTAAACCCGGGGGAGAAATTGTTCTTCATTATAAAGATGCTGAAAATACCAAAAGTGAAAAGCCCGTTTCAACAGATTATATTTTTAGTGATTGCAGCCATCGCTGCAAAATAAATTTCACGCATACAGAAAACGATTTTATTGATTTCAAAAACGAACCGCTCCTGCCGCATAAATTTTCTCAAAATGGTCCGGGTATCGCTGTTGGTGACGCTAACGGGGATGGAGAAGAAGATTTTTATGTTGGCGGAGCTATGAACCAGCCAGGAAAACTTTTTATTCAGAAACAGGGAGGTGTTTTTGAACCACTTTTCGTAAAAGCATTTGAAGATGATAAAGCGTTTGAAGATATGGGATGCCTTTTCTTTGATGCAGATAATGATGGTGATTTAGATCTTGTTGTTTCCAGCGGTGGCGGTGAAGTCTATAATCTTTCTGAGCATTACCAGGCACGGCTATACACGAATAACGGAAAAGGAAATTTTTCAAGAAATATGCAGGCGCTGCCACCTGTAGGAGTGAGCTCCTCGTGCATCTCTGCAGCTGATTTTGATAATGATGGCGATCTTGATTTGTTTATAGGCGGGCGTGTCATCCCGGGAAATTATCCGCTAAAGGCGAAAAGTTACTTGCTTAAAAATGATCACGGAAATTTTACCGATGTAATTGCGGACATTGCTCCCGAACTTGAATATTGCGGCCTTGTCTGTTCTGCACTCTGGACGGATTTTAATAATGACGGCAAAATTGATATTATCGTTGCAGGAGAATGGATGCCTGTTTCGATTTTTGAAAACCGCAACGGAAAATTGGTGAACACTTCATCCCAGTCGGGGCTTGATTTTTCAGCAGGATGGTGGAATAGCATCGCTGCTGCAGATTTTGACCTGGATGGAGATATGGATTATGTGCTGGGCAATTTCGGGCTGAATAATAAAATCAAGGCCACCCCTTCAAATCCTGCCTGTGTGTATGCAAACGATTTTGATAAGAACGGAAGCCTGGATGCCATTATTTGTTTTGTGCAGACTGACGGAATAAGTTACCCGATGAATACAAGGGATGATATGACGGACCAGATAAGATCGTTAAAGAAAAAACTTATCCGTTATGCCGATTATGCCGACATGACAATAAACCAGGTTTTTACTCCTGAAGAAATGAAGGATGCAAAAATTTATTATTGCCATACTTTTTCAACGAGCTATCTTCGAAACGATGGAAGCGGAAAATTTTCCATGCTGCCATTGCCAATTGAAGCTCAATTTTCTCCTGTGTTCGGAATGCTTGCTGAAGATTTTGACGGAGACGGAAATACAGATATCCTTCTCACCGGAAATTCCTATGCTACCGAGCCGGAAATTGAACGTCATGATGCCGGCAACGGGCTTCTGCTCAAAGGAGATGGTAAAGGAAATTTTTCTCCTTCGAAATGCAATACTACCGGGTTTTATACTCCGGGTGATTCCAAAGCCATTGCGAAAATTGAATTGCAAAAAGGAAGCAGGGAAATATATCTTGTCAGTAATAACAATTCAGCCATGCAATCCTTTGAACGCAATAAAAAATTTCTGACCGGAAATCTTGTGCACCCCGGTCAGCTGGAAATGAAAGCTGAAATAATTTATAAAGACAATAAAAAAGAAATGGTTGAAATTCCATACGGTTCAGGATACCTTTCCCAGTCGTCAAGAACAATCAGAATTCCCGCTGAAGCGGAGTCTGTCTTAATTATTAACTCGCAGGGCCAATCACGCAAAATAAATTTTTCTCAACGCCCAACCGCATCTAACCCTTAACCGGCTCTATAAGCAGAGTAATTACATAAGCCTTGAAAGCCGCCTGAACCGTGGGCAGCTTTTTTATTATGAGCACCTCAAATTTTTAAGCACATGATAAAGCTAAAATATTAACTTCGCATCCACCTCACCCACTTTTCCGGATTAAGATATGATTCTACATTTTAAAGTTTGTTAATTTTCACTGATGCGTGAGGTTATCCAAAAAAGTACAGGTATTTCCTTTTTGTTTATGTTTTTATTTTCATGTTCATTTTCACAGGGTAAATTGGGTTATTTTGCCGGAACCGGGGTTGTTTATTATAATGGTGACATCAATGAAAAAAGCAATAAAATAATTTCACCCGGTAAAATTTTTAAACCATTCCTCCGGGTGGGAATAAGTTACCGGGTAAGCAGCAGAATAGAAACATCGCTCGGTTTTTTTTATGGAAATATCGGAGGGGCGGATTCTCTTGCTACAGAACAGGACAACCGCACAAGAAACCTGAGCTTTCAATCTGTTATTGAAGAATTATCTCTTCAATTGGAATATCACCTTTTCAGCATATATCGTGAACGAAGACTTAACCCATACATCTTTGCCGGATGCGGACTCTTTCATTTCAATCCAGTCGCAGAATTAAATGGAACTAAATTTAACCTGCAACCTTTGGGAACCGAAGGCCAGTTTACCGGAAGCAATGAATATTCTAAACCTTATAAACTGACACAAGTCAGCATACCCGTTGGATTGGGAATTTACTTTCAGCTCACCCGGCATTGGCGATTGAAAATCCATTACGCAAATCATTTTACATTCACCGATTACCTGGATGATGTAAGCACTGTTTATCCTGACTCGTCACTTATTGCCAATACTCCAAACGGGCCACAGGCGGTGCTATTGTCTAACCGGAGGTTGAAAGGTAAATACCCGGCCGGCCATGCTGAAAGAGGAAATGCTTCCCTGAAAGACAGTTTTTCTGATATAGGTATCACCATAATTTTTAATCCCGGCATGTTATCAGGCGGAAATAATATGGGACCGGGAAAATTTAAACACAGGAACAGAAATAGTTTTAATAAAAAAACATTGTGTCCTGCTTATGATTAAGCTGAATATGGCATTACATCTTTACAAAGCCTTTTGAAATTTTTCTATTTCCATCCTCAATATTGAGATAATAAATTCCCTTTAATAACCGGCTCACATCTATTGTATACTGATTATTCAGACCTGTATTCAACTTTGGATTACTCACCAGCATACCTATTTCATTAATGACTGAAATTCTAAGTTTGTTTTTATCTTTTATATTTTTTAATGAAATATTCAGTTTATCATGAACAGGATTCGGGTATAAAATAAAATCCGAATACACAGAAGCATTGAGTTCATTGACCGATGTAATATCATTGATGCTTGTGATGTGTGTTGAAAAAATTCCGCTGCCATGTGTTGCGGCCACTACAAACCCGTCACTTATCCGAACATCCATCATATCAACAACAGCGCTCCCTATATTGTTTGTTCCCTGCTGAACCCAGGTTGTTGCATTATCAATTAATGTGTCTGTGGCAAACAATCCAACACTTGTACCCACGAGATAAACAATTCCATCAGTAACAGGCAATATGGATGCCCAGCGACAGGAAGGCCCGTTCCCTGCCCCGGAAATAACCTGTTCAAGATTACCGGCTACTTTCAGCCAATTTGTTCCTCCGTCTGTTGTGTAAAATAAACTGTACACACCGTAATTTGAAAAAACAACCATTACTTTATCTGCATCAGAAGGATCAACAGCTATGCAGGATACATAACTACCAATAGTAGCAGGAAACAATGCTGAAGTAATCGAAGTTTTTGCCGGGTTACCTGTGTGAGCATTATCAACCCGGTAAACATTTTTTTTATTGGTTCCGAAATATAACCGGTTTGCAGGTGTTTTAGAAATTGCAACAGCGGTAATCTCTTCTGCCGCTAATATCACTGAATCGGTAAATTGCACCCAGCCCGTACTGATGGAATCATACTGGTTATTTAAGGTGATTAATGACAAATCATCATTGCGCCAGATGTGAGTGCCTGCACAGAGATACATCATATTGTTGTTATTGGGATCAATAACAAACGGGTTAATGAACTGGTATCCGTTTGCACCAATGGGATCAAACCTGCGGTAAGCAGTAATGACTCCTGAAGCATTCACAGTTGCTTTAACCATTTTTCCAAGCTGTTTCGAAAAATAATAGTTGGAACCGCCATCCGTAATCTGGCAATAAGAGCCATCGCCATCAATTGTATGATACCAGGGTGTGGAGGAATTAGTTGTATTCGTATAGTAAGTACCGTTATCCTGCAACCCTCCTATAATTATATCATTTTGTGTTCCGTGATCTATCGCAACGGTATAAAACTGTGATGTAATATAACCGGTGTTCAATTCATTCCATACTACTGTATCCGCCTCATTATTGATTGTTTTTGAAACACCGCCATCACATGCTGAAAACATAATATCAGGATTGGATGGAAGAAATACCAGGTCATGCTGATCGGGATGGTGGCCAGGGTATTCATCAACAAACGGAAGGCTGGCGCCAAAAGCATACCCGCCAATTTGAATGGTGTTTGTTGAATCAGCAAATGCTGTAGTGGAACGAAAAATATTAGTCCCGCCAACAAACAGTATGTCAGGGTCACCCGGTTTCACTCGCAGAACAAGGTCATAACCACCCTGTGTATTCAGGTTACCAAACTGGCTGATATAGCCCGGCAGATTTTGTGAAAGGTCAGTCCATATACCGCCACTGCCGGAACCATTTCCGGAAATATATTGATATTTCCACAGGCTGTTCCATTCTATATCACCCAAGAAATTTACAGACTGTTTTCCACTACCGGGTGTAGGACCGAAGAAATAAACCGTATTCTCATCATTCGGATCAATTTCAATTTTAAGCCTGTCATAATTCACGTTAAAGTTCGCAGGAATTATGTTAGTCAGTGCAATACCATCCGGTGACCGCCAGACTCCTTTATATGTTCCGTCACTGCTCATGCTTGCATACATAACACCACCCGGACTTACTGCCACATCAGTGAAATATGAAAACGATGGGCTGCTGATGCCGCCTTTTAATACAGTCCATGTAGTACCACCGTTCAGACTTTTGAATATAGTACCATAAACGGCAGCGTACAGACGATCGTTAACCGTATCGTTTGGATCAGTAACAACATTCCAGGTAACATCCCAAACATTTTCAAAAATCTGGGGGGTACCCGAAACCGTTGAAGGGAGTGAGCTCCAGGTTAAACCGCCATCCACTGATTTATACATTCCATTTCCGAGATAAAAAGCCGCTCCACCGCTTGCCGAAGTACCGTATGCTTCACCGGATAAATAATACCATGTATCTGTATGCCCCGGACGTTTATCCTGAGAAATCGCATTTACACCCGGGTACACATTCACTGCAGAAACCCTGGTCCATGTTGACCCGCCATCTGCACTTCTCCACATTCCGCCAGAAACCCCTCCGGCAAAAAGAATGTTTTCATCAGTCATATCAATTGCAAAGGCGCGGGTACGCCCTCCCACGTTAGACGGCCCCCTGAAATCCCATGCAGGCATTGCTGCTTGCGAACTCCTGTTTTCAGCGGAATGGATGTGCGCATCATTGGGAAGCGTGGCTGCAAAGGCCAGTTCACGCATGCGCATGGCGGGTGGAATTTTTCCTGTTGCAGGATCTGCCAACCGTTTACGCTCCCATTCACCACGCTTAATGGCTTCCTGCTCACCCTCAGAAGAAGATGATGATGGAGTGACATATTGCTGAAGAGAGGACGACTTTTTAAAAATAAATACGGAAAAAACAATGAGCAGAACTGAAATTGGAAGTAAATATTTTTTCATGGCATGATAATTTGAAGGGTGAAAATAAATAATTAAAATAACACCTGCAAGTTGTGTCGAATAAATTAAAATCATTCAAATGAAAAAGTGAACACGTTTTTAATTTATTTTTTCATTGCATTTCTGATAAGAATTAAAGTAGTGATAATAATAAAACCAATAATAAAATACTCCAGGTAATGAATTATTTCCGGGTAGGTTCTGCCAAGAAAATAACCGGTTAAAACAAGTGACCAAATCCATAAGAATCCACCCGTCCAATTGTAGTAACTGAATTTTTTAAAATCCATGTCAATAGCGCCCGCAATGATGGGAGAAAAAGTGCGGATGATTGGAAGAAAACGTCCGAGCACTAATGAAACAGCTCCTTTTCTATCATAAAATCTTTTTGCTTTTTCTACTCTTTCCTTTTTAAAAAATCTTGAATCAGGTCGTGTAAAAAGTCGTTTGCCTAATGTCTTGCCGGTATAAAATCCAACATAATTGCCGGCTACAGAGGCAAGCGTCAATGCAATCAGTAAAATAAAAATGGATATGTCGAGGTAATTTGTGCCGCACAAAAGGCCGGAAGTAAAAAGTAAATAATCCCCGGGAAGAAAAAAACCAATGAATAATCCCGTCTCGGCAAAAATTACAATTACAATAAGTGTGAATCCGCCATACTGAATAATTTTTTCAGAACTTAAAAGAGTTTGGAAAATTTCGGGAAGATTTTCGAACATGAATCAGGATGCAAAATCTAAATGTATGATTTGAAACTTGAGATATGAAATCATATCAGTATACCTGCAATGGTAGCGCTGAGATAGGAAGCCAGTGTTCCGCAAATCAAAGCTTTAAAACCGAGCCGTGCAAGATCAGCTCTCCGGTTTGGCGCCAGCTCGCCAATTCCTCCCACCTGGATTGCAATGGAAGAAAAATTAGCAAACCCGCAACAGGCTATGCTTACTATGGTTAATGATTTCGGATCAAGGGTGGCTTTTACCTTAGCAAGATCGAGATATGCTACAAATTCATTTACGGCCAGCTTTGTTCCGAGGAGCTGCCCTACAGTATGAATATCCTGCCGGGGAACTCCCATTACCCAAGCAAAGACAGAGAATAATGATCCCAGGATTTCCTTTAAGCTCAGGTGCTGCAAATCCATTCCAAGAAATGTCACCGCACTCGTTTGGTTAAAAATAAATATTCCAAGTTTACTGAGCAAATAATCAACCAGTGCTATCAGCGCAATTACACCGATCAGCATGGCAATTACATTCAGCGAAACTTTGAGACCGTCACCTGCGCCATGACTTATGGCATCCATAATATTGCTGTGCGCTTTTTTTACTTCCAGTTTTACAGCTCCTTTTGTTTCGGATTCCTGCGTTTCCGGGATGACAATTTTAGAAATTACTAATGCAGCGGGAGCCGCCATTATGCTTGCTGCGAGCAGGTAATTTGCCGGTACTCCCATTGAAATGTACACTGCCATAACCCCTCCTGCAATACACGCCATGCTGCCGGCCATGGAAGCAAGCAGCTCACTCATGGTCATGGTGTTGATATAAGGTTTAATTAAAATTTGCGCCTCCACCTGCCCGACAAATGCGCTGGACACGTTAGACAATGCTTCTGCACCGCTCACATTCATGATCCATTTCATCCCTTTTGCAAATACTGAAACAACCCGCTGCATCAGACCAACATGATATGCCATACTGACGAGCACTGCAACAAAAATTATGGTAGGCATAATCTTAAACATAAAAATAAAACTGTTTGCCGGGCCAAAAACGCTGTCCAGCAACTCTCTTTTCACCAATAAACCGAAGACGAACTCTGCACCGTTCATTGCAAAATCAAGCACTTTTGTAATTGCTTTTGCCATAAATCCGAAAATGGCCTGCCCTACAGTTGTCTTTAAAATGAACAATGCAAGAGCCAGTTGCAATGCAAGTCCGCTGAACACAACGCGATAGTTAATGGCTTTCCTGTTATTGGATAACAAGTAAGCAAGCCCAAGTATACATACAATGCCGATTATGCCGGAGAATCTGCTCATAGCGGTTTACAATTTAGAGTTGACGACAGTTAATGGTGGAAAAATAGAGTAATTTTTTTACACAGCAAAAAAGTGTTTTAAGATTTCACTTTCTTTTTTTTTATATCCAAAGGAGTTAAGCTTTTCAACTTCCCGGTAATTTTTTACTCATTGCCATACAAATTAAAATCAAAATTGCTTCAGGCAAAGCAGTTTGGCTTTCTGCAAAACAGCTGGCATATTTTTTTAAACACGTAAAATAACATAAAATAATATTTCAAAACATTCAAAAAACATTCAATTCAAATTCTCAAATTAAATTTTAACAATTAAAAATCAAAAAAATGGCTCAAAATCAAAATGACCAACGCAACCAGCAATCTGGAAGCAAGTCAAACCAACCTACACAAGGTAGTGGCAAAAAAGAAACCGATCCTAACAATCCAACTGCAAACCAGGGAACAGAAAGTTACCAGGGCAGCAAACAGCAGCGTTCTGACTCAAGTTATCAGGGCTCACAAACCGGCAGCGAACAGTCCTCATCCGCCCAGGGAAGAACAGAATCAAATGTTCAGGACACTGACGAGCAACGCAAAGAAAAAGAAGAAAGAGAAAGAGAAAGAACCGGTCAGCGGAGAGAGGGTGATTCGGATCGCGATGAACGTACGGGAGGTCAAAATCCCAAAAAAGGAAACATGTAAAAATTATTTTCTTCAAACCTTCTGCCAAAACAGAAGGTTTGTTTTTTACGGCAGCAGTCTGAACTGAGACATGCATGTAAAATGAAAATAAAAGAAGGAACCAATTAGTTTTTTTTAAAGGTTTAGTTTGTGAAACCCGGTTAAAATAAATTTAACCGGGTTTATTTTTTTCTTTACCAAAAGTGAATAATTTTATACGGATGGGAATATTGTATCATGAAACACATGATTTCCGGGTTAAACTTATTTTCATTTACCGAAAGAGTTTTACCGGATCAAAGCTATGGTACCTTTAAACTCATGAGTAATTTTTTTAAAATCGACAACCTTTGCCGTGTAGACGTATACACCTTCATTACAATTGACGTTATTCGAAGATTTTCCATTCCATGGGGTGGATACGTTATCTGAATAAAAAATTTCATTTCCCCAGCGGTCAAAAATGTGCATATTAAAGTCACTGATTCCAATTCCATGCGCATTATACAAATCATTTTGATCGTCTCCGTCAGGAGTAAATGCATTAGGAAAATAAACTGTAAAGCCCGGTACAATATAGACCTCACCGTAAGCAGTATCTAAACATCCGTAATAGCTTGTCAATATCATATTGATATGGAAAAGGCCGGTATCATTATATGAATAATATGGACTCTGCAGTCCGGAGGTTCCTTTATCGTCTCCGAAATCCCATTTCCATAGTATACCGCCAGAGCTTTGATCAACAAAATGAATTACAGGTTCAAATATAGTAGTCAGTGGAGGGACAGCATAGAATTGCGCTTCAGGCTGAGGATAAATCTCGATAGCCTGTACCTGTGTATAGCTTGAACTGCATCCGCTGTCTGAGGTAGTTGTGAGGGTTACGTCATACATTCCCGCCTGCATATAAGCATGAGAGGGGTGTTGCATAGTTTCTACAGAACTGTCACCAAATTGCCAATCCCAGTGAACGATTGATCCGGAAGAAATTATGGAAAGATCGCTGAATTTCACTTCTTCCAATACACATTCATTTTGCATCGTAAAGTCAACTACCGGCAGCGCATTTACCGTAAGCATGTAACCGGCACTATCTGAACAACCTTTGTCGCTTATGATATATAAAGTAATGAACTGGTCTCCGGGAGCAGCATATGAATGAACAGGGTTGACAGAAGAAGAAGTTGTACCATCACCAAAGTTCCAGGTGTTATTTACAATAGAGCCTGATAAAATGAATGAAGTATTAAAAAAGCTGATCGCTGAATTTTCACAAACCGGTACAGCATGCGTAAAAGACGGCACCGGGTCAGGGTATAAACCAACCGAAACAGTGTCGGATCCTGTGCAGCCATTCAGGTCGGTTACTAACACTGTATAGACTGCCGGTGTCAAAGGAGAAACAGTGACAGAGGCATTGCTGCTTCCCCCGGGGCTCCACAGGTAGTATGCACCTCCGCTTGCAACAAGTGTGGCAGAATCGCCCGGACAAATGTCAAGGTCGGGTCCTGCATTTGCCAAGGGGAGGGAATTAACCGTTATGCGCACTGTATCACTTTGCTGGCATCCATTATTGTCCGTTACCAGAACGATATAATCCTGGCTTGAAACCGGTGAAACAACAAGGGTTGAATTCGTACTTCCTGTACTCCAAAGATAAGAGGTGCCGCCCGAGGCGGTAAGTGTTGCATTCTTCCCGCTGCATATTGCCTGGTCGGTTCCAGCATTGGCTGACGGAAGAGGGTTTACGATCACATGGATGGTATCATATATAAAGCAGCCCACCGGTGTGGTTATATGCACAATGTAGTCAATTGAAGCCTGGGGAGAAATTGATATAGAACTGTTGGTGCTTCCGCCCGGAGTCCACCAATAAGCCACCCCTCCCGAAGCTGATAAGGTGACGGATGATCCGATACAAACAGGTTGAAAACTCGAAGAACCGGAGATATATGGATCAACAGTTACCAGGACCGTATCGTACGCTGAACATCCGTTGATATCCGTAACCTGTACGATATAATTTGTTGTTGCGGGGGGTGATACCGTAATGGACGCTGTTGTATTACCACCCGGTGTCCACAAATAAGAAACTCCTCCTGCAGCAGTAAGCGTTGTCTGGAATCCGCTGCAGCTGGTCTGGTCTGGTCCGGCATTTGCAACAGGCAGCGGATTGACTGTTACCATCACGGAGTCACTTTTGATGCATCCGTTGCCATCCGTCACTTCAACCATGTAAGAGGTAGTAAGCAATGGAGAGACCGTTACTGAAGCGCTGGTACTGCCGCCCGGGGTCCATAAATAGGCTGCACCTGCAGGAGCAGCAGTAAGCACAGCTGTGCCCCCGATGCAAATCGCCAGGTCAGGGCCGGCATTGGCAGCCGGTAAAGGATTTACTACCACAAGAACCGTATCGTTCTTCTGGCAGGCGTTACTGTCTGTTACCGTTACAATATAATTAGTCGTTGAAACAGGTGAAACTGTTATAGAATTGCCGGTGCTTCCTCCGGGGTTCCATACAAAAGAAGTTCCCCCGGTGGCTGTAAGAATGACAGATGCTCCTGAGCAAATAGTTTGATCAGCACCCGCATTTGCAACAGGCAGGGGATTGACGCCAACATTCACGGTATCGCTATTCCCGCAACCATTCACATCCGTAACCAGAACGATATAATTGGTCGAAGAAAGTGGAGAGACTGAAATTGTTCCGGAAGTGCCTCCGCCCGGTGTCCATAAGTATGAAATTCCTCCTGATGCAGTTAAGGTGGCGGTATCTCCTGAACATATTACCAGGTCGGTGCCTGCATTTGCAGAGGGCAGCGGATTAACAGTGATTAATACGGTATCCGTATTAATACAACCATTTGCACCGGTAACCTCGACAATATAATTTGTATTTGAAGACGGTGAGACCGCAATGCTGCTGCTTGTATTTCCACCCGGGTTCCAAAGGTATGATGTTCCTCCTGAAGCAGTCAGCGTTACAGTATCACCGGAACAAAGGGATTGGTCCGCTCCTGCATTTGGATTAGGAAGCGGCATTACTGTTACCGTTATCGTATCACTATTCCCACAGCCGTTACTATCTGTGGCAAAAACAATATAATTTGTAGTTGCGACAGGAGAAACAGTTATAGAAGCGGTCGTATCTCCTCCCGGGTTCCATAGATATGCAATACCCCCCGAAGCGCTCAGCACTGCCGCAGTTCCCGAGCAGATGGATTGATTTGCTCCGCCATTAATATTAGGCAGGGGAATCGCAAGCACATTCAAATAGATGCTGTCATATACGGTGGGTGCACAGCCATTCGGTGAAGAAATTGTCACATGATACCATCCACTGCTTGTTACCGTAACAACCGGGTTTGCTATATTCGGATTATTCAGCCCGGTAGCGGGTGTCCATGTATATTGATAAACGCCTGATGCAGGTATAGTTCCTGCATTTAACTGTACCTGTTGATTCTGGCAGGCAATGGTTGCACTCGAAGTAATCCAGGTTTGCGGTGTATCAGGAACTTCCACGCTGAAGTAAAAGTTTTTTTCGCATCCTGAAATGAATTCATTGCCGTGTTCAATATAAATATCCGGCATAATCGGTGGCGTCAGTACCAAAACAGGACCAGTGCCGATGGTATCATTAGGAAGCGTATTGGTTGACCACCATATTCCATATAATAAACTGGATGTGCCAAGATGTATAGTATCTGACGTGCATAAAATAGAATCTACCTGGATGGGCTGGCTTTTGCTGAAAGAGCCAACGGAGTATGCATAACTTTCGTAACCTCCTGTACCATAAACATACGCGGTAAAACCGCTGTCAGCAGCGAGTGTATGACTTCCTTGCGTAAGTGAAAGCTGCGCATAAGAGATATTGCTGCACGCAGTCATAGGAGTGAAGGAAGCTGCAGGTACAGGACTGCCGTCAAGTGTCAGCTGGCCGATATGGGCTGTATTCATGATGACATTCACATTGTGCTGGTTAATTATAGTGGATGTAACCGTGCTGAAAGTGATGCGATCTATTTTCTGCTCATGTGCATTCAGGTACATCATGGAAGGATCGCCAGCAGCCGCACAACTTTGTCCCTGCATATACTGGATAACGCTCATGGGTTTATTTCCGGTTATACACCGGGTGCCTACAATGTTATTGATCTCTGTAAATTGCCCGGCATTTATAGTGGTGGGAGGCCCGCCATCTACAGAATAAGATGTATTGTTCTGGTCAGCCAGTATACGTAATGTATATTGTGTTGCGAACGAAAAAGGAACAGCATAATATGTTTTTCCCCAGGTATTGACGGGTATGGCCTGATCATAAAGTATATCACATGCTGAACAGCCGGAGGGTACCCTTGTACAAACTGTCCCGGAAAAAACTGCAAACGGGCGGCATGTTCCGCTGGTGTCAGTCCCTTTTACCACCGTTCCGGTTAAGTCGGTGGTATACTGGGCTGCAATTACCTGGTAGGTTTGCCCTGCATCAAGGCCGACTGTAAAAGGAATTCCGGCCGAATGTCCTCCCAGGGTAGTTGCGGTAGGAGTAATTGTTACCTGTGTGCCATCCTCAGTTGCTAAAATTAACAGGTCGGAGCACAGCGGGGGATTTGAGTTGCTTATTCCGGTGTAGCTGCTGACTCGATATTCTATTCCTAACGATTGCCTCGGATAAACTACGGTTCCGTCTGCAGTGTATTGTTGAAAAGAAATTGCAAATACGCTGACAGTATCCAGGGTCAGAATTTGCACTCCTTTGTTTTCAACTACTTCAGAAGTAGTATTCTCAACCTGGATAATAGGAAGTGAAATAGTGGTGGTTTGGTTGGCTGTTACGGTAAACACCTGCGTCCATCCCTGCTGCGGAATCGAAATCAAACCTGACGTGCTGACGTCTGCGGTAATAAAAACATCGCATCTTTTAGTACCTAATGAATTACTGAATTGTGGGTTGTAAGGGAACCCGATCCAGAAATCTTTGCCTTTAGTTGGTATAACACCCTGGGAAAATGAAGGTGAAGTAACGGATGTAATAACAAGAATCTTGAATAGAAAAACATACAAGAGGTTTTTATTAAACACTCTTTCGAAAAAAATAAAAGCGTTCTGAATAGCAAACCGGGAAGCGTTCATAGTTGTGGTGGTTGAGGTATCAGGTTGTATACAAGCAAAATTACACTACTTCAAACGGTAAAAACAATAGCACAAAAGGATGATTTTTTGATAGATCGGATGGACAGGATGTTTGAAACAATCAAAATAAAACCCCTTTTACAGAAGCAGAAATCCTTAAATTTTTTATCTTTGATTCAGATTTTAAGAGCCCTTTTAAGATCCATTTATGCAATTAAAAGATAATTTCCCCTGCAGGGTTCTCCTCATTGAGGATACAGAACTTGATAAAGAAATTTTTATCAGGGCCTTAACAACCGTTAATCCCGTTGCAAAGTGCATTCATTGTAATAATGGTACTGAGGCCATTAATTTTTTAAAAAAAACAGACGCGCTCCCTGGTTTTATTTTTCTTGATTTGGGATTGCCTGTTATGAATGGAAAGGAATGTTTGCAGGAGATCAGGAAAATAAATCACTGTAAAAATATACCGGTTACCATCCTTAGCGCTTCAATAGATCTGCGGGACGAAAAAGAAACTAAACAATCCGGGGCAGATTTTTATATTTACAAGACCCGGCATTTTGATATACTATGTGATTCCATCAATTTGATTCTTGGCGGTAAAAAGATGGTTATCCATCCTGTTTCCTGAATCCCGCTCTTTTGCTTACAGAAAGTATGAAATATAATTGTATTCTCATTATTGATGATGATTTCGATACAGTTTTTTTAACCGGCCGGATGATTGAAAAATTAAAAATAGCCGGACAGGTTCACTCTGCCGGTAATGGAAAGCTCGCCCTGGATTTTATTGAAACAAACTGCAATGAGAAACCGGGAATGAAATTATTGTGCCCCGATGTTATTTTTGTTGACATTAAGATGCCTGTCATAGATGGATTTGAATTTTTAAAAATCATGGAGCAAAAACATCAGCCATTATTATATGCTGCTAAAGTATTTATGCTTTCCGGTTCTGATTCACAGGATGACATTGAAAAAAGCCGTTCTTTTAATATAGATGGCTTTATAAGCAAACCGCTTACTGAAAAAAAAATCATTGAATCATTATTTAAAAAATGATCAATAAGGAAATAGAAGAGTATTATAAATCAGGCATAGAAAAAGAAAGGCTTAAGGCAGATATTTCACAGCTCGAAGAAGTCCGCACACGCGAAATATTTTTGCGTTATATGGAAAGTGTCCCCCTTAAAATTGCAGATGTGGGGGGTGGATCAGGCGTGTATTCTTTCTGGTTAAAATCGTTGGGGCACCATGTTCATCTTGTTGACCCGGTAGAAGTGAATCTTGAAAATGCACGTACTTATTCAGCACAAAACAACATCGCTCTCGATTCAATTTCGCGTGGTGAAGCACGAAGCCTGCCTTATGAGAATGATGAGATGGATGTGGCGCTGTTGATGGGGCCGCTCTATCATTTGCAAAAAAAAACCGAACGCATCCAGGCTTTAACGGAAGCAAAAAGAACAGTTAAAAAGGGAGGCATCATATTTTGCGCAGCCATTTCACGGTATGCTTCCATGCTTGACGGCTTTACAAGGAACCTTATTGCCGACAAAAATTTTATTCCCATCATGCAGCAGGATTTAGTGAATGGCAATCATGTAAACCCGACCCGTAACTTTGATTATTTCACCACTTCTTATTTCCATCACCCCGGTGAATTGAAAACAGAAATTGCAGAAGCAGGATTGCAATTTGAAAAAATTTTGCCGGTGGAGAGTTTCGGTTGGCTGGTGCCCGGTTTTTCAAATAAATGGAAGGATGCAGGTTTTAAAGAACTGCTGCTTCAAACTATACGGCAGGTGGAAAATGACCAAACGTTAACAGGGGTTAGTGCACACCTGCTCGGAATTGCGAGAAAGTAAAAAATAAACCTGATTCCGCACCCTGCGTCAGAACCATCCGGCAAATTTCGTCAGTAAAAAATTTTCCGGTTCAATCTTAATTATCTTTCCTTTCCGTTTTATTTTTTAACGGGGAAACATAATTCCTTCATAAAATTTTCCAGGAAGCGCTACTTTAAATTGCTCTCCACCTTATCCAATGATTCCTGCCATCCTGCTATACAGTCATCATACATATCTTCGGGGATGCCTTCGTGCTGCAATATCATTTTGGTTTTTCCATTCACCTCTTCAAATGTGAGCGTCACTTTCACATCTCCCCATTCGCCCGGCATGCCATAGTAAGATGGGGAAACAGTATTGCCCTTGTTGTCAGAAAAGTTGTCATCATACACAATTTTTTTCATGGGAATTATTTCCCGGTAAGTTCCCGTTGACCAGTATTCCTTTCCGTCAGAACCCTTCATGCACGCTAAATTTTTACCGCCTGTTTTTAAATCAATCGTGCAGTAAGGGCAGGTGAAATCTTTTGGTCCCCACCATTTTTTAAAGCTTTCGGGTTCTGTCCATGCTTTCCATACCGTACTGAGGGGCAAATCAAATGTCCTGTTAATAGTAATTGTTTTTTGCTTGCCGGCAACCGGAGTTTCGCTGTGTTTTGTTTCCATTTTTATTATTGTTTTTATGGTGAATTAATTAAGGGTAAAGAAAATTATCTTGTAAAAAAATGATAAAAAAGATGTGCCATTATATTCAAAATAAACCCCCGCTTTGAGGCGGGGGTTTGGTCTGATTTCTCTGCCTGCTTTCGCGCGGTATGACCCGCTCGAACTGCTGACATGAACTTCTTACAATCAGTATTATTAAAATTTCGTGCCATGGCAAATGCAAAGATTGCTTCTTTTTTTAACTCTGCCGGGGAATTCTGTTTAACCTGTCGCATTCAGTTTCATATGAATTTCCTTTTCAGATTTCATTGCATGTAACAGGAAAGGCGAAAAATTTATTTTCTCATTTCAGAAAATCACCAAATAAAAAAGCCGTCCGCCTTAGGCGGACGGCTTTTAAAATAATTCTTACGATATTATTCTTTCACAAATTTTCTCTGTATCGTTTCAGATCCGGTCTGAATCCGGATGTTGTAAACTCCTGCAGCGAGTTGAGAAACATCAGACCTTAATGTTTGCTGGCCTGTCAAGGTTCCCAAATTCTGAGATAAGACAGCTTTGCCCATCATATCCGTAACGGTAACATTGATTTTTTCAGCCGACTTTAAATTCAAATCGAAATTTAAAAAGTCATTGGCCGGTGAAGGATATATGTTCAATGAGCTCACTGAAGAATTTTCAGGAATGTTTGTTGTAAATACGATAGGAACAGTAACGGCATTTAATATTCTTCCATTAGCGCCATTGCGAACAACAATCACTACATGCATATGGTTTTGGTTCCATGTAGCGGTAGGTGTCATCGGGGCAAAAGAATAAGAATATGTATTGGATGCCTGGGGGTTTGCAGGGATGCTTCCAACCACACCTGTGAAGCCTCCAATTAATGCACGACCCACATGGTTATAGTACATCAGGGAAGCAGGTACTATTGCCGGCAATGATTCAAAACCGCCCATCGGGCCTGCAGCGTTATTGGCGTAATAATTATGCTGGCCATAAGTAGTAGCTGTACCGTGAACACTGTCTTCAACAAGGATTGCTGCAAATGTGTAATTCCCGGATAAGGAATTAATAAATGTAGCATCAGCATTTACTGTCAGCTGATTGATGGATGTATTAAGTGTTGCAGAACCGGTTATAGTAACATCAACCGGAGTAGAAATGATATTAAGAAAATCTGCTTCAAGCGCAGACGGATCAATAGTTGTATTTCTGTATACCTTAACACCCGGGAAAGCAGAGATTCCGAGACCACCATCATAAGCAGCCACTGTCATCACATCACCGTTATGAACGGCCACACCAACAAATTCATTCGGGTACGATTGAGTCATATAGTTCATAAAAACAGCCCCTCTCGGGCACCATCCGCACCATGTTCCGGTTCCTTCTTCCACAAAGTATTTGCGGTCAGGGTTTACCATTATACCCAGCACATCATGCGTAGACACGTTGTTTGTTGTATTCACTTCAGTAGCACCGCCATTTACATTTGAAAGTGTTACTGTGATACTGGTATTACCGTTCAAAGTATTGTATGGATCAACAGCAAAAAAAGAATAGGTTTCATAGATACCGATGTTAACACCGGTAATGTTCTGGTTAAAAGTATTCGTTCCGTCAGTCCATGACACGTCAAAAGAAGTGACAGGGACGGTGGCCTGGTTTAAAACGGTAATTTCAACCTGTAAAGGTAATCCTACTATATATTTCGTAAGGGAAATAAATGCCGGAGTCGGATCATTTTTACCTGTCACGATATTAGATACAGAAAGATCGAGTCCTACTGCAGGTTCTAATATTACTACATTATCAATACACCATCCATACATCCAGGCTCCATCATCATTGTATTTAAATCCAACCTTCACATCGCTGTTTCCAACCAGTGACGTCAGATTTGCATATTCAGTATGCCAGCCACTTGCGCCAGGAATAGTCGCAACATCAGTCCAGGTAACACCACCGTCAGTCGAAGCTACAATTTTTGCAGTTTCCGTGGAACCGCTGTATGATGCATTAAAATAATAACTGTCAAATGAAAGAAACGCAGTTGTGGATGATGATAAATCAACGGACATAGTGTAAAGATTGTCATTGCTTTTATCACAGTCGCATGCATCGTCATTGGTGCACGCAAACAGGGTATGAGGGTCAATAGGGAAATATTGGGATTGAAGCGCAGTATTAGTTCCAAAATTCCAGCCGCCATCCGTGGCAGAGGTAATTTGCGCCCAGCCTGAAGGTAAAGCTCCTCCCTCGAAGTCTTCTGACATCAGGATTGTCTGTGCTGAAGTGCTTCCGCCAACAGCTACAAGCAGCATGAATGCTGCAACATTTGTAAATAGTTTTTTCATTGATTATTTTTTTAGATTTTTTGAGGTTACAAATATAAATCTTTTACTTTGATTTAGCATTACTGTTGTGTTAAAAAAAATTCGGTTTTTTCGGACCCTTAAAAAGGATTCTGTTAATTCAAAAATAATTAAATTGCTGAGGCACTGATGAGGGAAAAATTGTCAGGAAGCCGGAATATAAATGTCAAAGGTTGCCCCCTTATGCGGCCGTGCATTTGCAGTAATGATACCGTTATGGTTCTCTACAATCTTTTTAACAATTGCAAGCCCGATCCCGGTGCCATTGTATTCTGATTTGCCGTGAAGGCGCTGGAATACTTCAAAAATTTTTTCACTGTATTGTTGTTCAAAGCCAATACCGTTATCTGCAACCGTAATATGACAATAGTCCTGCTGCGGTAATAATTTTTTATTATTGAGGCTGCTGCCATTTACTATCTCTGCTTTTACAGAGATGCGGGGCGGATGAACAGAATGAGAAAACTTTAAAGAATTCGTGATAAGATTGGTCATGAGCTGCCGGAACTGGAAGGGAATAATTTTTACATCGCACAACCCGGAAACTTCTATGACAGCCTGTTTTTCTTTTAAGTCTTCTCTCAGATCACCCTTTACTTCTTCAATAATTTTATTGAGATGGACCTTCTCAAACTTCCGCTCGGATGTATTGGTGCGGGAATAGGTAAGCAAATCGTCAATGAGGGTTTGCATCCGCTCTGCCGCATTTTGCATTCTTCTGAAACGATCTTTCCCGTTTTCCGAAAGGTTATCATTTTCTTTTTCAAGAATGCTGCTGGAAAAGGTCTGGATTTTACGAAGCGGTTCCTGCAGGTCGTGGCTGGAAATGTAAGCGAATGATTCGAGCTCTTTGTTTATCTTTTTCAATTCCCTGTTTTTTTCTTCCAGCTCGGCAGCATTTTTACGAAGCAGGTCATCCGCATTTTTTTTCTCCGTAAGATCATGGGTAACTTTCGAATACCCTATCACATCATGGTGCTCATTGTGTACCGCTGTGATGGTCACACTTGCCCAAAACAGGCTGCCGTCCTTGCGTACACGCCATCCTTCCTGCACTGCCCTGCCGGTAAGCGCGGCCTTTTTTAATAATTTGTGAGGCAAATTATTTTTACGGTCATCCTCGGTATAAAAATTAGAAAAGCTTTTCCCGATGATTTCCCCTGCTTTATATCCTTTGATTTTTTCTGCACCGCTGTTCCAGTTTTCCACAATGCCCTCCGGGTTTAAATAAAGGATGGCATAGTTCTCAACTTCCTCCACCATCAGATGGTAACGCTCCTCACTTTTTTTAAGCGATTCATTTGCCTGCAGGAGCTGTCTTGTACGTTGTTCCACCTCCTTTTTTAATTCATCAGCATATTCTTTATTTGATTTTTCCAGCTTTTCACGAATAGTACGCTTATCCGTAGTTTCTGTGCAAACAACGAACACTCCGGCAATAGGCCCTGATTCATGAAACACAGGGCTATAGCTGAATGTCCAATATACATCTTCAATTTTACCATTGCGGTAAATGGGCACCAGCAAATCTTCAAACCATATAGCCTCTCCGCCTGTAAGCACCTGGTCTATCAATGGTTTTATAATGTGCCAGATTTCAGACCATGCTTTTTCTGCAGGCATCCCTAAAATCTCAGGATGTTTTCCGTTCACTCCGAGGCTGGGGCGGAAAGCATCATTATAAAAACACAGCAGCTCAGATCCCCAAAATAAAAACATAGGGAATTTTGAATTAAGCAAAAGGCTCAGTGAGGAACGCAGGCTTTGCGGCCAGGATTCAGGGTTGCCGAGAGAAGTTTTAGCCCAGTCTTTTTCACGGGTGAGATTACCCATTTCTCCGCCTCCCGAAAGGAAATGCATTTGATCGGCCGTTTCTTTAATTTCCATTTGCCTGTTTACTTAAACGCGTATTATAAATTTTTCTTTCGGTGGCCTTACCCAATCCGGCCCAGTTACAAATATAATCGCTTCATGGATTATTTTCCTGAGTTTTGAAAAGTCACCTGGTTTATGTATGTAATAATACGCACCGTTATCATATAATAAATTTACCACATCATCATTAAGGGAGGTGGAATAAATTATCACGGGAAAATGCTTCAGCTTTTCATTGCGCTTAATTTCCACTAAGCAATCAAACCCGTTTTTAAGCGGCATGTTGAGATCGAGAAAAAGGATATCAGGAATTATTTTACCGGTTCCAACAAGTAAGTTCATCAGCTGCACACCATTATTTACGGTAGTGATTTTTACATTTACAGGTAATTCCTGCAGCGCTTCTTTAAAAAACAGGCGGTCATCCGCATCATCGTCAGCCAGCATTAATTTCAATGGGGATGTTGCCATTGAGCAAAATTAAATTATTAATGATGAATTTAACGGATTTCCCATAAACAGAGAGTTGCCTTTTATCTCACCGGTAATCCTGCTTTTTGAACCTCCATTGATAATTCTGAATTTATGTTCGTAAGGCCGGTATTGAATCCCGTAAATTATTCTTTAGCAATGATCGCAAATATATATGCTCAAAAAAGAAGCTACCCTTTTGAAGCAGCTTCTTTTACATATTGCGAAGTCAGCGCAAGGTCTGACCGGGTGATCTCAGAGCATCCTTAACCGGGATTCACTATGCAGTAACCATATCCCTCAGTGTCCTGATCTTATCGTGCTGTGCTTTTACGGTGTTGTATTGCCTTCTGACAATTTGATGCTGCTCAGAGGTAATATCATTAATATTATCCGATAAAACTTCTTCATATGCTTTTACGGCCACGTCTTCTCCGTATTCACACGATTTAAGAACTGCTTTGCGGTCATTGGAACTTAGTGCTGCTCTCACATCCATCCATGCATGATAAACTTTGCCCGGAACAGAAGTATCCGTCTTTGGTTCTTCGGCATTACTGATTACCTGTTTTGCCAATTCTTCTCTGAATTGTTTGCTTGTTGAGGCATGTGCTGCAAAAAGAATTTTCAGATCATTTTCATTTGTTTCTTTCGAAGCACGGTCATAACCTTCCATCCGGTCATTGTGAATCCGGATAAGTTTGTTCAATACATCTGCTGATTTTGATTCCATTTTATTTTAGTTTTAAATTTTATTATACTTTTATTATTATAAAGTTTATACCACCTGACTGATAACGGAGAGCCGATTAAAAGGGGGAGAATAATCCACAATTAATTTCGCTGTCACTTTTTAAACAGCGTGCTTCCTAATAAAATAACCCCGATAAATAAAACAAGGAAAATAAAAAAGAGAACTTTTGCAATTGCTGCCGCTCCTGAAGCTATTCCTGTAAACCCGAAGATTGCGGCTATAATTGCAATTACGAGGAATGTGGCTGACCATTTTAACATAGTTTATAATTTTTGCGTTATTTTCTGTGCATTGAAAAAAGAATGCCAACGGTAACCAGGATAAGAAAGATAGGAATGTACTTTTTGAAGCTAAAGACCGAAAGCAACCAGCACCCAGCAAAAATTTATTAAACAATAATAAAAAAGAATAGTATGGAATACCGCTGAGTTTAAAATTATTCTTTAATAAACTTGTTACTGAACTCAGTTTTCTCTGTGAAACAATGTAAATTATAAATTCCTGAAGGCGGATTACTTACAACTATTTTCAGCATAAACTGTCCCGGAAAGGCAACGCTTCGCGAATCCTGTTACTTTTATGCAAATCATAATTTTTAATGAGCGAACACCTGATTTGAATAAGTTATCATCTCAGATATTTAAAAAATTTTTATATTTGAATCAGCATATTATTTTAACAATGAATTCACAATTTATTTCGCGGCCTCTCGCAGTATTGTTCCTAATCTTCAACAGTCTGCACTCTGTGAAAGCCCAGACAGTTACGGATACCATTGGTAATACTATTGTGGAAATTTCTGTGGTGCTTGACAGTTCACACTTTACAAATGGTTATATGAGCAGCCCCTGGGATCTTTACTGGGGGCCTGATCAGAAGCTCTGGTATACCAACCGGACGGCATTGTGTACTTATAATCCGGCTTCGCAACAAGCGGATACTATTCTTAATATACCATCCGGATATATCATGAGCGTTGCAGCTCATAATGATTTTCAAAATAATCCTGTTGTATACCTGACGATTGATACAGCTGTATATTATGGCGGTGGCCAGATTCTGCAGCTTTTCAAATATGATTATAGCCTCACCGGTGACTCACTTTATAATCCCCAGTTTATTTTGCAATGGTATCATCCCGGGGAACATTCCGGTGGGCGGGTAATTTATGGCTCGGATGATAAGGTATATGTTACTACCGCAGAGTATTGGGTAGCTTATGACACTTTATTCAATAATTCAGGAAAGGTGCTTCGTATAAATCCTGATGGTACGGTACCCATTGATAATCCCAAACCTGATTATACATTTACTTATGGTCATCGCAACCCCCAGGGAATTGTGGAAGCTCCGAATGGAAACCTGTTTGTATCTGAATACGGTCAGCAATGGGATGAACTCAATTTACTGGAGGAAAACCGGTATTATGGATGGATCGTTTATGACGGCATTACTTGTTTTTTTAACCAGGACAGCTGTGACTTTTATGATACCATCGCGGTTTTTCCTGTGGATGCGGGGATGAACCCTCCTTCGGGAATTGACTATTATGATCACTCTGCGATTCCTGAATTTAACGGGTTGGTGCAAGCCGTAACGGGCGCCATTAAGCAAGGGCTTATTGTTTATACCATGAATACCGCATTTGACAGCGTATTGCTGAAAAGCTATTATCTTACCCAGGAATACGGACGCGTGCGCGATGTTTGTGCAGCACCGGATGGCTCGCTTTATTTTATTGCAGGGGATCGCAGCGTTCCGAAAATCATGGTTATAAAAAACCCGTTGTTTAGCGGAATTAAAAATCCAAATCAAAAAGATTTTTTTTCTTTTTATCCCAATCCGTCCACAGGTGAAATATCCTGGCGATTGAATCCGGCAGACTTTTTTGAGCTATCTGTAAATGATCTGACGGGAAAAAATATTTTCACCCGGCAGCTAACCGGAAAATCAGGTAAAATGGATTTCAGCCGGATTCCCAGCGGCTGTTATTTTATTGTTGTAAAATTCCCTGATGGAAACAAGGTTTCAAAAAAACTGGTTAGAATAGATTGAGTTTAACTCACCAATCTGACATTTACCGCAACAGGGCCTTTATGGCCCATTTCAACTTCAAAAGTCACTTTGTCATTTTCCTTTATAGGATTTAATAATGCATTTACATGGACAAAAATACTTTCTCCCGTGTGTGCAACTTTTATAAACCCGTAACCTTTCGATTCATTAAAAAAAGTTACCGTTCCCGTTTTTATAAGGTCTGCCGGATCCTCAGGTTTTTGTTTCGGAACTCCTATTTCAATATCTTCAGCATTCACAAACCTTTTATTGGCCGGATCAGGGGGCGTGGAAGAAATGCGGCCATGCTCATCTACATAAGCGATCATATTGTCAAAACCTTTACCTTTATTAGAATTAGCTTTACGCTCTTCTTTTCTCAATGCCTTGTCCTTTTTTTTGTCAAGTTTTTTCTTTTCCCTGTCTTTTTTTCCTGAAGTTTGTGCTCTGCTCATTAAATGTTTTTGTTTTTAAACCACTAAGTCGTTTTTGTGATGCCTGTACGGATAAAATAATTCTCTTACAACTTTTTTCCGTATATGCCGGATAATAAATGAATGCTTAATCTCCGATGCTAAACCCTCGCTTTGCATTGCAAGGAGAATACAATGGAGCGAAGAAATAAGGTTTCAAAGATATAATAATTACCTTGAATTATTTTTGTCATTAGCAACTAATGAATAACTGTCGGAACTTTTTTAAAGCTGTTCGTGGAGGAATTCCAAATCTGACCTGCTGAAAAACCGGGTGGTGCCGCCTGCAAACAACGTCATGCTGCCTGTGAACCGCAATTGGTGCATAGCCCCAAAACTATGCAGGGATATCTTTGTCCAAAGCGGGTATCGTTCAGCGGGCAGTCATCTATTTGAAATTAAAAATTAACGGGAAAATAAATGTCACAATAATTGCCCAAAAGATGTAAACAGGAAGAAATACCGATATTGAATTTTCAACTTCGCTGATATCCGCCTTTTTTGAAATATGCTTAAAAAGCCGGGAAGTTACCATTGACAGATTGGTCAGCATAAGTATATTTGCTCCTAAGATCGCCAGCCGGTTTGGAGTCATTCCCCACTCTGAAATTCTGAATAAAATTGCAGAAAGAGCTATCCCGTTTACAATAACCGTTACTATTGATAAAGCAAACTGGATAAAACTGCCTGTCTTATTTTCATTCTTGTCAGATGTTGCCGCAAATGAAAATAAAATAATCGCCATCACTCCGGCCAGGAGAAAATTAAATATCATCAGAAAATCCCTGTCATTGTATGGGTCTTTGCCCGAAAACAAAATGGCTACGAGGTAAACAACCAGCGTAATCAATACCAGCGGGCTGAATATTTTTGCGATAACAGGTGAAACCTTGTTAACCAATTGAGGATTTGTTTGCGTTATATACGTTGCAACGATTGGCACTGCAGGAAGACCGAATATAACAATGTAGTCAAAATAAAATTTCTCAATTTTAAAACCAATGACTGAAAACAGTCCTATAGTAATTCCTGTAAGCATACCTCCTGCAATAAGGATGAGACCAGACATTATTACCAGGTCGCCATTGTATCTGAGGAAGTCAAGTCTTTTATGATGATCCATAATGTTGTCACCAACATATGAAAGTGCTAAAACCGCCCACAAAATAACCGGCATGTGAATGCAGGATAAAACCAGGGTGTCACTTTTTTTATTTTCAGGAAAAAGATTTATTAAAATTAAAGCAACCAGGGTAGCGGCAAAAGCAAATATTATTTTCTTTGGTGAAAGGCTCTTTTTCCAGATAAAGTAAGTTGTCAATACCGGAAAAACGATAAACCCTGCATTCCTCTGGTAAAAGAAATCGGGGTTGATATCAAATATCGCGGGAAACTTTGCAATTATGCCCGCCAATAGAGAAGCAATTATCACAAAAGCCAGTTCATTCTTAGAGCCCCACGATATTTCGCGGCTTTCATAATTGAGCCTTTCATACCAAAAGTCAGCAAGCCTGTTGCCGGTTAATTCAGGATAAAGCATGTTAAATTCTTTTTTAAAGATTGATTTGTTCTCCTGGAATAACTTTTCAAGCTCTTTGGGATTGTCAATGTTTACAAGTATGTCTTGTCTGTTCATTTTTTTAGTCAGTTAATATGAGTAGTAATAGTTATCAATTCGTGCTATTCTGCAGTTACGGTTACTTAAAAATCAACAATATCATAATATTTTACTAAAAACTCGATCAACCAGGATCACAAATGTCATCCACAACACGACCAGGATTGATAGCAAATTAATAATTGTGAGTGTTGTATAATAATTTCTCTGAAATTCATTGGACCTGCTAATAATTTTTTTAGCGTAAAACTTAGAAGCAATTGGAACCAGGGCCACTAAAAATAACACAATAATCCCCGGATAAAGACCAGTGATTGCAATACCAATAATGCTGAGTGCCGCCACCGTCAGGATTAATACCATTGATATGGAGGTAACAACTCTAAATGTTTTCGTTTCCATTTTGATTTGAATTTAATTTATTGCCTACTCTTCCCGAGCTATCGGGACGGTTTTGAGCATCCCCGTTTGTCAAGGCGATTATAAATTTATTCACTCTTTTTTATTTTTTTATTGTGTTTCCCGATATAGCCGGAAGCGTTCTCAGGTGTTGTGCATTCATTTGGAAAGTACTTTGAATTGCAAAGTAAATACATTTTATTTACACATGCAAGTAAAATCTTAATTTTTTTTTAACAAATCTTTCAGCCCCGGTTTGTGCCTATGTTGAAGAACACCGGAAAAATAAGGCGGGTACATCGCGGCACATTGCGGCAAAGCCGGCAATCTTGCCAGACGGTAAGCAGTAAATTGTTGTTCATTGTAACAAACTTCCGCCCGTTACGTAAATAATGGAAAAACCTTACAACTATGCTCGTACCTGCTATGACTCCGCTGGAAATCTACAAAGAGATTGTAGAAGACGGAACAAGTGTATTAAGAACAATAACCACCAAAATGCATATCCAGACGCTGGTGATGAAACGAACGAATCAATTCAAATGGGTGGAAACATTACATTTAAAATCGCAGCGCAACAATAACTGGAGCGTGGTCATCAATATACAGCCGGGGATGAAGGATATTAATTTCTATGTGAAAACAGATGACAAACAGGGCCTCACAGCATACAGCGTATTCATGATGCAGGAAATTCCCATGCTTATTAAATACAATGCTCATTTTTTCAAAAGATACAGGGAACGCATGGAGCTGGAAGAAACAAAGCCCGACCAGGTCCTTAAAAAATTTTTTAAAAACAATGTACGGCTTACTCCTGCCTACTCGGAGAAAGCAGATGACGGAACCATGATGGCTGTTGTTTCTCTCCCGGATGGATTGGGACTGGGAAGATTTTCTGAAAGCTCTCCTATTACAGAAATGAAAACGTTTATTGCCCACAGCACTCTCAATAAAGGGCAGCGGGAATTAGTTAAAATGCTCAATGAAGATGAGTCTTACCAGGAAGGTATTACTATGATTGGCTCATAACATGCCATAGCACACATGGCAAACCCGGCAGGGTTGCATCAAAAAGTATGAACGTGCGATTCTCGCGCGGAGAGGAGGAACCGAGAAGAATAAATTTATTCCTTTACAAATCTCACGCGTTTAATGCTTCCGTTAGTTTGAATCACAGCTGCAGTATAAATTCCGCCCGCAAGCATGCTGAGACTAAACGAAGCTTTATCAGAAACCAAAACGAGCATACCTCTTGCGTCATAAACTTCAATTCGTTTTATCAATTGGTTTCCACCGGAAAAATTAATTGTGTTTTGAACAGGATTGGGATAAAATGAAAATTGGTTTTTGTTCAGCTCATTTATCATTGATGTGGTGCATCCGCAGTCATATTTTATGGCTCCCTCAAAAGTTAACCCGCCCATTAAGGTTCCCGCGAAATCCCCAATTCCGAACTGACCCTTGCCGGTGATTAATTTTACATTTACATCCTGCGCCCCGATACTTCCTTCGGGTAAATTGCTGTGCGTTTCCAAAGTACCCGTTCCCGAACTCATTGTAAAATAAAAGCCGTACGTCATTCCCTGCTGAACACAAATACTGAATGAAATATCAGCCGCATTGTGAGGAAGCGGGCAATTAAGCGCAGTAAGCGGTGTAATGTTCGATTGAGTGCCAAGCAACGTCCAGTTGGCAGCTGTGCCTTCATAACCAACATACGTTCCCTGCCTGTAGTAAACCGAAATATCACGCGTGCCCGGGTTTTGAGCGAGGTACGAAAACCCCGTAACGGTTATATCATTCACAGCTTCAAGGTTGAAATAATAACCGTTGCGGGAAAATGTTCCAATGCACTGGGAGAATAATGAATCGCACGCTTGCGAAAATACATTTGAAACGACAAGGCTGCAGAAAATCAACGTGTAGATTTTTTTCATACAAGTTAAATTTGATTTTGATGAAGTAAAAGTAATAAAGAAAAACATTTATTCTTTTTTTACTGTTTTGCAGATTTATCTAACGCGGTTTTCTTTCAGGGATTCAGTTCTTTTCCTTCAAACAAAACTAATTTTTCTTTCTGAATTGTTATTTTTATCCTGCTGCCTGCAACGCCTTAGCATCAAAAAATTCGTATTATAGTAGTATTGCACAGGTGATTTATCGGGTTTACTTTTGAGGCGGAATTCAATTGTTCAAATCCCGTTTATAAACTTAACGTTCATCTGTTTCTGAATAAAAAAATAATACACCTTCAAAATCTTTAAATCTGTGAAAAAATATTTATTCTTATTAATCATCCCGGCAGTTTTCGGAACTGCCGCAACTATTCATGCACAATCATGGTCAGCCGCAGGATTGAGTTATCCTAATATTGTCTATACCCTGACAGATTACAATGGGGCGCTGCAGGCGGGCGGGGCATTCTCATCTCCAAACGAAATTCGCGCCATGTGTGTGTACGATGGCGATTTGTATTCCGGAGGTCACAATGGCGGTGCCACTACTGCAATCTATAAAAATGGAGTGAGCATCGGTACTACCAGTGGTGCAAATAATTTAGTCTATGCAATGGCTGTTTATAATAACCAGCTGTATGTTGCCGGGAGCTTTACCGGCATAAATGGTGTGGCTGCAAATAATATTGCAGGATGGAATGGTTCAGTATGGTCGGCTGCCGGTTCTGGTGCAGGAGCGCCCGGTGAGATCATTAATGCTGTATGCGTTTACAATGGAGCGCTCTATGCGGGTGGCACACAATCCGGAGAATGTTATCAATGGGATGGTGCAAGCTGGTCTGTAGCCGGAAATTTTTCGGACAATACCGGTTGGGGTTATATACGCTGTATGGGTGTTTACTCAGGCGAATTATATGTAGGAGGAACTTTTGATACAGTGAATGGATCAGGTGCGGTGAACCTTGCTAAGTTTAATGGTGGATCCTGGTCTTCAGCCGGGGATATTGGCGTTGCCGGAGTTGGTGACGGTGTTTCAGCAATTGCAGAATATAACGGTCAACTTTATTGCGGTGGGCATTTTACGGAAGCCGGAGGAAATGCTGCAAACTATATTGCCTACGGGGATGGTTGGAACTGGCAGGCACTGGGAAACGGAACAGACGGGGTTGTCCTGGCATTGCATGTTTTTAATCAAAGCTTATATGTCGCAGGATATTTTAGCCATGCCGGGGGAATTACGGTCAGCAACATTGCAAAGTGGGCGCCTCCATGTACTCCGCCTGTTGCAACAATCAGTTACAGCGGAGCGCCTGTTTTGTGTAACCCGGGTGGAACTCTTTTATTGAGTGCAAATACAGGAACCGGGTTGACTTATCAATGGAAGAATGGCAATAGCCAGATCAGCGGAGCTACATCATCAAGTTATCTTGTAACACTGCTCGGAATTTATTCTGTAGTAGTCACTAATGCAAGCGGGTGCTCTAAAGAGTCAGATGATATCGGGATAAGTGCCAGTTGGGTTACTGCATATATTTCTCCTTCCGGTTCTGTATCATTATGTTCAGGCAGCAGTGCGGTGTTAACTGCTTACACAAGTGCCGGCTATACGTACCAATGGAAAAACAACGGGGTAATTATTCCGGGAGCTACTTTATCAACGTATAATGCAACAACAACGGGAGCTTATACTGTAGATGAAACAGCGGGAGTGTGTACAAAAACATCCAATACTGTAACGGTTACTGTCCACCAGCTTCCTTCAGCAACCATCACACCAACGGGCCCCACAACGTTTTGTTCAGGAGGCAGTGTAGTTTTAAATGTACCCACCGGAGCAAACAAAACCTACCAATGGAAAAAAGGAACCAACCTTATTTCTGGAGCCACATTATCATCTTACACGACAGCCATTGGAGGAAATTACAGGGTGATCGTTACAAATACGGCAACCGGTTGTTCTAAAACAACTGCAAATGCAACCACCGTAACAGTGAATGCACTTCCAAATGCGGCCATAACTCCGCAGGGACCTACGACATTCTGCGCTGGTGGAAATGTAGTATTGCAGGCCAATACCGGAACAGGACTAACTTATCAATGGAAAAAAGGCGGGAATAATATTTCAGGAGCCACATCATCAAATTACACCGCTTCAATAGGAGGAATTTATAAAGTAAAAGTTACTAACGGTAATGCCTGCTCAAAACTTTCGTCAGGAATAACGGTGACTGTTCCTTGTAAGTCAGGTGAAAGTGAAAGTGTCCCGGTAGCTGCCGGGATTGATGTAAAGGTTTTTCCGAATCCTTCCCCGGGAGAATTCACTATTCAATTTTCCAACAAACCGGCTGCTCCGGTGCAAATAGAAATAATTGATGAGATGGGACGAGTTGTGAAAAAATTTGAAACGGATGATGCAACTGTTATGATTAAAGACTTAAACCTTGCAAACGGAATCTACAGTCTGGTGGCCAGAAACAGCGATGAGGTGGTTGTGAAGAAAATCAATATAGTGAAGTAAGCATCTTGTTTCGCAGGCTTATTTCAAATAGAACTGCGAGAGATTTTTTCGAACCTGCTGTTTGTACCGGAAATAATTTACCGTGCTATAATTAATTTCAGGTAGTGGATATCTTTTCCGTTGATGACACAGATAAAATAAATTCCGTTCGAAAAATCATTACAAGCTATTGTTGTCTTTCCGGACGTATTTTTTTCATAATAAATTTTTTCGTCCTTCAGCCGTATAAATTTCCAGGCCGAAAATGTTAACCGGCACTTCAACAGTGAAAAAATTTCCGGCCGGGTTTGGGTAAATATTAATTTGTTGCTATTTCACAATATTGATTTTCTTTACAACCATTTCATCATTATTTTTCAACGCCACGTAATAAATCCCTTCCACAAGATTCGATTCTTTAATCACAACAGTTGCATCATCCGTTTCGAATCTTTTCACAACTCGTCCAAGTTCATCTGTCATTTCTATTTGCACAGGGGAAGAAAGTTCGTTTGAAAACTTAATGGTGAATTCTCCGGAATTGGGATTTGGATAAACATTAAAATCTAAATTATTTAATGTTGAAATAATTTCTCCTTCTTTACACGGAACACTAACAGTAACATTCCCTGAAGTTTTTGAACAGCCATTGCTGTTGGTAACCTGTACTTTATAATTACCTCCCGTAGCAGCGGTATAAGAAGATAAAGTTGCTCCCGAAATAAAGTTACTTCCTTTTTTCCATTGGTAAGTTAATCCTGTTCCGGTATTGGCCTGCAATACTACACTTCCTCCTGCACAGAATGAAGTGGGCCCCTGTGGAGTTATAGTTGCAGTTGGAAGAGCATTTATCGTTACCACAGTCGCGCTTCCTGTTGTTTTAGAACAACCCGTTACAGTGTTTGTTACAATCACCTTATAACTTCCTCCTGTTGACGCTGTATAAGATGACAGGGTAGCACCGGAAATAAGATTAGCTCCTTTTTTCCATTGGTACGTTTTATTGGCTCCCGTGGGTGCATTTAAAACAACATTGCCGCCTGAACAAAATGTAGCGGGGCCGCCTGCAGTTATTGCAGCTGATGGAAGCGGATTCACGGTAACCGGGACCGATGAAGATGTTGCCGACCCGCATGCATTTGTCACTACAACTGTATAGCTTCCATTGGCAGTTACGGTATAATTGTAATTGGTAGCGCCAGCAATAACAGATCCGTTATTTTTCCATTGATAAATTAATCCTGATCCTGTATTTGCAGTTAATACAACACTTGCCCCGCTGCAAAACGTTGTGGCCCCACCGGGAGATATGGTTGCAGGCGGAACAGCAGTAAATGCAGTTACACCTACTGCAGCAAACGCATTACATCCGTTTGCCGCTGTCAGCACAACCTTATAGGTACCTGATTGCGTTGCCGCATAAGAGGAAGAAGTTGCGCCAGGAATTTCAGAATTTGATTTATACCATTGATAGGAATAGCCTGAAGATGGATAAGCATTAAGTACCACACTTCCGGGCACGCAAATAAAGGTGCTGCCCGAAGGAGTAATGCTTGCAGTAAAGTTCGAAGTTGTGACAATGGTGTCATAGGTGGAAGAAGCAAAGTTACATTCATTTGTGACTTCCGCATAAAAGACGTAGGTCGTAGGAGTAGAATAAGGTGTGAACACATATACATTTGAATCAGAGCTGCTGACTGTTGAAAAATAACTATTGCTTCCTACCTTCATTCGAACATTATAATGGCAGCCATTGCAGGGTGGTATTGTTATATTAACAGTTTGTCCGGTGCATGTCTGAGTGGTTCCTGCAGGTGATATAGGTGTATTCGCTGGAATCTGCGTAGCAATTATCGTGATAAAAAAAGTTGAAGTAAAAGGATATCCTATAGGATAAGAAACAGGACACCCGGGCATGGAAATCCGGCATGAATAGCTGCCGGGTTGGTTGGCCTCATAAATAAAATATCCTGCCTGGGGTATTGCGGTAGTATCCCTGTACCACTGGTAATTGTAAATATTCGGAGCATTGAATGCCTCTATCTGCAGATACGCGCTGTTGCAAACCTCGTACTCGCCTACATCACTGGTGAGCTGGGCATCATTATCCGGTATAATTCTCACAGTAGAAGGCAGATTTAAAACTGTTGTTCCGCAGGATTCAATTACCCTGCAGTAATAATTGTATGTGGTTGTCGCATTATAAGAAGATGAGGTTGCACCGATAATATCCCCGAGCCCTTGTTTGCCCCATTGAAAGGCAGCCCCGTTTGCGTTAGTAATCGAGATGGTTACCGGGCCTCCATAGCAATTATCATAGCCGCTGGGTGCAGAAATCAATGGGTTGCTGACACCGGAGGTGACGCTCAGCGAATTGCTTGTTGATGCGGAGCAACCCGGTGGGGTTACCAGGCATGTATAGCTTCCGGATGAAGTTGCAATATATGTCTGGCTGGTTGCTCCTGAAAGATTAACCCCGTTTTTCAGCCATTGGTATGTTGAACCTGTCGGGCTTGCACTCAATGTAGCTCCCCCGGAGCAAAATGTTACAGGATCAGAAGTTGTAATATTCGGTGTGGTATAAATTGTTACCGCAGCAGGAGTGAAAGATGAACACTGGGGTATACTAACCGTACATGTATAGCTTCCCGCATTTGTAGCTGTGTAGCTGGAGCTGGTTCCACCAGTGACAAGGGCGCCATTTTTTTTCCATTGATAACCGGTAGAGGAAGGAAATGATGCCGCATTGGTAATTGCAAACTGGACGAAACCGCTGCATGCAGTAGCGCTGCCGCTGGTAATTCCCATAACAGGATTGGGTAACAAAGATGTTGTTATGGAATTAGAAGAACCCACTGTGCCGCAGCCATTACTTACATCGCAGGACGTAACACCTATTCCGGCATATGTACATGCAGGTGAACAGCTGCTGCTGTAATTATTTCCATTTAATTTCCACTGATAAGAATAACCGAGTACTGCAGGCAGGCGTAAAACCGGGGAGCCACCGCTTACAGGGCAGTACCATGTCTGGTTATTGTCAGCAGTAATTGTTTGCGGAGGCGGTTGCTGTGAAAAATAAGAGGTCATGATTTCATTGGAAAGAAACGTGCATCCCTGGGTTATTACCCGAACGGCATAGATATCACTGACATTAACCGGGGGCAGGTAAGTGAGTGCTGTTGCTCCGGGAATTGTATCAGTGGTGCCGTTGGTCCTCCTGCACCATTGATAGGAATAGCCCGCAATATTGGTGGCTGTAAGAGTAACCTGCTGCGGATTATTGCAAAAACTGGTTGGCCCTCCTGATGTTATGCTGACAGCATTCGTTACTAAATTAAATGTTATGGCATTTGATGTTGATGTCCCGCTTGCATTGGTTGCCGTGCACGTGTAGGTACCGGATTGCGTGGCATAAAAGCTCGAGTTGTTATTTCCAATGTTTACTCCGTTTAATTTCCATTGATAGGTGATACACGCTGTACATCCGGAAGCAGAAAATAAAGCCGAATAGCAGGAAGTTACGGGTGTATTTGTCGAACCAAAAACTTTAATAATTACTGCGGGCTGCGCATAAACTGTTAATGCGCTGAGAATCATAAATGCAAAAAGTATAATTTTTTTCATATCATCATAGAATTAGGTTGCCCGGAAGTATTTGTTATTTGCTCCAAAATTAAAAGTAACATACTTACTGCGCAATACTACAATAATATGATTTTTTGATACTGAAGCTTCGCAGAGAGCAGGTTAAACAACTATTCCGAAGAAAATCGGGTTTGATAGAAGAATGATTTCGCCTGTATAATAAATTATCGCATACATATCTTCCCGGGCATTGGTCAACTTTCCTTCGAGGGATCACATATCGTTAGCCTGTCAGACCAGGATCAGTGAAAAAAATATTCAACTCAGGATATTGTTTTAAATCATTTATTGAATACCTTCGCATTAAGAAATAAAAACTCTTTAAAGCCGTGCAAGCCGTCAAATTTTTTTATTTCAAAGCCATTCTTTTAATTTCCATCGTTTCTTTTTCTATTAATGATTCATGCGCACAGTATACGTTCAGGAAGGCTATCCCGGGAATGGATATGGGCACGCATCAATCCGCCTGCGAGGCCTTTAATTCCGGAATTATTTTATCGACAAACAATGGCCTGGCTAATTACATTTACCGTTTTGATGAGGCCGGTAACCTGGTCTGGTTGCGATCATACCTTATGACAACAACAGATCCTGTGGTAAGCGCCATTACTAAAACAAATGACTGGAGCTATATGTGTGCAGGCTGGTATTATGATTCGACCATGACATTCTTTACACCCTTCCTGTTAAAAATTGACAGCTCAGGAAATGTTATCTGGTCAAAGTCTTATACTGTACCGGTATACGCCTCTTCAAGGATGGATTGTATCATTCAGACTGCTGATAGCGGCTATGTTATAAGCGGCTCTTTAATTATACCGGCTGGTGGCGGATTCGGGTACTTTGACAGTTTTATTTTAAAAGTTGATTTCGCGGGCACTGTTGAATGGAACCGGATTTACAATAATTCTGATTGGGATGAATTTACTGCTGTAGTTGAAACAGGAGCAAACAATTTAATTGTTGCCGGTTTAACGAACGGAGGCGCAGGAAACGATATTCTGTATGCATGCTTTTCCGGCAACGGAATATTAAAATGGGTTAAAAAATATGCAACCCCAGCGAATGATGCGCTTACAGATATTAAACAATATAATGCCACCGAATTTATAACAGCAGGATATTATGATGGAACTAACGGTGATAGTAAACTTATAACTTTTCGTTTTGACAGTACAGGAACTATTACTCATCATAACATGTATGGATACCCGGTGGGTCAGCTGACAAGTATGGGTCTTACAGCTAATTATATTCATGTCAGCAATAACGGAGATGTAATTTTTTCGGGTGAGATAAGCGATACATTGCTCGGAAATATTGACGGGCTGTTAATGCATATTGACAGTGTCGGCACTATAAAATATAAGAACCAGTTAACCGGCTTGTTTTTTTCTTCAGGATTTATTTATGAAAACAATTCAGGAAATGTATTTGTGACAGGAGATGGAAACGGAGCGAATGTTCAATTTGCCAAAACGGATTCAACGTTGCGTTCCGGGTGCCAGGAAATAAACCCGTTTATAATAGAGTTCCAGCCTAATTTAACACTCGATACTTCATTTGTGTTGAATGACCTTGGAATAATTTTACATGATTCGGTAATTTCAATAACAGGTATGGTAAATGTACCTAACATATTAACAAATTGCAATTCTGTCGGAATAGAAACCGAAGCTGAGGCCGGTAATGCAATTGACATTTTTCCAAATCCTGCTGATGGAATAGTCACGATTAATTATTTATATCCTCAAAATAAACCGGGCAAGGTAGAATTGTATGATTTATCCGGCAAGATGGTTTTTCAAAAAAACTTTTCTGAAAACCCCGGGCCGGTCATTAGAATTAATACGACTATTTTTTCAAAAGGAATTTATATTGTAAAATTTTGTAATCCATCCGGGGCACTTTATAAAAAATTAATTATTCAATGACGCTGAGGAAAATTATTCTTATACTGCTTTACTTTCTTACCATTGCTCACTCTGTAATTTCTCAGGGAAGTTGGCAGGCCATATTATCTGCACCAAACGGTGGACGGTATGACGACATCTGTTTTGTAAATGATTCGGTAGGCTTTACCGGCCAAAGCAGTGAAATCTATAAAACAACAGATAAAGGAGCGCATTGGAATTTGATTTCTCTTCTCGATTCCGGCAATCAATATTATATACGAAGCATAGAATTTATTAATGATACCATTGGCTTTGCAGGAATATTATATTCTTCTGTTACATTGCAGGGAAACCTGTTTAAAACCATTGATGGTGGTTATAGCTGGACATTGCTTCAAAATATGCAAATTCAACAATATGATGGAATTTGCGGCATAGCGCATTTTGGAAACATCCTTGTTGCTGTGGGCACCTATTCACAACAGGCATGGTTTTACCGTTCAGATGATTTCGGTGCAAGCTGGACTAAAGTTGACCTGACACTTTTGGCATCAGGGCTTGTGGATTGTTATATGGTGAACAGCGATACAATACTTATTTCAGGGATTGCTGAAGCTGCAAATCAAAACAAAGCAACTATTTTGAAATCAGTGGATGGCGGAGCAACGTGGCAGCGTGTTTACCTCGCCCCTGCTCCCAATTCTTACTGCTGGAAAATGTTTTTTCGTCCGAACGGCCTTGGATTGGCAAGCATTGCTGATGGCCCACCCGTTGTTGCCCGCACTACTGATTTTGGAACCACATGGATAACACAAACGGTTTATACTGCAACAAACAGCGCCCTGGGAGCTATCGGTTTACTAAACGATACGCTTGGCTGGGTGACTGATCAGTATGGGAGTGGAACCTGGAAAACAACTGATGGAGGACTTACATGGACTAGTGTTATCACCCCGGTTTTAAAAGGTGACCGGATGGTTGTGACAGATCCTGCAACTGCATTGATATGCGGGCAAACAATTTACAGGTACCAGTCAGGCCTGACAGGATTACAAAATCCGCCTGCGCCTATTTTACCGTCTCATGAATTGCTTATATATCCTAACCCTACTGATAGTAAAATTACAATTGAAGCAATGGCTGTGTGCAACACATTCGGGCTGCTTGATATTTTAGATGAAAAAGGTTTGTCGGTTCTGCATGTCGCCCGTCAGCCTTTCAAAAGAGGAAAAAATTCTTTTATTGTTCCTGTTGAAAAATTGCCGGCCGGAAATTATAAAGTCCTGTGGAGAAATAATCAAACTTTCGTTACGCAACCGTTTGTTGTTGTAAAGTGAAGAAAAATTAACTCGCTGCTTTTTTTATTCCATCCAAATTTATGGTAGAAAAATAAAAGCTGAAAGCGAGCCGGTAAACCCTGATTTTTATGTAATCATAATTCCTTTACCCTATTATTCTCTACTGTGAAACGAGGTCAGCCTTTTCAATTTCCCTTCCCAACTCAAGCACCTTATCAATAAGGATATTAAAATCTTTTTTTACTGTGCGGTGGTTGGTATTGGCAACACGCAGAGAATATTTTCCGTTCAGCGTGGTATAAGAGGGGACGGCCACACCACTTTCGTGCAATTGCAAAAGCAATTCTTTATTGAGCCGGTTCAGTATTTCATTATCTTTAATGCCGCCTGTGTACCGGAAACAAAGAATATTCAGTGGTGCTGGGTCAGTCAGCTCAAGATCAGCATGTGATTCAACAAGTGATTTGAGATATTGCACCTGTTCAATGTTCTGGGTAACCATGCGTCCGAATTTTTTACAACCGTGCTCTTTCAGCGACATCCATATTTTCAATGCTTTGAACCCGCGGGATAATTCAATTCCATAATCGCTGAACCATGTTTCCCCTGCGGAAAGACCTCTTTTTTCGTGCTGCAGGTAGGCAGCCTGCAAGGAGAAAGCTTTGTAATGCTGGTCTTTTTTTCTTACGAGGCAGCAACCGGCTTCATATGGTATATACATCCATTTGTGCAAATCGAATGCAATGGAATCTGCGCGCTCCATTCCTTTTACAAGATGTTTATATTTTTCTGACAGTTGAAGCACAGCGCCAATAGCTCCATCAATATGAAACCAGAGTTTTTCTTCTTCGCACAGATCAGCCAAAGCATTGATATCATCACATGCCCCGGTATTAACAGTCACGGCATTCCCAACCACACAAAACGGTTTCATGCCTGCCTTACGGTCCTCCCCTATTTGCTGCCTTAACTTTTCTAAATCTATCTCATAATTTTCATTCACATCAATGAACCGTAATGAATCGCTTCCCAATCCCAGCAGGTCCGCTGATTTATTTACACAATTATGCACTTCTTTTGAAGCATACACGGTCATTCTTTTTTGGGAACCATACAAACCTTCTTTACGCAAATCAAAATCAGCGTGAGCAAACCTTGCTACAGTAAGTCCTATGAGGTTAGCCATCGAACCTCCGCTCACGATCAGGCCGCTTGCCTCTGCCGGGAAACCAAACAATTCTTTGAACCATTCAATCACTTGTGCTTCCACCAGGCTGCCCACCTGGTTTCCTCCGCCCTGGTTCAGGTTAACTCCTGAAGAGAGCATATCCGCCAGCATGGCAAGCGGGCTTCCATTACCCATTACCCAGCCCCAGAAACGCGGGTGAATATTTCCGGTAGGATAAGGAAGGATTTTAGATTTAAAATCGGCATAAATATTTTCAATGGAATCTCCTTCTTCGGGAACATGCTGCCGAAAATATTTTTTTACATCTTCGGTGGGGGCCTGCCACACTTTCCTGTCGCGCACCGTGGACAGGTTGTACATCATGTCTGTTACCATTTGTATTCCCAATTCACCCATTTCATTCCAGTTGGAGGGATCAAGGGTTTCTTCCGTTGTGTTCATAATTTACGGTTTGTTTTTACTGAAGCACCTGCAGACTTTACAATATTAGTTTCTATTCGTAAAATGCTAATTTAATAAACAAAAGGCACTACGAAAAACCGGTTGTAATTCGCTGCGGCTGCCTGTATCGGCAAAGCTGTTCAAAGTAATAAAAAGAATTTCGTTCCTTCGTAAATAATATGGGATACTAATTCACGCTAAACGTTCATAAAAGCTTACGAAATGCAGGAATACCTCCGCCTCGCAGAAAAATATTCAGGCACACTGGCGCATTTAAAGAAGCGTTACAACCTCTTCAGCCTGTTAAGATTAATCCTCTTAATTATTTTTTGTGTATGCTTTTATTCTTTTATCCGCACTGCTGACCCTCTTAAAATTGCCTGCTTGTTCCTCATAGTAATTTCTTTCTCCGTCCTGGTAAAAATACATCTTAAGACAGCGGCAAATATTAAAATCACCGAAACTCTTTTAAACATTAACAACGATGAAATCATATTTCTTAAACACGAAGGGATACCTTTTGCTGACGGAGCAGAATTTAAAAATGCGAACCATTTTTATTCGTATGATTTAGATTTTTTCGGAAGTCATTCTCTTTTCCATCACCTGAACCGCTCCGCCACACATATTGGAAAAAATAAGCTTGCCGGTTTATTGCTTTCGTTACTGCCCGAAAAAGAAATACTGCTGAACCAGGAAGCGATAAAAGAGCTGTCTGTTAAAATGAACTGGAGGCAGTATGTAGCCGCGTCAGGAAAAATTAATAATGACAGTAAAATTGTTTACGAAAAATTAATGCAATGGTCCGCGGAAAAAACAGAGACCGTTTCTAAAACGATGCTTATCATCGGGTACCTGTCACCGGTTGTGTTGTGCTCTTCTTTGTTATGGTATGCTGTTTTTAAGGATCCGCTTTTTCTAGGTATTAGCAACCTGTTGCTGTTGTTTAATCTTATCGTGCTGGCATTTATACATAAAAAAATTAAAAAAGAATTGCTGGGCGCTGATAAGGTTTCTAAAATAATTCAGCAGTATGCATTGATCATTCATGAAATTGAGAAAGAAGAATTTCAAAGTGAAAAGATGATTTTTCTGAAGGCAAAGCTTTCCGGTAAGACTGCTTCTGCGGGCAGAAGGATAAAAGAGCTGTCATCATATTTCAGGCGCCTTGAAAACATATATAACCTGTTCGCAAGCGCGCTTCTTAACAGCTTCTTTCTTTACCACCTGCATGTTTTGAACGGGCTGTTAAAGTGGAAAAAAGAATTTGCAACCCAAATACCTGCATGGCTGGATGTGATCGGGGAGACAGAAGCATTAAACAGTCTCGCTAATTTTTCATACAACAATCCCGGATTTACTTTCCCTGTACTGAACAGTAACTTTAAGATAAGGATGGATGCATGTGGTCATCCGCTTATCAGGCAGGAAAAAAGAATTTGCAATGCTGCAGATTTTAATACCCATCCGTTTGTTATCCTGACAGGTTCCAATATGTCCGGCAAAAGCACATTTTTAAGAACACTTGGTATTAATATAGTACTTGCGGGCATTGGGTCGCCCATCTGTGCGGCTGATGCAGATGTGCATCCGCTTCCCGTTCTTGTATCCATGCGCCTGGATGATTCTTTGAGTGAAAACGAATCTTATTTTTTTGCAGAAGTAAGACGTCTCAAAAATATTTTGAATGAGCTGGATGCAGGAAAGTGTTTTATACTATTGGACGAAATACTCAAAGGCACCAACTCCAATGATAAACATGGGGGAACCCTGGCGGTATTAAAAAAGCTGGTCAGCAAAAAAGCAATTGGCATTATCGCTACCCATGACCTGGAAATTTGCAACCTGGCGAATGAATATACCGGCTATATAACCAACAAATGTTTTGAAGCGGAAATTATAAACGATAACCTGGTTTTTGATTATAAGATAAAAGAAGGTATTTGCAAAAATAAAAGCGCCATGTTCCTGATGAAAAAGATGGAGATTATTTAATGGCTGATTTTTTTAAATAAATCCAGGTTACTTCTGCATATTATTTTTCAGCGGACTCTCCACAAAAATGTCATCTTTATAAAAAGGCGTCTCTGAGCCTGAAAGTTCAAGCTGTTTAAATAATACGGCCCCCGGCAATATCAGTGAGATCACTCCGGGGTTGGATGAACTGCCCCATTGGATATGCTCAACCACTGTTTCATTTGAAGCGCCCATAATTTTTTTAAAAACTTTCATGCTTATTGAATTCAGGTTTGCAGACCGTACAAATTCTTCGCTTCCGTCCGTTAATGAAACACGGTAAATATCCAGGCCAGCGTCTGCATTTTCGCCACCCCCATCACTTTTTTCCTGCACTGATTTTAAAATAAATGCATACTCCAATCCTTCACTTTTAGCCTCCTTGATAAGCATATTTTTCAACTCTGCTTTTGCAACGGTATTTTCAAAGCTGACGGATATAACGCCCGGTCCCTGTCCGTGTCCGTTGGCTGTTTGATCCGGTTTTGTTATCGTCCGGTCATTCAATAAATTTTTCAGCTTCCCTTTTTCAATTAATACCAATTCAGCCGGGGGGATCACACCTTCATCATCGGCCGCAAAAGAACCCAGCAGTGAAGCGCCTTTAAATGTTTTCATCTTCGACAAGGCCTTTACCGTCATCATTTCCGAAACTACAGCTTTACCTATTTTCGAATCAGGTGAATTACCCTGTTCAAAAGACATTCCGCGGCCTGTATTAATCTCGTTGTTTGCCATCACACCGTCATTGTAGGAAAGCAGGGCGCCACCAATTAATTCTGCGAGCGCCTGCCGTTCAATTAAAACAGGGCCGCTGTAATCTTCATTGAAAACGGGAGCACTGCGTTTTGCAAGAAGGTTTTTCACCATTTCATGAATGTCCTTTTTAATCTGACCGGTTGAAGGAAACTGACCCGGTTCAGAAGCATAATAATTTAACTGGTCTGATAAATTATCTCCGTCAACAGTTTTTACTCTCGCTTCAATTCCCAGGGCTGCTAAACGAAAAGGAGTCTTTACACGTGTTCCTTCGCTGTTTGCAAAATAATTATTCCCCTGGTTGAAATTAAAAAAAACAGCGGAGCCGCTTAAATCTCCGTACTGGTTAAACACAGCAGAAAGTTCGCGAACATAATTTTCCAGCTTTAGCTTATCATATTTAGTTTGCGGGCTGTCAACAATCAAATTTACGACTTCGGTCTTCGCAAAGCTCCGGTGAGGAATTTCTTTCAGCTCCTTTTTTTGCTCTGCAAGATTCATGGTATTCCGCTGAAAATGCTTTGATGCATTTTTGTAAACATTTTCAGTGGAAGCCCAAAGCGAACGCCTTATTCCATAATAGTCATCGTCAACAGGCATGTTAATCTCATTAAGATCAGGAGGACTTACAATATCATTATCGAGGCTTTCATCATTAAAATCATAACCTCCTGCGAGCACACGTACCGACCTGCTTTTTTGCGGGAATTCAATCGAACGGATAATCGCACCCAGTGTTGCCATAACGGTTAAAGATTTCGAGTCAGTAATATTGAACCCGATAAAAAAGGGTTTTGGATATTCCTCGTATTTCATTTCATTCATGCACCTCGTTAATTCATCGTGCATGGCATTCATGATGACATCCTCTTTTTTATTCTGCGCATCCGCTAACTGCACTGCAGAAAATAAAATAACGGGAAATAAAATAATTTTAAAATAATGGTTCATCTGGTTGCTGGAAGATTTAGTTTATTTATCTGTTGAAGCCGGTCTTTCAAGAAGAGTGGGTTCAAGATTAGCTTTGTATTTTCTTTGTGTTTCAATACGGTTCACAAAAATGGAAGGCGATATTGCAGTAACAGGCACACCACCGGATTCAGCACCGCATATACCCGCAAAAATTTCTTTGTTTTCACCCGCAGCTTTTATTCCTGCAAACATAGACAATGGGGTACCGATCAAATCCACTCCGCGAACTAATTCATCAGGGCGGCCGTCAACATAAATACGATATACTTCTGTTGGGAAAATATTAAATGCATTAGGAGCAGACCTTCCGGTGTTTGTAAATCCGCCCACCACATCTTCAAACATATAACCATATTCTTTTTTTTGTTTTTTACATTCTTTAATGAGCATCCTGCGCAAATCGGCATCTGAAACCGGGTCCGTAGTTTCGATAAACATATTTGACTGACGTGAAACAGGGGTGCCTCCTGCAGCGGTTCTTCCATGACCGTTAGAATTTAAGAACCCGCTAAGGGGAGCACGTGACATCAAGAAATTTTTCAAAATTCCTTTCTCTACCACTTCCACCCGCTGGCTTTTTATTCCTTCATCGTCATACTTATAAGATCCGTTTAATGAAAATTTTCCATAGCTTAAAATGGTGGGATCGAAAATTACATTGAGTGATTTTGGCAAAACCTGTTCATTCAGCTTACCTGAAAATGTTTGTCCGTCAGATTCATCTTTCAGCCGGTGTCCTTCAATACGGTGTCCGAATATTTCATGAAAAAAAACTCCCGAAACTCTTGCATTCAATATCGCAGGCCCTGTATACGGTTCAGCCAGCGGGGCATTGCGGAGCTTTTCCAGCTTTGAAATCAGTTCACGGATGTCTTTAAGAAACACATCGTCTGAAGGAAATTCTGCCGGTGTTAAAACAAAATATGTTTTATACAGCGGTAAAAGATCTCCGTCATCTGCACGGATGCTGGCCGAGATAATAAACTGGCAATAGGTTTGGTTTTGAACAACAGAGCTGCCCTCAGTGGAAACAAAATATTTCCGTTCACGGATGATCTGCAATTCCACATCAGCCGTAACAATATTCTTATTTAAAAGGAATAACTTACCATAATTTTTAATTTTCTCTTCCCACACAGTTTTGTTAAAAGTGTTTTCCAGAGGCTCCATTGGAGGGACATAATAAATGGAGGGAATTTCTTTAGAAAAATCAGGAACAGAACCTGTTTTATCAGGTTGATTGGCCGGAGCGCTTTTGAGAGAGGTAAAAATTTCTTTAGCCATCTTATAGTTAGCCTGCGTAGACTCCCACAACGCGAACTTTATGGCATCCTCTGTATTTTCTACCGGCATCAACATGGGAATACTGAATCCTGCCATTCTTCCCATGTTCATTTTAGCTGTAATCCGCGAATTATCAAAATTATAATCGCCTACTTTCACGCGTGTATTAAGAATTCGTTTTTTCTCTGAAAGCGATGGTGTTATACTCCCGAATGATGATTTGATTATTGTTTCCTCTGATTCGTTTATGCGGTAATCAATATAATAAGGAGCAATGGTTGCTTTTTGCAGCTCAGACATTTCCCTGGTCAATTCCTTTTGCATAATTAAAAGCAATGTATCCGGCTTATCCGCAGCACACAGGGTAAATAAAAAAATATTAATGAAAAAAATTTGCAGGAAGGATATTTTTATAAGATGTTTCATGTTGCGGGATGTGAGCATGCAAATTTAGAAAACCGATTTAACATGCTGACCATCATCTTGTATTTCAAAGGGAACGATTTCATTCTGCCTCAAAATAGCTGACAGCCGCATGTTAACATCTTTATGCAGGGTTTCACAAATTATTTTGAAGTGTTGTATTTTTGAAACATTATTCACCCCATTTAAGTTTACAAGCTAAATATTCCGGGAAGAATTAATGAAATCAATCAGGTTAAGGCTGTTATTCTCATTTTTTACAGTATGCGTCTGCATGAGTCAATCTTTTTCACAGGCAAAGACCGGTATTTTTGCCGGTGGAGGAATTATGTTTTATAATGGCGACCTGAGTGATAAATCGAATAAAGTCTTTACCAATCCTGTTTTCTTTAATCCGTATTTCAGCCTCGGTGCTTCACAATGGCTCACGGGCCGTATTGAAGGTTCACTGTGGTTAACACATGGAAAAGTAAGCGGGGCGGATTCCGTTTCGCAGGAAAAAAATAATCGTTCGCGCAACCTCAGCTTTGAATCTGCCGTGGATGAATTATCGCTGCATATTGAGCTCACAGCATTTCACAGGTATGAAAGGACCCGGTTGAATCCATTTATACTCGCTGGCGCTTCCGTCTTTCATTTTAATCCTAAAGCAAAGCTGAATGATCGCTGGTATGAACTGCAGCCATTAGGAACCGAGGGGCAATATATAACAGGTGGCGGATATGCGAAACCATATAAGCTGATCCAGTTTTCTATCCCACTGGGATTTGGAATCGCAATTCAATTGAGCAAAAAGATCCGGTTGAAAGCGGAGTTCTGCCATCATCTTTTATTTACGGATTACCTCGATGACGTGAGCACTGTTTACCCGGATGTCGAATCATTGTCATCAACACCTAAAGGCGAGCAGGCGGTGGCATTATCCGGCAGACGGTTAAACGGAACGTATCCTCCTGCAAATAGTCCAAGGGGCGGTTCAAAATATAAAGACGCATACACCACCACCGGTCTTACCCTGATTTATAACCCCGGAATAATGCGCTGCCCTTCAGCTTTTAAATCTACTATTATCCGCAGAAAAACACGGCAATGAAAAAAGGGCTTGCGTTCGTTTCCTTCTGACAATTATTCTCTCCCATAAAGACACTTATATATTCTTTTTAATATAAATGTTATTGTTCTCATTGCTTATCATTTCAAAACGGGGATGCAACGACAAAATGAATTTTTTAAATGTTGTGAAACCATAATTCTTATAGTGAAAGCCGCTATCAAGTTTTTTGAGTGAATTATTAAAATTGCCCGCTGTAGGAGTACCGGTGATGCCTTTAGGAGCCATATCATAAGCACGGTCGAGCAGTACGTGATCTATAGCTTTGGGCTGCACCCTTTTTTGACTGACTAATTGTTGTGCGGGAGTAACACGTGAAGCACGCCTGAGTATAATTCCGGAAGCAATCACAGGGAGGTTAGCATTATTATTTGTCCGGGGCGCCTGTTTTTTTTCGGGATCAGGCCGGTGAATGTCCTGGAGAGTTTCTTCGAAAATTAAATTACTTACCGAATTAATATAGCTGTCAGAAGCATTCATTTTTGCGATGACAATGACTTCATGGTTTTCCTGGCGGAGCAATTGCACTAAGGGCGAGTAATCGGAATCACCGGAAATAATATACG
>Ga0134123_10000072_pt1 | contig 61643 bp, 104 predicted proteins | sample KB303_FD_96460 | JGI IMG/M metagenome (GOLD analysis project Ga0134123, IMG submission 96460) | Terrestrial soil microbial communities without Nitrogen fertilizer from Kellogg Biological Station, Michigan, USA - KB3-0-3 | ecosystem: Environmental > Terrestrial > Soil > Unclassified ...
CAGCATCGCATCCTTGCTCGGTACACTGCCCAGCATGTTGCGTACGTCCGGCATGACACCTTCCGAGATGCAGGGCACGAGCATGATCGCGTCCTTGCCCCACTCGCCCAGCGCTGCGTAGTCGCCAGCGATATACGGCTTGCCGCAGGCCATCGCTTCCAGCACGGTCAGGCCCCAGCCCTCGCCCAGCGTCGTGTTGAAGCCGACGTCAGAGGCCTGATACGCGGCCACCACGTACTCTTCCGGTGCACCGAGGAAGATGTTCTTCGGCTCCGCGAGGATCAACTTGCCTTGCACCCCGCAGTAAGCCGCGAGCTGATCGCAGTTCACCTGAGTGGAGCTGCCCGGCAGCACGTGCAGATACAGGTAAGCGTCCTTGATTCCGCGAGTCCGAATCCACTCCGCAAAGTACATGATGGTGAGATCGATCCGCTTGCGGTTCTGGTTGCGGTTGACGTTGCAGACAATGAAGTCCGTATCCTTCACCGGAGCAATGCCGAGCTTCGCTCTCGCAGCGGCCTTGTCTCCGGGCTTGTAGAGGTTCGTGTCCACGCCGAGCGGCACAACGGCAGTAGGCACGTTTTTCATGCCGCCCTCGATGGCCTCCTTGCGGCCGAACTCCGTCCAGAAGATCGCCTTCTTCAAGCCGTTCAGCATGTAGCCAGTGCAGTTCTTGCCCTCGATGGCGATGATGCCGACGACCGGTATGTCGCCGTGGCCATTCTTGTGCAGCTCCTTCTGGTAGACCGGCACGTTCCACGGGTTGGTCTGCAGCACGATCAGATCGGGCTTGACCTTGCCGATCACTTCTTCGAGCCGACGAATGCCCAGCCCATCGCCACCAGAGAAGGCCGCGTAGATCGGGTAGTCGTAGTCAATCGGACCTGCCCGGTGATCACCCCGGAAGTTGATCGCCAGCACGCTGACCTTCCAGCTCTTCTTCAGCTCTTCGAGCATGTAGTGCGAGGCTTTGCCGAAGCCGCTGCCGCACGCAGCGTCTCCGATAAACAGCAGTGACTTCACAGACTCACCCATCCCTTCGGAAAGCCGACGCGCACGATGCCGTCGGTGTGCCAGAGCTTCGGATAGACCACGATCTTTTCCGTATTGCGATTGAGGTATGCCGCCCACCACGAGAACGACGAGTTGGCGATGATGTTGTGCTTGCAGGCGGCCATGAGATTCATGTCCTGCAGGTCCGATTTGCCGTCGGAGATCTGAATGCGCGGGTTGCTATGCCACTTCTTTCGACACCACGACGGATCGTCCGAGCAGACGATGAACCGCTCGCCGGGAAACAGAGCCATCGCCCGTTCGTAGTAGTCGGTGTCCGACAGGCTGACGAAGGCCGCGTCGGTGAGGTAGTCCGTGCGCCGAACATGCACAGAGACCGCATCGATCTGCGGGCCGATGCCCTGCCCGAACATGTCCTGAATCTCTTTTTCGTACTCGTGAAAGTAGTGCGGGTACTGCACGTAGACGTCGGGGATGTAACCCTTCTTCGCCTGCGCGAAGAGGTACGCCAGCTGAAACATCTGGTTGCCGAGTCGGCCCCAGTTCGTGATCGGTACCATCAGGGCAGCTCCTTTCGGAGGGCTTCGAGCACCACCGGTACCTGATCTCTCAGGCGGGTGTACTCTTCGAAGCTAATGTCGTCGTTGTTGTTCGCGTGCTCTGCTGCGTCGAAGGCCGTGAGCACGGCCCGCGCCGCCCGCTCGATCCGGATGGACCGGCCGGGCATCGTGCGATCTTCCTTCATGATGTCCTCGCTTGCGGTCAGTTGTACAACGAACGGCTGGCGGAAAGCAACTAGCGTGCCAGCCCTTAGACGCCTCGGATCACAACGCCCATCGTCACCGTAGGCGCGTACGGGGCGTTGGTGGTCGGGTCTCCAAACCCTGAGATTTGCACGACCGGGGCAGACCTTCCGTCAGGAAGCGTGATGATGTCACGCTCGTCCAGCGGCTGCGTACGCGTCTGCCCAGCGTTCGGAGTGGTCTCAGCGATGGGAAGGTCAGTGAAAATCAGTTGAGCGAACAGTACGTAGATCGTGCCTGATCGCGTGTACCGCTGCTCGCCCTGACCCTCGAAGTCTACTAGTGCCCGAAGCAACCGTGGTTCAGCGTACTGCTTCTTACCGGAGCTGGTTTCTCCAATCCACGCCTTCAGAGTGACGTCCATCTTCATGCTCTCGAACTGCGGAGAGATGATGGACTTCACGAGGCCGCGAATGAGTGTATCGTATCCCATTAGAAAGGTCTCAGCAGCGCAGGACGCAGAATCGAAGGCTGTTTATACCACGAGGGCACAAGCAGCCGACGCACTTCGCCCGGCACTTCTTTCGAGAGGTACGCGAACTCGGAAGTCATCCGACGCAAGATCATGTCTACGGACTCCTGCGTAGACGTGTTGACCTGCTGAAAGGTCACCCCGACTGAGCCCGCCTTCACAGCCAGCACGTTGCTCTGCGCGGCTGAGTCGTCGCTGATCAAGTCAGTCGCACCGATCTGCCCTGCCCATTCGCACTGCGCGTTCTTGAGATCGATGGCAATCGACGCCGCTCCGCTCGTCGGCAGCGCGAAGCCGTTACGCGTCAGCAGACCACTGCGCGGAAAGACGAGTGCCTGCACATCATCGACAGCAGATCCCCTCCACGTAAAGCAGGTACCGAGCAGCCGCGCACCCATAATCAGCACCGCTTCCTTCTGCGCGTCGGTCGCCGTGGCGAGCCACGGGAGCGCGGGAATGCGAGTCGCATGATAGGCGTTGAACTCGTCCAGCGTGGCGAAGCTGTTAGCATCCGCAGCACCGGGAGTGACAATCAGGGCCATTAGCTACTCCTTGGAAAAGATGATCTTACCACACAAGAAGCGAGGGCCTGCCGGAAAGTTGTGTCCGGCAGGCCCTGCGCACTACGCCCAAGGATGGCCCTTGGTACGTAGGGGGTATTACGACGTGGCCGAGATGTGGCAGACGCCCGAGCGGCCCTGCGCGTCGGACCGGATCAGCGGTACCGCGATCTGCCACGCCTTGAAGTTCAGGTCGAAGCCACCGGCCTCGTCCCACTGAACCGTCTGGAGCGGCTCACCCTCGACCCAGCACACGACGTCCATCGTGGCCTGCACGACGATGACGTTGTGCGAAGGCAGCTGGTCCGCGACACGGATCGCCTTGACCTGATCGACCTTGCTCAGCCGCGAGCGGATCGACTCGGTGTTGGCCGTGCCAGGATTGTAGTCGTTGTCGAGCACGACACCGGCGTCGGTCGGCACGTAGATCCAGTAGGGGCCGTACATCCGGTTCGCCTGCAGCGCGGTAATCGCGTTCAGGACGTCCTTGAGATACGACGCACCGGTCTTCGACGTGTCGTTCCAGTACTTGCCGCTATCGTAGATGACCGAGGTGACACGGTTCGGGTGCGTGGTGTACCCGTACGTCTTCAGGCCGCCGAAGGTCGGGCCGCCCTGAAACAGCATCTTCTCGGCCTGCTCCGCCACGACACGACCGGCCATCCGCACCTGCGTGGTGTCGAGCGGCTCGTTGGAATTCCGCGAGGCCTCCAGCTGACGGAGGTTCAGGAAGAAGTCCTTGTGCGTGATGGGCAGCGGGTTCTGGTTGAGCGAGAACTCGATGCGGTCGTTCGTGCTCTTCGCTCGGCCGTCCATCGAGACGATGGCCGGGTCCATGAACGTCGCCTGCTCCCAGCCGAACACCGTCTTGCCGAGCGAGTTCTTCACCGGCTTGACGAGGCCAGCAGCCTGCAGGTCGGCCACGCCGACGAGCCGGATGAGCGCTTCCTCGACCAGCGCCTCGTCAAAGACCTTCCAGTCTTCATGGCGAAGCGTGTCCAGCGTTCTCAGCGCGGCCGACGACAGTGCTCGGCCCTCCATGAACGCCTTCTTCATCATCTGCGTGGCCCAGCGTCCGCCCTCGCGGCTGAACACCTGAGACATCGGCTGCACAACCGACGGATCGACCGCCGGGGCCTCCGCTCCACGTCCTCTTGCGTTTCGGTTTCTCATGTTGAGTCTCCCTATGCTCTGTTGATCGCCAAGTCAGTGGCGACTCCTGTTCTGGTTGACACCAGCGTACAGACACCTTGTTAGATGATCTGCACGCGGCACGCCGTGACCGCAGCGACGACACCGAGCGTTTCCATCGCTCGCGCCACCACGTAGTCCGAGCCGTCCGTCTCTTCGAGCGTGCCATCACCGGCCGACGACAGCAGATCGTCTTCCGAGATGTTCTCGCCCGACGCGATGAACGCGGTCACTTCGTCGCCCGGCTTGAAGACGCCGACCTTGACCTGATCGCCCGACGCGTAGAACGCGCTGATCGTGCCGCTGCCCTGCCGGGCGTCATCGATGCCCGTGCCGAGTTCGCTGCGCTCCAGCGCGAATGCCGCCGGAACCTTGGTCGCACCGTCCACGGTCTGGTGAGCGACAGTGCTCACACCCTTGACGAGGTACCCCGGCTTGACCGTCGCGGAGGCCTTGCCCTCTTCAGAGATCTGCGGGCGGCCCTTGAGAATCACCGATCTTTTCGTTGCCATGCTCGTTCTCCTCTCGAAAAAGTGCTGAGAGCCTGTTTAGCTCCCAGCCGTACTTGCGCTCGATCCGTTAGGGGGTCATCACCTGACCGCCGCTCGGGCGAATGCTGATGCTCGCTTCCTGTGCGCCGTCCACCGGAGCCTTCGGAGCGATGTTCACGACGAATCCCGAGAAGAGCCACACGGCACCATCGGGGAAGTCGATCTCGTAGAGGTCTTTCGACCCAGTCGCCCACGCGTCGAGCAGTCCGGTGCTCGCGTCGTGAGTGTCTTCGCTGAACGGCAGCCAGTTGACCATGAAGGTCAGCTCGCCCTTCCGGCGAATGCCGACGACGTACGAGTCGTCGTCGCTGTTATGCGTTGTCGTGTCGATGGGCTTCCGCGTCAACGGTGGCGGAGTGATGTCTTTCAGCTCCGCAATCGGCGTACCGTTGCGCTTGACGATGGTGCCATGAGCGGAGATCCCATTGCTCTCCGTTCCGGTATTGGTAACAGGCATTGTCCGCTCCTTTCAGTGAACCGCGTTAATCGGATGCTCTGAAAAGAGCCTTACTTCACCTGCCCGCGAGCCGCCCGGATGCGATCTCCGAGTGCCGGAGCCGCCGGGACTTCCTTCGGCTGCGCGTTCGCATCGACGTGAGCCGCGTTCGCGCTGAAGTCGATGGCCGCACGCACCGTGGTGCCCGCGAGTTCGACCAGCTCGTCCAGCTGCGCCTGCGACATCGCGTTCAGCGTCTCGTCGCTGAGCTTGCAGCGCTTCGTGTCCTTCAGGCCCTTGATCGTCGCGGCCTTCCGCTCTTTCGCCACGCGGATGCCTTCGCTGATGCTGGCACGCGTATCGGCATCGGCCGAAGCGAGCACCTCATCGAACGTGGGCGTCTTGGGCTGTTCGACCGCAGCCGCAGCCGCAGCCTTCGGCTGCTCGACCGCAGCCTTCGGCTGCTCGACGGCAGCCGCTGCCGGGGCCTCGATGACCTTGCCGAGCGCTTCGACCTGCTCGGGCGTGGCCGTTTCGAGGAACTTCGTGATTGCCTCTTTCGTCATGTCGCTCTCCTTTGCCTGTTTGGCTGCGTGACTCTTATGGCACGAGCACGGAGCAGCCGCAGCCGCACTCTTCATGGCCTTGTTCGGATCGCAGTACGCTCCCAGCGCAACCGCGTGATCGTGCATGGCCTGCACCTTTTCCGCGTTCTTCTTCGAGATCGCCTTACCCGCTGCCGCCGTGACTTCCTCTTCGTCCTCCATCGGATCGACCGGCTCGTAGCTCGTGACGATCTCGACTTCGACGCGGTCACCGTTGATCGTGACTTCGCCGTTCGCGTCCACCGTGTACGCTCTCTGGAAGAGCGCGTAGCTCGGGCCGTAGTAGCCGCCACTCGATTGCGAGACCGAGTACACGACCCAGCCGAGCGTCGGGTTGTAGTCCTCGACGCAGATGAGCGCGGGCTCCAGCGGCCGAAGCTCATCGGTGAGTTCGCGCTTCAGTTCATTGGCTGTCTGATCTTCAGACGAGCGAGCTGTGCGCAGGAACGCCGAGATCTTGCCGAGTAGACTCGACGCGCTCTTCTGATCCTTCTTTTTCTTCCAGTCCTCCGGTAGGCTCGCTTCGAAGCCCTTACGGTAGGCGATGGAGATGATCTTCTTTTTGATCGCGTCCTTGTTGCCCTTGGCACGACCGAGGGATGACGCAGCCGCCGAGACGTCCTCGGCCTTCTGAATCGGGAACGAACGGTTCGGACCTGCGAAGTCTTCCGCAGGCATCTTGTCGCGTTCTGACTGCGGGATGTTCCGAAGGGTCTTGAGCAGTGCGTCGGTCTCAGCACCGGCCTCCAGCCACTCTGCGTACATGTGATCCATATCATTCTCCTTGACAGCAGCCGCAGCGCGGACGCCGCAGCCCATTTCCCAGCTGCACGCACCCGCGTCAGACGCAGGAAGCAGCGCAAGGTGGTCCGGTACGAGATCGTGCCACGCACCGAGATACTTCTTGCCTTGATAGACGCCTTCTGCGTCATCAGTGTCTACGAGCACGCCGACCGAGATCTGAATGTCATCACCGGCGGCCACTCTGTCGAGCAGGTCAGGCGCCACTTCTGTCGCCTTCTCCACATCGATCCACGCTTCCATGCAGAGCTTCTTGCTCTTGATGCGCGTGTTGAAGATGATGCCGATGGATTTTTCTTCGAGGATGTCCGGGCTGTTGCCCGAGACCGGGGTACCGCTGGTGTTGGTCGGGTGTCCAAGGAACACCGGGCGGCCGTTCCAACCGCTAGGAGCGCGACTGAATTCCTTGGCCGACACAAACTCCGGGTAGGCGGAGTTCATGGCGTGTACGACACCTTCCACGAGCGCGATGACAGGCACTACGAGGTGCTCGCGGCCCTGATACTGCTCAGTCCGCGTGGCTCCGGCCACGGTCATTTTGAGTACGCGCTGAAGCACGTCTACCGCCTATGTGGTTGGGGTTGCCTTCCTTCCTACCTTCGTGAGGGGCCTTGCGGAGCGACCATCATCCTCGATGATGGCCGCTGGTGTCAACTCTTTACTGGCCGATGCGCCAGTGGTCGAGTATCTGTGTCGCGGTCAGGGCGTAATTGTAGACGGCCACGTTGCTCATCCCACCATTCCAGCCGTACGGTCCGCCGGTGCCAACGTAACCGACGATGTACATGCCGTGCGAGCCGAGACCAAGATCCAGCGTTCCGGACGCCGACAGCGTCGTACCAATCTGTACGCCGTTCTCGTAGAGCTTCATGCTCGCACCGTCGTAGGTGGCGTCGAGCAGGTACCACGTCCCGGCAGTGAGCGCAGGACCGACATCACCGATGCCCTGTTGGCTGCCTCCGATATTGAGCTTCGCTAGCGGATGCACGCCCGTTGGCCCGACGAAGCCGTCGTAGAATCCCATGTACGACGAGCCCTGACCTACGAAGGAAATGCCAAGACGATAGTTCGCCGGGAACGTCATCGTAGTCGCGTTGAACCAGCCTTCTATCGTGATGGCCGACGTGCCTTGAATCGCTGCGAGAGGGCCACCGGGAGACACGTCCGTAGCAGGAATCGCTACGTGACTGCCGTCCACTCCGGTGCTTGACGCGGCTGTCGATCCATCCGGCTGCGGAGACGCCACACCAAAGGTGACACCTCCCGCCTTGGTGCCAGTGTAGCCGTTGCCACTCAGGTCGGCTGCCGTAGTCGATCCGGCAGCTTCGTTCAGCCTCCAGTAGGCGACCGGCGAATCCGCAAGGATACGCTGGGCATAGTCGGGCCTACAAAATCCACTGCCTCGCCCGGCAGGGCAGGCCGCCACGGGCACGCTGTACTTAAAGTTCGACGGACGCTGTGCAGCCTGACCGACAACAGCCAGCAGCGACAGCGCGAGGCCGAGCAGCAGTTTCTTCATCGACCGTTCTCCAGCACGTCAGCGCGGATCGTGGAGCCCGACGTGATGCCGTAGAGCTTCTCGCCCTGCGTGAGCTGCAGGTAGATGGACGCTGCGGGCTTGATCTCCGCTCCGGTGCTCGTGGTGACCGTGGAGTCTCCGACATAAATCGAACCGGAGCCCTGATTGATCACGAGGATCTGCTCCTGCGTGGTGTTGGCGTCGAGACGCGTGGCTGTACCGGTCACGCTGACCTGACGCGTGAACACCGAAGCGCACACAGTCGCGGCAAACCCGAGTACAGCGAGGACGATTGTCAATCTCTTCATGGCTACTCTCCTATTTGCAGTCCGATGGTGCACCGGCAGCGCGGATGCGCTGGCGGACCATCGTAAGATTCTCCCTCAGCCTCGAACTGTCCGTCAAGTGGCGCAGTTTCTCCATCGAGCGCTTCGCAGATCGGGCAGAGCACGTCGTCCGGCGTCACAATCCAGACCTGCTGCTCGTTGCCGGTGAGCAGCCCTTCCTCGACAGCCTGATCCCAAGCCTCCTGCACGCCCGCGTTGCTGGCCGCCATCGTTTCGGTCTCAGCAATCAGCTGAGCCCGCTCTTCATCCCCGATGGCGTCCACGAGACCCGTGTACAACTCGTCCGGCGAGATCTTGTCATCGAACATGTCCTCTATGAGGCTCTTGATCTCCTCCCGAGTTGTGTCCGAGATCCCCGTGACGAGTTCCGCAGCGTGCTCTTCCGCCCACGCCAGCGCGTCCGCGTTCTCTGCGTCGAAGGTAAACCCGGTCTTCCCGTGGGCCGGGGCCAGCGCTCGGCCGTGTCTACGCTGCAGCTGCTTAACGAGATCCTTGGCTGTGGCCTGACCGCTTTCGTCGCGGATGGCTGTGATCAGCTTCTGAATCTTCGGCTGCAGATCCTTTTCACATGAGGCTACCGCTGCGCTCAGCTCGGCTGAGATGGCCTTCGCGTCCTTCGATGCGATGGCTGTCCGCAGTCGTGCTCTGTTGAGCTTCTTTTTCCCGACGCCAAAGGAGCCGTTCACGACGCGTTTCACTCGACCCACGAAATCGGTCGGCCACCACATGCACGTGCGTGTGTGAAGCCACTCCTGTTCTCGCAGCCGCAGCTACGGGATTGCGCTCCGGGTTCGGATTATCAGTGACCTTCGACAGGGGCGGCAGGTCGAGGACGTGCTCGCGGATCTCATCCGGCGTGACGACCGTCTCTCCTGCCGCTTGGTTCAGGCCAGCCCACTGAGTGGCGATCTCCGAGCGCTGTTCATCATCGAGGATCTTGAGCTGCGACCAGCGCACGTCGTAGTCGCCGGTGACCTTGGGTTCCGGCAGCGCACCGAGCTTGATCAGCCGGTCCACGAAGGGCCGTACGATCAGCGGCCCCGCGAAGTCGTCCCGGCGGTCCTGCACGCGGTCATCCCAGTTGCTGCGGTCCATCTTGGCTGCGAGCTTGCCCTGCTCAGAGCCCATCAGGACGCGCTGCGGGATGCCCGTGCCAGCGCTGATCTGTCCGATCACGCTCATGACCGGGTTCGAGAAGTCCGCGACGTCGCTGCCCATCCGCGTCATCTTAATGCCGCGAGTGAAGATGTTCCGCTTCAGGCCGTGCTCGATGGACTCGATGTCCTTTTTGATCTGGCTCGTAGCGCTGGCAGAATCTTCGTTGGCGTCCGGATCAAGTTCATCAGGCAGCGCGAGCGTCGGGTCGAGATCCCACTGCGTACCACCATCGGCACGCTTCCAGAACGCTTCCGCACCACCTCCGGAGACCTTTTCAAGGTCGTCCAACAGGTTCCAGACGCATTCGAGCCGGGGCTCGCCGTAGATGCTGTCGTCCAGCAGGCCATCTGCGACGTGGATGACGCGGGTCCAGTGCACGCGCTTGACCATTGACGTCGAGTTCTGGCTCATCGAGGTGAGCCCCTGCCGCTTGACCATGTAGAAATTCGGCAAGCCGCAGCGCTCGCTGTGGATGTCGATGTCGAACTCGTAGATCGGCGCGTCTTCCTCAGCGATGGGCGTGAGGTATGCGATCTCGTCCGCTGTGCAGTTCTCCAGCGGCGTGTCCATCTCGCCCGGTGCACCGATCAGGATGATCGCGTACCGGCCGATGCCTGCGAGGATATCTGCCCGCTGCAGGACCGTCCAGATCTTGAGTCTGCGCTCCAGATCGAACCACGCCCGCTCGAACTCGGTCTCGTTGTTCGGATCATCATCCTCGATGATCTCCGCTCCGCCTCGCCAGCAGGCTTTCGGCAGCGCTTTCACCACCCGGTTGGCGACCGCGTTCCGGCGGTAGCGCGAGCGATAATCCCACGGCTCCAGCACGCGCTTGTAGCCGAGGGCCTTGTAGAGATCCCGCGCTCCGCCAAACGTACGACCAGCTATGTTGGCGAGCCGCGATCTCCAGAACAGCGATGACACCAGTTGTCGGAATTCCACAGGCGTTACTCCTTGGCGATGGTCCAGCCGCCTAGCGGCCAGATGATCTCATTCTGCTGCACGCGACACGTCGGAGTGGTGTCTCCGATCTCCCCATCGTTGACGCGCAGGGGCCTGATGTAGACCTGCACCTGCCCGTGGTAACTGGTCGCCCGGAACGTGAAGTCCAGCGCTCCCTTGGCGATCTGCGACTTGATGTACTCTTCGAAAGTGATCATCTGCCACCTCACCAAGACACAGACTTTAGCACACGCGGAGGCTCTTCGAGAAGCACGCTGTTAAATCCGGTGCTGGAGCCGTCCACTTGGTCGTCGTGTTTCGCGCTTGGGAACGCGCACAGCTCGGTGACGTACGCTTCGTTCCACGGGGCTCGCACGAGGTAGACATTGCCGCCTTCGCACTGCGATCTGAACGGCTTCGCACGCGTGACCTTGCTGCCGCCCAGCTGCACGCCCGCGTAGTTGTAGCCCTTGAGCAGCTTCGTGCGGGCTTGGATCACGGCCTTGCCTGATGCGCCACCTTCTTTTTCTTCACGCTGCGCGACCAGCCGTCCATCCGCGTGAGCCGTGTTCAGCATCAGCTTGTCCACGCCGTCTGGTCCGAGTTGCACGCGGATCACATCTTCCACGAAGAAGCGGCCGGTGCTCTGCAGCTTCCGGCGGCCGTTGACGACGGTCCACTCGAACTCTTCCGCGATCTTCACGCCCACGGTCCAGTCGCCCTTGTTCTCTGAGGCCGCAGTGTCCCAGCCTCGCGCTCGCCGTGCGAGCTTCGGCTTCTCGTCCGTGTACCGGAACCACTCGCGCTTGAAGAGGCCTCCACCTTCCGGGCTCGGACGCTGCTGCAGCTGACCGGCCGCGTCCAAAGGTCCAAGGTCCAACTCCAGCTGCCGCACCTTCGCTTCATCGAACAGCTGCGGAAAGAGTAGCTTGCCGGTCTCGGTCCGTTTGTCTCGCGGGTCCGGTGTCCAGTTCGGATCTGCCTTGTGGACGGTGCAGCGTTCCTGCTCGGTCGCGTCCGGAGGGCACTCGCACTTCTCAAACCGCATCGGCCAGCGCACGAGCGTCCAGCCTGCGCGATCCTTATGCAACAAGTAGCCGGGCAGGTCTTCTTCATGCAGCCGCTGCCCGATCACAATCACCTTCACGCCACGCGAAACGCCACGAGTGGAGACCGTGCCTGAGTACCAGTCGGTGACCTGCTTCCGCGCTGCCTCGCTCTGCGCGTCGGTGGCCGTCGAGGCGTCGTCAATGATGATCAGGTCCGGGTGGAGCCCTGTGCCTTCACCACCGACTGATGTGGCGATCCTCCAGCCGCCCAGCACCGTGTCGAATCGACCCTTGGCGTCTTGCCCTTCCAAAAATTCCAGCGGGAAAAATTTCTGGAACCACGGACTCTTCATCAGCGCACGCGCTTTCAGGTTCGCGTCGAGCGCACGCTTGTCGGAGTAGGCAGCGGTCAGGATGCGGAGCTTCGGGTTCTTGGCCCACAGCCAGCAGGGGAAGATCACGGACACGAGCAGCGACTTCATCGTGCCGGGAGGCACGTTGATAATCGTACGCGGCACCTCACCCCTCTCGACAGCTTCGAGCAGGGTGCAGAGTTCCTCGATGTGCCAGTTTTCTACGAAGTCATGTTCGGGCTCAAGGATCTCCCACGCTTCGCGGGTGAACTTGAGCAGCGAGTGCTTCAGCGAAAACGCATGGAGCTTGGCCCCTAGACCAGAGAGGCCTTCGACTTGATCGCGCTCGATGTCGTCGGCTGTCTGCACGAAGGTACTCTCCTTGCGATGGCGAGTGTCCTTCCTTCATGCGGCCTAGAGAAAATTTCGGGCGGAAAATTTTCTATAGGAGTTTGCGCGGGCCTTCGAACGATGGGATTGGCCACCCGCTCCACTTCTGAGTCGAGGTGGTCTCCGGCACCGTTCGAAGGCCGATGCGCCTTGGGAAATGGTCCAAGTGGCCTGAATGAAACTAGGCCCCGAAAAATTTTGGACGTCTGCATCGTAGCCGAAGCTCGCGGCTTTCGCAAGAGTGGTTTATGGCTGCACCGTGTTTTCGTGCCAGCTTCATACACGCACACGCATGGGACGCACGCCCTGATCACCGGCCCCGCGAGTGCTTGGCCCTCGGACCATCGAGCTAGGGCGTTCGCCCGGCCGCCCACGTGCTGGGCTGATGAGCCACGCCATCGAAGCGCTAGCGAACGGTGGCCGTCCCCGGTCGCCCCGGTCCTTGGGCCAACTGGTGGGTGGGTCCGATAATGCATCTTATGTTAACTAGAGGCCTGCTCTAAGTGTGTGAGCCGTGGGGGTTTATCAGCTTTGTAATTGCTTCACGAACTCCCTGCTCCACTTCAGAGCATGGGCCAAGCGGTCCGGCCGCCGGGCACCCCTCCCCCTGAGCCTTGGACCACGCGCAGCACGCCGCGCTCGCGCACGACGCAGGGCCGCCCGGTCCTTCGGGCTGGGCCAAGGGATGACCACCCCGGTCACTGCTGGGGCTCCGAGGTGAACGTGGCGTCGATCACCCCGTGTGCGGTGATGAGCGTGGACGCTGAGGCTTGGGCCACACGCAGGCGCACAGCCGCCTTGATCTCGTCCAGACGCTGCACGAGCCCAGCTACCTCGACACGCTCGGCTTCAGTCATGTGCTCGATCAGCTGATCTGTGTCATCCGCCTTGTTCGCGTTGACTTGCAGCGTGGCCTTTGGCCCAAGGCCCGTGCGGTCGAGCACTAGCTTCGAAGCGGCCAGCATCGTGCGCTTCTCTTCCGTGTCGTGTTGCGGGTACCCGCATGTCGGGCAGGTGCGCTCTTGGTACTGGTCCAAGAAGTCCAGCACGTTCTCGATGGCTGGTATCCGGGCCACAGCCAGCAGTCGCTCGGCCTTGGCGATTGTCTGAGGTGCGCGAGACCCGTGCTTGTTGCAGACCGTGAAGCCTGCGCGAGTGTCTCGTCTGCACGGAAGGCCCGAACGGGTCTGGAGTGAGCCGCACTTGCCCTCGGCTCGTGTTCTGGTTTGAAGCTCCTTGAGCGCTTCGGGGCTGATCCGGTCGTTCGACCCTCGCTCAAGGGCGTCGGCTATCTCGGTCTCGAATTTGGCGTCCATAGGGTTCCTCATAAAACGCTGCCTGCTGAGCCACGCTGAGGCTCGAATCGTTCGACATACGTGAAAACGCTTTAACGGAAAAGTACCTTTTGAGGCTCAGCGCACCTCAGCACCCTCCGGAGGGCTAGGTATTGGACCTAAAACCCGGGCTCCTGAGCCCTCGACGGCTCGCCTCGGCCCATAAGCCCGATGCCGAAGTACTCGGACTGGCCAAGCCGGTTCTTACGGTTTTGAAACTTGCTGGCGATGCGATGGAAGAACGCCTTTTGACCAAGCCTCCAGAGCATGTCAACACTTGACTGTTCGCACCAATGCTGGTACTCGGCCCACAGGTCTTTACCCACGCACTTGACTGTTGACCCAAAGGTGCATCGCCCTTCCAGAAACGGCGTGAGCACGTCGGACTCCTCACGGTACTCCTTCGTGGCGTCGATCACGGCCTGTGGTGGGCGGAGCCCGTTCCAGTACCAGTCCATCGAGCCTTCCACGAGCCACGTCAGGATGCCCTGTTGGTGCTCGGGCTCACGGAGGATGTCCTTGAGCTTCTTGTTGTCGGTCGGTCCTTCGAACTTGTTCAGGAACGGGATCAGGTGGATACGACGCCAGATGCCGTCGTCCTGACCAACGATCTTCGGCTTGTTGTTGGTGGCGATCCAGATCTTGCAGACCGGGATAAACGAGAAGAAGTCCTCGTGGAGGAACCGGGCCGTGATCTCATCACGGCCCGTGATCGCCTTGAGCCTAGCTTCGTTGACGGTCATTTCCTGCAGCTCGGCGTTTGTGACGAAACGCTTACCGTCCAAGTCTGCCAAGTCCGTGGGGATGCCAGCACCGAACTTCGAACGTTCGAGCGTGGTGGCGGGCATCTCGTCGTGGTAGTCGTTCAGGAGGTGACTCAGGGTCTGCGTGAGCGTGCCTTTGCCGTTGGCTCCTCCACCGTATATGAAGAAGCAGCATTCCTCCGAGCAGTCGCCCGTGGCTGTGTACCCGAACGCTCGCTGCACGAAGGAGACCATGTTGGCCTGCGCTTCGAGGTGCCGGGCCTGCGCTGCTTCGATCAGGTCTGTAGCGCTATCGGATGAGTCGATCACTGGAGCGAAGATGGCGTCGAGCGTGTCCTCCCACAACTCCGAGCGCTTGGTGCGGTCGAACGGGACGCCGACGCGCATGGTGATCCGTTCGTCCGGCGAGGCCTTGCGTACCACGCCGTAGCGCAGGTCGATGACTCCATTCATGCACCCGAGCAGGAACGGATCGCTGTCCCAGTTGTCACCGTTGTCAGCGAGCGGAGGGACGGAAGCAGCGAGGGCCAGCAGGTTGGAGAGCCGCGAGCGGTTCTCCCCGCGCAGTGCCCAGTCCATCGCCACCTTTCGACGCGACTGGTCATCGATCATGAGCGCACGCTTCTGCCGCTCGCGCATCGACGCCTTGGCCAGCTCGTACATCTCGTCCACCGGGTCCGGTAGCCACAGCCCTGTCTCGTCGTCCGCGATCAGCCAGCGCGACTTGCGGTGGTTGTAGCGAACGCGCTCGGCGTACATCTGCGCGAAGTGTTCCGCGTCTCCCGACTCGGTGTAGGGGAAGTCCTCGGGCTCCGGTTGGGCCAAAGGTGCTTCGGCCTCGGGCAGGCCAAAGAGTGCGCGGAACTTGTTCCGGCCGCCGTACTTCTTCAGCTCAACGCCACCGAGCAGCGGGATCATCTTCATGCCCTCGACGCGAGCGAGGATGGGCTCGGGATCGGTGACGCCCTCGGTGGTCAGGTGCGCGATGATGGACTCTCGAGATGCACCTTCCTGATACGCCTGTCCGACCACGCGCTGCAGCGCAAGGATCGCGGCCTTCTTGATGTTGGCGTGTGTACTCACAGGTTCAACCCCAGTGACGCGAGCTTGACGTCCTTGTACGTGTCGAGCGGCCGGTCCGGGTTGTTCCAGCCGCGTTCGAACCACCGACGCAGTCCGCTCGTGGGGAGCGGAGGCTTGCAGAAGTTCTCGTTGGCGAGCTGCACGCACCACCAAGCCGACTCGATGTCGTTCTGGAGGGCCTTGAGGGATCGCAGGAGCTTGAACAGCTCGTGGTGCCGCTCGCCGGAGGTGACTTCTGGAGGAAACGAGTATAGCTCACCTTGGGGAGCGTTTTCCGACCTTCCTCCGCACGAGCCGTCATCGAACAGGAACTCGGCAGGGAACATCGGGATGTCCATCACGTTCCACGACCACGCAGCGGCCATGTACACACAACCGCTGGGGTGCAAGGAGCCCGGACCCACCACGTATTGGCCCTCGTTGCGGAACTCGATGGCCATGCCCTCGCGTCGGATGAACTTCGGCGTAGGCCGCGACAGGCGGAAGTACCGGTGCAGGCCGCGAGCGGTCTTGACCATGAACGGCGTGGCCGGGATGTGGTGCAGGTCGATCTGCCGGGCGATGAACTCCTCCGACTCGTCGGAGTCGGTGTCCACGACGCCGATGCCCCGGCCGAGCTTCACGCCGTAGTTGCCGAAGCCAGCTGCCGTGTCACGCGAACACGTGTACTCGACCCACTTGACTGCGGGCTCCTTGCCGCCTTCCCTGATGGGGAAGACACCGATCTGTTGATCCACAAACCAAGCAGCCGGAACGATGCGCGAGGCTCCGCTCATGCGTATCTCGCGTTCTTGACGTCGAAGGTGTGATGCACCAAGTACCGTTGCGCAGCCCACGTGTTGACGACTCTGGCGACTAGTAGAGCCTGATCGGTGGTGTGCATCTCCGAAGGCCACCGGAACAGGTTCAGAAAGATCTCACGCTCGGAAGCGTGGAGGTGCGCGGCCGACATCAGGTCCGCGAGTCGGTTGCGCACATACCGCTTGCGCTTGGCGAGGAAACGTCGTCTGCGGTTCACAGGTCCACCTTGATCTGGCCGACGTTCACGGTCGAGGCCGAGGTGTCGAGAATGGCCTTGATCGATGGCTCGATCTGCTGGCCGCGATAGCCCTTGCAGTACTGCAGGGAGGCTCCGATGATTTTCTCGGCGTTGCTGCGGGCGTCTGCCTTCAGCTGCTCGATGGTGGTGCCCTCGACCACGTGGCTGAACTTCACCTTGACCTTGACGGTCGCTTCGACTTCGACGTTGTGTACTTGTGAACCCATTATCCGATCTCCTTTTCGAGCTGCAGGTAGGCAGCCTGAATCGTACGCATGACTTCCGTGCGCGTAGCCAGACGCGGCTTCGCATCACCCCACGCACCGTTGATGGGCCAGTAGACGTTGGCCTCGCCGTTGGACTCTTCCCGGCGTTCCATGAGCGTGATGCAGCCGTCGTCCGGCAGGCTGGCATGCACCTCCTGCGCTCGCTGATGGTAGACGTCGCCCGCGAAGTACTGCTCTCGGTTCAAGCGCACGAGCGTGACTACATCTTCGGGTGCCACGAACTTGCAGTCGTAGCCGGTCATGATGCGTCGGCGGTTGTACCGCAGATCCGGGTCCATCGTCACGGTCGCCGGAGCGAACTCCCACTCCTCGTAGCGCTGGTTGACCAAACGGCCGCAGACCACGGTGGAGCGTAGATCCCATGAGTGGTTGTGGATGAGCGAGACGCTGGGGTAGCGCAGCGCTGAGTTCCAGATGTGCAGGCGGCCGATCTTTCGGATGTAGAGCCGGAGCACGCCGAAGCCCTGCACCGACCAGTCGCCGTAGAGCGGCTGCTCGTGTTCAATCTGGCCAACGGCTGCGTCGAGGATCTGGAGTACCGCCAGTTGGAGCGGCTTGGGGTTCTTCATGACCGCACCGTGTCGTGGCTCTCGCCCGCGTCGTCCACGCCAGTGAACGCTCCGAGCCCGGCGGCCGTGGCGGAGCCGGGCGGCAGGCCGAGCGCATCGCGCAGCCTTTCCCACAGCTGTGCCGCTTCCGCGTCCTCGACGCCGTCGGCCGTCCAGCGGCCAGCGAAGTAGAGACGTCGAGCGGCCAGCGCGATGGTCTCGACGTCGAGCTTACCGGCCTCGGCTGCTCGTGCGAAGCCTGCCTGCCACGCGTCGGCCAGCCGCTTGGTCAGAGCCGCAGGCGTGATCAGCACCGACTGCGTGCGACCGACCTTGTTCTGGAGATGCGGAGGGAGCGTGGCGAAGTGCGCGTCGGCGTACTGATTGGCGCAAAACTCCGGGTTGATCACTCTGAGGTGTTCGTTCATCGGCGTACTCCTTCTTGGCGATAATGATCTTGGTCAGCATATCCAGCGAGGCCAAGGCGCTAAACCCCAGCTTCATGAGCTGCTGCGTGTGCGTCAGGACCGTGTGCTCGGTCACCTCGGCCGCGATCCGTCGAAACTCGCGGTCGAGATCTGAAGGCAGCTGGCGCGACTTCTGTTCCGGCTTTGGCTTCGGCTCCGGGCAGCGATGCACGTCATCGAAGCCATCTGAGTACGAGTTGCCGCACTTCTCGCAGGTCGTCATCGGATCAGCGCTCTGACCCACGTATTCAGGAACTGCTCCCGTGCCAGCACGGGCGGCAGTGCCTCGTAGGACACGTGATCTGGCAGCTTAAGGTGCGCGAGATCGATCAGGTGCTGCTGCCGCTGCGCGTTGCCCTTGATGAACCCACGACCCATGAGGTACGGGATGGCTTCAGTGGCCTGCCAGCGTTTGTGCTCGCGCAGCACGGTATGTTCGAAAGCCGCAGCCAGATCGTCCGCGAGCTTCAGGAACGTGTGTTGTGAGTCGCCGGGCTTGAGCGAGCCGCCGAAATACTTCAGGTCGATGGCCTGCTGCACTACGGCTTCGATGTCGCGGTAGCCCTTCAGCTCGTCGGAGTGTTTGAGGTGGCGGCTCAGGTCGTTGAGGTACGCCTCGCTGGCATCATGCAGGAGCGCACGTCGCTTGAGCGATTGCGGCACGAGGCTGGTGACTAGTATCGAGTGCTGGGCCACCGAGTAGAGCGGCCAGACCTGTCCGGTGAAGCGGGACAGGTTCGAGAGGCCGGTGGCGATGTCGAAGATGACGATGTCGTTCGGATCTGGACGGCGCAGATCTATGCGGCGACCGGAGACCGTCGTGAACGGGATCAATTGGACCCCGCTGCGTCACCTTCGACGTACACGCGTCGAGCGCGCAGTCCCTCTCCTCTGGCACCGGGGAGCGTGAACGGCTCGAAAGCCACTCGCTGTCCCTCCTGCAGGGCTTCAAACGGTGTGATGCAGCCGTTGGCGTGGAAGAAGCGGTCCACGTGGTCGTCGGTACGGATGAAGCCGAAGCCTCGATCCTTTTTGATGGTGGTGATGACGCCTGTCACTGTTTCCATTGGAAAGCTCCTCCCTGACCTCACGATGCGAAGCTGAACACTGTAGCACGAACTGGGCCTTGGCGCAAGGCCCCTAGACCTCGATGCAGACCTCCGCGTGCTCGACCCACAGCCGGTCGATGTTGGGGTTGGAGTCGCGCACGGCCGCCTCGTACTCCCACCCTGCGAGCAGGGCTGGCTTGCGGTGGCGATGCATGTAGTCCTGCACCGAGCGCACGAAGTGCGTAGGCTCGAACGCCTCGTGGCTGCGTCGGGTGACGTACCAGCGATCTGCGCGGAACAGGTCGCGTGAGGACATGGCCAGCTCCGGGCGGAACGGGCCGTCGATCTTGACGTGGCACTCGTAGTAGACGATGTCGTTCGGGCCGAAGCGACCCAGCTGCGCTGGATCGGAAGGCTGCACCTCGTGCTTGAAGCGCACGACCTTGAAGCTGCGCTCGATCTCACGCTGCAGGCCCTCGATAGTGCATTCCTGCTCATCGAGCATGTGCGGGGTGATCGCGCACATCAGCTGCCGCTCGAACGTGTTCAGCTCGATCCAGAGCGGCTTGATGCCTAGCTGCGTACAGAACCCGCGCCACTGAAACGGGTCTCCCTCGACGGTGATGTGCCATTCTTCATGCATCCTCGGTCTCCTTCCTTCGTCGGTTGACCGGCCGACGCCCACGTTCGGCCGGGTGCTTGCGGTTGTTGCGGCAGTAGGGGCAGGAGCCGCCGGGCCTGCATGAGCGGTCGAAACGGCCGCTGCGGTAGTACGGCTGGCGGTGCTCCTTGCCGTGCTGGATTGCTTTGTCGAGGCTCATGTCACCACCCGCTGTTGTCGTCTTCGAGAGCCTTGCGCTGCGACTCTTCGGTCTCTTCCGTGATCACGATGTATCCGCTGAGATCTTTGTCCGAGAAGTAGTGCGGGCACACGGACACAATGCGCTCGCCACGCCTCTGCGCCTTCATCAGGCTGTCAAGGATCTGACCGAGCGGTGGAGTGAGAATGCGCTGCTTGTTCACCATGCCTCCTTCAGCGCGGCCTTGAGCCGCGTCCACCATGTGCTGACCGGCACATCGTCGTAGCGGAGCCTGCGACAGTACTGTTCGGCCTCGCGGGGCTGGCGTATCGCCCACTCGACGCCGGGGTCCATTGCGAACGGCTCGACTGTCTCGGTGCCGTCCCGCTCAAGGAATCGACGGTGCAGGTCGCCGTGCGTCGTGATCTCGATGCGATTGTTGTTGCCGTCGATGATTCTCATGATATTTGCAGGCCTCGAACGTTTTCATTCGTGAGCCGGAGTTCAGCCATCATGCCGACCTGTGTTTCGGACAGTCCGTCCGACTTCAGCTTCACCTCATACCAAATACGGTCCTTCGTGATCGGGTGCGAGAGTAGGAAGTCGAGCGATCCCTCCAGCTTGTAGACTCGGTAGCCCGGATATGTCGCTCGAAGATGCTTGTCCGCTATCTGTTCAGCCTCGACCATCCGGTCTACACGCGGAGTCATAGGCCCGCGTGGGTTCTTGACTGGTTCGCGCTTCTTAGGTCTGGCAGCCTTGGACCGGAAGAACTGCTCCGGATTAGATACGTCAGCGGTCACCATAAGTCGCTTTTCTTTTGGTGTTGGCTGCACCGACTGCGACTCTAACATTTGTTTAATCAGGGAGTTGTATTTCCCTACACGAAGTAGTCGTGGTCTTGAACCGTGTGATCTTGGGCCGCCTGCGGTGTTTTCATGTAGCCATCCGTTTTCCAATCCGATTCGAATTAAGTATTCAGGAGCGGATCGGGGAAGATTGAAACGTCGATGACTCGTTTTTGACCCGGACGACTGGGTGCGTATAAATTTCACCACTTCTGCTATCCATTGCTGGATGGTCATGGCTCTCCTGCCTCTCGCCACAGCTGCTGCGCGGTCGGTTCCTGCTCGGCCTTGTCAGGCACCGGGTCCGGGCAGTACGGGCACTGCCAGTGCGTGGCAGTGGCCAGCTGATCAGACAGGTGCGGTGTGGCCCGGAGATCTTTTTCGAAGAGCGAGAGATTGTGGCCGCACGTCAGGTGGATGATATAGCGCTGCTGAGTAGCGGTGGCGTCTACGATGTGCTTGACCGGCTGCTCCCTCATTCGAACCTCCCACAGAAGGTCAGGTCAGACACCTTGCGAAGACCGACTAGTTCGTCGCCATCGCATCGGTCCAGTGAAGGCGGGATGATGTCTCGGAGTTCCGCAAGCGGTGCGCCGTTCACGGAGATCATCGTGGAGTACGTGGGCGGCCGAGCAGGCTCCGGTTCAGGTTCCGGCAGCCGTGAAGAGAAGACCATCGGGCTGATGGGATGCACGCTCATGTGCTCGCGGCTTCTCGACGTGATGTACCCGCTGAAACCCCACACCGATCCGTCCGGAAAGATCACCTCAAATTGCTGGCCGGAAGCAACGAAGGTGGTGTTCGGTATTTGCGTGACGTCTACCGCCGGTGCGTCGATCAGGGCCTTGGCGACCGCCGGGATCGCTACGGCGGCAGCGATAAATTGTCTGCGGTTCACGCTACCTCCTCGTACGTGCGCTTGTGCGCTTCGTTCTCTTCCCGCGTCATCCACTCCAGATGCTCCGGGTTGACGCAGAGTTCGTTCTCACCCTTGGGGCAGGTGTGCCCGGCCTCATGCAGCTCGGATGGCGGAGGGCCAGACTTCCATTCCAACACCAGCCGAGCCACGCGCACGACGCGTTTGATGGCCCGGATGCACATGATCGGCCGGTGCCCTCGACGCGTCGTGCTGACCGCCCCGGTCCAGCAGTGGCAGCCGGTCACCGGGTCCACGCGAACCTTGGCTGCTACGCGGGCGGCCAGTGCGTCCGTCCGTGCGAGCCCGATGACCTTCGCGGGGCTGAACACTAGGGCTGAACCTTCTGTTCGTCGCCCGGCTCGCGGATGCCGATGGTCAGAGCGACCTGCAGGCTCTGCTGATCTTCACCGACTCCGAAGCCGTCCACCCGGAATGCCCGAGGGCACTTGCGGCAGAGGATCACCTGCCCGACGCGCAGGTTCTGCATGCTGTACGCTCCGCAGGGGCACTCCAGTTCGAACGCTCCGAACCACGAGTGGACTACGGGCTTCTTGCCGATCTCCGGCACGTTGGCTGCTGCGGCTTTCAGCTGGGCGTCTTCGAGCGTGCAGCCGGGCTTGCCGCAGTACGGCGTTCTCACGAATTTGTTACACATGCACATCAGAACCACCTTTGCCGGGCTGCAGTTTCGAAGAACCAGATCAGCCCGTAAAAGCAGCTGGCTCCGCAGATGAAGCCGCCGAGAATGGCAGCGTAGACCTTCTGTTGGTCAGTCACCAGACCCTCGAATCGTGTGGATCGCTGTGGTGAACGTAGCACTTGGCCGGGAGCCCCGGCGGAGGGGCACAGGCGACCGAGCGGTACCGGACTCCTCCGCACTCGCAGAAGGGCAGGTTGCAGCTGTCGCACTGCTTGGGGCCGCCGATCAGGATCAGCAGGCCCACGAACCCGAGGATGCCGGTCAGCAGCATCAGGATCGCGGCCCACTGCTTGAGTTCGGCCTTCACTTGATCGCCTGCATGATCACCGTGATGAGTACAGAGATCAGGGTGAAGCCCATGTAGACCAGCCACGACTTCGGGTAGAGTCCGAAGACAAACCACATCGTAGCCGCGCTGTTGAGGAACAGCAGGATCAGGAGAAAGATCACGGCGAGTACCTTGGCGAGCGTGTTGTCGATGCTGCTCATGTCCGCTCCTTAGAAGGTGACCGAAACTACGAAGCCGAGCTTGCGCTCGGCGTACCCGACGTAGGGCGAAGCCCACACGTTCGTGGTGGGCTGGTGCGGGATGAAGTTCGCCACGTTGAACGAGATCGGCAGCAGGCCGACGTCCGCTCCGCCACTCCCGAACGTCACGACAGGTGTGAGCAGCGCGTACTTCAGGTCGCCGGGGTTGTTCGACCGACCGTGCTTGAGCCATTGGAGCCCGATCACGGCACTCTTCGGTCCCGGCCGGATGCCTCCCTGCAGGTTGAACCCGGTGAGCCAGTGCGGGGTGGTCTCATCGACGTACGCTTCGGCGGTCTGTGCTGGCAGGCGCACGTTGCCGGTCGGAGTCACCTCGAACAGCTGGACGTCGGTGAGTCGCTTGCCGTCCTTGCTGCGGCCGGTGACACTCAGTGCAAGGAACTTCTGCCGCAGTTCGTAGTCGATCTTGCCCTCGGCTGTGCCGGTGATCGTCAGCCGGTAGTCCTTCGCCGTGAAGTCACGGAACGTAGGCACTTCGACCGTGGTCGGTACTTCAATGACCGTCGGGTCCGTGCTCGGGTGAGGTGAGGTGACGACGTCGAGTTTGCCTGTGGAGTGGGACTCAGCAGTCGTGACAGTGGCGATCACCGGCTTCGCTTTCAGCTGCGCTACCTCCTTGAGCAGGGCCGCGATCTGCGCTTGGTCTGCCGGGTTGCTGGTCAGCTGCGCGGGCTTGATCGAGTCCACCTCAACCGCCTTGGTGTTGGGTAGCACGAACGTGGTAGGCACGACCGGGGCCGCAGACCGTTTGCGAAAGTGGTCGTAGACTCCCACGCCGAGGCAGATCAGCAGAATCAGGATGATGAGATCGCGTCCGAAAGTGGATCGGTTCATGTCTGGTACTCCTTGTTAAACGGTGGCGAGTGAACGGGCCATACGACGACGCCGTTCGCGTTTGAGCTTCTTCCGGGCGGCCTTGGCCACGGCACGACCATAGGCATGACGGAGGGAACCGTCAGAGAAGAACACGACCGGGCGGCCATCCATCAGGCGCAGGCCGACGCTGGTCGGACGCGGCCGGTGGTCGTAGAGCCACTGCATGCGCTCCTTGAACGTCAGCCGTCTGTCACCGACCCGACGCGGAGCCCGGCGACTCAGCAGCTGGCTGAAGTCGATGGCCGTGAGAGTCTTGATGAGCCGGGCCTTGGAGATCGCCTTGCCCTCCAGCTGAGCCTTGGCCTCGCGGTACTTGTGTTTCAGGGTGTCGAGCACTGACATTAGTCACCGTCCTTCGTGTGCATCGTGATCGTGACCGGCCCGGTAATCGGACCTAGCTTCTTGAGTGCTTCGAACATGTCTCCTGCCGTTTCCATGACCAGTTCGAAGTCGTGCATGCGCGTGAGCCGGAGATCCTCGCCAGAGAGTGTCCGGCCGATCTGTCGTATCCGATGAGGCTTGAGCGGAGTAACGTCTACGCCCACCACGTCACCGGCTCGTCTGTCGGGTAGATGTTCCGGCTGCCGAACAGGATCTCGTCGTACTTGAACCCTCGCCACAGCCGCCGGTACCACTTCGAGTGCCGCTTCGCCGTGCGCTGCAGAGCCCGGAGGATCTGGTCATCGCCCGCGTCCTTCGGCACGACGACCTTGAAGGATCGACCCGGCCCACGGAACTGACCGAGCGGTGTGAGCACGATGGCGATGTTTGGTCGGTCGGTCGGTTCCGGTGGCTGCAGGTAGTGCTGCATCTGTTCGATCATGGCTTGCACTTGCCGTTGGCGATATCCTGCATGCGTTTGAGCAGGAGCACCATGCTCTGGAGTCTCGAGTCGAGTTGCACTTCGTGTACGTTGGCCATGCTGTACTCCTTCGTGTGGGTTAGTGTTCGAGAAACACGACGTCGTTGCGCTTGCCGTCGATGCAGTAGCGGCACTCGACGCAGTTCGGTTTGTCGCCGGTCTCCTCCGGGCAGATGAAGGCCGGGGTGAACTCGGTGTTGAGTGGATCGTCGGACTCGAACACGACCATGTTGCGGTCGGAGAGCACGAAGTCCACGCCGTCGCTGCCCTTGACCATCGGGTGCAGCCGCTCCTCCATCGGGAGGCCGCTCTTGGCAGCCGACTCCGAGCTGCGGTGAATCCACGACCGACGCCAGCCGGTGGGCGGCATGTCCGGACAGGACGCGTCCATCGATGCGAAGAGCTGCACGTTCGGTAGCGCACGCAGCACCTCCAGCGAGGGCAGGAGTTCCGGCACGCGCCAGCTGCGGGTGTACGCCCAGCACTTGACGTCGGGCCGCTCGCGCAGCCGCTCGATCCAGTTCTCGACGTAGCGCACCGTGTTGAAGTCGCCCGAGATGTGCAGCCGCAGGATCTTGGCGTCCTCGGGGATCGGCTCGACGTTGTCCGTGACGGAGTTGCCCAGCCACATCGCGGCGACCGTGCCCTGCTCCGCGACCGGCCGCTCGGCGTAGCAGATCGCCTCGCACTCCGGCGTCGAGCCGGGGCACGTGCCGTTCCAGCCGCGAGCCTCAACGCTGGGCGGAGGAATGTCCTCGGCCTTCGTGGGCTCCAGCGTGTCCACGGTCGGCTGCGGCCCCGCGAACGAAGGCAGCCCCAGCGCGGCCTTCGTGGGCCTGCCGGGCAAACGGCTGTAGGTGTAGACGCCCGGCCCGATCTTCAGGTTGCCAAGGCCAAAGGGCGACATCGTGACGCCACGGGTGTCCGGACGGTAGAGCACGAGGGGCTTCAGAATCTGCATAGCGGCTGCCTCCAGAAAAGATCACGATGGGGCCGTCAGGCAGGGCCTGTGGCCGGTTGGCGATGTTGATGTCGCTGTGGTCGGCCACAAGGATAGCTGCGGCCTGCGCAGGCGTCAAGTGCGGCTGCTGGGCGTACGCCGGGCTGGCGTACAAGGCGGCCAACAGCAAGAAGCGTGCCATACCCTTCATCGGACTCCCTCCTTCATACGGGGCTTCACCCCGGTGCCGAGCGTACTCCATGCCCGGCACCGGCGTCAAGCGGGCGTTACTTCTTGTCGTCCTTGGCCGGGGTGCGGGCCGCCTGCTGGGCAGCCGCCTCCGCCTTGTCGTCATCGATCAGCGCGGCCTGACGCGTCTTGTACTGCGTGACCGCGTCGTCCGCGATGCTGCTGAACGCGCTCTGCGGCACGCCAGCCTTGATGGCCGCGACGTAGGCTTCCTTCCAGAGTTCCGAGATCTTCATGCGCTCTCCCTTTTGCTGACGATGCGAAGCTCCGCCGGATCGATGTCAGCGTCGATCTCGACGTCGCACGGAATGACCAGCGTGGCCTCCGTGCGTTCTCCGACTTCGGCGTTGAAACCCACGGCCACGGTCTCGATGGGATTGCCGTCGAGTGTCACCGTACCCGTGCCGTCCTGTTGCACGTGTACCTTCAGCTTGTGGCTCATGCGTTCACCTCCGCGAGTGCGGACTCGATGCGGGTCTTGGCGATGTTGAAGTAGTCCGGCTCGCGCTCGATGCCGATGAAGTTTCGGCCTTCGAGGATCGCAGCCACGCCAGTGGTGCCGCTGCCGAGGAACGGGTCGATGATCGTGTGGCCCGGCAAGCTCACGAGCCGGATCAGCCGACGCATGAGTTCGATGGGCTTGACGGTGGGGTGGAAGTTCTGCGCGAGGACCGGCTTCACGACCTTGCCCTTGGCGTTCGACGTCATGTGGCTCAGCCGGTTGTCCTTCTCGACCTGTGGCAGGTCCGCGCAGCCGTAGTCACGATCCTTCGGGGAGGGCTTCGGCACGAAGAACGTACCGGGGTGCTCCGCGACGAGCGTGCTCACTTCCTCGAACGCTTGCACCAGTGAGTCATCGATGATGACGTCGGTCGGGTGCTTGCCGTCCTCGGCCTTCCATGTCTGTGCGTGCATCTGACCGAGACCCTTCTCCTTGAAGAGCTTGGTCAGGTTCTCGTTGCTCGGTACCCGGCCGACGAATACCGGCTCGCAGCCCGGCCGCAGGTCGTTCGGGTTCTTGACCTGACCGGACGCGTAGAGCCAGAACACCATGCGCGGGATGTCGTACCCGGCACGCATGAGCCCGCGATCCACCGGGCCGATGGTGCGTCCGGCAGTGAACGCCAGCAGGTGACTGCCAGCCTTCAGCACGTTCTGCCGCATCGCATAGGCCCACTGCTCCGTGAACTTGGCGAATTTCTCCGCGTCGTCAGCGGCCGTGGTGTGCGAGCGGTTGTCGGAGAAGGAGTCCCACTCCTTCTCGCCCGCGAAGTCGAAACCGTACGGAGGGTCAGTGACGCAGGCATCAGCGCGAAGTAGGCCCACTCGTTTCATGCTGGCCGGAACTTCGCTGTATGGCCTGAGACCATCCGTCATCAAGGCGATGCTATCGCCGTTGAACAATTGCGCTGTGACCATGAAGACTCCTTGTGGAAACGAATGCCGCCCGCGACTTTCATAGGCCCAATGCAGGTAACCCTGCAGCCCTATCTACTACTTCGCGGACGGCACTCCATGCCGCTCTAGGCGGCTCTCGCGGCCGATGGCCGGAGCTTGGTGCTAGAAGGGAGCGTCCACCTTCGTGGTGCTGGCCGCCGGAGCCACCGGCTCGGCCTCCGCACCCGGAGCGTCCGGATCGATGTCGTCCGCCAGCTTGGCGTCCTTGATCGAGTCGTACATCGCGGCAGCGAAGTTCGCCTGCTCCAGCGTCGGCTTGCCTGCGGGCTGGACCGCGAACTTGGCGAACTTGCCGCTGTCGTTCTCATCGAGCGCGGGGTTGATCGTGAACTTCGCGGTGAAGCTCGGTCCCTTGACCATGCTGATGAACGTGGCCAGCGACTGCCCGGCCGCGAACGACTTGCTCTTGAACGAAATGACCGCGATCTGCGGGCCGTCCGCGAGCAGGAGCAGCACGACGTAGTCGTAGACGCGGACCGCCTCGGGCTTGTCCACCGTCTTGGGGTTCCACCCCGACTTCGTGCGTGCCTCGATCTGCTCCTTCGTCGGCCAGTTGCAGCGCGGGTCATTCCACTCGACGGCCTCGCCCATGCGGCCGTTCTCGTCGGGCAGGTACGCCCGCTTCCGCATCTTGAGGGGGAGGAACGCCAGCGGTGCGCTGCCGTAGATCTCCTTCGTCTCGCTGTTGTACATCTGGCCGAACTTGAGCCCCTCGATGTACGCGTCGTCCGTCTCATCGACGGCCTTCGACGTTTTCTGCGCGAGGCTCAGGAACGGCAGGCGCAGGTCCGACTGCTCGATGCCCTCCTTGCCACGGTGGTCGTCCGCTCCGAACCCTTCGAGCGTGGCGAACGTTTCCTGCGCGGTCGAACGCGTGGCCAGCGCACCCGGCTGCTGTGCCGTGGCGACTGCCGTACCCGGCTCCGCCGGGGCCTTCTCGGGCTGTGCTTTCTTCATGCTTTGCTCCTTCCGGTTGACGATTTGGTGCGGGAGAGAGTCTGCTTGAGGAAGACTTTCACGCCCGGCACGTTGCTCCGCACTTCGCGGACTTCCTTGCCCTCCGCGTCGGTCGTGACCTTGACCTTCAGCTCGTTGTTGAGGGCTTCATCCTTCACAAGGTTCCGCAGGCGGCTGGCCAACTCGCTGGTCTTCAGGACCAGCATGTCCGCCATCTTCTTGCGTTTGAGATACTTCACGATGGCTTCCGGGTCTTCGCAGACCGGGAAGGGCTCGCAGCTGATCGACCACGTGTAGCCATCCGCTGACACAGCGTCCGAGCCGTCGGCGTCGAGACGGTCCTGCATCAGGTAGTCGGCCGCGTCGAGCTTCTGGTTCAGTGTGTTCAGCTGCTCGGTGAGCTTGGCCTTCTCGGCGGTCAGGTCGTTAAACCTTTTGGCCGCAGCCCCGGTGGTCGTGTCTTCCTTGCGGAACTCCTCCATGAACTTCGTCACGGCCTCGTCCCGCTCGGTCTGTTGCACCGGGACGTTGCCCCGGAGGTGCGCGTACTTGGATGCCATCGTTGCTCCTCGAAATGTGGTAGGCCGGGCAGGAATCGAACCTGCGACCCTCGGCTTAGAAGTCCGTCGCTCTATCCGACTGAGCTACCGGCCCGTGAAATTGGTGAAGGACCGTGGAGTTGAACCACGCGCCATGTACCGTCGCTCCCCGCGCCTTGGGAACTTGATCGAGTACGGCTGCTACGCTTTCCAGCTTGGGCGTCCTTCATGGTTGGGCACGCGGATCTGCTGCATGGCCGGTGCCATCGGCGTACTGCGGTCATCGTCCACGGTTCTGTCCAGCGTGATGCGACCGAGATTGGGCACTGTCCTCTGGCACGGGCAGCGGTGAAGCGGTTCCGAGCAGCGCATGCAGATCGTCATCGCTTCACCTCGCACACGAAGTCCACGTGATCGATGTCGCTGATGTCCGTGATGTCGAGCGAGTCACCGTTAACTGTCTGAGCCGTGATGCGGATGTTATCCATCCGCAGCAGTCCGGTGGGCTTGCGGGTCATCAGCCGGGGTGTCCGCTGCTTGCAGAACTCCGTGATCGCTTCCACGAGATCTTCCTTCGTGAGTTCGACGTGGACGCTTACCGTACTCTTGACAGATGTCTTCATCATTCCTCCGTGAGAATCCGACGCCACGTGGCGGTCGTCCACATGGCGATGTCGTTCTTGCCGCGCAGTGCTGCGGCGATGTGGTGGTCGATGGTGCGCTGGCCCTTCGGCCCGACTGCCACCACATCGACGTACGCCACCGGCTTGGTCTGCCCCGGCCGACGTACCCGGCCCCGTGCCTGCAGGTAGACCCGGAGCTTCGTGTCCTGACTCAGCGTGATCGCCAGCGAGGCACCAGCCAAGTTGACTGCCGCTCCACCGGCCAGTGGGTTGCCCACGACCGCGACCCGCTCGGTCTGTGGGATGCCGGGGTTGAGAGCCCGGAGGGCGGCCGTGCGGTCGTCGGCCGACTGCTCGCCGTAGAGCAGGTGTATCCTGCGGTTCGTTTCCATCCCCAGCCGAGCCGCCATGCGCTCGATCTCCACGCGGAACCGGCTCCAGATCAGCAGGCGTTCCGGCTGCGGGTGCTCGGAGAGCCACTTGAGCGTTCCATCGATCTTTTCGGAAGACAGGATCTGGATCGGATCGACGTCCGGCACGACCACGTTCTGGTCAGCGAAGTCGAGCAGGTCGCCTTCCAGATCCAACTGCTGCACTCCACCGACGAACCCGGAGGTGATTTGCGCGAGCCGCATGGCTTTGACGATGGCCTGCTTTGCCACGCTGGCCTTGTTCGGACCGTCCGTGGGGCCTGCGTCGATCCACGCGACCATCTCGTCGCGCATCTGCTTGTAGACCCGCCACGTCTCGTCGGTGAGCTTGACCTCGATGGTGACTGGGTCGAGCACCGGCGGCAGATCCCAGCAGTCCTCGGTCTTGCGGTTCAACACGTACGGGGCGATGTTGTTCCGCAGCTCTTCAAGGTTCTGCCACCCGATAATCTGCGGGAAGTTCACGTTGGGCTTGAGTAGCGCGTACCGCGCACGGAAGTGCGACATGTACTTGTACCCGAGGATGCGCCAGTCGAGCATCTTCATCTGCGCGAAGAGATCGAGAGGGCTGTCGGTGACCGGCGACCCGTTCAGCAGCGTGACGCGCTTGATGTTCTTCATGCTGCGGATCTTGAACACGGCCTTCCACTGGTCGGTCTGCGCGTCTGAGAGGCACCACGCCTCATCGAGGACCAGCCAGATGCCCTTACGGTTCATCAGGTACTTCATGAAGGGCTTCAGCCGCTCATCCCGGCGAACGAACTCGTAGTTGCTCACGAGCCATGTCAGGTGGTTCGGTGGGGCCACGGCGATCTTCGGGTAGCGCACCGAGTACTCGACCACGTAGTTGGGAATGTCCTCCCAGCCGTGCTTGGCGACTTCCCCGATCTCCGGGTCCGGGTCGGCCCACACCGGCCGTCCCTGCGCGGGGGCGAGCGCGACTACGGTATCGATGGCGTTCCAGTCGTAGGCGAACTGCGTAGCGTCCACGGCCTGCTTCGACTTGCCGCAGCCTACCTCGTCAGCCAGCAGGAACACGCCGGGGATGACGCGGCCCTTCTCCGGGTCGTCACGCTTCAATAGCTCGCGGACGCCCACCTTCTGGTGGTCCTTCGGAGGGGTGGCGCAGCGGTCCCAGCTGATCTCGCGCATCAGATCCGTCCGTTCTTGAGTCGCGTGAAAATGGAGCACGGCGACTCGCTCTTCGGTTTCGGGAACAGCAGGATGCCGATCACGCCAAGGATACTCACTTCGATCACTGAGGCTGCCAGCCAGTAGAGACCCATCACTGCACCTCCGCGAGCTTCGGTTGGTCGGGGAACTTGCCGAACATGGCGTCCTTACAGATCGCCTTGACGGATGGCGAGAGGCCGGTGGCCTTGTTGACAATCCAGTCGAGATCTCGACGCGCCATCTTCTTGAGCGGCACACCTTTGTACTTGGTGCCGAAGTTCATGACCGCCTCGCCGTTCTTCCAGATGATCTTGCCGTCCGGGTCAATGGTGTTCGGGTCTCTCGGGTACATCAGCGCGTGGAGTTTCTCGAGACTCCGGGGCAGCTGGTCGTACTTGCGGAGCTGGGCACGGAAGACCTCAATCGTGTCCTCGATGTCGCTCAGTGCGGAGTGCGCTCCGGAGGGCTCCCGGCCGAGGAAGAAGCGGCACGCGTCGGTCAGCGACCGTGGGTCGCAGTACTGCCAGATGCGGTAGACGTCCACGAGGAAGACCTTGTCGAAGCCCCACTCGATGCCGCAGCGCTTGAACTCCTCGACCATCAGCGGCAGGTCAAACCGCTTGCCGTTATAGGTGCCGAGATCTGCGTCCGAGAACCCTTTGTACAGGTTGGCTGCGATGTCGGAGAACTTGGGCCAAGGAGCAAAGTCGTGAAGCTCTTCCTCGCCGTACTGCTGCGCGTCGTGCTGATCGCGTGAGACTTCGGTCTGTCCACGCTCGTAGCATTTGCGGCAGCCCTGCACCATTGCGTTCGTGATGCCGTGGCCGGGATAGTCTCCGCCGTTGCCGTACGTGGCTTCACGCGGGATCGGGATGCCGGGGTTGATGAGAGTCTGCCAGCGCTTCTCGCTGCCGTCCGGCTTCGTGTGGATGAAGGCTATCGACACGATGCGGTCCACTACCGGGTCCGGACCAGTGGTCTCCGTGTCGAAGAACAGCAACGGCCGCGTCAGCGGTTCAAGCTCTGCGATCATTTGGCTCCAGATTGGACGGCCGCGAAGATCTCGGCCATTGGTACCACGACGCGCTGGCCCTTGAACTCGAAGGTGACATCATGCCACTGGTCGAGGGGCACACGGAGTGAACCGTTCTGCCCGAACAAGACCTTGGTCGAGGAGGCCAGCGCGGTCGCGGTAGCCAGAAGCATAGCACGTCGGAGGGCCGCACGTCGAGTCATTAAGCGGTCTCCTTCAGCTGCCAGATGATGTCGTCGCGGAGCTTCGTGGCTTCCTCTTTCGAGAGCAGCCCGGCAGCGATGGCTGGTCCGAAGTTGTTACGAACGATGGCCTCTGCCCGCTGGAGGATGGCCTCCGGCTGATGCACGGTGCAGTAGGGAGTGCCGGGCTTGGCGAACGCCGGGCAGAGGCCGTGGCCGAAACGGCAAGCAGGCCGCGAGGCACCCTTGCCGATCATGAGTGTTTCACCCAGTCGAAAATGAGCTGGGCCACAAACGAGTGGTCCCATCCGTCCGTGCGTATGACGCCGTGGCTCTTCATAGCCAGAGCCAGATTGGCATTGGCATAGCGGCTCGTGTCGAAGATGCCGTCCGTCTGGCCTAGCTGCACCGGCTCCACCAAGATCATCTTCGGGTAGACCTTTTGGGCCATCCGCCGGGGAGTCCAGATGCTGGTGCGCTGCGGGTGCTCCTCGTAGACCACGATCCAGCACTTGCCGAACGTGGTCGTGCTCAACTCGTGCGCGGTCACCAGCTGCTGCTGGCGTCCCTTGAAGAGCTTGGGCCAAGACTCACCCCGGCGGAGGTACTTGTCCTCCAGCCAGAAGGTATCGCCCATCCACGACACGGATACGTCGGGGATGCCGCTCACGAAGTTGCCTCCGTGCTTGATAACCTTGGCCCCGCGCAGCTGGCGGCCTAACTCGGTCATCAGGTTCTTGGTGAGCTTGGTTTCGGTGATCACGAACGCACCGGCAGCGGCCCGGCCTCGGTGATGTTCCAGAGGTGCCAGACCGCGTGATAGAGGGCCTCGAAACCGGGTGAGGCCAGCCGCATGTCGTAGATCGTATCCTTGGCCAGCGTCAGGTTCTCGAATGACGCCTTGGCGAACGGCCCCGTGCCAGCACAGTAGTGCTCGTAGTTCTTCGCGTCCTCGGCCCCGGTGAGCCGCCGGTCCGGGCAGTACGGCAGCAGCGAACCCTCGCTGCCGTGGCAGATGGCGCAGATGAAGAGATTACAGTTGCTGCAGCTGTCTGAGCAGTGCCCCTTGCAGGGTTGCCGTCGGTGCTGCGTCCGCACTTCCCAGTCGCTCAGGTTGAGATCGTAGGGCCACTTGTGATCGACCTGCGCGGTCATCATCCGGTCGTACTCGCGCTCGTGGTACTCCGAGAGCACGTGGCAGCCGAGACGCTGCTGGTAAACCGATCCCTCGGAGAGCAGGAGGGCGATGTCGTCCACCGTGAATCCGGAAGCGGGGAGCCCGCGCAGGTAGTTGCGCTTGCCTTTCCGCCGGGCAGCGTCGATCTCGGCCCGAACCGTCATGACCCGGTCTTCTTCATCGCGGTAGTCGTGGTTGCCCATCCTGCTCTCCTTCGTGGTGTTACGAGACTGCGTTGACGACGCCGAACCGTGGTGTGCGGAGTGACCGCATGATCTCGGCCATCAGGCGTTTCTCGATGTCCTTGGCCACCGTGTTCGACAGCTGGCTATCGATCTGGAGGTGCACTTCGCTCAGCGGCACGATCTTTTCATCGCCGCTCAGGAACTCCACCTTGTAGCTGTAGGTGCCGTCGCCAGTCAGGTCTGTCGTATCGATGCGTTTACGCGAGAAACTCGCGGGTGCGGACCTTGAATCCCGCGAGATCCTTTCCTGAGAGTTTGTGCTCGACCACGTAGTCCACGAGCGTGGCGTCTTTGGCCGCCTGCGCGTCGAGAGCCGTGATCAGCTTGACGCCCTGCGCGATCCCGGTGACCGTGCCCTGCGCGTCGATGGAGAGGATGATCGTTTCGAAGACCTTCATGAGTGACTCCTTCGTGACCGGCTGTTGTGATCTGAACACAGGGCCGCCGGTAGGCCGCAGTGTGATCCTGAGCTGCGATCCGCAGCCGTAGGTACCGTAGATGTGGTTAACCCGCTCAATGTACCCCAGCCATTTAACCGAGTCAAGATCGACTTCCGCGAGTCCACCGAGCTTGGGTACGTAGGCGTTGTGGCCAACCGCGTCCACCGTGAACTCGATGTAGCCGTCGATGGTCATCTCGCCCAGCTCGTAGCGATCCCACACGTCGTCGTGACGCGAAGGGATCAGACGTGGCTTGCGATGCAGCGAGGGCAGCTGCAAATCGCGCATCTCTGAGATATGGTAGCGGTAGCCGGGCTCGGCCATTGGCTGCTCCTTCTTCGGTGGATTGATGACGCGGAGTTCTCCGTCGCACCCGTACCACCACATGAGTGCTCGTTCGTCGCTATCGTAGACGTCTTTCATAAGGCTGCGACCGTATTTCATTTCGCCTCCGCCCAGTTCGGACCGATGCCCAGCTCCCACAGGATCGGCACCTTGAAATCGTAGTACTGAGTGTTGAGCAGCTCGCGGACTTCCGGAGCGCGGCCTGCCTCCTGCAACTCTGTGTCCACCTCGTCGTGGACGGTGAAGAGCGGCAGCATCCCCAGCGACCGTCGCTCCTTGTGGATCTCGATCAGCACGCGCTTGTTGACGTCGCCCTCCGTGCCCTGAATGATCCGGTTCAGCGCGGAGTAGTGACGGTCGTGCGGGCCGAACCGCGCACGGCGGCCAAGGTACGTGCGTACGTGGCCCCGGTGCTGGAAGCCCTGCCGGTAGAAGTTCCGGCACGCTCGACCACAACCCCGGTCACCACGTTTGTGGTCAGGCATGGCCAGATGGCTGGTCAGCGCGAGCAAGGGCTTTACCTCGGGGAACATCGAGTGGTAGGTCTCCGAGATGCCGACCACCTCTTGGAACAAAGGCCCACCGACCTCGTGCGTCCGGCCATCGCGCACTGCCTCACCCCACTCCGCCTGCGATGGGATCTGGTCCGCTGGTACGCCGATCTGCGAGGCCATCTTGGGGATGCCAGCACCGAAGACCTGCGCGAAGTTCACGTTCTTCGTGTGCGTGCGGTTCAGTTCCTTCTTGGCCATCTGCAGGATGAGATCCTGCACAGCCTCGTGATAGTCCGTGAGCTTGTCGTCCTTGGTGAGCGGCAGGCCCTGACGCATCTTCTCTTCGGCTCGCGCAAGGATCTCACGCCAGTCGTTGTCGCGTCTGTACGCCTCGATCAGGTGAGGCGAGTTGCCGTAGTGCGCGAAAAGCCGGAACTGGAACTGGCTGGCGTCGGCCTTCAGCCACACGGCTCCGGGCTGACGCGGCTTGAACAGGGACTTGATGATGTACTTCCGGGTGAACCCGGTGTACTCGCCGGTGACCTTGTCCTTGGTGCCCTGCTGCTTCTTGACGCCGATCACCTGCTGGATGTTGGCCCCTTCATCCTTGCTCGGGGCCGCGCTGGAGAAGCGTCCGCTGACGGCTCCACCTCCACCCTCCTCGTCGTCCTGATATGGCAGCTGGTGCAGCTCGTAGCGCAGGATGCCATCGCGGGCGGTCGAGCGCTGGTACTTCAGCAGGAACTTCGACAGCAGGCTGGCGAGCGCGGTGGCCTCTCGCAGGTCGTGGATCACGGTCCGCTGCAGTTCCGTGGTGCCCGCAGCATGCTGGACGTCCGCGAGCAGGGAGTCCGCGAAGCTCACGGATGGCCCTTCCTCATTCTCGACCGTGTCCGGGTCGATGGGCGGCCGGAGCCCGAGCACGCCGAAGAGCCGCAGCAGGTCCGCCCGGTTGGTAGGCGAGATCATGGAGACGCCCGTGGCCCGTGCGATACGCCACATGGCGTTGTCGAGATCCTGCTTGGCTTCCTTGCACCAGCGGTTCAGGGTCTCGACGTCGAGGAAGGCACCGTTGTGCTCCATCTCGACTACGACCGGGATGATCGCGTCCTCGATCTCGCGGACCCGGTGCAGGTCTTGCTCGGTCAGCTGCGGCCACATGACCTGTTCGAGCATGGCTACGATGGCCACGTCACTCTCGGCACGAGCAGCCACGAGCCCCGGAGGGTAGCTGGCGAACCGTTTAGGATCAAGCTCGTAGCCGTGCGAGGACTTCACCTTGCAGTCCTCGACTGGGATGATGCCCGGAGCCGCGAGGAACTCCAGCGCGAGATCTTCCTGATTGAAGAGCCGCCGGTGATCGTCCAGCAGGGCCGCGTAGTGCGCCACGTCACCGAAGGTGCAGCCCTGCGTCTCAAGGTCCACGCCGTCTTCCCGCATCGTGTGCAGGTCGAACTTCGTGCGGATGTTGACCACCCGCTTGCCGCGCACCTCGCGCTGGAGCCAGCGCACGAACGTATCAACGGGGATGTTCTGGCTGCCTTGGTGCCGTACCGGGAAGTACCGCGTCTTGCCGTCCGGCGTCCAGAGCCCGGCTCCGATCATCCGGTCGCCATCCCACCAGCGCAGACCCGTGGTTTCAAGATCGATGATGACCTTGTCGAAGGCGTCGAGCTGCGGCAGTTCGGGTATGCGCCAGTCGGCCACCGACTCGTGCATCCGGCGGACGCGTGCTTCCTCCATGCGCTGCAGCATTTCCTGCTTGCCGGTCAGCGCTGGGCCGACCGAGCGCACGGTAGCCACGTCTCCGTCGAGGAAGGAAGGCTGCTCGTTCATCGAATGGCCGGGAGGGCGTCCTTCTCGTAGTCGAACACGACCGTGGCCCACGGAGCCGTTTTCGTGAACTCGTCGTACGCCTGCTGCAGAAACTCCGGCGTCTGGTAGCCCGGCCGCTCGCGGCCTTCGCGTGTGACGTTGGCCAGCGTCGTCTCAAAGGTCGGTAGGCAGAGGATCACCGGCACGTGGCGTCCGCGCAGGTAGTCGTTCAGCATGCGGAGCATGCCCTCGTCCAGCGTCTGCTTGCCGCGCAGGATGGGACCATAGACCATCTCCGAGAGGTGGAAGCGGTCGTAGGCGATCTTGGTCAGCCCGGCCTGCTCCTCGGTGTCGGCCGTGATGATCTTCTTGACGTAGGCCATCAGCGGCGGATCGCCGTTGGCCCAGCCCTGTTCGGTCGTGCCTCCGACGCCACCAGTTACTGACTTCAGCGACCGCCGTTCGAAGCCGAGCCGCTTGATGAGTTCTGTCTTGCCCGAGCCGTCTGGCCCTTCCACTATGATCATCGAGCCTCCTTGTGGCCGTCGCCGTCGAGCGTGTACTTGTAGAGCGTGCTGCTCGCGGTGTGGAAGAGCACGACTCCTTCCGGATTCATGAAGCCGGGTGCTGCCACCGAGCCGAGCGACTTCAGCCGCTCGATCACCGTGGAAAGGTGCTCGCGGACGGCACCAAGGCCGGTGTGCTGCAGAAGCACTGGAACCACCGAGCACGGCACTCCCTCCGGCACGCCATCCTTGTAACGATGCACGTTGAAGAGGCTGAACCGCTTGTCGCCCTGCGGCAGGCCGTAGCCGCGCTGGATGCCGTTGCCCCTCCACTCACCGTAGTGTCGGCCGGGGCCGAGTCGGAAGAGCATCTCGGAATGTTCCTGCACCCAGCGAGCGAAGCCGAAGTTGTCGCGGTCCGGGGTGATGTATCGGCTACGCGATCCGGCAAGCATGACATACCCTGTCTCCGGATGCGTAGCGAGCACGAACTCGGCATTACGCACGAGATCTAGACCGGCTTCCTTGCTCGGATCGCAGATCTCGATCTGCGCGTTGGTGCCGTCGATCTTCTCTGTGATCACCACAGTGCGGTCGAAGCGGGCGATCTTAGGGAACTCGGTGAAGCTCATCTCTCCTCCTTGGTGCGTCCGAGGATGTAGTCCGGCCGCCGGGCTGCGTTGGGTGGGCACACAGCGATCATGCGCCAGCCCGCGTCCAGTTCTTTCTGTAGTAGATCGGTGCAGTAGTCCTCGCAGACCTTGACCTCCGTCATAGCGAGGAGGCCGATGTGGGGAATGGATATCTGCACTGTACATCTTTCCCCGGTCGGAAGCAATGCCTGCAGCGGCATGGCCCCTTTGAAGTTGACGACCACGAACTCGATCCCGAGGGCGGTCAGCTTCGGGCCATCGGTCTCCATGTCAATCAGCGGGTCGGTCGGCCACGCGTAGAGCCGACCAGCGTTCGCCTCGTCCACGTTCGTGTTGAAGATCTCGTTGAGGGCCGTGCGGCCCTCCGGCGTGGACGCGACTTGAATCATCGCGTCCTGAGCCGGGTAGCCGAACTTGATGCGGGCGATCACGCTTCATCTCCTCGCATCTGCTGCATGGCGCGGTCGGCCACGACCGCCATGCCGAGCTTCCGAGCGGTCCGCCGTAGGACAGCCAATTCCATCCGGTTGTCGGGCGTGCCTCGGAAGAGATGAGCCGGGTTCAGGCAGGCACCCTTGGCCGTGCTGCTGTGCCCGTTCCGGCCACACGAGTGCAGCAGGTCTTCGTGTCCTCGCAGGTCCGGACCCTGCGCGGGTACGACGTGGGTGATCCGCCAGACCACTCGCGTGACCTTGATCATGACCCGGTCCTGTTCGCCCGCCACGCGCACGGTGACGTTGCGCTCGGTCGGATCGTCCGGTGACCAGAGCAGGCAGGGGGAGCGAAGCGCAGAAGGCGTCGAACTCAGCCACCGAGCACCGGCCAAAACAGATGTCGTTGGCCTTGTCGAAGACCGCCTTGAGCAGTTGAGGTTGATCGACGCTGTGCAGCAGTTCGGCAATGACCTGCTTGTCGATCCGGAAGTTGTGAGTGTCTCGGCCTCTAGCCATCGATGTGCTCCTTCAGGAATCCGTTCTGTTTGAGTCGTGACACCAGCGAGGCCGGGAACTGCACGCCCAGCTCGGTGAGCCTTGGCCCAAGGGCCTCGCAGATCTCACCACTCGTCAGTGCCTTCCGGTCATTCACCGTGCCGAACAGGTCGTGGACTGCTTGGGCGGCCTCCGACTTCGGCCAGTCGTCGTCCTTGCCGAGGCAGAGGGCGACGCGCCGCTTGGCTGGTGGAGCGGTGCGCTTGGCGCGTGGTTCGGGCGGGCCTTGCGGAGGCACGCTTCGCACGTGTCGATCTCCGGGTACGGTTCCTCCCTGCACGCGTTCATCGACAGGATCATCCACCGGCCGCAGAGGCTCCGGCCCTCCCTGAAGAAGTGCTGCCGGGTCGCGTTGATCAGAAAGTTCCAGCCCTGCTTGATAGGCATTCTTCTCCTCCGCGTAGGTTTTGAACTTGTCGCCCCGGCGGTAGAACGCACCGATGAAGGAGCCTTCCGAGTCGGAGTAGACGAAGACCGACTCTTCCTTCCCGGTCGTGACTGCCGCGATGGCTTTCGCGTGCGCCTGCTCGGCGTTGAATGGTCCCTGCACCCGCTCGGCCTTGCTCCCCTCGGAGCCGACGAGTGAGTACGGCCCGCGATGCCGCATGTAGATCTCGAAGAAACTGCGCGTGGGCATGTCGAGTCTCCAGTTGAATGATGTCAGGAGCGGTTCGAGCGCGTGGATGAAGCCCCAGCCGTGGCCCATCTTCTTCCGGCGAGCGTGGTCGAATACGTGCGCTGCCTCGTGGAGCACGAGCCCTACCCGCAGGCGGCCGGTCTCCGGCCGGGGCAGGCTGATCCGATATGGCAGTCGATTGCGCGTGTTCGGAGCGTAGGCGTGGCCCCGGCGGCTGCCGAAGATCAGAGCGGTCTCCGGCATCGAGCAGAAGCGCTGGAGCCGGTCGAGAATCGCTTGCGCCTGTTCCGGGGTACACAGAGTGGCGTGCGACTCGATCAAATGGTGGAGAAAGTGTTTCTCCCCGGCTCGACGCAATACGCCCTCGTACTCGGCGCGGCGAGTCAGCTTCACCAGTAGGCGTGCGCTGATCAAGCGTGCTGGCCTTCGCGGAGGTTCAAACGGGCAGCGACCAGTCGGTCGCGTGCGTGGTCACCGGTCGGCTGCAGCGGGTGGCGGTTGGTGCGCTCCTTCAGGATGTCGCGGAGCAGCGTCCGCACCACGACCGGGCCGCCGGTCAGGTCCAACGCGTGCAGCGTGGTGGTGATTCGTCGGTCGAGAGGGTTCACTTGGTCTCCTTCTCGTACTTGGTGGCCGCGAGATCTTCCATCTTCTTGGTGCAGGCCGGGCACATCGAGTGGCTGACTTCGTTGCCCGCCTCGATGGCGGCCTTGGTCTTCTCGCGGGCGTCGGGGCACCAACCGCACACTACCACAAGCGGCTTCGTAGGTTTCTGGTTTTGGCTCATGCCCTTCCATTGTGCAACCGGTGTGCCAATGGAGATCCCGCGTAAGTGCTAGACGGCTGAGCCTCCGTGCAAGCCGTGTGCCAACAAGTGCGCTACAGATGTGAGACGGAATCTCGGAATCGGTCACTTCGGGCTGGCCCCAGTCTAGGTCAGATGCGGCGTTTCTGGCCCAATTGCGCCACATCCGGGCTTGGCACGGACCGTGCTGTAAGGAAGGGCATGCGAAAGACCTACGGACGCGGACGCGGTGGGATGAACCGGGCCGAGAAGCTCGCCCGGAAGACCGAGTGGAACAAGGCGATCAGCGAGGGCCGAGTGGTGAACTTCGGAGAAACGGTTCGGTCCTACAACAGCGCGGAGGCCGCCCGGATCGCCTGCGAGGCGGCCAAGGCGGATGGCTTCGACGCCTTCATCGTTCCGGCGGAGTTGGCCCAGTGAGCGGCAAGACGCCCTCCGCCGGGGAGTACGTGCAGGATCGCATCGGCCACTGGTACAAGGTGCTCGCGGTCCTCGCGGGCGGGTTCCGGTTCCGGGTGCAGGCCGTCCGGGCGGACGGAGGGATGCCCACGCAGTTCACCTACGGCCAGCCGGTGGTGGTTGGCCGCTCAGACTTGAGGATCGACTGATGAAGAAGATGCCGACCGCAGCGCAGATCAAGGACGCCCTCCACGTGGATGTGGCGTCGGTGAAGCAGGGCGTCTACACCGTGCGGAAGGGCTTCTTCTACCGCAACGGTTACACGGAGGACAAGCTGGCCGACCGGGTGCGCGAGACCTATCCGCAGGCCACGATCATCGACCGGGGCGAGGTGTGGAAGGCCTTTCGCGGAGGCGCAACGGTCTCGCAGGGCTCCCACTGGTTCGTGAAGTTCACGCTGCCGAAGGAGGCGTAGAGTGGCTTTCGTTGTTCGACGTTTCAGTTCAGACGAGGTGCTCGCCCGCACGGTGACACGGGAAGCTGCCGAGTCGTTTGTAGATGACTACGTCACCGAGCACGGTGGCGTCCTGATGATCGAGGAGGAACCGATGGTGGAACTGGGCGAGGTAAAAGGTCTCACCCGCCAACAGGCCGCAGCAGCGCTGGAAGTCATCGCGCTGGTCGGACAGCTGGTCAAGGAGTCTCCGAATGGCGAGGTGCCCTCCGGCGAACTCTACGCCCGGCTGATGGATAAGTTCAGCCTTGAAACCTACGAACGGATGATCAAGGTGCTCATCCGCAGCGGTCTGATCGAGCGCAAGTTTCACCTGCTGCGGTGGATTGGAGATAAGGCATGAGGATCAAGGAAGGCACGAAGCTCGAACTCGCCGTACGCACCACGCACGGCAGCCGGAAGTTCCCGCTCGATCAGGGGTGCGCCAGCTGCGCTGGCCCCGACAACCAGCGGAGCAACTGGCTCTCGCTGGAGATCACCGAGCAGGGCCAGATGCGCGGAGTGCCCAAGCGTGTCCTGCTGAACATCGACATCCCGCTCGATGAGTTCGGGCAGATGTTTTCGAACGGCGGCCACGCTCGCGGCATCGTCGGCTGGACTCTCGACGGCAAACGGAGGAAGGGATGACGCTCACCACCAAGAAGATCACGTTCGGCAAGCAGCCCTTCGTAGCCTCGCGGGTCGTGCCGGTCAACGCACCCCGCGTCGTGCTGGAGGACGCGGACCGCTTCCGCGAGGAGTGGAAAGCCGACCGGACCGTGGACGTCCGGGCCTTCAGCCGCAACGTCCGGGCCGGAGGGTGCTCGACGGCCGTCGTGGTCATCGTCGTCCGGCGGAAGGTGACTCCGGCCGAGTGACGATAAGTGTCAGCTCGGACCGCCGGGTGACAAACATTGTTTTTCACCTGACGATTCTTGTCAGCCGGGAGTGGCTCATTTTGAACATTTGAGTCACCCCGGTTTGACCTAGAACGAGACACTCAGGCCCCATTGGGCCGGAAAGCGGGCCGGATACCGGCCTGAACACGCGAGATCCGAGTTGGCATGCCGGTTGCTGTATGAACGGGCATGGAGAACAGCAGCATGACGAAAAAGAACGCCAAGACGCAGCTTCGGTCGATCTGCCCGGCCTGCTTCAACCATCAGGCCCTCCGCCACGGCCGGATGGTGCAGCACGGCTACACCCGGCCGGACGGCTACTACGCGAACATCGGCACCTGCCACGGCACGGGCAAGGCCCACTTCGGCACCCCCGAGGGCCGGGATGAGGCCGCCAGCATCTCGGCTGGCCTCAAGCGGAACGCCAAGAGCGTGACCGCCACTGCCGCCAAGGTTCGCGCAGGAGACGCCGAGACCACGGTGTACGGCAGCAAGCACGAAGGCGGCCGGTTCATCACGGTGGCGATCCCGGCCCCGACAAGCAGCGAGCGCGAAGCCTACGCCCGGCAGCTGGACTACGAAGCGAAGAGCTGCATCGAGGCCGCCAAGGAATACGACGCCCGAGTGGCCGCTTGGGAGCCGATGGAGCCGGTCGAGGTTCCGGTCGAAGAGCGCAAAGCCACGGTCCACTTCCGGGCCTACACCTACAGCAAGAGCGGCCACAAAGCCTGCGCAGCCTCCGCGATGGGTGCGATGCGCGGATACGCCCTGATGACCGAAAAGACCGCCGAGGTAACCTGCGAACGCTGCAAGCAGCGTCGGTCCTACCTCGCAGCGGTGGCGGAGGGCAAGTGAGCACCTTCGGCCGCGACCCGCGAGGCCCCATCCGCTTGATCGTCCGGGTCGAGGAGATCCGGACGACCCAGCTGCCGAACCACTACGGCACCTGCCGCCCGGTGGTCCTCGACTGCGGACACACGGTAGAATTGAATCAGATCTACAGCTACAAGGTGGGCGAAGCCTGCCGGTGCTACACCTGCGGCCAAGAAGGCCGCGAGCAAGGACGATGAAGGAATACACAACGACGGTCACCCTCAAGATCACGGCCAACGACCACGCGGAGGCAGCCGCAGCGCTGACCGAGGCCGTGACGGACTTCAACAAGAAGATGATGACGCCCGGCTCGCGCAGGCCGCAGCGGATTGAGATCGAAGAGATCTCCAAGCTCCGGATGGAGCGCGAGTAATGAGCTGGCTGCTGCCGCTGATCGTGGCGGCCAACATGGCTGACCCGGTTTCGACGCACATCGCGCTGTCGAGGCCGGGCACCTACGAGGCCAATCCGCTGCTGCCCAATCAGGCGGCCATGTGGAGCCTCAAGGCCGGGGCCTCGGCCGTCGAGATCTACGGGGTGCATCGGGCTTGGACCACGGGCCATAAACGGGCCGCCGTAGTGACTACGCTGATCATCGTAGCGGCCAACGGCTGGGTGGCAGCCCATAACCTGCAGCAGGGAGGGCGGCCCAATGGCCGGTGAAGATTGCTCAGACGGCAGCTGCGGGGATTGCGGACGCTGCGACAGGGACGAGGCCCGCTGCGAGTTCTGCGGCTCGACCGCCTGCCAAGGCGACTGCCCGGAGTACTACGAAGCGCTCGAAGACGAGCAGGACGAGTGGAACGCGGACGACGAGGAGATCAATGGCGACCTTCATCACGAAGCCTGAGCTGGAGAAGAAGATCGCGGAGATGCAACGAGTGGCCGATAAGATGCTGTCGTCCAAGGATCGGGTGTGCCCGGTGTGCCTTTCGCTGACACGCGTCGGATACAGGGACAAACGGAACGGACGCGAAGAGGAGTGCTGGTGCGACTTTCCCGGCACGCCAATGGACTAGGGAGCCAGAGATGAAGTACTACTGTGAAGCGTTCAACACGGACCGCCGCATCGGTGGCTTCGTAGTCGAAGCCGAGACCATGTCGGAAGCCCTGCTCAAGGCGTCGAAGAACATCGAGGTGGCCATCCGGCCGAACCAGTATCGGATCACCGTCACTCAACTGGAGGAGAGAACGTGAGACCCAACATGAAGCTCGTGCGTCTGGAACGCCGCGTAGTGAGCGCGGAGGCCAAGTACCAGCAGAACCCGACCCATCACCGGGCCAAGATCCTGAAGCAGCGTCGGCGGCTGCTCGCTCGTGCGGAGGCCAACGGGGCCACCAACGCGGACGTCAACACGGTCCGCATGCTGCGGCTGAGCAAAGCGAGCTAGCCATGACTTGGACCTACATCGCTATCGGGTTGATCTGGCTGCTCGGGGCCATTCTGCTCGGCCTACTCATCGGAGCCGTGGCCGGGAAGCGCACGCCGAAACCTCCGACAAAGGGAGCCTAGCATGGGCCGTTCAGGACCGCGACCCGGAGGCACGCTGGCTACCCTCCAGAGCGTGCGTAAGCACCTGACGATGGAGCCAGACACCTTCGACTGCGACGGCATCGGCGGAGAATTCATTACGCTGGCGGACGGCCGGAAGATGACGCCTACGGACTTTGTGCGTGAACGCACTCGGCTCTGGAGGCAGACGTGGGTGATCGCCCCGCTCGACCGGCTGATCGCCAAGGAACTCAAGAAGCGTCAACCGAAGGAGCAACGCTGATGGCTACGACGACAGTGGGCAAGGCGGTCCGAGCTGCCCGCGAACTCAAAGGTCTACTGGAAGTGCTATGGGCCGAACGCGAAGCCCGGCAGCACGTGCCAGCTCACGAACTCAAGAGACTCGAGACTCTGGTCGAGGACTGCGCAGAGCATGAGGCTTTCGCGGACGGCATGGGTTTCCGCAAGGGCTACGAGGTGGACGCTGGCCGCCTGCCCGACTGGGACCGAGGCAACAAGATGACCATCCCGGCAGAGACTATCGCCACGGCCGGAGAGACCGTCCGCGTCGAGCACCGGGTGCTGAACCAACTGCGCGGCAAGACCATCCGGCGAGCAGTGCTCAACGTGATAGAGAACGCCGATCACAAAGGCGTGGCGGACCTGATGATCGCCTGCCAAGACGGCTCAGCCATCCAGATCGAAGCGACCGGCTCCGTCAAGGTGGTGGTGCTCCCATGAGCGCAGCGTCACATGATCCAAACTGGGCTCTGCGCGTGATCGCCACCGGCCACAACGACGACACGCACCTACGCCGGGGTAACTGCTACTACGCGTCTGAGGCCCTGTACCACATCCTCGGTGGCAAGGCAGCAGGGTGGAAGCCGATGCGCGTAGGTATCGTTCACGAGAACGGCAAGCGGGAGAACCACTGGTACCTGCAACATCAGTCAGGGATGATTCTCGACGTGTCGGTGCGACAGTTCGACGCACCGGGTTGGTACATGAAACCGGACTACTCGAAAGGCATCGGTAGCGGGTTTCTCACGGGTCCGCCATCGAACCGCGCAAAGGACTTGATGATTGCGCTGACATGGCATACGCTCACGAAGCGTCAAACCCAGCCTACGGCTGGTCGCCCGGCTACCGCCGGAGCGCACGAAGGAGGCACACGATGGACGTCAAGAAGCTCAAGGCAGCGCTCAAGACCGTCAACGAGGAACTCAGCACGGTCATCGACGGCAAGACGAAGGCCCGCGACCTCAAGGGGTTCCGCTCGCTGATCTCGGCCGGGCAGCACATCGAGGCCGCCGAGAAGAACATCGACAAGGCGGTCGAGCAGAGCAAGCCGAAGGCCGCGAAGACCTCTGCGGCTGCGTAACGACTTCGGGGTGGCGGTTTCCACAGGATGTGGGGCAGCGACGGCTGCAACGCTACGGCGGAAGGTTCGAGTCCTTGGCCGCCATCCCGAGCCACACGAAGGGGCCGACTTGGTTTCGACGGAATCGAGAATCGCGGGACTGCATGCGGTGCTGGCGGAAGGCACCTTAATCTCAGACGCAACACATCAAATGGCAACCAGCCTTTGAAGATGGCGGCCTAACACCCGCCCTCCACTGGCGCAGCTGAACCCCGATAGGCTGCGCTGGTGTCATCGACTCGGGGTGGTGGAGGGTGATGCGGCGAGAGCCGGTCGCCCCTGTAAGAACCTTGGTCGGCTAACCCGGTAATGCCATGCCGCTTAGAACGGGGTGGAGAGTGGCGGGAACCAAGGACGAAGGAGCAAGGCGGATGACCCACGTACGGGTCAAGCATGTAGACGTTTCGTAGGTTGCGGTTTCGGACTGGGGTTCGATTCCCCACGGCTCCACCATTTTTCGTAAAAGGGTGTATGGTTCACTGCCCAGCGTGCTCATCAGAGATGACCCGGCAGATGCCAGTTCGGGTACAGATCGCCAACTTCATTCACAGCACTGCCGTGCTGGTCTGTTCGCGCTGCCCGCTGGTGACCGAGGTGAACGCGGAAGAGAACTACCGGCTGATCGAGTACCCGGATCTCAACGTCGAGCATCTGGTGCGGTACGGCCGCCCCGGCTTGGTCACCACGATCCGCGAGCAGACACTCCGCCCGGCCAACTACCTCGTGAAGGGCGAATCCTGATCCTCCCCGCAGCCACCTACCGTAAAGCCTGACACGGCCCGCTCGGGCTTGCCTAACGCGCTCTCTACCCGGCAGAACGCCTCCGACGAGCCGCACGGCACGTGATCGATCAACATCACATGGGTCACAGCCGCCCGGTCGCCCTCCAGATCTCCGCCTGACGTCCGCAGGCCCTCGATCCCCATTTCCAGCCAGCGGTGATCGGGATCGCGGGGAACGCTGCACGTGAGCCGCAGGGTGCCTCCAGCGAGGATCGTACGCGGGTAGGCCGTGGCCCGGAGGCCGGGATCGCCAGCGGCTGAGCTAGCAGCCAGCAGGAGGGCGATGCATGCAAGTTTCATGCCAAAAGAATAACACATCTGGTGATCCGTTTTCCCGCGACAGAGCGCGTGTGTGGGTGTACCAAATGCGACTGACAGGCGGTACACGAAAGGTTTAACCTAGCTTCCGATGAGCACGAGACTCCAAGCCCGGCGGCCAACGTTGGCCGGACACGGTCGAGCGGCCGGAACAGCAGCCCCTGCCGCCCGGTCGGCAGCGGCCTTCCCACGCAGAGCAGAAACTGCCCTACAAGTGGAAGAATTACGGACTTGTGATGCCAAGGTTGTAATCGACTCATCCGTGCAAAGTGCGCAATCCACGGCACTTAGCAGAAACGTTGATCTGGCACGGACCTTGGAGTATCCTAATTGAAACACGCGGGCGGCTTGAATGACCAAGCCGACCCGACTCGGTAGACGGAACGCATGAAGGAGAACGACACCATGACGATCAAAGCCAACCTGCTCACCACCAAGCATCCCCGCACGGGCTACAAGCTCAAGGGCCGCAAGTCGCTGCCCAAGACGCTGCCGGAGCGGCCGATGCAGGTAGCCAAGTTCCTCCAGAAGCACCCCGGTGCTCCCCGGCCGCGTATCGCGGAGGCCCTCAACGTCAGCATGAACGCGGTGTCCGGAGCGATCCACCTGCTCAAGGAAGAATCGCTGCTCGACCAGATCGCCCTTCCGTAGAGCCCACGGCCGAGGTGGCGGTACCCATGAGCTTGCGCGGGGCCGCCACCTGATCTACCATCCGCGTCAATGACCACAGCTTACCTCCGGACGCGGCATGAGATTCTCTTCGACCAGATCGTACGATCCTTCACCAACCGACACACGACTCCGATCACGCGGGCCGAGATGAAGCTCCGCGTGATCGACTTGCGCTTGGTAGCTTCGCATCTACGAGCGCGTGGCTGCTCGGAGTGTGAGCAGCACGTAGCTCGCACCCGATCCTAAGTTCTGCCGGGCAGCCGGTCCCACGGACTGAATGAGTGGGAACCATAACGGTACGGGACCGGCCGCCCGGTAGGTCACCCACGCTCTTCGATGACCTGCCGCAGGTAGATGGCCAGATCGAGCGCTTCCTGATAGGCGTCCATGAGCGCATCCCGGCCGTTGTGGGCTTGGAGCAAGGTGCCGTACCGTTCGAGCCCGACTTCCTTCCGAGCGGTGATGTCCGCTATCACCAGATCCTGAATCGCCGGGCGGTCGTTCTTGACCGGCTGCGGCTGGTGCTCGGCCACGCCTTCGAGGGCCTCGACGTCCGCCGGGTCGCTCGCGCTGGGTCGCATGGAGTCGCTCATCAGTTTCCTCCGTCCTCGCGTACGTGCGCGAGCACGAGCGTGTAACCGTGGATGTCCACCATGTTGTCGCGTTTGTGCTTGCGGATCTCCCGCACGAGCTTCATGCCGCTCAGCAGCAGGACCACGTCTTCGGGCGACAGGTCTTCCTTGAGCTTGTGCGCGAGCAGGCCGCTCCACACCTTGGCCTGCGCCTCGTACGCCGGGCGAGGGCTGCCGTACGCGGCCTGCCGGTCGCCGTTGACGAGCGCGTTGGCTTCGGCCATGTGGTCTTCACCGGGCTTGCCCGGCACGTCGTGACCCTTGAAACCCCGACGCTGGGTGCGTTGCTGTTCCGTTGCCATGTGAGATTCTCCTTAGAAAAGGGTCAGCAGTACCGGCAGCGCTGGCGTACACGCGTGCAGGAGCAGCAGCGAGAGGGCCGCCGCGATCAGGACGGCCGCTGCGAACCACTGCCCATCGAAGGGCACGTGGCCGCAGGCGTAGCACATCCAGTGTTGGCCGTCGAAACGAAAGTAGTTGAGGCCGCAGCGAGGGCAGTTCATGTTATACCTTCAGTCGGGGCACCATCGCCACCGGGCCGGAGAGCGACCAGCGCTGGTTCACGTAGTAGCCCTTGTTGTAGTACTTCTTGAAGTAACTGACCACCTCTTCGATGGCACCGGTCTCGGGGTTCTGCCGGGCGAGGATCAGCCAGCCGCCGATGGTGAACGTGAGCTTCTTCTTGCGGGCGAACACGGTCTGGTCCTGAAAGCAGCCGGTCTGGAAGCAGTGCACGTTGCGGACTTCAAGGTGCTCCGCCTTGTGGTAGTGGCCCGCGAGCAGGATGGCCGGTTTCTCTCCGCCCTCGTAGCCCTCTACGATCTTCTGGACCGTGTAGCTCGTAGCGTACGCCGAGCCGCCACCGGGGTGCATGGCGTGCAGCATCGACTGGGCACCGGACTCGCGGTGCTGCAGCGGCAGGAAGCACTCCATGTAGCCGAGGTTTTTGATGTCGCCCCGGCCGTGCCGCTCCATCGTCATCTGCATGTAGTTGCCGATGTCCACGCCTTCGCGTTGCGCGTACCAGCCCTCGTGGTCGTCGCCGGAGATCATGAGCGTCTCGATGCCCTTGACCTTCGGGTAGTTGTCGGCCATGTACCGGAGCTGCGCGTCCATGCCGTGGACGTTCAGCTCAAACTTGTTGAAGCGGGCCTCGCCGTCGATGTAGTTGCCGGTGTGGATCACGGTCTTGACGCCGTTGGCTTCGAAGATCCGGTAGATGTCGTGCAGCTCTTCGAGCCGTTCCTGCTTGCTGCACATGTGCGTGTCACCGATGGCACCGAACATGTGCCAGCCGTTCTTGTCGCTGACGAGCGGACGGTCGAAGATGCCGCCGATGTTCGGAGCGTTCTCGAACGACCAGCGCTCACCGAACTGGTAAATCGTCCGGCCTTCGCTCGCGAGCCGCTGCAGCGCGGCCAGCGCTGTGCCTGCTTCCATCTTCAGGTCGGTCTCGATGTCTTCCGGCCGGACGCCACCCTTGGTCGAGAACCGCTTGACGTAGCCAAGGATCTTCTCGTCGTCCGGAGGCTCGACGGCCGCTGCTGGGACCGCCTGCGCTCGACGGTACTCCTTGTAGCAAGCTCCGCAGAGCTTGGCGTCGGACTCCTTGTAGTTCTTGCACTGCGCGAAGTTCGGGCACTTCGAGTTGCGAATAGCCATGTGACGATCCTTTCGGGTTGGGTAAAGCGTTACGCGGCGACCAGACCGGGGATGGCGTTCGGACCAACGACGTCCTTACCCGTGAGCAGCATGTACGACAGGCGGTCCGCCCGGCCGTATCTCCCTCCCGGTCCGTCATCGACTTGATACGCCCACTCGGATCTGAAGAGTTCCTTCGCGGCCCCGGACCAGTCTGAGTGCTCGACGTCCGCGATGCACGCCTTGAACGCGAGCGCTTTCATGCCGAGGTTAAAGGCCATGTCCAAGACGACGCGCTGCCGTACTTCGTTCAGCTGCAGGTAGGTCGGGAAGTGCAGGACCACGGCTTTCTCTACGCGGGCCACGTCCGCTCCGAGCACCTGCATGGCTTCCTCGCGGGTGATGCAATCGCTCGTGCGGCTCAATACGACCTTGCGGCCGATGATGCGCTCGAACTCGTCCATCCCACGAGCGGCTACGTTGTAGCCGACGCCAAGTGTGTCGTAGCCCTTCGTGTCCTTGTAGACGCGCAGCTTGACGCCTTCGTGCAGGCACAGCTGCGTCTCTATGTTCCGGTAGTTCACTGCTTGACTACCTGAGCCGTGGCTCGCGCTTCCGCGATCACGCCGGTCACGAGAGTGGCGACTTCCGGGTGCCCAGCGACCGTGGCAACCGCACTCAGGACTTCCGGGTGGTTCGAAGCCCACAGCGCGGCCTGCGCTGCCTTGACAGAGACCTTGGCGAACCCGAGACCGACGTTCTTCCAATTGATTCCGAACATCACAGACCTCCCTTGTAAGACGAACCTCCGAAGAAGTGCACGCCGAGGTACATCAGCCCACGCACCACAGGGCTGACGCCGAGGGCTTTCATCGCCTCGTAGAAGATGGCGTCTGCCACGATCTTGCTACCTGCGCCATACGTCCGGTACAGGTAGTCGTGGATCACGGCCGCCTTGCCGTAGCGGCCGTTCGGAGGCAGCAGCCACCAGAGGAAGCGCGGCACGCTGGCGAAGTCCGTGATGAAGCCCGCAGGCACGTGGATCGTCAGACCCAGTGACGTGTCGTAATCGAACTCCTCGCGGAGCTTGAAATTGCGGCCGTCGATGTCTTCGGTGACGAGCGGGGTGTGGAAGCTAGGCTTCATCTAGTTCTCCTCTGATGCGTTGCTCTGACTGATCTTGATCACGCGGCACCGGGCGAGCGAGTTCAGCTTGAGCCGAATCACTTCGACGCCGATATCTTCGAGGTCTTTCTGAGCGGCGTTTTTGAGCTTGGTCTTGAGTGTGCCACGCCGTTGTTCATTTTGCAAGGCCTCCCACGCCATCGAGCAGCAGACGTCGTGGAGGGCAGTCATGGCCACGTCGATGGTGGCGGTCACCGGCGAATGGTTCTCCGGTACGAGCTTCGACAGATCCTTGACGCGGTACGTCAACGTGCCACTGACGAGAAACGTTTTACCATCCGTGGTCTCCATCGTCTGCGTCTCAAGTCGGTCAGTCTGCTTGGCCGTGGGGTACGGCACCCAAGTGCTTGTGGCTGGCCAGTACCAGTGGATGCCCGGCTCACACATCGTGAGCCGCATCTGCCCGTTGTAGCCGCCGAAGAACACCCGCAGGCGCAATGGCAGCAGGAACCCGGTGTACTTGACCGCACCCTCCGTTGTGTCAAGGATCACCCGGCGAGGAATCCACTGGCCGACCCAGTCCGCGATCTGGCCAATCCATGCGAAGGCATTCTCCATGCCTTACCGGGCCTCCACCGTGCTCCGGGTATGACTCTGGTGCTCCACGTAGATCAGACCGGCCGCCCCGAGCCACGCCACGATCACGGCTCCGATGAGCCACACGGCGGCCTGCTTCACGGTTTCGATGGGCCGCAGACGACGGTCAAGGGCGTTGAACCGATCCTGATCCTTCAGCTCATGGGCATGCATCCACGAGTTGCTGCTGGCGAACCCATCCGTGACTACCTTTGTCAGAGCCGCATGATCTTCCCGCTGCTCCACCCTCATGCTCTGCAGTTCCGTCTGAATGTTAAAGTCCGCCATATGGGCTCCCTATTGGTTTACCGTGTGAATACGTAGTATGCGATCTTGATCCGGATGTTTGTGACCTGCGATACAGGCGGTCCGGCCAGCCGAGCGAGTACGGCAGCCGTCCGGATGCGAAGACCATCTCCAACAGTGGTGTGACCGCTCGCCACACTCTGAAGGGTAAACGCAGACCCAATGTTCGCTGCCACAATAGTTTGCGCGTTGCCGTTGTTCAAGGCCAAGGAAAGCGTGCCGCAGATGGTGTCCGTGCCGCTCGTGTATTGAAGCTGAAGGCTCGTACCGCCGTTCGTCCACGTCTGCGCGTTCTTGTCCATGATGTAGGACCAGTAGAGCGGAAAGTACACTACGCCGGGTGCCCCACTGAGCACGATGATCGGCGTTGTACCCGAATTGATCAGGTCCGTGTCAGTAAGGACGATGTCCAGCACCTGCACAGCAGAGGTCTGAGAAGCCAGAATCAAAGCGGCTGCGTTATTACCTGCCGTGTTCACAGCCGTGGAAATCACACCCGAGGAGCTTCCACCAGCCGATTCGTCCACCGACTCAGACAACTTCAGCAACAGGTCGTTCAGGTTAAACCGGGCTGCCGAGTCCGCCACCACATTGTAGCGCGGCGTCAGATCATCTGACTCATCGTGAAACTGGTCGATGGTGACTTCCTGAATGATGAAGTCGCCAGTGATCGGTGGATCATTCAGATCCACGTGGACAACCTTGCCAGCCTTGCTCAACGAGTCGCGTGTCGAGTAGCGCAGCGTCACAATAGGCCGCGAGAACATTTTCAATTCCGCAAGGGCTCGACCGTACATCTGAGACAGGTTAGTCAGCCCATCGTCGCTGATGGTGTACTCGTGGATGCCATCCGTGGGGTTACCGTCGTTGTCCAGCTCCAGCGATCCGTAGAACTTCTGCGATGCAATGTCGTCCACGACGATGAAGGGCAGAATCGGCTGGCCTCCGCCGTACAGCCAGTTTGCCTGCAGGATGGGCTGCTTCAGACCTTCCGGAAGCAGGATCGCCTGTGGCGTCGAAGACGCATCGATAGCGTTGTAGGCGATTATGCGCGAGCCGACCATGAACTTTCCGCCCGTGGGCGAGAACGTCGAGGTGTCCGCGACCTGTACGCGAGTCGCATCAATGGCTGCATCGGCCGCGATGATCGTGCCCTTGCCCTTGACGTAGATGCGGTTCCGCAGCTGCGACGTATCGGAAGTCATCGTGATGGGAGGATCGAGCAGCAACAGTTCGCTGTTGTCATCGATGTCCTCCGGAGCGATGAGTGACTCCAGATCCGGACCCGGCAGGTCTTCTTCGCCGGGTGGGATATTGTTCGGAGTATGTTCTCCACCAGTCACAGCCGAGCCGAAGTTGAATGTGAGCGTCGTGGTTGTATTGTCGTTGATCACCCACACGCAGGCGCAGCTATCGTTACCACCAAAGTCCGGCACGCCACGCGAACCCAACGGGTTACTGAAAACCGATCCGTAAACGCGTCGGAAGACCACGTCCACACCGTTGATCGACTGGCCTACTGGAATATTAGTGGCGTAACCAGTATTCAACCCGGTCATCAGCGCGGGGCCGCTGGCCATGCTTGAACGTGACTCCGTGCCATCGCGGTAGACGCATGTGATCTTAAACGCCCAGTATCCTGCCTGCGGCAAGCGGCCAAGGAACGACGTTGTGTCCACCGCTACTCCACTATCCACCACGGTCATCTGGCCTGTGGGGCCGATAGGCGGATTGACGTTGTGGTGCGGCTGCAGCGAGAAATTGGCCGATGAGTAGTTCGCTGTTGGTGCTTGCCCCACGAGCGTGGTCGTGGTGTTATCACCAATTGTGCAGTAGCCCTGAATCGTAGTGCCACCGGCCCTGTGAGCATCGGCCAAGCGCACTGCGTAAATGTTTCTCGCTGTCGCGCTACGTCCACCAATGGTCGGCCCCGTAGGGATGCTCGTGAACGTGGGTAGGAACTTCTCAAGGTAGATCAGGTTCGAGATCTGGCTCAGGCCGCTCTCGAACGCTGCCTGCTGCGGCTGCGCTGGTGGACCTGATGCCGTCTCCAGTGCATTCCAGACGTCCGAGGAAGCAAAGTAGATCGCATTCGGTCCAGCAGGAGGCCAGTTACCCTCCGCGAACGGTGTGCCGTCCGCATCCACTCCTGTCCAGCCACGAGGCTGCAGGACGTTACCGCAGTAGGCACCGTTCGAAATGTCACCCTGCAGATTGCGGTTGGCCGCCTGCTCGGACAGCATGATCCATCGCGGAGCACCAGACGTCTGGTTGGGCAGCGGAGCCAGCGAAGGCGTACCGCCCTGTCCGTAGTTCAAGAAGACGCCAGACGCGTTCGCCCGCGAGGCCATGACGCCCACGCCGGTAGCACTCAGCGAGTCGTACACCTTGGCCGTTGGCCCAGCCGAGGGCACCCCGTAAAAGGCCGAGGACATGAAGTAATACCAGCCCGGCACAAAGCCGTAGCCCAGCGTAGACACGGTGCTTTCGCTGACAACAAGAGCTGCCGTTGAGGGCATCACTAGCGCCGAGACAGGCATTTCTGAAGTGCCTAGCGCTGTCGCCAACGCAAACAGATGCACCGCTTTGCTGTAGTCGATGTACCAGTGGCCCTCGCCAAGCAGCCCTGCGATCTTCGTCATGACCGTGGTGAGATCATCGTCGCCAGTCAGCACCAGCGAGATACGCGGCAGATTGCTTTGCACGTAGGAGGTAGAAAAGTCCGGTGCGAACAGTGCGATCAGCTCGCGCACGACCGTGGAGGCACTCACGTTATTCCACGTGCCGAACGGCCTCTTTCGGTTAAAGGCAAACCGATGGTCGGTCGCGGTCACGTTCCACGCGATGTTTCCACGGTAGTCTTCGATGATCTGCTCGACAGTGGAGACCTGTCCCGAAAAAATCAGCGTATCATTGTCCGTGAAAATGACCTTCTCACCACCTACGGGAGGCACGCCCGTACCGTCGATGGTGAAACTCGCCGTGTTCGGGCCGCTATTCAGCGTGTCACGAACGGTGATGGACGGCTGACGTCGGATGTCCTCGTTGAACACCACAGACGTAAATGTGAACAGCTTCTTACCGGTGACAACTGCTCCGCCCGGCTCGATGATTGTGACGTCCACTGCACCCGACGTATGCGCGGGCGTGACACAGAAGAAGTGCTTCGCGTCGATGAAGATTACGCCCGTGGCCGCGACTCCACCGAACTTGATCGTGGAGCCTGTCACGAAGTTCACCCCGGTGATCGTGACATTGGTGCCTCCCGACGAGAGGCCGCGAGAGTTCGACAGGGAAATGATGTGCCCGGCGATGTACGTAAAGGCCGCAGACAGAGTGCTGCTCTCGCCGTTGGGGTTCGTAACGACCAGATCGACAATGCCCTCTGCTCCGGCAGGAGCGTTGCACGTGATCGAGGTGGAACTCACCCACACGACGCTGGTGGCGGCCACACCGTTGATGGTCACCGTGGCCCCGTTCACGAAACGGATGCCGGTGATCGTCAGCGCTGTGCCGCCGGAGACCCGATCCGAGTCCGGCGACACCGAGTAGACAATCGGGAAGCTCTCGATTGCACCACGCGGAGGCGGAGGGAAGAAGTCTCCGCCGGGCTGGAGGCCCGGCTTCGGAGCCAGCTTGCTCTTCTCTACGATACCCATCGCACGTCCTTCTTAGTTGGGCGAGTACAGGCAGAACTGATGCACGGTCATCGATCCGGTGCCGACCGTGTTCGTGAAGAACAGGTCCACCTGCTGCGTGGCCGTGGAGTCGAAGTTGCTGCCGACCGCCGGGGCCGAGTTCCACGGCAGGATCGCGGACAGCACGCCCTTTGGGGCCGTGGCCGGAACGCCGAGGATGTCTTCGCACGTCCACATGCCCTGACCCATCAGGTTGGCCGCCGTGCCGATGGCTCGGCAGGTCAGGTCGATCTTCAGCATCCAGCCGACGTTGGTGTGAGCCGCAACCGTATCCGGCAGAATGCCGAGGCCGTCAAACACCTTCGTGGCACCGAAGCGCACGTCGAAGGTGATGACGCCCGGCGTCGTGATCACGGTCGAGATGCGGCCCGTGGCCTCGATCACCAGCTTCTTGCCAATGACGTCGAAGAAGTTCGTCGGCAGCGTGAACTTCGCTGCCGCCGGGATGGCGGACGCGGCCACGCCGGTGGTGTTTGCCGTGCCGTCCACCTGAGAATTGACGAGTACCGCTGAGTATCCGACCATTGCTGCTCTCCTTACGCTGCGCCGTACTGGCGCGAGTACTTGAGGGTCCGCGAGATCTCATCCGCCACCTTGCGGGCGACATCCTGCGCGGTACCGTTGACGTGAATAGTGATATTCGGTGCGCCAAACCCGATGCCCTTGTCGAGCGGCACGATAGCCTCGCGGCCGTGCAGCATGGCGAGCGTGCCCGCACCGAAGTCTCCGATCCCTCCCTCTCTGAAGCCCGGAATGCGCGGTCCAGCAGGTGGACCGGCCTTCTTGTGGTTCACCAGAATGTCCACGATCTCTTCCCACGAGTAACCCATACGAGCGAGCCGCTCGGCCGACTCGTCCATGCCGATCAACGGGTGCGTGGACTGCACGCCCTGCGGACCGGCCGACGTGATGATTTGGTACGAGTTCAGCTTGTCCTGAAAGTTCGCAGATGTCACTTCTTGCGATCCGCCGGTCAGCTGTCGCTCCTCGTACTGCTTCAGCGTGAGCACTTCTCCAGAGAGTGTCTTGACCTTCTCGGTGTCCGCATCGATGGAGTTACCAACCTGCCCCCAGTGATCTCGAACGGTCTTGAGGTTGTCGATCACCTTTTGCTGCGCGTCCCGGTCGGCGTCTGTGTAGCTTGCATAGTGGGCACGCATGAAATTCATGTAGTCTTGCGCGTCCGCGATCTTCTTCAGCAGGCTCTCCTTCGACTTCGAGTCGGAGAGTAGCCGCTGCTGATCGGACAGTTCGATGTCCTTGTTCCGCAGAGCCCACAGGCTGTTGTAATAGTCCACGTCCGTCACGCCCTTGGCCTGAGCCTCCGCGACGTGGATCTGGTAGTCCTTGTCGGCAGCTGCCTGCGCCTTCTGCGTGTCCGTTCCGGTTAGAGCCGCCAGCTTGGACGCGTACTCGGCCCACGCCTTCTCGCTCGACAGCGCGGCTGCTTCGTTGGCCTTCTGGATCTCTTTGGCCGCCTTGGCAGCTTCGACAGCAGCTTCAGCCTGCGCCTTCGTCAGCTGCGGGAACGCATCGGTGAGATCCTGTACCTTGGCCCCCAGCGAAGCATAGTACTTCACCGAGTCCGCGATGCTGGCGTCGATGCCCTTGACCGTGTCCTGATAGGTCGCACCAAGCGAGTTGAGATCTTCCCAGCCCTTAGCGAACTTCTTGTCGGCCTCGGCCGCTGCCTCCGCGTTCTTCTTGTACAAGTCGAACTGTGACGAGTTGACGCCGATGGCTTCCGCGTTCTTGACGTTCAGCGCACCAATGTCGCGGAGGTGGTTCAGATCCTTGATCTGCCACTCTTCGAGCTTCTGCGCAGCGTCGATCTCCAGCTTGCTCATGAAGACAGCGGCCTGCTGCTCGGCAGTCAGCTGCTTCTTCGCTTCCGCATGGGCCTTGGTCTGCTTCGTGGACTCGGCCTGCTTCTTGTTCTGCTCGTCCAGCGCGTCCGACAGCAGATGTGTGTGGATGTCGAGCCCGGTCATCTCTCCGGCGGTGTCCGCGAGGACGTCCACGGAGTCGCGCCACAGGGTATTCCAGAAGCCGATCTTGTGCGAGGACTCGACCAGCGTGTTCGCACCCTCCGCCAGCGGGCCAAGCAGCGACGTCGCCACTGAGTGGATGTTCGAGTCCAGCCGCTTAAATGCCAGCTCCAGTTCGGCCGTAGCCTTGACGGACTCTTCGCTGGCGATGTGGTTCCATTCCTTCGCCCGGTCGATGGCTCCGTCCACGTCTGTGGAGAAGGCTTCCATCGCCTTGCCCATACGAGCACCGAATAGATCCGCAGCAGCCGAGTCCTTCATCGTGCCCTGCAGCGTGCCGAGCGCACGCTCGACGGTCAGGAACAACTCCTCGCCGTGCAGGTTCTTCACGTCCTGAATCGACAGGCCCATCATGTGCAGCGCAGTCACGGTTGACTGATCGCCACCAGCGATCCGCTGACTCAGCTGGAAGATCGCTCGACCCATCTGGTCGGCGTCGATGCCGTACTCTTTCGTAGCCGCCCCGAGGACTTGCAGTTCCTCGACGCCGATGCCTGTCTGCTTGCTCAGAATTTCGAGGGCGTGCGCTTCTTCGAGGATCTCACCGGCGAAGCGGAACACCTCGCGGATGGCGAACGCTTCCACGATGCGTTCGGTGAGATGGCTCAGCTGGTCGTCAAAGAGCTTGACGGATTCGCCCGACTCGTGAACGTTGGCCCGGAACGTACTCTGATGCTGAGCAGCAGAGTCTACTCTGCCGCTCAGCGAGTCGAACTTTGACTCCAGCCCAGTGATGCGCTGGGTCAAGACGTCTACGGTCGCCTGAGAGTTATCCGTGATCTCAATGCGGCCGGACAGTGTTCCTATTTCGAGGCCTTCAGCCACGTTTGCTCTTCTTCTTTTTCGGTCTTGCCTCTTCGGCCTTTGACAACGCGACTTGCATCCGGGCGATGAACTTCATGTGCTGCCACGGTGCCTGCGCTGCCGCCGATGGGGCCTTGCTCCCTCCGTCCTTCGCTGCCTCCTGCTTCTTACGCTTCCCGTACGTGAGCAGGAAGTCTTCGACGTTCGCCGGTTTCACTGAACGTGACCGGAACACGTTGTAGAGGGCTGCGCAGATCGAAGCCGCCTGCCAGTCTCCTCTGATACCACCTATCGGCTCGACCTGATCAAAATCCCACCACGTCATGAACTGACGCATGCTCATCTCGCGGAGCATACGGCGGACGTCAGGCTGCCGAAGTTCGAGCGCTAGTCGGTGGGCGAATCGCCAGTAGACGTCGGCACTGCTGGCGAATCGCTGGAATCGTTTGGGCGTTCGACGCCTTTAACCTCCAGATTGTTCAATTCGATGGCCGCGAGCCGGAGCTTCTTGAGCGTCTCCGGGTTCTTGTCACGCAGCTTCAGGACGTCCGCGAGCTTGCCGATGCGCTTGCCGTTGGAGTCCACGAGACACTCGGCCACGAGCACAAGGCCGTTGATCTTCGACTTCTCCTCGTCCTTCTGGTCTTCGAACCACTGGATCATCCGGGCCGCTGACAACGAGCCCAGCCTTACGCTCTTGCCTCCCCCGATGGGCACGTTGGTGTAGTCCGCGTCGTCCAGCGAGATCAGCTCGTCCCACGAATCGATGGTCGTTACTTCAGTCATGCATCCCTCCTATTGTATTCCGCGAGAATGTTGAACCCGCTCTGCTGCTGCTCGCGGTCGTTCACGCCGATGTCGTGTGGCTCGTTCAAGCAGCGAATGCGTCTGTACCAGCCCGAGTTGATGAACTCATTGCGAACCTGACCGAGCGAGTAGTACGCACTCGATGCGAAGGCTTCAGCGGTCTCGTAGTCGTCGGCCGCAGCCACGATCTGCGCTCCGGGCGACAGGAAGGCTGGACGGAGTGTGGCGTTCTGCGTTTGCTCGGGAGACGTCCCGGCGGTCTTCTTGAGGTGCAGCGTAGCAAAGTCCTTCTTGGGAACGGTGACTCCCGACGTCGTGAAGATGGAGATGCCACGCACGCCGACGCCATCGGCCTCCAACTTCGTGACGAGATCATCGAGAAACGCCATCTACTCCCCTTCGGAAAGCTGCGCTGGTTGACCTTCAAGGACTCGTTTGAGATCGATACGCCGGGCAATGCGGATAGCCATGAATGCCCGGCTTTCAAGGATGACTGATTCGAGGTACTTAGCTTGCCCTACTTGGTGGAACGCGTCAAGGTCTTCATGCACAAAAATCGCGTACGGGGCGGACGTGCCACCGGCCGCGATCAGCGTGTACACCCGGCTGCCCTGCCGGATAGGCTTCAGCACGCGTACGCTGGCCCGCAGCGCACCGGGTACGACGCCCAGCGGCACCCGGCGAGAGCTGTTCCAGACCGGGGTACGCCGCTTCACCTCAGTGGCCTCGATCTGCGACTCCTTGTAGAGAGCAGCAGCTACCTCGTCCGGAAAGGCACGAGCCACCCGCTTCAGGGCGAGCTTGAACTGGGCCGCCCCATTGAGCTTGGCAGGCACAACTTACTCCAGCTTCGGTCGGATCACCTTCTCAGCCTTCGTCCAGTCCACCATCTGCTGTTCGAGCGCGGGAGGCAGAGGCATCCCGGCCTGCCGCCACCACGGAAAGCGGTTGGCCCGGACCATCAGAGCTTGCGAGTCCAGCGTGTCGATCTTCAGCACCTTCTGCGGTGCGTCCTCCGGCCAGACGACGTCTACCTTCTCCGCAGGGAACGGCTGCCCGGTCAGGAGACTCTCGTAGTGCGCTGCGAGTTCCCTCCGCTCTTCCTTGGTCTTGGCGAGGAATGCGTGGTGCTCGAAGTGCACCGGGGCTCGGTACGCAGGATGCGGCTGGCCTGCGTGCAGCGTCGGAGGCCGGAACGATTTCTCACGAGTCGTGAGCCTACCCTGAAAATCAGGGAAGAACGGCTGCGTCGTGATGACGTGATCACGGTCCGGCCAGACGTGAAAGCGCGGGAAGAACCACGAGTCGCGCTCACGGTAGGCACCCGAGCGCAACCACTCGATCATCTCGGCTGACGCTCGCTCGTCGTCGTCCAGCCGCAGGATGTAGTCGCCCGTGCACAGCTCCAGCACCGGGTTCAACATCTCTTCGATGAACCGCCCCTCGACGGTCATCGACCGGAACGGACGGTGCTCCGCGAACCAGTCCGCGAACTCCAGCGCATCGATCCCGTGCAGACCGAGCACGAGTTCTGCACCGAGTGACTCGGCCACGTCTCTCATCTCCATCAGGAACGGCTTCGCGTACTCGGCGGCCTTGGTGACGCAGCAGATGCTCAGGTCCATGTGGTCCATCCCCTTATTATACCCGGAGCAGCGTGTTTTCGAGTAGCACATCTTCGTTGAAGAGTTGCACCACGCGGAAGTCTGGCAGCAGGCTCTGGATCTGCCGGAGGCCGATCTGGCCCTCGTAAAGTTCGCTGTCGCTCCACTCCGTGTAGAAGAAGCGCGTGCGCTTCAGAGTCTCGAGTCCGCCAAGGATCAGGTCTTCCTCGGCTCCCTGCACGTCGGCCCACAGGAAGTCCACGCGCTCGATGTCGCGGGTGGCCGACCACGTATCGAGCCGGACGATGGAGACCTTGACCGGCTCTCCGAACAGGCACCACGGGTGGTGTCGAAGGTGGTTCTTCGGCCTCCGGATCGACCCGGAGAGATCCCAACCGCCCGGTAGACGAGCGGCCACTCGCTCGGCCTCTTCCTTCGGCAACGGAGCTGGCAGGCCCATGCTTGGGTAAAACTGGCGAGTGCCGTTTTCTGCTCCTACGGCCGCTGGGTATAGCTTGACGCGAGCATCGCTGACGGACGCGAGGAACCGATCAGCGGCTCTCGTGTCCGGTTCGAAGCAGTGCATCTCGCAGCTGGGGAACGCATCGAGGAACTTGAGCGTGTCCGTGCCGTCGTTGCACCCGACCTCCACGATGACCGGTCGCGAGGTGTCGTTGAGTAGCTGTTGAATGTCCGAGATGCGGATGCTCATGCCTCGATCTCCTCCGCGAATCTACGCGCCACGTTGTCCCACTGGAAGCGTGGCTCGGTGGCACGAGCTAGCGCACGAGCACCCCAGTCAGCGGCTGCGTCATACGAGTCCGGAGCCGTGCCTCGCACGTAATAGATCTTGTCGAGGGCGTACAGCATCGCATCCTTGCTCGGTACACTGCCCAGCATGTTGCGTACGTCCGGCATGACACCTTCCGAGATGCAGGGCACGAGCATGATCGCGTCCTTGCCCCACTCGCCCAGCGCTGCGTAGTC
>Ga0134123_10000073_pt1 | contig 61616 bp, 46 predicted proteins | sample KB303_FD_96460 | JGI IMG/M metagenome (GOLD analysis project Ga0134123, IMG submission 96460) | Terrestrial soil microbial communities without Nitrogen fertilizer from Kellogg Biological Station, Michigan, USA - KB3-0-3 | ecosystem: Environmental > Terrestrial > Soil > Unclassified ...
CCGGAAATAATATACGTGATGTCGGGATTAATTTTATAAAAAACCTGAACGGCTCTCGCGGTGAGAGCAATGTCGGCTGTATTTTTTCCCTTTTTAGCGCGCAGCCCCTGCCTGGGTTTTATAGCATGAAGCAATAAAGGATTTTTCCAGTTCGGAGATTCAAATAGTGTACCGCAGGCGAATGCTTCTTTGACGCAAACTTTTCCGTGAGAAGATATTTCCTTCATATAGCTATGTATATTTTTAGGGCTCACATTTTCTGCGTCAATAAACACAGCGATAGCAGGTCTGGTTTTGAGGAAGAGGTTTTTGAGAAACAAGGTTGTAAGATTTTTTTATATTTTTTACGGAATGAAAATAAAAAGGTTGCGCCAGTCTTATCCCTGTTCCGCAAATGAATGCGCACAACCTTACTCTGAAAATTTCCGGCCAAATAATTCTGAGTATAAAACAATTTGTTATTATGGTTTCTTCTTATCTTTATGACATTAATTCATTCGAACCAATAAAAAACCAAACTGATGAAAAAAATTTTAACTTTTATTTTAATCAGCTGTTTCTGCAATTCCTATTCACAGTTCAGCCAGACAGCAATCATTTCCAACCTTCAATCTCCAGTAGCTTTTGACTGGATGCCGAACGGTAATTACCTTATTACACTGAAAGGTACAGGAAGCTCCCCCTCAACCAATGCCAAAATACAGGTGTATTCCTCAACAGGCACTTTTCTGAATACGTTTTACGATTTGTCAGATTCAACCAATTCAGATTTTGAGAGGGGTGTACTTGGCATCTGTGTTGACCCTTCCTTTAACAACAATCACTTTGTATATGTTTATTATAATCACAATTATAATGGCGATGAACGAATACGCATTGTAAAATTTACCGAGTCAGGAAACGCGGGAACCAATCCGCAGCTGATTCTTGACCACGATGTATTGACTGCAATACCGGGAAACCATGTGGGAGGAAATCTTCATATGCATGCATCAGAGCCTGACAAATTATATTTTACTATAGGAGAGGTTGCCAACTCTGCTAATGCCCAGTTGCTCACCAATCCTTATGGAAAAGTTTTACGGATTAATACGGATGGCAGCATACCGATTGACAACCCGTTCTATGATGATGGTAACCCGTCTACGGGAACAGATGACCGCATCTGGAGTTACGGACATCGCAATCCTTTTGATTTTTGTTTCAGCCCCGTTAATGACTCTCTTTATAATTCGGAAAATGGAGCAAGCACGTGGGATGAAGCCAATATAGTCCGCAAAGGCGCTAATTACGGATGGGGCAGCTGCGAGGGAAATTATATTACAGGCTCTACTTCAACCCTATGCACCAATCCGAATTTTACCAACCCGATTACAGCATGGAATCCCTTGCCTGCGGTAACGGGAATAATGGTGTATAGCGGCACTGTTTTTCCCCAGCTTAATACGCATTTACTTGTTGCAGGAAATAATAATGGAAATATTTATAACTGCACCCTCGGCAACCCTCCGGCATACAATACAGTTACCAGCAATGTGCTGTGGAAAAATGTAAGCACTATGCTCACGACCATACGCCAGGGTACAGATGGCTGTGTTTACGCGCTTAAAGGCGGTTATACTACAACGGGTACTCTCTTCAGAGTTTGCCCCTCAGGTGTATATACCGAGGAGTATATCCCGAATCTTATTGAAACGGAAATTTTTCCTAACCCATCAGGAGCCTTCGCTGAAATACGTTTCAACCTGAATAAGAGGGACCATGTAAAAATTTATCTTACTGATGTGACGCTCAGGCAAGTTGCTGTCTTACTCGATGCGGAACAGGACGCTGGCATACATACTATTGACTCTGATCAATCAAACATTCCGAACGGAACTTATTTTTGCCATATCCAGACTGCGAACGATACGAGAGTGCTTAAAATGGTAATTGTAAAATAGATCTAAAATTTTTTCTCTGTTCAACATTTATTTGTAAATCCTTTTTTATGAACCGATTTTGACCCAAAATTTTATTACATTCACACCCCGTTTCAAACACCGATTAAATCTTAAACATAATATATTTAACAACTTAAAACAATAAAACAATGAGCTTCAGATTAAATGACACCGCGCCTGATTTCAAGGCAGAAACCACACAAGGCCCTATCAGCTTCCACGAATGGATGGGTAACGGATGGGCAATCATGTTTTCACACCCCAAAGACTTTACACCGGTATGTACAACGGAGCTGGGATCCATGGCAAAGCTTGAACCCGAATTCAAAAAAAGAAACTGCAAGATCATCGGCTTAAGTGTTGACCCGGTGAGCAGCCACATTGAATGGAAAAAAGATATCGAAGAAACACAGGGAGCGACCGTTAACTACCCGATGATCGGAGACAGTGACCTCGCTGTGGCAAAGCTGTATGGTATGCTTCCTTCAACAGAGCCCGGAACTTCAGAAGGCAGAACCGCTGCCACTAACCAGACCGTACGAAACGTATTCATCATCGGCCCTGACAAAAAAATTAAACTCATGCTGAGCTACCCGATGACGACAGGCCGCAATTTCCATGAGCTTCTGCGGGTACTCGATTCAATGCAGCTCACGGCAAATCATAAAGTAGCTACTCCGGCCGATTGGAAAAAAGGAGAAGATGTAATTATTGTTGCTTCCGTTTCTGATGCAGAGGCAAAAGAAAAATTTCCTGACGGATGGAAAACGCTCAAGCCTTACCTGCGCATCGTCCCTCAACCGGGAGAGCTGGTTACAAATTAAAACTTGATAGAGGAAAATTCTTAAATAAAAGAGCCTGCTGATGCAGGCTTTTTTATTTGATATACTTTCAATGCTTCAAATTACTGTTCGTAATTTTTTATCATCAAATTCAGGAATTCACTCCTTCACGCGAGCCCTGTATTTCATTTACAGGTTTTTGAATTTTAGGCATGGTAAATTTAAAAGTGGTTCCGCTGCCGGGCAATGATTCAATCCAGATCTTGCCACCAATCTCTTCAACGATTTTTTTAACAATCGAAAGCCCTATTCCTGTATTACCCGGTTGATTCCTGTCCTGAAGCACCTGGAACAGCTCAAAAACTTTTTCATGATATTCTGGTGCAATACCCGGCCCGTTATCCTGCACGGAGAATTCGTAAGCGTCATTCTTGTCAATGCAATATATTTTTATATCAATACTGATCTTATCATTATGCCGTATGGCATTGCCAATAAGGTTCTGAAAAACCTGGATCATCCTTGTTTTATTCTGGTAAATTTTCGGAAGTCCTGGCAGAATATGAATACGGTCATTTTGTTTTAACGTAAAAGATTTGTTCACTTCACTCAGCAATTCATATATATCAATCTCTTCAACCGCCTGGTCAGCGCTGCCTGCTTTTGAATATTCGAGCACACCGGCAATAAGGCTGTCCATTTTCCACACCTGTCCCTGCAGTAAATCCATTCGTTCAATAGTTTCCTTATCCGCCTTATTTGCTATTTCCTCTTTTATCCATTCCGAAAGATTGCTGATCCCCCTGAGAGGAGCTTTGAGGTCATGTGAAATAATGTGCGCAAACCTGCTGAGCTTGGTATTAATTTTTTCAAGCTCTGTCACACTCTTTTCAATCACCTCCTTTTGATGCAGTATTTTAGCAGTATTCTCTTCCAATTGCAGCCTTGCAATTATTTCCTTCCTTATGGAATGATAACGGGCATGTGTGAGCATAATAGAAAAAACGGCAACCGTAGCTGTAAGCAGCCCCCCATTGATTAATATTTCCTCAAGCGTGAGCTTGCTGAATATTTCAAATAAAACAATGTTCCCTATCAATGAAAGGGATATGACAATGATTGAATAAATAGGTTTCCAGATAACAAACATCCCGGCACCTATAAATAAAGCGATATAGGCAAACGTATGTTTATACAATGTATCCACATCCATTACGCTGTACATGTATGCATTCTGAAGTGCAATACCAAGAAAAGGAATTAAAACGATAGTAACATTGCTTAAATTCAATTTTTTCCTGAGCACTATTCCACCAAGCGTAAGAGAAGCCACTACTATTCGTAAAGCTAAAAATATTTTCCAGTAACCGGGAATAATATAATAATCGCTGATAAACCAAAGCGGATCAAGAACCACAGCTACCCATGCTCCTGTAAGATGGTGCCGTGTAACCATCGTATCAAACTCTGTTTTCCAGCGACTGTTTTGAGTATTTTTTTCCTCTGACATAATATTATTTATTGATCAACTAACACACCATAAAAACAAAAAATAAAATTACCTGTAATATAAATGCAGTATTTGGCTGATTAAACGAAAGTTTTTAACAAAAATATGTCAGGGAGCTGATCAGCGACCGTATTGTAATACAAATGTATTATGTCCGTACTTAATGTTTTATTCTTTCCAATCCTTTTAATGCGAGGTCGTAGCCAGGCCTGAAACTGACGGCTTTTTCATAATCTTCTTTTGCCGCAGCTATATTTCCGACCGCTTCATAACATAAGCCCCTGTTATAATATGCTTCAATATAACCAGGATCGGCAGCAATGGCATCATCATAATGTTTGATCGCCTGGTCATATACTTTCAGATCATTGTAATGTATATATCCCAGGTTAAAATGTGCATGCGCATTTTTCGGATTTAGCTGCACTATAGTGGTATAGTCCCGGATAGCTTTGTCAAGATCATTATGATCCTGGTAATATAATCCACGCCCGTAAAGCGCTTCCTCACTTTGCGGATTTAATTTTAATGCACCATTATAATATTGCAAAGCGAGCGGATTCTTTTTTGCTTCGTACAAGATTCCGAGCTGCATAAAAGAATCATAGTTCTTTTCATCTATGTCTATCACCTTCTGAAAAGTTGAAATTGCTTTTGCAGTATCTCCCGTTTCCTTAAAGATCATTCCACTCATAAAATGCGCTTTTACATTATTCGGATCTTTTTTTAAAGCGGCATTCAAATGATCCAATGCATCATTGTATTTTTTTACAAGAAAAAAAATCTCCGCCAATTTTGTTTGCGCATCAATATTTTCAGGATCAAGTGAAATGCCTTTTTCCAGTGCTGATTTTGCGTAAAACGTTTTATTAGCCGCAAAATACAAATCAGACAATGTGAGGAAATACGCCACCTTGCTGCTGTCCATCTTTATGGCATTTTTGATGTCATCCATGGCATATTGAAGGTTCTGCTGCTGTATATAAAGCTTTGAGCGCTCGTACAAAAGATCGGGATTTTTTGGATCAGCAATGATCTTTTCACTTAGCTGAGCAATAGCTTTCCCTGTCGCAGTTGTATCAACAACCGGCTCAATAAGATTCTGACCGGTTTTTTCCTTGTTATTCCTGCACGAGATAAAAGCAGAAATCAATATCAGAAAAAAAAGATATTTGGTTTTGCCGAAGAATATCATCAGGGATTGATTATGTCGATTAAGTTAATTATGTTAACTAATTATCCTATTAACAAAAATAACCATTCAACTTAATTAACATAATTAACTAATCACTGCCAAAGCTTCCCTGATCTTCTGTTCAACTTCATCAGACAGTTCGGGATTATCAATGAGCAATTGTTTAACCGCATCCCTCCCCTGCCCTAACTTAGTGTCGCCATAGCTGAACCAGGAACCGCTTTTTTTAATGATATTGTGTTCCACACCGAGGTCTACAATTTCTCCGACCTTTGAAATTCCTTCACCATACATGATGTCGAACTCAGCAGTTTTAAATGGAGGCGCAACTTTATTTTTTACCACTTTCACACGGGTGCGATTACCCACAATATTCTCTCCTTCTTTCAATTGGCCAATCCTGCGGATATCCAGCCTTACTGAAGCATAAAACTTCAATGCATTTCCTCCCGTAGTGGTTTCAGGATTTCCGAACATCACTCCTATTTTTTCACGAAGCTGGTTGATGAAAATGCAGCAGCAGCCTGTCCTGTTTATAGTAGCAGTTAATTTTCTTAAAGCCTGGGACATCAATCGCGCCTGCAATCCCATTTTACTGTCGCCCATTTCCCCTTCAATTTCACTGCGGGGAGTCAGCGCAGCAACAGAATCAATTACGATAATATCTATTGCCCCCGAGCGGATTAAATTTTCTGTAATTTCAAGCGCCTGCTCTCCATTATCCGGTTGAGAAATAAGAAGATTTTCAATATCAATTCCTAATTTCTGTGCATAGAACCGGTCAAAAGCATGCTCTGCATCTATGAAGGCTGCGATGCCGCCATTCCTCTGAACATTGGCAATGGCATGCATGGACAAAGTTGTTTTACCTGAAGACTCAGGTCCGTATATTTCAACCACGCGTCCTTTCGGAATCCCGCCAATGCCCAATGCAATATCGAGTGAAATGGATCCGGTTGAAATGGCCTCAAGCGGTTCAATTGCGTTATCGCCCAAACGCATAATGGTTCCTTTGCCATAACTCTTTTCAATTTTATCAATGGCGAGTTGTAATACTTTAAGCTTCTCTTTGTTTTCTTTCGTTTCTGCTGTTGCTGACATGTTTTTTAATTTTTTATAATGATTGTAATAATATCAATTGGTTCTTTACAAATTTGGCTAAAGTTTCGGAATAAACAAGAATTGTGAATTAATTTTTTTAAATGAGTCATTGCATACCGGCAGTATGCCTGAAATACACGAATCATTTAATAAAAAAGGAAGTAAAAGTTAACTTATGGTTTTAAAAAATTATGCGGTCAAATTAAAATACGCCATTCAACCCGAAACCGGGGCAGTAAAAATGCGATGAACCGTTGAATAATCTTTTTAAAGAACTTTTTCCTTCTCTGTAAATTCTTTCAATGAAGTTCCGATAATGTGTGTCCAGCCTTCTGCAAAACTTTCTCTCGCAAAATCAGGATTGTTCTGCGGGAAAGTTTCCAGGCCTGCGTGGGTGAGCTTCAGCCGGGTTTTATTTCCTTCTTCAAATAATTCAAATGTAACAATGGAATTTCCTCCGTGGTTCTCATATTTCCAGCTATAAGAAAGTTTTTTACCCACTACCACCTCGATGATTTTACAGAGATGCATATATTTTTCGCAATTATGTCCTTCCCCGGGAAATTGAAATTCAAATCCCACTTCGGGTTTAAAAGCGGCAATGTCAAAGTACCATTGCTTCATTTCATCTCTGTCGGTTATAGCTTTCCACACTTTTTCAACGGGAGCATTAAATGTTCTTTCAATTACAAATGGTTCTGCTTTCATATTTTTTGTTTTAAATGTTATTACTAATTATTAAGAGCCTGTTTAAATTTAGTGAAATTAATTGCAGCCCTCGCTCACCATGACCCTAAAGGGCACTATTGCGCGTGGTCCCTTTAGGGATTAAGGGTGCGGGATGGCAAAATGAAGATTTTTAATTAAAGAATTTAACCAGGTTTAAATTTTTTTACGATTCCTTATTATTATTATCCGACAATTCATGGATAAAGCCGAACAATCCGCATGTTGGCTGAACTAACCCCACCATTACTGGCGGGGTTATGCACCGACATGCAGTGGCTCTATCCATAATAGTTTTTTTGCAGAACAACTTTAATTAATTATTATTTTTATTTCCGATCAGTGAATCAAGGCTCCATTTACCTCCGCCTGCAGCCGAAAAATACAACCACAGAATACAATACAGCACCGCATCCGTGCCGCCATTTACAATGGGCCAGAATCCCTGTGGCTGATGAAATTGAAAATATGCTACTGCCATCTCTCCTGCAACGATAAAAGCAACAGGCCGGGTAAAAAGTCCGATAATAAGCAATACGCCACCAACCACTTCAAGAATACCTCCGATTCCGGCCTGCGACATCAGCGGGACGGTACCTCCATCAGGAGGAATGCCCACCGGGTAAGCAAAAATTTTCATTGTCCCCGACATCATAAACATAATTGCAGCAATAATCCGAAGAATACTTTTCAGGTATGGTGCGTATGAACTCCATTTCGTTAATAAATTCATAGTATAATTTTATTTCTTTTTAATTCGTTTTAGCTTTATTCTTTTTTTAACCTTTTTTTTCACTTTCGATTTTTTATCAACCGCTAATTTATCAAGATAATTTTCAAGCGCATCGAGTTTAGCATTCCAGAATTTCCGGTATTGTTCCACCCAATCCGAAACTTCATTCAGTTTTTCCAATCTCGCTTCACAGTGTCTTTCTCTTCCACGCTGTTTCATTTCAATCAGCCCGCACTCCGTCAAAATCTTAATATGCTTTGAAATAGCAGGGCGGCTCTGGTGAAATTGTTCTGCCACAGCGTTTAGGTTCAATGTCTCATGCGCAATCATATTTATGATTTCTCTCCTCGTAGGATCTGCAATTGCCTGGAATACGTCTCTTCTCATGATATAAAAATTATTTATTATCAGCCTGTGGCGGATGCAAATATATATGTAACCCTTCGGTTACGCATATTTTTATGAAAATTTTTATGGTTTGATTAACAATATGTTTGAGTCACAAAAAAATTATGCCTTCAAAATATTTTGCCAGGAACAGAAAAATTACGTTGCCCTTGCTTTATTCCGGATCTTTTTTACATAACTTTGTTTGCATAAACCATACTTAACAAACTAAACATGGAACTTGATATCAAATCTCCGGCAGGAAAACAAAAATTGCAGAGCAACGGGGTTCAGCATAACAATGGAACAATTTTTTATAATGACGTGCTTTCCTATTTCGATAAAGCTGCGGCATTTACTGATTTTGAACCTGGATTACTGCGACAGATTAAGGTCTGCAACAGCGTTTATAAATTTTATTTTCCTATCGAGATTGACCAAAAACTGCATGTGGTGGAAGGAATACGTGTGCAGCACAGCCATCACAAAACTCCCACCAAAGGAGGTATTCGCTACAGCGAATTTGTGGATGAGGATGAGGTAAAAGCGCTTGCAACGCTCATGACTTTTAAATGTGCTGTAGTGGATGTTCCTTTCGGAGGCGCAAAAGGAGGGATAAAAGTAAATCCTTCGCAGGTTACCACGCGTCAGCTTGAACGCATGACAAGACGTTATACAACTGAGCTGATCAAAAAAAACATGATCGGCCCTTCGGTAGATGTTCCTGCACCTGACTATGGAAGCGGCCCGCGCGAAATGGCATGGATTGCGGATACGTATGCAACTTTCAAATTCGATGAGCTGAATGCACTTGGCTGCGTTACAGGAAAACCTTTAGGGCAGGGAGGAATCCATGGCCGTACAGAAGCTACCGGGCAAGGGGTTTATTTTGGAGTGCGGGAAGCATTGAGCCACGCAGAAGATGTTAAAGAACTGGGATTAACAATTGGAATTCCCGGCAAAAGAGTAATCGTACAGGGATTGGGAAATGTAGGATTTTATTCTGCAAAATTTTTCAGCGATGGTGGCGGAATCATAGTCGGAATTGCAGAACGCGAGGGAGGCATTTACAACGATAAAGGCATGGATGTGGAAGCGGTTTTTAAACACAGGAAAGAAAGCGGTTCCATTCTCAATTTTCCCGGGGCAAAGAATGTTGAAAATCCGATGAGCTTGTTAGAAATGGAATGTGACATACTGGTGCCTGCTGCTTTGGAAAACCAGATCACCAAGGAAAATGCACCACGAATTAAAGCGAAAGTAATTGCTGAAGGAGCAAATGGCCCGGTAACAAAAGAAGCGGAAGAAATTCTGAATGAAAGAAAAGTAATGATCATCCCTGACCTTTTTCTCAATGCAGGCGGTGTTACTGTTTCTTATTTTGAATGGCTGAAAAACCTTTCACACGTTCGTTTTGGCAGGATGGAAAAACGCTTCCAGGAAATGTCAACACTTCAATTGGTGGATTCCGTGGAACGCATAACAGGAAAATCACTTGACATACGCGAAAAGAAAATGCTTACACACGGAGCGGATGAGATTGACTATGTCCGTTCAGGCCTTGAAGAGACCATGATCTTTGCTTACAACGAAATCCGTGAAATCAAAAAGCAAAATCCAAAAATCACGGATCTTCGCACGGCAGCTTTTGTAAGCGGAATTAATAAGCTTGGCGTGGCTTACCAGGCGCTCGGGATTTTCCCTTAAAATTATTTTATTACAATTAATTTTATTTTGCTGCTGAGGGAATTTTCAGAAATCAAATTGCAGAAATAAATTCCATTTTTCAGAAATGAAATATCAATTTCATTTTCCGGGTTAAGGTTTTCTAAATTGTAATTCCTGATTTCTTTTCCTTCTGCCGAATAAATAACAAGAAAATTATTTTTTGCTTTTGCAATTTTATCGCTTACCAAAAACTTAATCGTATTGCTTGCCGGATTCGGGAGAATCATGGTTGCCTGGTTGCCATTTGTGATAAAAGGGACACTGGTGGCAGAAGTCACTGTAAAAGTTGATGAATCGGTTGCTCCGTTACCGGTTGGATTGCAGGGGGATGGCAGCGATCCATATAATACAGTGAATGTAAAATTATAATTGCCTGCCGGAAGAGGATCAATTTTAAATGTGTCTGTATAGCTGCAAATAAATGTCAGCGAACCAATGCAATGCACGGCTGCCGCATAAACATCCTGGCCGTTGACTCCTGAAAATTGATTATGCTCATCACAATTACCGCTGGGAAAGCTGAGGTCTGCATAAAAATAAATTGTATCTGCCGAAGTCGGGTTAGCCGGAAAACGGGTAATGGAATTGATCCATTGCGCCTGAACTGCAAACGAAGCTGTAAGAAGAATGACCAGGATAATTTTTGTCTGTAGAATTTTTTTCATCGCGTTATTTTTTTACAAAATTAAATTGGTAATGATGATTCTTTCATTAAACTTTGATTTGTTTTGAACATGCATTGTGAAAAACAAATCTTTGGGTAGTGGGTCATTTTAAAATTTTTCGTGAAACTTTGTGTCCTAGTGCTTTTGTGGCAATATATTTTAAAGGATTATTTGCCGCAAAGGCACAAAATCACGAAGAAACACAAATAGAAAATCCAATCTGACCCACTATCAATCTTTCACAGATTTTTATTTTACGCTTTGCTTCGCGTAAAATTTAAAAAGTTCAATGGCTTCCTTTGCCGGTTTAACATCATGCACCCTCAAAATATTTGCTCCGTTCATCAAAGCAATAGTGTTTAGTACTGTTGTTCCGTTCAGGGCATTTTCAGGCGATGTTTTCAATACTTTATTGATCATTGATTTCCTGCTCATGCCTGCTAAGAGCGGGCAGTCAAGCATTTTAAAAAGAGAAAGTTTTCTTAATATTTCAAAATTATGCTCCAGTGTTTTTCCAAAACCAAAACCGGGATCAATGATAATATCATTCACCCGGTGATCTTTCAACTGAACTATTTTCTCACTGAAATAAATAATCAATTCTTTCACCACATTTTTATACACAGGGTTTTGCTGCATGGTTGTTGGAGTTCCCCGGATATGCATTAATATATAAGGGACTTTTAATTCACCCACCGTTTCAAACATTTTTTTGTCAAAGTTTCCTCCTGAAATATCATTGATGATGGCAGCTCCGCTTTCAACCGCCTTACGTGCAACACCGGAACGATACGTATCAACTGAAAATATTACACCAGGAAATTTTTTTACCAGGTTTTCAAGAACGGGCATCAATCTTTTCAGCTCTTCCTTTTCGCTCACCTCCTTTGCCCCGGGCCGCGTGGAAACCGCACCTATATCAATTATAGCGGCTCCTTCATCCAGCATTTTTTTTACCTGCCTTGCTATTGATTTTTCTTCGGTAAATTTACCCCCGTCAAAAAAAGAATCAGGAGTAATATTTAATATGCCCATCACTTTGGGTTCAGCAAGATCAAGCAATCTGCCTTTGCAATTCACAGTATATTCATTCTTAAAGAAACTATTTTGCATCATCAATGTTTAATCTGCCCGGGGCGGATCCGGGCGGACGAATTTACTAAACTTTAAACTCTGCATTTATTTCAAAACACTGAACTTTTATGAAATACATCGTTAACATTATCCGCATCCTCGTAGGTGCATTATTTATTTTTTCAGGATTTGTAAAAGCGATTGATCCGCTTGGGACAAGCTATAAAATGCATGAGTATTTTGAAGCCTTTGCCTCGCTTGGGTTAAATGGTTTTTGGGAATGGATGAATACAGTTTCTACTCCGTTTGCGGTGTTAATGATTGTGGTTGAAATGGCGGCCGGCCTGGCTTTGCTGACAGGATGGAAACCAAAATTCACCGTGTGGATTTTATTTTTGATGACCATGTTTTTCACGCTCCTTACAGGCTTTACTTACTTGTCCGGCTATTGCCCCCGTGCCCCGTTTGCTCTTCATTCCATTGCACTGATCATATTATTCACGGTATGCGCAGCAAAATTTAATTCTCCGAAAGGTAAAAGAATTTTCTGGATTACTGTCGTGCTTACATTTTCATTCCTGGCATTGCTCAAAACTCCCGGGTATTTTAATTGTGAATTTACGGAAACAAAAATGAAGGTGACAGATTGCGGATGCTTTGGCGATTTTATTAAATTGAAACCATGGGAAACTTTTTATAAAGATATTGTGCTTGATGTGCTGATTTTTATTCTCGTGATCGGGGTAAGGTATATTAAGCCTATAGTGAAGCCGGGTGCAAATACAATCATTGTGGGTGGCGGAACACTTGCTTCCCTGTTGTTTTGTTTTTCAAATTATGTGTGGGGATTACCTGTTGTAGATTTTCGCCCTTATAAAATCGGAAATAATATTCGCGAATTGCGGCAGATGCTGAAACCGGAAGTTCGTAAAATGGTTTTCATTTATAAGAATAAAAAAACGAATGAAACAAAAAATTTTACAACCGAAGAATTAGGAAACATCACCGATGACTGGGACTTTGTAGATCGCAAAGATTCCATAATTGATCCGGGAATCCCCGCAAAAATCAACAACCTTTATATCAGTGATGAGGATGGAAATAATATTACTGACACGCTTCTCGCTGACCTCAACTATTCTTTTATGGTTGTGATATATAAAATGTCTGCTGCTGACCGGGACGCTATCACAGAAAAATTAAATCCATTATCAGAACAATGTGAGAAAGCCGGAATTAAATTTTATGCAGTTTGCGGAGGCGATGTTAAAGTAGATGATTTCAGGCATGAGTTGAATACTCCCTATCCATTTTACACTGCAGATGAAACTCCTCTTAAAACAATTATCCGTTCCAATCCCGGTTTGGTTCTGTTAAAAGACGGGGTGGTAATTGATATGTGGCACCACAGGCATTTTCCGGATTGGAATGAGGTGAATGAGAAATATTTTAAAAAGTAATTGAATGATTTTTTTTAAAAACATATGCGCCAAAAAATAGTTGCAGGTAACTGGAAAATGAACTGCACTCATGAAGAGGCGGTAAGTCTTGTTACAGAAATTACAGAGCTTCTGAAAAATGAAAACACGGGTGATGTAAAAATCATTCTGGCCCCGCCCTTTGTGCATCTTGGTATTGCGAGGTATCTCACACAGGAAGAAAAACGGATCAGCGTGGCAGCGCAGAATTGCTCCTCTTATGCATCCGGTGCTTACACCGGTGAAGTTTCTGCAGCGATAATAAAATCTACAGGCGCAGCATATGTGATCGTTGGCCACTCAGAGCGAAGAAATTATTTCAATGAGACCAATGCCATCCTTGCTGATAAAGTAAAGCTCGCTTTGCAAAATGACCTCACTCCCGTTTTCTGCTGTGGCGAAACATTGAATGAACGAAATGCAAACAATCACTTTGAAGTTATATCTCAGCAATTGAACGAATGCGTTTTTCTTCTCGATGAAAATGATTTCAGGAAAATTGTCATTGCGTATGAACCGGTTTGGGCCATCGGTACGGGAGTTACTGCAACTCCGGCACAGGCACAGGAAGTTCATGCATTTATCCGGAATTTAATTGCAAAAAAATATTCTTATGATGCAGCAGCATCCGCTTCTGTTCTTTATGGCGGAAGCTGTAATGAACAAAATGCTAAAGAACTGTTTTCACAAAAAGATATAGATGGGGGATTGATCGGAGGCGCTTCTTTAAAAGCAAAAAGCTTTGTCAGCATTATTAAAAGTTTTTAAGGAATATCTTTTCTAATACTTTTAGATGAAAATTGAAGGTTTTCAATAAACAGATATTTTAAACATTATATTTGGCACAAATAATTTAGAAAGTGCCTTACCTGAAAATTGTACGACAAATTTTATTAACAGCTATTTTATTTTTTTTATCAGAAAACTTATTTTCACAGTGTATTCCGGCTAATTCAGGTAATATTTATTCCATCACTATTGGAACAGATGGCGGACCGGGAAGTTTAAGGCAGGCAATTGATGATGCAAATAATGATAATGTCGGGGGAAGTATTGAGCTTTTTTCAGCTATAGATACTTTTTTTATTAATTCTCCTCTTCCGGTTGTTACCTGCGATTCACTTTTAGTTCTTACTAATTTTAATGGCATTATGGATGGACAGAATTCCATTGCAGACCCGGGGATTATTATTGCCGCACCACATTCTTGTGTGGGCGGTAACGTAATTCCAATAAATTTTTACCCTGCAATCTTTTCTGTAAGCAATACTAATGACAGCGGACCGGGCTCCTTACGGGAGGCAATCATTATGTCTGATTTTTCTTCTTCTGCCGATAGAATACATTTTAATATTCCGGGACAAGCGCCACATGCTATTCAATTAATTTCCGCCTTACCATATATCCATCAACCGTTAACAATTGATGGCAGCACGCAACCGGCAAACGGATACACCGGGAACGCGCCCAAAGTAGAATTGGATGGTACAACTGGAAGTTTTATAGGCTTATATTTTAATTATAATTATGTTTATAATTATCGCTTGTTCAATGCAGCTGTTTACGGTTTATATATTCATAATTTTACTACTGCAGTATATAGCGTTGGTTCTAAACAATTCATTTGCGGAGATATTAATAAAAGAAATGTGATAAGCGGTAATCGTGATGGAGGTGCTTTTATAAATGACAGTTCCTTAATTATCAGGAACAATTTTATCGGAACCGATACAGGAGGAATTTCAGCGCTGCCAAATGAGTATGGTCTGACGATTATCGGGGATTCAATCGGGTCATGCCTGATTGCTGATAATGTAATATCAGGAGATACAACAGGAATACTAATATACCAGACAGTAAAAAACTTCTTAGTAAAAGGCAATTTGTTTGGGACAGATAAAACCGGCTCTTTCGCGATTCCCAACATTGACTATGCAATTAATTCCAGCGCCAATAATATAATAATCGGTGGTACAAATCCCGGTGATGGGAATTTATTTTCAGGAAATGGCACAGCACTTTCCTGCTTTGGCGGTGCCACAATTAAAGGAAATAAATTTGGAACAAACCTTTCAGGGACAGACACCATTCCGAACCTGGGTACAGCTATATATTTATCAAATGCAAAAAATTTTCAAATCGGGGGTCCTTCCATATCTGACGGAAATATAATAAGCGCTTCTGAATTTGGAATCTATGCAATGATCAGCAGTGGTGGAAAAATACAAAATAATTTAGTTGGAACTGATATTTCAGGAACTATGTTGTTTGGAAACAAACAGCAAGGAATGTATATTCGTGTCTGGTCTGATTCAATCAACATACTTAATAATGTAATTGCCGGAAACCAGGTAGGTGTTTATCTTGAAGGGTCGAGCGATCACGACAGTTTGTTAAACAATAACATTCATGATAATATTTTTACCGGTATTCTTAATTCAGGAAATAATAACCTGTTTTCACACAACAGCATTTACGACAATGGCATTAGTGGAATTTATAACAACGATGATGCTAACGACAGCATATCAAAACCAATAATTACTTTTTGCACTCCAGACAGTGTAGTTGGTACTTCATTACCGAACTCAACAATTGAACTTTATTATAGTCACTCGCTTAATAATACTTCACAGGGTAAAGATTTTATTTCTGCTGTTACAGCTGATTCTTTGGGGTACTGGAAATACGCTGGTGTAATTACAGATGTCTTAAACGTTACGGCTATCCAAACGGATAGTATTAATAATACTTCCGAGTTTGCAGATCTCTGGACACAAGTAGCACCGGACGTATGGCCGGGAGATTGTAATTACGATTTGACAGTTGATAATTTTGATTTCCTTTATCTTAACATTGCAAGCGGTGATACCGGAAGTATTCGCAACGGTGCATCCATTAATTGGATTGCTCAACCCGCTGCTGATTGGAATTTAAAATTTGCCACCGGAGTAAATCATAAGCATGCAGACACAAATGGAGACGGCACAGTTAATTTAACGGATACAACTGCAATCCTTCAGAACTATGGTTTAACACATCCTTTTCGTCTTCAACAGCCTGCTCAGCAAGGCATATCTTATGATTTTTACCTTGTTTCAAATGCAGATACTGTTGCCCCTGGTTCAACAGTAATTTTTGAAATTTACATTGGCTCGGCAACAGTTCCTGTTGAAAGCTTATACGGAATAGCATATTCCGTATCATTTGATCAATCTTTAATCGATACCTCTCAAATGCAGATCAGCTATTCACCATCTGTGCTGGGAATCATTCATTCAGATTTGGAATCATTCGAAAAAGATTTTTATTTGTCAGGGCAAATTGATGCAGCCCTGTGCAGAACCAATCATACGAACGATTCAAATTTTTATGGCTTGCTTGGAACTGTTTATTTAAAAATTAAAAGTAATATTTCAGCCCTATCAACCTTGCACATCTTTCCTTCTCAGGCGGGAGGATTGACGTTCTCTGAAAACCCTGTGAGCTTTAACCTGGCAGGTGATTCACTGGTAATTGATCCTGCATTTGTGGGAATAAATAATATTGAATGGAGTACATGATATATCATTCTTTCCCAACCCAACCTCCGGCACATTCATTATCCGTTCAACAGAAAAAATTTCCCAAATCACCATCACCGATCTTTCCGGTCAAACCATTTACAAAAAGGAATTTCTTAGTTCCCCTTTAGGCGTCAGGGGTGTTGAAATTGATTTAAGCAGCCAATCAAAAGGAATTTATTTTATTCAATTGATAACAGAAAGAGAATCCTTAACCCGTAAAATAATTCTCAATTAAAGTTATCGCTTAATTACTCTTGCAATTCTCCTTTAAAGCCGCAGTATTCTATCTCTTATTATTTTAAAATCACTCATGCTCCATCAGCCATTCTTTCGCACGGTCAATGTCATTAAAATATTCCGTTTCAAACAAAATAAATTTATCCTCTTCAGCTTTATTCATGATCCGTGTAACAGCGGATTGGTTCAGGTAATCCATCGAAACAAGAATGGCCATTCGTTTTAAATCAGTTTTTGCAAGTTCGGGAAACCATTCATCATTTGTCCAGTCACGGTCCGCTTCTTTAATGATGGACATGTCACGAAGGTTGGCAAGCCATCTTTTAATTTTATTTTTGCGCACATAATCAAGTGCAAAATTGAGCCCTTCACGGAATTCAGCAGACTGGGCAAAATTTATCCAGCGAAGATGAATAAACTTTTTATCGTCATCCGCCACTATTTTGAGAAAGGGTTTTTCAAAAATCACTTTTTCCATCTTCCAATTGAATATTGGTTTGAAAAATCACTCGTGAAAACTTATAACTCTTAACAAAAATAGGTATTTTCAACACAAAAAATTAAAAAGGGAAGATTTATGCAAACAGGTATTTTATACGCTATTTCGTGCACTCTTGGCAGTGCAGAAACAGATCATGTCATTCCCGGTAAAGTAAAAGCTATTGTTGCTTCCCTGGAATATTTCATTGTGGAAAACGAAAAATCAGCAAGGCATTTTTTAAAAAGCCTCGATGCAGGAATCATTCAGCAAAATTTAAACATCCAGGTCCTTGATAAGCATGATGAAAAAAATGGCGTTGAGAAATTGTTATCTCCCCTAATGGAAGGAAAAAATATGGGATTGCTCAGCGAAGCAGGCCTTGCAGCTGTGGCTGATCCCGGAGGATTGGTAATAGAACTTGCGCATAAAAAAAATATTAAAGTAATTCCTTTAACGGGTCCGTCATCCATCTTTCTGGCATTAATGGCCTCAGGGTTGAATGGTCAATCTTTTTGTTTTCACGGTTATCTCCCGAAAGAAAAAGAGCTGCAAAAAGTTAAACTGAAAGAGCTTGAAAATTATTCTTTCAAAAAAAAGCAAACCCAGATTTTTATTGAAACTCCTTTTCGAAATAATCAATTGGTGGAAGCTATTCTTTCTGCTTGTGAACCCTCCACCTTATTATGTATCGCTTCAGACATCACGCTTGAATCAGAAATAATTCTTACTAAAACGATAAGCGAATGGAAAAAAAATATTCCGAACATTAATAAGCGGCCCTCCGTTTTTTTATTGCTGAAAAAATAATTATACTGCCACAGATTCACAAATTAGCCCCACCCAACCCTCCCCGAAGGGGAGGGCTTAAAAATCTGTGAATCTGTGGCCATTTTTACCAGCTAAGAATTTTAACCGCTTTGCTTCAATTTTATTCGATTTTCAACAGTTCAACCTGGTAAACCAACGTTGCATTGGAAGGAATTTTGTTTGCATCGCCTGTTAATCCATAGCCCAGGTGAGAAGGCAAAATGGCAAGCGCTTTATCGCCAACAGACATTTTTGAAACTGCTTCTCTTAGTCCCTGCGGAACATCATCATGATTCATCGAAAAAGTGAGCGGGCCAAGGCTGTCGGAACGGTAACATTCTGTTCCGTCAAGCAATGAGACAATGTAATTTACTGTGACTGTATTTTTTGATTGCGGCTGCGGGCCTGTCCCTGTTTTTTCAATTTTAATCCGTAATCCGGTAGCAGTTGTATCCATTTGCAGATGATGCCTTTTAATATAATCATCAATATCATCCGACTGATTTTTGACATTAATTTTGTTGGCCCTGATCAGGTGTTCCTTTAGTTTTTGCTTGTCCATTTTTTCACCATTTTCCTGTCCTGATGTGCAGGAAGTGATCAGCAGCAAAGGAAAAATCAGCACGAGGACAAAAAAAACTCTTATCGCATTATTTTTCATTCCGTGAGTTTTTCTTTATACTGCGGGAGCAATGAAATAAATTTTCCAACCGTTTCTTCCAAAGATGTTTCAGATTTTCCGCCCGCTGCATTCTTGTGCCCTCCCCCATCAAAGTGTTCTGCGGCTATTTCTTTCGCAGAGAAATCTCCCCGTGACCGAAAAGAGATTTTTACAAGATCATCTTTTTCGGAAAAAAATGCAGAAAAGCGGATTCCTTTAATTCCCAAACCATAATTGACAATCCCCTCTGTATCGCCTGCCAGGTGATTATATTTATTCATTTCTTCTTTGGTAATGCTTATATATGCGGTATTAAATTCATTCAGCACAACCAGTCTATCTTTCAGGCAAAACCCCAGGAAATGCAGCCGGTCCTCTGAAAAATTATCAAAAATAAGCTCATGGACTTTTGAATTTTCAACTCCTGCCTCAATCAATGCAGCAACCACCCTGTGAGTATCTGCCGTCATGGATGGAAAACGGAATGAGCCGGTATCGGTCATTATTCCTGCATACAAACACTCAGCAATGGCTTTATTAAAATATTTTTTGCCGTCCAATTGAAATATAAAATGATAAATTATTTCGCAGGTTGCACATGATTCAGGGAATGCAAAAGTAAAATCGCAAAAATTTGCCGGTGAAAGATGGTGATCAATCATTATTTTTTTTGCTTTTGACCGAATCAAATCCTGTTCAAGCTTTTCCACCCTGTCAGGAGCATTAAAATCAAGACAAAAAATTATGTCTGCATCCTTTATCGCATCTGCTGCATTCGTTGATTTATTATTATGAATAATTACATTATTATTTCCTTTCATCCACGTAAGGAAATCAGGATAATCTGTAGGACTTACAACTTTTACTTCGTGCTTTTTCTGTATAAAATAATTATACAACCCAAGCGAGGACCCCATTGCATCACCATCAGGCTTTGCATGCGGGATAATGGTAATTTTTTTCGGAACGCTTAATAATGTTGTTATTTCACGAAGAGCAGAAGGATCAAAATCGGGAATCATAAATTTTCAGAATCTGCAAATGTACTGGAAAAGTCGGGAGCCAACGGATGATCAGCCCGCAAACGCACTTTCCAAATACAGTTTAAAATCAATTTGTATGTTTCATCTCATCACCCTATTTTTGCACTCCGAAAATTTTTAAAGAAAATTTCCAACTTCCTATTTTATACTCTCAAAAGTGGCCACAAACAGAACTTTTACCATGATTAAGCCCGATGCGACTTCAGCCGGGCATACAGGAGCAATTTTAGACAAAATAATCAAAGCGGGCTTTAAAATTATTTCCATGAAATATACCCGCCTCACTGCTGAAAGTGCGGGTAAGTTTTATGCAATACACCGCGAACGCCCTTTTTATAATGACCTTGTAAAATACATGTCATCGGGGCCTATCGTTGCCGCTATTCTTGAAAAAGAAAATGCCGTTGAAAATTTCCGTACATTAATTGGCGCAACTGATCCTGCAAAAGCAGCACCGGGAACCATCAGGAATTTATTTGCAACCTCGATCGAAGCTAATGCTGTGCATGGTTCTGACAGTAATGAGAATGCTGCAATTGAAGGAAACTTTTTCTTTTCAGCACTCGAACAGTTTTAAGCATTTATAAATCTGTTTTAATCGCTTTTTGTGCGCCTGGCAGGAAAGATAATCTACCTGTTTGAATTGCTTTCGTGCATCTTTATACGCGCTATTTCCGTCTTGAAATTGTATTTAAACAGGTAAGAATTCTTAATTTCAGAGTTTTGCCGGTGGAGAATTCGTTTTACTTTTGATTTACTTTTAAACCTTAAGCTATGAACAGTCAAATAAAAATTGCCGGGAAGATTGCAGTTTTATCCGTGTTGATCCTGTCATCGTTCTTTACAAAAGCTCAGTGTACACTTGATGTGCAGCTTCCTTCAACAATGTATGTTTGCGTTTCCTGTCCATGGAGTATCACTGCCGGCACTACTGGCGGAACGGCCCCCTTTATTTATATGTGGTCTACAGGTGAAACCACTTCAACTATTATGCCTTGTGCTCCGGGAACTTATACTGTTACTGTGACAGATATAAATGCATGCACCGATACAGCATCTGTTACAATTGTTCAAATTCCACCCATTAATATTTCTGTTGAAGTTCACAATGCATCCTGCCCGTCTTCCTGTGACGGCTGGGTTATCATTCATGGTGCACCAGATGGATTTGCATTTGATTTAAATGGTAACATTACTACTGACTCAATATTTACCAATCTTTGTATTGGGACATACAACGTATCTGTGTTCGCTCCTTTGGGACTCTGCGAAGATTATGAAATTTTCACTATAGAATCATCTTCGTGTTTTTGTGATACTGCAAATGCCGAATGCCAGATTGTTTGTGAGAGAAATATTACCAACTATTCCGCTCCTTTAAATCCGGGAAGCACCTATCAATGGATTGTGAATGGTGAGCAAACCTACAGCGCTAATAACAATAACATCAGTGTAACGTGGGCGGATGATTCAATCAATAATGGGTACGGCACCATTAAATATATTGAAACGCTCTTCAATGGAACGCAGGATTCTTTATTGATCTGTTATCGCATCAGTGATGCGCCCGAAACTGCATTTACAACTGCTCCTGTGGCTGTAGGCGGAATAGTTGAGATTTGTTCAGGGACAAATGTTTCGTTTATTAACCAGACAACAGGTGCAAGCTCTTACTTCTGGGATTTTGGAAACGGAATTACTTCCAGCCTTTCGGACCCTTCCTACACCTATATTCAAACAGGGACTTTTGTTGTTCATCTCACTGCGAATGGCGATTGCCAGTGCTCTGATGACGATAGCATCATCGTGCATGTTACACATTCGCCAGGCCCGGATGTTGAATGTGCATCTGTTGTTTGTTCCAATGATACTGCCACCTACAACACATCGGTTGCATGCGCAGTGTACAACTGGACCGTCACAGGCGGAACAATTATTTCACCTCAGCCTTATGGAAGCGCCATTGTAGTGGTATGGGGAAACGGTTCTTCCGGCAATGGAACTGTAACGCTTGATGTCGGGAATTGCACAGGGTTATGTTCAACTCCGACTACTATTACAATTCCTATCGTTTCAAATAATGCAGCTATTAGCGGAGATGAATTGGTCTGTTATGGCGATACCAAAACATATACGGTAGCAAATATTCCCGGCACTACATTTACCTGGGCGGTTTCAGGAGGTGGAACTATTGTTTCAGGACAAGGGACAAACAGCATACTTGTGTATTGGATTTATACAGCGGGCACATATAACGTTAGTGTGAACTATGATTTTAATTTGCTCGGCTGCAGCGGGAGCGGAGTATTGCCGGTAAAAGTTTCCCCGGAACTACTTGTTTTTACACTGAGTAATTTTTGTTTTGGCGCTGGTTCAGATCTCATTTATGCAGACGTTTCAGGGTACTCCGGCAATTACTTATGGATAGTAAAAGATCCGAATGGAAATACATCCTCTTTTATTTCAACTTCGCCTTTGATGATTAACTTGCCCCCGCCAGGCACATATACTGTCACTGCCACTCCCGATCCTCATGTTCCGGGTCTTACGTGCAACGATTCAGCAACTACAACATTCAGTGTTTTTGACGTGACAAAGCCAACAGGGATTACGGGAGAAAGTTTAATCTGCCCCGGAAGTACTTATGAATATGAAGCTGCAGGACTAACAAGCGGAGTGGAATTTTATTGGACAGTGACCGGGGGCATCCTTGGCGGCAGCACAGGAGATAAAGTTTCTGTTACATGGAATACAACCGGGCCTTATGCATTATCCGTAAAACAAAGACAATTGGCAACTCCAAACTGTGAAAGCGATACGATTTCCATTTCAATTGCCCCCTATACTATCCAGGGCATTACAGGTTCAATCAGTGTATGTGCAAATGGTCAGAATAATTATTCCATCCCGGGAATTACAAAACCTGAAATTTATTATGAATGGAGCGTGACACCTGCTTTAGGGAGCGTTATCAGCGGGCAGGGAACCCCGAATATTTCAATAGAATGGCTGAATGCAACAGGAACAGCAACCATTATGGTCACGGCAATTAACTGTAACAATCAAAGCGCAGCGCTTAATAACGTTATAGTGCATTTACCTATAGCTTCAACAATAACGCCATCATCTCCTTCTTTTTGCGAAGGAACCAGCATCCTGCTGAGTTCATCACCGGCATCAGGCTATTCATGGACCGATTCAACCGGGAATGTTTTAAGCGCTTCACAAAATGTAACTATTTCTTTTGGCGGATATTTTATGCTGACCACAATCGATGCTAACGGGTGCATAGCCGATACTACTGTTTTTGTAAATGAAGATCCGGCTCCTGATGCAAGTATCTCCACGCCTGATGCAAATTTGTTTTGTATCCCCTTACCGGTCAGTGCAACACTGTATGCACTTACTGCTGCCGGATATTCTTATGTATGGTACCTGAATGGAAATATTGCTCCCGGTTCAACCAACAACCCGGTTTATAATGTAACGCAAGCCGGAAGCTATTATGTGATCGTGACAAATAGCTTTAACTGTACAGCTGTTTCAAATGCTATTTCATTCAGCCAGATTACCTGTAATCCCGGAAATTGTTTTGTGAACGACAATATTGATTTTACATTTACGAATTGTGATGCTGTGCAGTTTACCGGAAGCGCTTCCTCCGGGAATGTCACAAATCCTACCTGGAATTTTGGTGATCCGTCCAGCGGAAATAATACTGCTTCCGGATGGAATGCAAGTCATGATTTTTCTACTGCCGGATTTTACCATGTTCAGTTGAGCGCTCTTGCCCCGAATATTAATCCTCCTCCGCCAACCTGCCCCATTGCAATGCAACATGTTGTGGCAGTCTACGCCAATGCAGATTTTAAATTTCTTGAGGGATGTTCAGGAACAGCAACTCAATTTACAGATTTATCATCGTGGCTGCCGGGTTATCCCGTCACCTCCTGGCAATGGAGTTTTGGAGACATGTCACCGAATTCTGTGCTGCAAAATCCATCTCACATATATGCCTTAGCAGGAATCTATAACGTAACGCTTACTATCACTTCTTCTGTATGTACTATTACTATATCAAAGCAAATAGAGATACCCGGCATATCTGCTGATGCCTCTTATCAGCCATTCCCGGTTTGCACGGGAACCCCGGTAAATTTTTCTGATCTGTCAGTGGATCAGTCTCTCATAACAGATTGGTTATGGAATTTTGGAGATGGTACAACCTCGGCAAATCAAAACCCGGACAAGACCTACAGCACTTCGGGAAATAAAACAGTTACATTGACAGTTACAGACTTAGAAGGCTGCACGGATACTTATTCAATAAACATAAACGTGAATGCTCTTCCGTCTCCCGGCACCATTACTCCTCCGGGACCGTTGGCAATATGCGGCAATGGAACGGTCAGCTTAACTGCACCTGCCGGAGTTTCCTGGAACTGGACTTCGGGCGAAGTCACACAAGGTACAGATATAAGTTCAGCCGGAAATTATAGTGTGGAAGTGACCACTTCAAATAATTGTGTGTACGTTACACCTCCCGTTGTAATCACCATAAGTCCAAAACCCCGTGCAGAAATTATAGCAGGAGATCACTCCATTTGTGCGGATGGAATCATTAATCTTACAGCTTATACGCAGCCGAATCAAACATACAAATGGTTTGAAACCGGGGTTGCAGGGCCGGTGTCCGTTAACAGTTTTCTATTTTTAAACTCTCCGGCAATCGGCATTCATCAATATTATCTCGTAGTCACAAGCACGCAAAACAGCTGTACTGATACTTCTGATTTATTTACAGTTACTGTTCATGGATTACCTGCAACTCCGTTTCTTGTAACATCCCCTCCGGGAAATAATTGTGCAGGCAATGACGTAATTATTTCGGTTGCATCTCCGCAAAACGGAACCACTTATAGCTGGAGCAATGGAATTTCCTCCTTCTATAATGGCGGTTCACCACCTTCAATCACCACTAACATTGCAGGCAGCTATACTGTAACTGCAACCGATTCTTCAGGATGCAGTGTGACGAGCCAGCCGGTAGTAATAAATCCGGGTCCTGATTTCAGCTCTGTGCTCACCGGTTGCTATGAGTTCTGTGATACAACCACCGTAGTGATTAACGCCCCGCAGGGTTATGCAGCTTACCAATGGCTGCAGATGATAAACGGGAACTGGGTGGTGGTAAGCAATAATATAAATTTTACACTTACCACTGATGGCGTGTATTCCCTTGTTCTTACTACATGGCAGGGATGTTCGGATACATCTGAAGTATTGACGATTAATCAATTTCATTGCTGCAATATCATAGCGAATGTACAGGGAAGCATATTAAACTGTTATGGTCAGAATAATGGTACTGCTACCGTGGTGTCTCCAACCGGTGCCGGCATAACTTACTTATGGAGCAACGGACAAACTACGCAAACTATAACAGGATTATCAAATGGTACGGTATGGGTCACCGTATCAAACGGACCCAATTGCAAAACCTTAGTATCTGTTCAGATAACTTCTCCTTCCCAGATGCCGGTTCCGGTCATTACAAATAATGCCGACACGATGTATTCAAGCGTGACAGATACTGCATTTACATATCAATGGTTTATTTATGGCGCATTAATTCCCGGAGCGAACGGTACGTTTTACGTAAATGCAGATTCGGGATGCTATACGGTCATGATCACGGATATCAACGGATGTACCGAAATTTCCGATACTGTTTGCCTGTTTACCGGCATAGAAGATATTCCTCTCAGCGAAAATGAAACCGTTGTATTTCCCAATCCGTTTCATAACGATGTGGCAATAATTTCACATGACAATTTACCAAAAGAATTTTTCCTGTTTGACCTGGCCGGAAGAATCGTTATGCAAAAACTCTTCACCCGTCAATTATATATAAATACAAACAGCCTGGGCCATACTATTTATTTCTACAGAATAAAGATCAAAAATGAAATTGTGAAAACAGGTAAATTGGTAAAGCAATAGAAAAAATTATTTTACTGTGGAAAAATTATTTTACAGATAACCTGTCAATCGCTTTTTTAATGTCTTTTCTCCTGCTGAAAGAGGCCAATGATTCGTCCGCATACATGGATTGATATATGGAAATGCTTTGATGGCATGATGCGTATTTTCAATAATACGCGCATAAGCCAACCTTGACATCCGATGCTCCCGATATTCACTCTTTCTGAAAAATATAGAAAAGTTGCTGAATGATCCCCCGGAGTTAAAACAGTCGGAATGCAACCCTCGGGAACTATTCTTTTACACTTTACTTTTTCAATAAAATCCGACTGTCATTTTAAGCAGCCCTTATAGTTTTATATTTTGTGCCGGTGCAAATTAAACAATTGAGATGTAAAAGATAGTTGGATATTTTTTACATGTTCCGCTCAAACCGTAAATGTTTTGCAGTTTTTTTTCCCGGGCCGCTTTAACAAAATGGAGTCAAAAATGTCAAAAAAATTTTCGCGCCCCCGCAAAAATTGTTCCACCTGTTTTCGTAGAAGTATTTCTACATTTTTTTTAATTTATTGCATCTGGCAAAAAAAAAAATTTATTTTGTAGAGAGTGAATACAAAATACAAAGAATAAAAAAATTTTATGGCAGTCTATTTGCCGGATTGTAATTTTTCCTTGATAAACAATAAACTTATTAGCCCTGGTTCCTGATCAAACTTTTATTCCACTAAAAAATAAAATTCATGCCATCAAAAACCGAAACCACAAACGGCACCACTGCCGGAAACGAACTGCTTGCTTCTGAAGCTAAGCCTGAAAAAAAAAGCAAACAAAAAAAACAGAGGGCCAGCATCAAGAATGAAATTGCGCAGCATCTTGCCGGTGATTTTAATGCAAAAGAATTACTCCGTGTGCTCACGGAAGCGAAAAATGGAAATTTTTCCGTTCGAATGCCGATTGACCAGGTTGGCATAAACGGAAAAATTTGTGATGCATTAAATGATATCATCTCCATGAATGAGCGGATGATGGAAGAATTTACTAAAGCTGGAAATACCATTGGCAAACAAGGTAAACTCACGCAACGAATTGAATTACCAAATGCAAAAGGAGAATGGAGCACGGGTGTTGAATCGCTTAATTCTCTTATTTCTGACCTGGTGCATCCGACAATTGAAATTGCACACGTCATCAGCTCCGTTGCCAAGGGGAATCTTTCACAGCAGATGCCTCAGGAGATCAGGGGTCATGAACTGCAGGGAGAATTTGCGCGGATTGCAAAAGAAGTAAATGACATGGTAAAGCAATTGAATCTTTTCTCCATGGAAGTAACACGCGTTGCACGTGAAGTCGGTTCCGAAGGAAAGCTGGGCGGGCAGGCAAAAGTAAAAGGCGTTGCAGGTGTGTGGAAAGATTTAACGGATTCTGTAAACCAAATGGGGAGCAATCTCACTGCACAGGTACGGAATATTGCCGAGGTGACAACTGCGGTGGCAAAAGGAGACTTGTCGCGGAAAATTACAGTGGACGTAAAGGGAGAAATCCTCGAATTAAAAAACACCATCAACACGATGGTGGATCAGTTGAATTCCTTTTCTTCAGAAGTAACACGTGTGGCGTTAGAAGTGGGAACAGAAGGAAAGCTGGGAGGGCAGGCGCATGTAAAAGGCGTTGCAGGTACCTGGAAAGATTTAACGGACTCTGTAAACCAGATGGCAAGTAATCTTACCGGACAAGTACGGAATATTGCAGAGGTAACAACTGCTGTGGCAAAAGGAGATTTATCAAGGCAAATTACGGTGGATGTAAAAGGTGAAATTCTTGAATTGAAAAATACCATCAACACAATGGTGGATCAGCTTAATTCATTTTCTGCTGAGGTAACACGTGTTGCACGGGAAGTAGGTTCGGAAGGGAAACTTGGCGGACAGGCAAAAGTAAAAGGGGTTGGCGGTGTGTGGAAAGATCTGACTGATTCCGTAAACCAGATGGCGAGTAACCTTACCGGGCAGGTGAGAAATATTGCCGAAGTAACCACTGCCGTTGCAAAGGGCGACTTGTCCAAAAAAATTACGGTGGATGTAAAGGGTGAAATTCTTGAATTAAAAAATACCATCAATACCATGGTGGACCAGCTGAACTCTTTTGGTTCCGAGGTAACGCGTGTGGCGCGTGAGGTAGGTTCAGAAGGAAAACTCGGGGGGCAGGCTGCTGTACAGGGAGTAGGCGGTGTTTGGAAAGATCTTACAGATTCGGTGAACCAGATGGCCAGTAACCTGACAGGGCAGGTGAGAAATATTGCAGAGGTAACAACCGGTCTTGCAAAAGGCGACCTTTCCAGAAAAATTACGGTGGATGTACGGGGAGAAATTCTCGAGTTGAAAAATACGATCAACACGATGGTTGACCAGTTGAATTCCTTTGCATCAGAAGTAACACGCGTGGCACGTGAGGTAGGTTCAGAGGGAAAACTGGGCGGGCAGGCAACTGTTGTCGGAGTGGGTGGTGTTTGGAAAGACTTAACCGATTCGGTAAACCAGATGGCCAGTAACCTGACAGGACAGGTGAGAAATATTGCAGAAGTTACAACCGCTGTTGCACGGGGTGACTTATCCAGAAAAATTACAGTGGATGTAAAAGGTGAAATTCTTGAGCTGAAGAAAACCATCAACACGATGGTGGATCAGCTTAACTCATTTGCCTCTGAGGTAACGCGTGTTGCACTTGAAGTGGGAACTGAGGGAAAACTTGGCGGACAGGCGGAAGTAACCGGTGTAGGCGGCACATGGAAAGACTTAACCGATTCTGTAAACCAGATGGGCAGTAACCTTACATCACAAGTGCGGAATATTGCAGAGGTGACAACCGCGGTGGCTAACGGTGACCTTAGCCGTAAAATCGGTGTGGATGTAAAAGGCGAAATTCTCGAGTTGAAAAACACCATTAACACCATGGTGGACCAGCTTCGTGGATTTGCATCGGAAGTAACACGCGTGGCAAGGGAAGTAGGTTCGGAAGGAAAACTCGGAGGGCAGGCAACTGTTGAAGGAGTGGGTGGTGTCTGGAAAGATCTGACTGACTCCGTAAACCAGATGGCCAGTAACTTAACAGGGCAGGTCAGAAATATTGCAGAGGTTACCACAGCGGTGGCTAAAGGAGACTTATCAAGAAAAATCACGGTGGATGTAAAGGGAGAAATTCTCGAGTTAAAAAATACCATCAACACGATGGTAGACCAGCTGAATTCTTTCGGATCGGAGGTAACGCGTGTTGCGCGGGAAGTAGGATCAGAAGGAAAATTGGGCGGGCAGGCAGATGTGCCGGGTGTTGGCGGAACATGGAAGGATCTTACCGATAGTGTAAATAAAATGGCCAGTAACCTTACCTCACAGGTTAGAAATATTGCAGAAGTAACAACTGCCGTTGCTAACGGTGACCTTAGCCGTAAAATCGGTGTGGATGTAAAGGGAGAAATTTTGGAGTTAAAAAATACCATCAACACGATGGTGGACCAGCTTCGCGGTTTTGCTTCAGAAGTAACCCGTGTGGCGCGTGAAGTGGGTACAGAAGGGAAATTAGGCGGCCAGGCTAACGTACCGGGCGTTGCCGGAACGTGGAAAGATTTAACAGACTCGGTAAATCAAATGGCAGGAAACCTCACAGCGCAGGTACGTAACATTGCCGATGTTGCCATTGCTGTTGCTAACGGTGACATGTCTAAGAAAATCACCGTGGACGTTCGTGGAGAAATCCTTCAATTGAAAGAAACTCTCAATACAATGGTTGACCAGCTTCGCGCATTTGCATCCGAAGTAACCCGTGTTGCCCGTGAGGTTGGAACAGATGGAAAACTCGGAGGGCAGGCATTTGTACCGGGCGTTGCAGGAACATGGAAGGACCTTACAGACTCCGTAAACCAGATGACGGGAAATCTTACAGCGCAGGTCAGAAACATTGCGCAGGTAACAAAAGCCGTTGCAAGCGGTGACTTATCTAAAACGGTTGCTATTGATGTAAAAGGTGAAATTCTCGATTTAAAAAATACCATCAACACGATGGTGGAACAGTTGAACTCATTTGCATTTGAAGTTACACGTGTTGCACGGGATGTTGGAACAGAAGGAAAACTTGGCGGGCAGGCAGAAGTAAAAGGTGTTGCAGGCACATGGAAAGACCTGACCGACTCTGTAAATATGATGGCATCCAATCTTACCAGCCAGGTTCGTGGTATTGCCAAGGTTGTAACATCTGTTGCAACCGGTAACCTTCGGCAGAAACTTTCTATTAATGCAAAAGGTGAAGTTGCCCAGCTAACGGATACGATAAACGAAATGATTGAAACGCTTGCGGTATTTGCAGACCAGGTAACTACTGTAGCGCGCGAGGTTGGTGTGGACGGAAAGCTGGGAGGACAGGCAAGCGTTCCGGGTGCTTCGGGTATATGGAAAAATTTAACGGAGAACGTAAACCAGCTTGCGCAAAATCTTACCACACAGGTACGCTCTATCTCTGAAGTATCTACCGCTGTTGCAAAAGGTGACCTTACACGAACTATCCGTGTTGAAGCTAAAGGTGAAGTGGAAGCACTGAAGGATACAATCAACCAAATGATCACTAACCTGAAAGAAACTACATTAAGAAACCAGGATCAGGATTGGTTAAAATCCAACCTTGCCAAGTTTACACAGATGCTGCAGGGACAAAAAGACCTTAATACGGTTACAAAACGAATTTTGTCAGAGCTTGCACAGGTGGTCACTGCTCATTATGGGGCTTTCTATATTCTGAAGCAGGAAGAAGAAACACAAAACGTAAAGCTTAAACTGTTTGCAGCCTATGGGTACAAAGAAGAAAGAAATATTGCAAAGGAATTTTTTATAAGCGAAGGATTGGTGGGTCAATGCGCATTTGAGAAAGAAAGGATTCTTCTCACGAATGTTCCGCGAGATTATATAAAAATTTCTTCAGGACTTGGAAAAGCAAAGCCGGCTAACCTTATTATTCTCCCGGTATTATTTGAAAATAATGTAAAAGCGGTGATTGAGCTTGCATCATTTGATCCTTTCAGCCAGACGCACCTTGAACTGCTGAGCCAGCTTACAGAAAGTATCGGCATTGTATTAAATACAATTGAAACAAATACCCGGACAGAAGAGTTGCTCACGCAATCGCAGTCGCTTGCAGGAGAATTAAAAATTCAGCAGGAAGAATTGCGCAGGACGAATGATGAATTGCAGGATAAAGCATTGCTGCTGGTTAAGCAAAAAGATGAAGTGGAAGCAAAGAATAAAGAGGTGGAAGAAGCCCGTAAATCGTTAGAAGAAAAAGCGGAACAGCTTACTCTCACTTCAAAATACAAATCAGAATTTTTAGCAAACATGTCCCATGAGCTTCGTACACCGCTCAACAGTTTGCTCATCCTTGCACAACAGTTGTATGAAAATGCCGAAGGTAATCTGAATGACAAGCAAGTCCGCTATGCAAAAACGATTCACTCATGCGGTGATGATTTAATTCAGCTTATTAACGACATTCTTGATCTTTCAAAAATCGAATCAGGGTTTATCACGGCTAATATTTCTCCCGTTAGTTTTTCGGAAATTGCCGCATTTGCAGAAACAACATTCAAGCCGATTTCAGAAGCAAGGCATGTGCGTTTCATGATTGAAACCGATGCACAGCTGCCGGATGTAATGGAAACAGACTTGCAGCGGCTTAACCAGATTTTGAAAAACTTACTGTCAAACTCATTTAAGTTTACAGAAAAAGGAGAAGTTAAACTGAAAATTTATGATGCTGTGAAAAAATGGAAACCCGGTAATTCCATTCTCGATAATGCCAAAAAAGTTGTCGGGTTTGCAATCTGTGATACAGGTATCGGCATTCCGCAGGAAAAACAAAATATTATTTTTGAAGCATTCCAGCAGGCAGAAGGTTCCACGAGCCGCAAATATGGCGGCACAGGGCTGGGTCTTTCTATCAGCCGCGGGCTGGCAGAACTGTTAGGCGGAACGATTGAATTGGAAAGTGAACCGGGTAAGGGAAGCACCTTCACCTTGTTCTTACCGGTTGAAAATTTGTCTGGAGTAGTGTCTAAGCAAACAGACAATCTGAAAGCTTACGAAGAACTTCAATCCGGAAGTGGTGACATTGATAACCTTTTAAATTCAATCCGCATTACGAATGAAGGAATAGAATCAAACCTGAACATCGTGAATGAAATGATTAACGATACAGGGGATGACAGAAGCAATATCCAACCTAATGAAAAAGTGGTGCTCATCGTGGAAGACGATTTGCGGTTTGGGAAAATCCTTATAGAAAAAGCACACCAGGAAGGATTGAAAGCAATTGTTGCCATCAGCTATATAGAAGTATTTGATTTTATCAACCGCTTCCTTCCCATTGCAATTACACTTGATGTCAAACTGCCTGATACCAGCGGATGGAAAGTTCTTGACCTGCTGAGAAATGATTTGAATTATCGGCATATTCCAATTCACCTGATTTCAGGAGAAGAGAACCGCGGGCTTGCCTTAAAGCGAGGAGCAAGAAGCTTCTTGTTAAAGCCTCTTGAAACGGATTCCCTGAATGATTTGTTTGACGATATTATCAATTTCCATAAAAAGGAAGTCAAGAATGTTCTTGTGGTCGAGGATAATGAATTAGATTCTTCCCAGATTGTAAAAATTCTGCAGGATGATAAAATTGAAGTGACTATTGCCGACACCGGCAAGAAAGCGCTAAAGCAAATAAATTTAAAAGATTATGATTGCATCATACTTGATTATACGCTGCCTGACATTACGGGTGCTGATTTAGTTAATAAAATCACTGAAACAAAAAAGCGATTAACCCCGGTAATTGTGTACTCTGCAAAAGATTTCAGCAAAAGTGAATTAAACCAGTTGAATCGCCTGTCCAATACCATTATTTTAAAAGGGGTTAATTCATTGGAACACTTGTTAGAAGAGACGGTACTGCATATGCACATCAATCATAAAGACCTTGCACCTGAAAAGAAAAAGATCATAGAAAACATTCGAAGAAAAGAAGATATTCTCACTGGAAAAAATATCCTGGTAGTGGACGATGATGTCAGAAATCTTTTTGCACTTACCACCGTATTTGAAAGATACAACATCAATGTAATTACTGCGGAGAGTGGAAAAGAAGCCATCAACCTGTTAAATGAAAACCCGAAAGTGGATATGGTGCTCATGGATATTATGATGCCGGAAATGGACGGTTATGAAACCACGCAGAAAATCAGGCGTGAACATAAGAACAATCTTCTCCCTATAATTGCTGTTACTGCAAAAGCGATGAAAGGCGACAGGCAAAAATGTATTGAAGCCGGAGCTTCCGATTACATTACAAAACCTTTAAAAATAGATCAGTTATTATCATTGATGCGTGTATGGTTTTATAAATAAAAAAAACAATGCGGGAAAAAATTTTATTGGTAGACGACCGGGAAGACAACCTGTTTTCCATTGAAACTATTTTAGAGCCTGATGGATATCACTTTGTCAAAGCCACTTCGGGGAGACAAGCATTAAAAATTCTCCTGACAGAATTTGATTTTGCGCTGATCCTGATGGATGTTAAAATGCCAAATCTCAATGGATTTGAAACGGCTACACTGATTTATGAGCGTGAAAAGCTGCGCCACATTCCGATTATTTTTATTACAGCTCATAATTATGGCGATGAAAATATTTTTAAAGGCTATCAATCAGGTGCCGTAGATTATATTTATAAACCTATTAATCCCGGTTTACTCAGGGCTAAAGTGAGTGTGTTTGTCGAGCTCTATAAAAAAAATCATAAGTTACTTTTACAGGAACAAAAACTTATTGCCATTAACAAAAGCCTTGAATCAGAAATTAATGAGCGAAAAATTTCAGAGGAAAAAATTAAAATACTTAACCTGCAGCTTTTACAGCATGTGGATAAACTTGAAGCTGCCAATAAGGACCTGGACCGTTTTGCATTCATGGCATCTCACGACTTGCAGGAGCCTTTGCGTAAAATCAGAACTTTCAGTGACAGGTTATCAGGAAAATATGAAGAAATTTTTGATGATGAAGCCAAAAGATATTTGAACAGGATTCAAAACGCTGCAAACAGGATGCAGATGCTGATCCATGATATATTAACCTTTTCAAAAATTTCTGCTGAAAAAAAGGAGTTTGTTAAAAGTGATTTGAATATAATATTGCAGGATGTACTGAACGATCTTGAAGCTCCCGTTAAAGAAAAACAGGCAAAGGTCATGATCGAAAAGCTGCCTGATCTTTATATTAATCCCAACCTGATGCGGCCATTGTTTTATAATATTGTCAGCAACTCGCTCAAGTACTCCAAAAAAGAAGAAACGCCTTTAATAAAAATCAGCAGCGATTTTACGGATGAAAATGCAGGAAGTAAATATTGCAGAATATTTTTTGAAGATAATGGAATCGGTTTTGATCAGAAATATTCTGAGCAGATCTTTGACATGTTTATACGCTTGCATAATCACAGCGAATATGAAGGCACAGGCATTGGCCTTGCGCTTTGTAAAAAAATTGTTGAAGAACACAATGGTTATATTTCTGCTAAAAGTGCGATCGGGAAAGGGTCTACTTTTATCGTATCATTTCCCACAGAAATAAAAAACATCTCCCGGGAAAAATCACCAATTCCTGTCTGAAATAGTTTTTGGTTTAACGCTTTTTCTGATGGATAAAATCCTTTAACATTTCACCGTGATCAAAAGCCAATTTCATATTTGCATATTCATTTGTTTCCAAAATTTCTTTTGCATCATCAGCAGCCCTGGGGATACCACCCGTAATTTTTGCTGAAAAAGTAACCGTGACAGTTCTTCCCCTTGGATCCCTGCCGGGTTTTGAATAAACCCCGATCAGCTTGGTAATCTCTACATCAAGGCCGGTTTCTTCTTTTGCTTCGCGCACGGCTGTCTGTTCAATTGTTTCGCCTTCGTCCATTATTCCCCCGGGCAACGCCCACATATTTTTATACGGATCATTTGCACGCTTTATAAGAATAATACCGCCATCATTATTTTCAATGATTATATCGGCTGCCATTACCACTTTCAAAATATCCATGCTGATTTTGAATAACGAGCGCTAATCCAGGACAGCAATCACCGAAATTTCAACATTTGCATCTTTTGGCAAACGCACGGCCTGCACAGTTTCGCGCGCAGGAAAGCCTGATTCAAAAAAACTTCCATACACTTCATTCATAGCTGCAAAGTTATCCAGGTCTTTTAAAAAAATTGTTGCTTTAACAATGTTGCTCAATGACGCACCTCCTGCTTCAAGGACAGTTTTCAGGTTGATCATCGCCTGCCTGGTTTCATCTTTAATATCACCGGCAACAAGCTCATTTGTTTTCGGATCAATACCCACCATTCCGGAGGTAAAAAGAATGTTACCTGCCTGCACGGCATGACTGTAAGGCCCGATCGGTTTCGGCCCGTTTTCAGCTTTGATAATTTTTTTCATGTAGTTATAATTTCAGGGTTCAAAGATAATTATGCTTTTAATTTTTTCACTTTATTATTTTTCTTTCCATTATTCTATCCGGTTCTTTCAATTGAGTGAAGCCAAATTTTGAATAAAGTGTGTGCGCATCTCTTGTTCCAAGCAACCATTTATCGACCTGGAATTCTTCTTTGCTGAGTATGTGCTTTAATAACAGCTGACCATATCCTTTTCCCTTATGCTCATCAACTATAAAAACATCCAGCAAGTAAGCGAAACGTACAAAGTCCGTAAGCACTCTCGCAAAATCCAATCTGTTTTCCTGATTTGAAAACACCGAAGCATATCGAGTTTTTAATCGCGGTGGCAACTCTTTCTTTTGAAATCCCCGGTGACCAGTAAGAATTTGTAAGCACTTTGTGGATGAAGTCTGAATCTAATCTCGATTTATCGGAGCTGATTACTATTTCACCTGGTGAAGTTGATTCTTCTTCAATTTTAAAATCAGAAATTGTGCTGATGCTTTTTCTTAAAATAAATTCCGAATAACCCTTAACAATATAATCTTTCAGCTCTCCCGCGGTTTCATAACCCAACTTCGCATAAAGTTTTTTCGCCTGTTCATTAAAAGATGAAACGCACATAAAAATATTCGGGTATTTTGAAAAATATATTTTTTCCAGTTCATGGACCAGGTTTGTTCCGATACCTTTTCCCCGGTATTCTGCTTTAATTCCGATAGATTGAATATAGGGAACAAAAGCGCCTTCTGTTTTTATGATTGCAAATCCAAGCAATTCTTTTTCATTTTTTATAACATATATATCAGCATATTTATCTCCGAATATCAGCAACGCTTTTTCAAAAGTTCTTTTCAAGGTTACCCACGGTTCCGAAGTGCTCATAATTTTTGCACATTCATTCAAATCAGTTTCGGAATTTAGTTTATGAATAAAATAATTCATTAATACCTATTTTTTATTGACAATTTTTTCCACTGCTTTTTGAATAAGCGGAGCAATAAATAAAATACTTAGCAGAACAACAAAATAACCGATGCGAAACGACTTCCACCAATGATTCCAAAAAACGTCAGAATATCCTTCATTTACCAACACCACCACTATCACCACTAACCCGCAGGTGACAAAAGACATAAAAACAGCAAACAAAATTTTTTTCAGAATATGATTCATTTCTTCAATTTTATGCCCGATAAGAAACCGTGAAAATAAAAAATGCTTTTTAATATTAAGTACCTTTGCGGTCTTAAAAGCAAATCGTTCTATCGCTCTTTGAGAAATCAAGGGGAGGAAAGTCCGGGCAACACAGAGCACCGCACCCCGTGATAAGCGGGGGTTCCATAAAAGAAATTTTGTGGAAACAGAAAGTGCCGCAGAAAACTATACCGTCCGCCTCAGGCGGATAAGGGTGAAAACGTGAGGTAAGAGCTCACGTCACGGTTGGGTAACCGGCCGTGAGGGAAAACCTTGCGGGTTGAAAGGCCAAATAAGTTCCGGTTGTGAAACTGCTCGTTTTCATCCGCCCCAGGTGGATACCGGAATGGGTAGGCTGATACAGGTTGCAAGCAATTGCAATCGCAGATAAATGATAGAAGTTCCGACTTGTCGGAAGACAGAACCCGGCTTACAGATTTGCTTTTATTTTTATGCCAGGAGTTCAATGTTGACGTATTAAAAACAACAAACTAACTTTGAACTTTAAGTATTTATGCGAAAATTTTTAATCTACCTCAGTAATCAGCACGAATCCATCCTGAAGCTGATTATTATTTCGCTTACTATTTTTATTATAATCAACCTTCTCCCCCATCGCGTACGTTATAAATTTGAATTCCACAAAGGCACTGCGTGGCTTGATAAGGATCTATATGCTCCCTTTGATTTTGCTATCATTAAAGAAAAAGATTCACTTGAAGCAGAAAAAAAAGAGTTGATAAAAACAGCCCCATTGTTTTTTGAAGTTGATTCTGTTATTCCTTTAAATGCCCTTGAAAAATTCCAAAGCGCTGTTTCGTCTGAAATCAATCTTCCGGATTCTTCGCAAACATCACATTTAAATCCACCGGCCCTGCTGAAAGAAACCGGTGAAAAAATTTTAAGATTAATTTATGCCAAAGGAATAGTCGAGACGGGACCGAAAACTAATATCACTGAATTTTCAAGGCTCAAGCTTGTTAAAGGCAAAAATGCTGAAACCGCGTATGGCAGGGATGTTTTTACTTTAAGCGCTGCCATTGTCTATACTGATGACTTATTAAAACAGTTTGTGCAGCCCGGCAGGGAGAAATTAAAAAAATATCTTGCCGATGCGTTGCGTCCTAATCTTTTTTATGATGCTTCCGCAACCGAGGCTTTCCGGAAACAATTAACCGATAATATTTCCCTTATGCATGGAATGGTCAGCAAAGGCGATCTGATCATTTCAAAAGGCGAAGTAATTTCCGATGAAAAATTTAATGTGCTTCAATCCTTACGTCAATCGGTTGTTGAAAACAAACAGGGAAACGAATCTGATATTTCCGTGTTATTCGGGCAGCTTGCAATAGTCTGCATATCCATCAGCGTACTTATGATTTTCCTGGCAACGCTGAGAAAAGACGTGTATGGCGATAATAAAAAAATTACGTTGATATGCGTTCTTGTTATTCTCATTACGCTCATTTATTCACAGGCGCTTCGTTTGGATTTCATCAGCCTTTACCTTGTTCCATGCTGCCTGCTGCCTATAGTAATCAGGGTATTTTTTGATACGCGCCTGGCGTTGTTCACTCATGTTATTACAATTTTAATTCTTGGATCAGTGGCGCCTAACGGTTTTGAATTTGTTTTTATGCAAACGATTGCCGGCATGGTCACCATTTTTATTTTCGCGCATCTGAGAAGACGCGCCCAGCTTTTTATTTCCGTCTCAATGATTTTTATTTCTTACCTGGTATGTTATCTCAGTCTTTCTATCGTACAGGAAGGAAGCATTTCAGGAATTAATTATCTCAATATCGGTTGGTTATTTGGAAACGTTTTATTAACCCTTTTTGCTTATCCGCTGATCTATATGTTTGAAAAATTATTCGGACTTACATCTGATGTTTCCCTGATGGAACTGTCCGATATGAATTCTTCGCTTCTGCGCGAATTATCTATGAAAGCGCCCGGAACGTTTCAGCATTCCATGCAGGTAGCGAACCTGGCAGAGGCTGCCGTTTACAAAGTCGGTGGAAACGCACTGTTAGTTCGCGTTGGCGCATTGTATCACGACATCGGTAAAATGGATATGCCTTTATTTTTTATCGAAAATCAGAGCACTGATGTTAATCCGCATGACGATCTCTCATTTGATGAAAGCGCAGATATTATCATCAGCCATGTAATCAGGGGAATAGAAAAAGCAAGAAAAAATAACCTTCCTGATTTAATTATTGATTTCATCCGGACACACCACGGCACAACTATGGTACAATATTTTTATCAATCGTATCTCAAAAATTATCCGGAAAAAATAGTGGATGAGGATGATTTCCGATACCCGGGCCCTTTACCATTTTCAATAGAAACTGCCGTTCTTATGATGGCTGACTCGGTGGAGGCTGCTTCCCGCAGTTTGCCGAAGCATGATGCGGAAACAATAAATAAATTAGTGGAAGACATTATTGAAAGCCAGATTCAACAGCAGCAATTCATCAATTGCGATATTACTTTCAGGAATATTTCATCCATCAAAAAAATTTTTAAAAAGATGCTGATGAGCATTTACCACGTGCGTGTAGAATATCCGCACTAAAGTTTTGTGTTTAATTTGAAATTTTATTCAACATAAAACTCATATTCATACCTGTGCCCTGAGTTATTTTCCCGGCTCATACGATTGATATCCATATTATAATTCAGTTCAGATACAACATTTCCCTGTTCATCGTGTTCATACATGTTTTTTGCAGCAAGATTTCCATGCTGGTCATACACTTCTTCTTCAATGCAATGATTTTTTTCATCATATACGAATTTTATTTTGCGCGGATGAAAATCCCTGACGTCTCTTTCAATAATATTACCCCTGTCATCATAAACATAACTGGTACGTTCCATCAGTTTCCCTGCAGCGTTTTTTTCGACAGAACTTATTAAACGATTTTTTTCATCGTATGCATACTCGGTTTTGCTTTGCAATTTACCTGATCCATCACTTTCAGTTTTTGAAGCGATGTTTTCTTTTTCATCATATGTAATGTCGGTTATTTCCGTAATCGTTCCGGATGAATCGTATGTGGTCCTCCTCGTAATGTTCCCTTTTTCATTGTACGCGATTACTTCCTTGCTTTGCTCTTCGCCTTCTTCATCCGTTTTGCGAATCTCAATTACTTCATCTTTGTCGTTGTAAACATACACCGTAGCTTCACCCGGATCGTCACCGTAATACTTTTGTTCCTTTATCAACCTGCCTTTTTCATCACGTTCGTTTTTCAAAATCTCTTTTGCATCATCCATGACCATCAGCATCACGTGCTCCATCAGCTTTCCATCGTTATTGTAGGTGAATTTATTTATTTCTTCCACTTCATTTTCTGCATTCACTTTCTGCTCTTCAATCATGTTTCCTTTTTCATCATATAAGGTGATGAGAGAAAGATATTCCGCCTGGTGATCATTTGATTCACCGAATTTCAGCATTTTATGTTCAAAGCTGTACCGCTTGATGGATTTAACTTTAGGCATTGGAAAAAGTTTAAGGTTTAAGGTTTAATGTTGCCTTCCGGATTCTGATAAGATCAACTAACAAATTTTCGAGCCTATCAAGCTTTAACATATTTTTTCCGTCTGATAATGCTTTGGAGGGATCAGGATGCGTTTCAATAAATAACCCGTCCACACCAACCGCAATTCCTGCTTTGGCTATTGCGGAAATCATTTCGGGTAAGCCTCCCGTTACACCGCCCGCCTGATTCGGTTGCTGAAGCGAATGCGTTACATCCAATATAACCGGAACTTTATTTTTTTGCATCACTTGTATACCACGGAAGTCCACAACTAAATCCTGGTAACCAAAAGTTGTTCCGCGTTCGGTAAGCATAATGTTTTCATTTCCTGATTCACGAATTTTATTAACCGCAAAGCTCATTGCTTCAGCAGAAAGAAATTGACCCTTCTTCACATTTACAAATTTTCCCGTTTTAGCAGCAGCAACCAGCAGATCAGTTTGCCTGCATAGGAATGCCGGGATCTGCAATATGTCGGCATATTCGGCCGCATAAGCAGCTTCTGCGCTTTCATGAATATCAGTAAGAACAGGAATATGCAGATCAGTAGAAATTTTTTTCAGGATCTGCAATCCTTTTTCATCACCAATTCCTGTAAAAGATTTTATGCTGGTGCGATTTGCTTTGCGATAAGACGCTTTAAAAATAAAAGGTATTTTAAGCCTGTCTGTAATTTGCTGAACAGCTCGTGCCACATCAAATGTGATTTCCTCGCTTTCAACCACACAGGGGCCGGCAATAAGAAAGAAATTTCCTGAATCAGTATTTTTAAGTTTGGGAATATTGGGAAGCATATAAGATATACGATTTAGGATGTATCCCGAAGGGACTCCTTCGGAGCGATGTACGATTTAAGATCAGCGTTCAAATTTAATCTTCTCCGGTTAATTATCGGAAGTAATTTTTACTCAATAAATAAAACCAATCCTTTCAGATATTCTCCTTCCGGGTGATAAATATTAACCGGATGGTCTGGCGCCTGCGAAAGCTGGTGTAAAACTTTTACATTTCTTTTTGCCTGTGCGGCTGCCATAAAAACGATTTTACGAAATAAATTTTTATCAATTGCCTGCGAGCAGGAGAACGTAAACAAAATTCCATTTTTATTTATCCTTTTTATGGCTTCGCAATTTAAATTTCTATATCCAATTGCAGCCTTGTCAACAGCGCTCAGATGTTTTGCAAACGAAGGAGGGTCAAGAATTATGATATCATAAATTTCATTTTCTCTTTTCAGGAAATCAAATGTGTCGAGCGCAAAATAATTATGAACAACATTTCTGTCTGAAGGACTCCTTGCGGAGAAATTCAATTCCACATTCTGATTTGCCCATTCCATCGCTTTCTTGCTGCTGTCAACTGAGTGAACCAATGAAGCGCCAGCCTGTAAAGCGTACAGCGAAAATCCACCGGAATAAGCAAACGTATTCAGCACTTTTTTATTTTTTGAATATTGCATCAGCAATTTCCTGTTCTCGCGCTGGTCAATAAAAAAACCGGTTTTTTGTCCCCCTTCCCAATCCACTGAAAACTTAATTCCATTTTCAAGTACAATATTATTTTCTTTTTCTCCAAACAAATAAGTGTCCTTTGATTCTCCGAAGGAGTCCTTACGGACAATTCCTGAATGCTTTTCCATGCTTGCTGAACTTTTATCGTAAACAGCTTTCAATTGAAGTTCTGAAATATCCAGCAATGCATTTTTAATAAAATCTTTGGCTTCAAACATACCGGCTGTGTGTGTTTGAATAACTGCCGTCCGGTTATAAATATCAATGATCAATCCCGGTAAACCGTCCCCTTCCGCATTCACCAGGCGGTAAACAGTTGTTTCGGCAGAATCTGTCAAATACAAATGTTTTCTTAATTCAAGTGCCTTCGTGATTTTCTGATTAAAAAACTGCTGATCAATTTCACATTTTTCGAATGAAAGAACCCGGGCCACAATGCTTCCGTGATGAAAATGTGCAGTAGCGAGATACCTGTCATCGTTTGAAAAAATTTCAGCAATACATCCTTCAGTTAATTCTTTATCCTGTTTTTCTACAGCGCCTGAAAATAACCACGGATGAAAATTCTGCAGCGAACGTTCTTTTCCTTTTTTAAGAATTAATTTTGGATAGATTTTTTCCATCGGGCTGCAAAGCTAATGAATGGGTGATTATGATAATTATGGTAACCATGGTAATTAGTTGTTGCTCTTCCAAATCACCACAATTACCCATTTACCTAATTAACTAATTCTAAAAGAGCTTCCCCGGTTCTGGTTCTGTGCGGTGACAGAAATTATAAAAATCACAACGGTAAGGCTTCTGGCAATGGTCGCCAATTTCAATAGAAGGAATAATTTTTTTTTCAAGAACATCTTTAGCTGTTGAAATATTATTCTTTACAAAGTCATTTTGTGATTTGCAATGCTCAAGCACAGAAACTTCTGTAAAAATTTTTGATGGTTCATTTATCAATGCTTCATCCAATTTCCGGTTGAGATGGAGAATCGAAAAATCTTCAAGCTGCAGGCCGGAACTGACCATTACAAAATACTGCAATGCTGCATCTTTCATATAAGTATCTGAAACCGAAAGTGAACTCTTCACTTCATAAGCAAACCACTTACCTCCTCTCCTCACGAGAATATCAGCTACAACAAGGACTCTTTCATGCTGAAATGAAGCCTCGTAAATAGTATCATATCCTTTGAAAATTAATTCCTGTGTAAGTGCAACACTCCTGTAATAATTATAAGGCTGATCAGGGGTGGCATCAAAGCCACCGGGAAAAAGTTGCTGCGCAAGCTTGCCGATGTTATGCCCTTTATCAAACCGGATTAATAATTCCGGTGGCAGCGGATCACGAAGCTTATAATGATACTTGTAAAGATAAAGGGACTTCAGGCATTGCAGACTCCTGATATAAGTAGATTTCGATAAAATATGTTTTTCCATATAGCCCCCTGACCCCCAAAGGGGAAACACATAGCATTAAATTCAGCACTAAATTATTTTTTTTGTTTCATAATTAATTTAAATCTCATAAAAATAAAAAATGGACAATTGATTGATCCCCCTTTGGGGGCCAGGGGGCTTTTACCATATATTTTCAATGTCTTCTTTGGTATACGTATGATTTCTCTCTGTATAAACAGATTTTTTCTTTACACGCTTCAGCAGCAGCATATTTTCAGAAGATATTTTTACAAACCATGATATCGGGTAAAGAAAAAGAAAAAAAATAACAGATAAAATTATTCGTGACACGATCCACCCGATAATTTCTGATATTTTATACCATAACCGTACCGTCCAATATCCAATAAAGGGAACAGCAATTGTTGACACACCCACTATTCCGGCAGCATAAAACCATCCTTTAACTTTTGTAAAAATTCCGACCGCCACTAAACCGGCAACGATTGCAAGAAGCGTTTTAAACTTTTCAACTCTATTTAAAGAAAATTCCTCTTTTCGCTGATCTGTACTTTTCCATTCCGGTTGATCTTTTTTTGTAAAAACAAAATTTCCAACCACAAGATAATCAATTTCTGTCTGCATAAAGCAACGATATGCGTCTTTCGGGGTACAAACTATAGGCTCGCCTCTTATATTAAAACTTGTATTTACGATGACACCACAACCTGTTCTCTTTTTAAATGCGTCAATCAATTTCCAGTAACGCAGATTGGTTTCTTTATGTACTGTCTGGATTCGGGAAGAAAAATCAGTATGTGTAACAGCAGGAATATCCGAACGCAGAAAGTTAAGCTTGTCTTGCAAATCAAAATTATTATAGCCTTCGGGTAATTTATTTCTCCTGCTTTCGGTGACGGGCTGCACAAACATCATATACGGAGAACTGCCTTCAAGATCAAAATATTTTTCCGAATCTTCTGCCAGCACCGAAGGAGCAAAAGGCCGGAATGATTCGCGGTATTTTATTTTAAGATTTAATTTTTTTTGCATTTCAGGATTTCGGGCATCACTTAGTATGCTTCGCGCACCCAGGGCACGCGGGCCAAATTCCATTCGTCCCTGTACCCACCCTATTGCAGCGCCCTGTTCAATATATATTGCAGCTTCAGCACACAACTCATCAAAGTTTTCAAAAAATTTGCAGGGCGCTTTATATTTTCCGGTCATCAATTTAACGTCCGTATCCGAAAACCCGGGACCTAAATACGCACCCTGAAGGGCATCCATTTGATTCGTAACTTTTCGCGGTTGTCCGAAATAAATATAATATGCAGCCTGTGCAGCGCCTATCGCTCCTCCGGCATCTCCGGCTGCAGGCTGGATAAAAATATCTTTAAAAAGTTTTGCGTTCAGCAATTTTCCGTTTGCAGCACAATTTAAGGCAACCCCTCCTGCCATGCATAAATAATCAGCGTGGGTTAACCGTTTTGCTTCCTGCGCCATTTTTATCAATACTTCCTCCGTGATTTGCTGAATGGCCAGGGCCAGATTACAATGATGCTGCTGCAACCCCGCTTCCGGTTCCCTGCGGGGAAAACCGAATAATTTCTTCCACAGATCATCGCACACCATGCGCAAACCTGTTGCATAGTTAAAATATTTTTGATTCAGCCACAAAGAGCCGTCATCTTTTATTTCGATTAATTCACGTTTAATAATATCAGCAAACTTTTTAACTTCTTCCGATTCCATGTTTCCATACGGTGCAAGTCCCATCAATTTATATTCACCTGCATTGACTTTGAATCCGAGATAATATGTGAAAGAAGAGTAAAGCAATCCCAGCGAATGAGGAAATCTTAATTCTTTATAAGTGTTAATATCTTTTCCTTCTCCATAACAAATGGATGCAGTTGCAAATTCTCCCACGCCATCAATAGTAAGAATTGCTGCGTTTTCAAAAGGCGAAGGATAAAATGCAGAGGCAGCATGAGAAAGGTGATGCTCAGGAAATAATAATTTTAGCTTTTTCCGATCATACTCTCCTGCCTTTTTGAGCTGGTCTCTTATGAGTTTTTTTAAAAACATTTTTTCTTTCAGCCAGACCGGCATAGAAGAAATAAACGATCTTAATCCTTTTGGTGCAAATGCATAATACGTTTCAATGAGCCGTTCAAATTTCAGGAATGGTTTATCATAAAAAGCAACAGCATCGAGATCATCAATCGTTGAACCGGAATATTCAAGGCAGAATTTGACAGCATTTAAGGGAAAATCCCGGTCGTGTTTTTTGCGCGTAAACCGTTCTTCCTGTGCTGCCGCAATTATTTTTCCGTCTTCAATAATGGCGGCTGCTGAATCATGGTAGAAAGCAGAAACACCGAGAATTTTCATCCGCTGAATGAATCGTTATGATAAAAGCGGGAATCAGTCCGTCATTTTAGCTATGACCAGCCCGATGAGGATAGCAAGTAATAAAACAGCAAGCAACCGGTTGAAAAATTTCTGCGAACCTAAATTCTTTTTCAGTTCTCCATGCGTGAAAATATTGTTCAAGAGAATTTCAAGCCGGTGAAATGCATTTTCATTTTTTACAATATAATCATAAGCCCCGTACTTAATAGTATTCACAGCTATTTCAGGTTTTTCTTCAGAAGAGAAAAAGATGACAGGAGTTTCCGGGTACATGTCCTTCAGCTTTTTTAAAATCTGCAAACCGTTTAAAGCTTCAGGGTTAACCGAATCAAGATGATAATCAAGCACCATTACTTCAGGTATCGAGTAAATGCCAGCCAACGCTTCTTCACCAGTATGAAAAACAGTCACATCTGCCGCCTTATAATTTGTTGTGACAAAATCCTTCAGCATTTCGGTCATCGTGGGATCATCATCAATCAAAACGATCTTAAATTTTTTGTCGGTGTACATGAATCACTTTTTAGATACTTCAAAAGTAGCATAAAATGTTTGAGGTTTGAGGTTTTGGGTTTGAGGTTAACATCAAACATCAAACATCAAACTTCGCTTAGCTTTGCAGCATGAATTATCTTACCACAGAATCGTTGAGCAAAGCCTATAACGAAACTCCTTTGTTTGAAGATTTGAATATTTCACTGAGCGCAAATCAGAAGATGGCATTGATTGCTGCAAACGGAAGCGGCAAAACCACTTTGCTTCGCATCCTTGCCGGGAAGGAAGTTCCTGACAGCGGCAAGGTGACCATCCGCAATGGAATTACATCAGGCTACCTTGAACAGCAACCCGAATTTCATCCTGATTCTGCAGTGATGGATTGTATTTTTAAAAGTGACCACCCTGTGCTTCATGCTTTGGGTGAATATGAAAAATGCCTTGACATGGGCGATAAGGCGGACCAGCGTTTAATGCAACAACTGATTGACAAAATTGATTCGCTGCAGGCATGGGATTTTGAAAATAAAGCGCATGAAATTCTCGGCAAGCTCGGCATTCATGATCTTGACAAACAGATAAAACAGCTTTCAGGCGGACAGAAAAAAAGGGTCGCCCTTGCAAAACTTTTAGTAGAAGAGCCGGACCTCCTCCTGCTCGATGAACCTACCAACCATCTTGACCTTGACATGATAGAATGGCTGGAAAATTATTTGCGCTCATTGAATAAAACCGTTTTGCTTGTCACACACGACCGTTATTTTTTAGATAGCATCTGTGATACTATATCCGAGCTGGACCGCGGAATTTTATATACCTATACAGGAAACTATAAATACTACTTAGAGAAAAAGGCTGAACGCGAATTTCAGGAGGCATCTGAAATGGAAAAAACTCAAAACCTTTACCGCAGAGAGCTTGACTGGATGCGAAGGCAGCCCAAAGCACGCACTACAAAACAAAAAGCGCGCATTGATTCCTTTTATGAAGTGGAAGACAAAGCCACTTCGAGACGTATAGAAGATAAGATGAACCTTACTATGCAAATGCAGCGTATGGGAAGCAAAATCCTTGAACTGGAAAATATATGTAAATCTTATGGAGATAAAACATTGCTGCAGGATTTTTCATACACATTTAAAAGAGGAGAAAAGATAGGAATAGTCGGCAGGAACGGTGTCGGAAAATCCACACTGTTAAATATGATCATGGGAAGCGTGAAGCCTGATAAAGGAAGAATAAAACAGGGAGAAACTATTTTGTTCGGATATTATTCGCAGGATGGCATACAAATGAAAGAAGACAGGCGCGTGATTGATGTGGTGAAAGACATAGCTGAATACGTAGAGACAGGTAAAGGGAAGGGCAAATGGATTAATGCATCTCAGTTTCTCACTCATTTTAATTTTTCCGGTTCGCGGCAGCATTCATATGTATCGAAGCTGAGTGGTGGTGAAAAACGAAGATTGTATTTGCTGACTATACTTATTAAAAACCCCAATTTCCTGATCCTCGATGAACCTACTAATGACCTTGATATAGTTACCCTGAACATATTAGAAGATTTTTTACAGGAATATGAGGGATGTATCCTGATGGTGACTCACGACCGTTATTTCATGGATAAACTGGTTGACCATGTTTTTGTTTTTGAAGGTGACGGCAGAATCAGGGACATACACGGAAATTATACTGATTACCGGAATGAGGTTGAAGACAGAGGTCAGAAGTCAGAGGTCAGAGGACGGTCACGAAGGACTTCTTTGGAAGTCAGCAGCGCTGCAGAAAAGGAAAAAAAGAAAGGGCTTACTTATAAAGAGAAAAAAGAATTGGAAACATTGGAAAAAGAGTTGAGCGCACTGGAGAAACAAAAGGAAGAATTGATTGCCGAAATGGGCACCGGGAACCTTGCTCATGATGAATTACAAAAACGTTCTGCGCTTTACAATAAAACTATAGAAACGATTGACCAGAAAACGGAGCGCTGGATGGAACTATCAGAAAAGCAATAGAATTTTTACTGCAGCTTAATAAATTTCTTTATAAACAAATTTTCAGCTGTACGAACTTTAACAAAATAAATTCCATTGCTGAAAGCTGAAACATCAATTTCACTTTTATCTTTAGAAGAATAAACGCATTGGCCGGTTGAATTTTGTATTTCAACTGAATAACCAAAAACAGGATATTTAAAATAAATATTTAATTTATCATTGACCATAGCGGGGTTTATTGAAACCGGTTGTATGAATGAGTTTTCCGCTATTGAGGTTGTTCCTACTGTCAGTTTTTGCTGAATGGTATTGAGCGCTTCATCAGCCTGGTGGTTGGCAGAATATTTTGAAACGAATGCAACAAGTGATACGTGGTCTTCATTGATGCCTGCCGGCAATGTATAATTTAACGGGAACGAAAAAGACTGTCCTGAAAGCGGAGCAGCAGGAATAACTCCCGGCATGCCCCATGTTGCGGGCAGTATGGCTCTTACCACGTGACGATGAACAAACCCGACAATAGGGTTACCCATTCCGAAAAAAGGATTTCCAACCTGTGCATCATAAAAATTTATCTGGTCATAACCGAAGCCTGTACCTGTAACAGAATCTTCCACTATATATAAATTGAAACGATAATCACCATTAGCAAGATTGGTTAGTATGTCAGTAGTAATAGTTGCAGAAATATTTCTTGTCACAGCATTCCATGATGAAGCGAGTGAAACATTAAGTTGGGGCTGAAGTGCAAGCCTGGCCTGGATGGCTGCATCCCAGGCATTATGATAAATAGCCACGTAACCGAAGGTTGTATTATAAATCCTGTCAATCCCACCTAACGGTGCGCCTGCTGCATATGCCGTACCTATTGTATCCACCTGCGGAAAAAACATGGCATCGGGACTGGTGTATGAATGCAGGCTCACTGCAATGAGCGAAGGATATTTATCCAGCATGGAATCCACCATGTAGCTGCCCATGGGGCAATTACCGCAGTGAGCGCCTGTGAATTCTTCAAGCAGGATTGCTTTGGGTTGCGCATTTGCAAGAATGCCCGAAAAAAATGCTATTGAAAGAAGTATAAATTTTTTCATGCTATTTAAATTAAATGCAATTATTATAAGCAAATATAATTGAATTAAGAAATAATTCCGGTTGTGGTTTATGTTTTTCCACCAACCCATGGCAGTAAAAAAAATGCTCCTTAAAAAACAAGGAGCATTTTTTTATCACCATTTTTTAATTTATTTAATCACAAACTTACTGCTGAACGAATTTTTCCCAGAGTCATTTTTCAGCATGTAAAAATATAATCCCGGTGCGAGCGATTGTTTTCTCAGCAATATTTCATTTGATTTAAATCGTGCTTCTCTCACTGTTTCACCAACCGCGTTGAAAATTTTCAGCGAGTACGTCTCCCTGTTGGAATTATTAAACTTCAGCACGGCCGTTTCATCAAACGGGTTCGGGTAAATAATTACACCATCATTTTCTGCTTCAGGTTCATCTATTGCTGTCGGTATTACATAAACCATCGTATTTGTAGTCGTGTTTGTAGCAACCGGTTCATTCAGGTCGAAGAAGATATTAGCTGTGTTAGTAATAACCGTATTGGCCGGTAATCCTGCCAGTGCATGTATCCTGTAGCGTACAAATCCATGGCTCGCAAGTTCGTTTACATTGCTGTCGGGCAGCATAATATTATTAAATGTAAATGTTACCACACCGCTCGGCTTCAATTCTGTCTGCACAGAATGGCTGCTTGCAATCACTTCAAATGTAGCAAGGTCGAGTGAAGCGCTGAGTGTATCTATGATAACCACGTTAAATGCGGTATCCGTACCTGTATTCTGGAAGCGCACCGTATAGTCGAGCACGTCCGCGAATAAAGTATAGTTCTGGTTTTGCACTCCCGGAGGAGTAACCGCTTTATCATTAGGATCCCATGAACAGGATATAGTGGGGTTGGTAAGAGAGGTATCCGAAAACTGTATCACATTTCCTCCATCAACTGCCGTTATTACAGCCTGTGTCTGTATATTATTTCCGGGAGCCGGAAGATGGAATACAATCTGTATGTTAGCCGTTGCAAGAGGCAGCAGGTTTGTATAGTCCCATGTAATGGTATCTCCCTGCACAAGCGTGGGTGCGGGTACAGCGCTCACAAAAGTCATGGAAGGCGCCTTGCCGACAATAATCTGCCCGTTAGTCGGGTGGTTGCTCAGATTTTTGTAATGAACATTATATTGTACATCCGTATTGCAGCGAGGGAAATTATTAGTAAGAATAATTTCAGAGGTATAGTATTCATTCACCGACCGCAACCCGAAATCAAACCCGGACTGCGTATTATTGTTTGCATTAACGGTATAAGATGCAGAATCAGATAACAGGTTGAACATTCCACCGGCCACCGGGTTCCATGCAACTGTATGCGACCCGTTATAGGTACCGAATGTATAGTTTCCGTAATCGTCAGAAAATGCGTAAACATTATCCGGCATCAGCAGCACCCGCTCATTAGCCATTTCCATATCACCCGCGCTGAACACTTTATTTGAATCGGCATCAAAGAAAATTTTACCCGAAATAAATGCATCGGCTTTTACCACATGAAATCCATGAGGCAGCACATACGTGTGGTGTATCCAGGGAGCGCCTTGCTGCATCACCGTGACCGATACATCATAGTAACCGGTATCGGCATTGAAAGGAACCGGGATCATTGCATCAAAATGTATGCTGTCAACAGGTTGGATAATATTTGCAAGAGGAACAGCTATACTCATGCCTCCGCCAGATTTATACAGGTGCATTTCAAAAATATTTCCCTGCGGTGATGAGGATTGGAATTGTGTTTCAAAACCTGTTATGGTAGTGGTAAGCGCCTGGCCCTGGTATCCTTCATTGGGTGAAATAGAATAGAGATGTGATTTTAAACCGAAATCCAGTCCGGATGCCGTATTATTATTAATGGTGACGATATATGCAGTATCGGGGGATGAAAGTATGAATTCTCCCAATTGCCCTACCTCCACAGTATGTGATCCGTTAGTCACACCGAAATGAAAATTGCCGTTACCTCCCGGATAGATCGTATTATTTTCAGGGGCAATATTCAAATTTCCATAAGCAATACCAAATTCACCGGGGTCCATCACACCATTGGTGTCGGCATCAAAATAAATAATGCCGTCCACATAACCGTCAGGCGGGCCTATATTAAAACATTCAGGGCAGGGATAAGTAATTTCATCGAACGGGAAATAAGGATTATCAACGGTAACGTTTACATCATAAACACCTACAATGGCTGCCCCGTAAACAGTCATAGTAACTTCCGCTGTGTTTGAATCCAGCACCACGCAGGCTGAATAAGGCACGTTAAAGCTTGATCCTCCCTGCAGGTTAAAGTTTAAAATATTACCGGGAGGCGATGATGTCTGAAGAAAAATATTGTCACCGGTTATGGTAGTAGTAAGAGTTTCCCCGGCATTTGCCAGGTTAGGTGTAATTGAAGTGATAGCTGTTATCAGCCCGAAATCATTTCCGGGGAAATTGTTATTATTAACCACAACCGTGTAGGATGGATTTGCTGAAGATAAAAGGTAATAATGCTGGTTGGTGGGTTGCCAGGTGATAGTCCGTGAGCCGTTATAGGTATCAAGGGAATAATTTCCCGAGGCATCGGTATAAATGTAAGTATTATCAGGTGTGACATAAATTTTTTCGTTGGCAAGGGCAGGTTCACCGGTATCTTCTGTTCCGTTTCCGTTTGTATCATAATACACATGGCCGCTCACTGTGCCGTCAGGAGTTCCTACCCTGAATGCGTTTTGGAGAGTATAATAATAGGAATTAGGCCAGACTTTAATGGCCAGGTCATATAAGCCTTTTTCGGCAGCCGGAGGAATTATCACATCCACGCTGAAATGAGAACCGTCAATAATATTTACTGTGCTTGTATCGACAAAAATGGTATCATATCCGAATTTCCTCAATTGAATATTCAAAATATTGCCATTGGATGTTGAAGTTTGAAACACATTACCGGAAGCTGTCACAGTCGTGGTGAGCGTTTGTCCCTGCTGTCCCAGGCCCGGATTCATTGAAACCAGCTGCGCATGCACTGTGGCGCAGGTTAGTAATAAAACCGCAATAAGAATGTTGATGTTTTTCATGTTTTTTGGTTTAGATGTAAATGGTAATAATTAATATAAGACTCTTTGAGATATGGCAGAGTTTTACGGGGATAATAATATTTCAGGCTCCACACCGGTGGATCGCTTTGAATTCTTTCATCATGCTATTTTCGTTTCTCATTCGCATACTTTTTCACGATACAAATATACATTGGCATGCTGCATATAAAAAGTTCATAATTTTCCATTTGTTTGGGTATGAATTATAATTTTAATTAGCTCCATAAGCGTATAGCTGCATAATTTTGAAAATTAAATTGAATTTGTTGAGACAAGTTTATTTTCCAGGCTCAATACTACCTGACGCTATTTACCCCCTGGCGGTAATAAGAAAATTAATTCCTTCCGGCAAAGCTTTTTATTTTTGTATTAAGAAATTTTGAAAAGTGATTGGTATAATTCTTTTTCCTGAATAACCTCACCCATCGGGTACCCTGTATCACATTCGTTAAAAATATTTCATCCGCAGATAAAACGTCATCAACGGAAAGGGACCTTTCTTTGTTTTGGATCTGCTCTTTTTTACAAATTTCCAGGATATTTTTCCGCATTACGCCATCCATGCATCCATCTGACAGCGGAGGAGTGAATATCTTTTTATCCTTCACAATGAAAATATTTGAACTGACTGCATCCGCAATATTGCCGTCACTATTTAAGATCAGGCAATCATCCAGCCTGTTTTGCTTTGCATAAATTCCGGCAAGAGTATAAATACTGCTGTTGGTTGTCTTAAAATTTGACAATGGATTTTTCAATTTGAGGGTTTCGGGAAACAGGTCAATTCTTAATCCCTTTTTATTGAAAAGATAACTTTCAGTTTCTGATTTCTCAGCAGTAATCGCAAAGCTGACAGAGTTGTCAGCGGGAGTATAATACCCTCCTTCATTCCTGAATACCAGCAAACGTATCCTAGCATCTCCTGTAATTTTGTTTTTTTTTATGAGCATAGAAATTTGTTTCAGAAAAAAAGAAACAGAAAATTTTCCCGGAATTTTCATCTTAAGAAATTTCATTCCGCTGATAAGTCGCGAGATATGGTCATCCAGGTAAAAAATTTTACCATCGTGCCATCTCATGGTTTCAAAAAGACCGTCACCATAGCAGAAAGACCGGTTATTGATTTTTAAAACCGGTTCACCGGCATGGAAAAATTTTTCATTTAAATTTATGAAATGCATCACTTAATCAAATGCTGAATTGTTTTTAAATCAACATCTGATTCCACACGTATTCCGTTTACATTTACTTTTTTTGCCGCCTCTATATCTCTGTTGCGGTCACCTATAAAATAAGATTGAAAAGGATCAATATTGAATCGGGCGATTGCTTTTTCAAGTAATAATGAATCAGGCTTCCGGCAAATGCATTTTCCCAGTTCCGTGTAGTGAGGGCAATAATAGATCTCTGTCAAAACAATTCCACGATCATTCAGTTGCTGCTTCATATAGGCATGTAATTGCTCTACATCATTATGCGTATATATTTGACGCGCTATGCCGGCCTGGTTGCTGATCACAATCAACAAATAATTTTTTTGCTGAAAAATTTTCAATGCATCAAAAAGGCCGTCTGTAAACTCAAATTTAGCAGTACTGAAAGTATAATCCGCATGGTCTTTATTGATGACACCGTCCCGGTCAAGAAAAATTGCTTTGTTCATTTATTTTCAGAAATCCGTAAGTCTTTCAAAAAAGTAGAGAGCAAGAGAAGGTTTGAGTCCAATGGTAAAAACCACGCCAAAAATAGCTCCCCATAAATGTGCATCATGATTGATATTATCACCGCCTTTTTTTCCAAGGTAATATTCCAAACCGATATACAGCACGGCCATCAGGATAGCAGGCATTTTGATAAAATAAACAATTACTGTACCCAGCGGATTAAAAATTACAGAAGCAAACAGCACAGCCGCCACAGCGCCTGATGCACCCAGTGCATTATAATAAAAATCTTTTTTGTGTTTTGCAAAGCTGGGGGCGATCGAAATTACAAGCCCGCCAAAATAAAGCAGCAAATAGTATAATTGATAACGGTCACCAAAAACCTCGCTGTAATATTCTTCAACCACTGTCCCGAAACTGTATAATACAAGCATGTTAATGAAAAGGTGCATCCAGTCTGCATGGATAAATCCGCTGGTTATAAAGCGATACCACTCTCCGTTATTTGAAACTTTAAAAGGATTAAAAATTAATTTGCTCATCAACTCCTTGTTCGAAAATGCAAGGATCGAAATGATGACGGCAGCAACGATTATAAATAAAGTCATATCAAAAGGCTTCAAAGGTAAAAATTATTCAAAGATTGGGTTTTCAAAATATTTGAACGTAAAAAAACTTTTTATTTGAAAATTTATTAGCTTCGGATTTTATTTTTTCCTATGCGAATCTGGACCCAGGTACCTTTGTTTCGTCTTTTATTGCCTTTCCTGGGAGGAATTCTTATTGAAATTTTCTGTCCGTTGAAAATTGAAATTTACCTTTTTATTTTGCCTGCTTTTATTTCTATTATTTTACTTTTTACCTACAGCAAAAAGATTTACCGGAGAAACAGGATCAAATGGGTATATGGAGCAGCATTAAACGCGTCTATATTTCTTATCGGAGCTGTTTTGACCAGCCTGCACACAGGAAAAAATTTTAAAAATCATTTTTCATATCTTCAGAATAGAAAGGAATATATCGGAGTGCTTGTTGACCAATTACACAAAAAGAAAAATTCTTTTAAAACAATTGCAGAGGTTAAATCCGTTAAATCTGGCACAAACGGGTGGAAGCATGTTAATGGAAAGGTGCTGATGTATCTTGCCATAGATGCTGTCTCTTCAAAATTAAAATATGGAGATGTAATAATTTTTAATGCGGAGCCACAGCAGGTTTCACCGCCTATGAATCCAGAGGAATTCAATTATAAAAGGTTTCTCTCCTTTCATAATATTTATCACCAGGTTTATCTTGCTACTGATAAATGGAAAAATCTAAACTATACTGAAGGAAATCCGATTCGTAAATACAGCTATGATTTACGCGACAGGCTGGTTGAAATTTTCAGGACAAAAATAATCCGTGAACAGGAATATGGGGTGGCTTCCGCATTGGTAATAGGTTACGAAGATAATATTGATGCAGAGCTGATCAATGCTTACTCCAGTGCCGGTGCATTGCATGTACTTTCCGTTTCAGGAATGCATGTTGCAATAATTTTTATAATTTTCAGCTGGATGCTTTCATGGATGGATAAAAACAAATGGCTCCGGCATTTAAAATTTATCATCCTGATTTTATTTATCTGGTTTTATGCAATGCTCACAGGATTTTCTCCCGCTGTCCTTCGTTCAGCAATGATGATTTCAGTTGTTATAATCGGAAGCTGGCGAAAAAGGAATACTAATATTTTTAACACGCTGATAGCTTCAGCCTTTGTGCTGCTGGTTATTAATCCATATCTTATAACAGAAGTTGGATTCCAGTTAAGCTATCTTGCCGTGTTCGGTATTTGTTATTTGTACCCGATGATTGCCAAATGGTTTGAATTTTCTAACTGGCTGTTGCATAACGTCTGGCAAATCACCGCGGTTTCCATCAGTGCGCAGCTCATGACTTTTCCTCTTGGCCTTTTATATTTCCATCAATTTCCGAATTTGTTTTTCATTTCAAATTTGATTGTGATTCCGCTTTCAACGGTAATAATTTACCTGTGCATTTTGCTCCTTGTCATTTCAAGCTTTCCTTTTTATGTTTCTATAATGATGATAATCTCCAAATATCTTTCTGTGGCCTGCTTCGGGTTGCTTTATATTCTGAACAACTCAGTATTGCTGACGGAGCGCGTTCCCTATTCGGTTCTTTCAGGGATTTCAATCTCGGTCTTTGAGACGTGGATCATTTATTTGTTGATGGCAATGTTTATTTTTTTTCTTGTGTTTAAACGGCCTGTTTATTTGATTGCCGGTTTAGGTTTTACACTTATACTTTGCATAAGCCAGGTTTCGGAATGTATTCAATTTAAAGACCGGAAAAAAATTATAGTTTATGATGTCCGTAAAGAATCGGCTTATGATTTTATTACACCTTCCAAAAATTATCTTATTGCAGACAGCGGGCTGACAAAAGATCAAAGCAGGATGATGTTTCATATTATCCATAATCGCTGGGCGCTGGGAATGGATTCATCAAATATCATTTATGCGCACAATCCCTTTTTCAAAAATGAAAACCTGTTCGTCAAAAATAATTTTATCCAGTTTTATGATAAGAGGATTTTAGTTTTGAAAAATAAACTTACATCTTTCCAGCCGGGAAATACCGGGTTGAAATTAAAACTTGATTATCTTATTCTGTCAGGAAACAAGTATCAAAAAATAGAATATTTGAAAAATTATTTTGATTTTAAATTACTGATTATTGATTCATCCAATTCAATGTGGAGAGCCGAAAAGCTTGTAAAAGACTGCCGGGAGAGTCATGTTAATTATTATTCAGTTCAGCATAATGGAGCATTTGTTGCTGACATTTAGTCAAGGCAGGAGAGTGTTCACGTGGCGAAATATTCTTTCAATTTAAATGTATCTTTCATCCTCGTTCCTCTTTCCGTTTTTTGCAAAGAGCAGCATTCATTCACGGGGTCGTGTTCGAAAAAGAAAATAAAATCATTTTCACCGGCAGTATTTAAAAATTTTGCTTTCTCCTCCAAAGTTATTAAAGGCCGTGTATCATAAGCCATCACATACGGAACGGGAATATGACCTGTACTGGGTAAAAGATCAGCTGCATACACAACAGTTTTGTTTTTATATGGAATGATCGGAAGCATCATTGCTTCAGTATGTCCGCGTGCAATAAAAATGGAAATCGAATCACTGAAATTCGTTCCTGATAAAATTTCATTTTCTTTTTCTCCTGTTCCTCCTCCAACGAATTTCAGCTGCCCGCTTTCCTGTATTGGTAAAATATTTTCTTTAAGAAAGCTTGCTTTCTCACGCGCATTTGGTTTGATTGCTAAATCCCAATGTTCTTTATGGCTCCAGTAAGTTGCATTCTTAAAAGCAGTTTCGTAGCCTGTGCGGTCCTTATTCCATTTGATGCTTCCTCCACAATGGTCAAAATGCAGATGTGTAAGAAAAACATCCGTAATGTCATCCATTGAAAAGCCTGCAGTGCGCAAAGATTTTTCCAGTGAATCATCACCGTGCAGAAAATAATAACTGAAAAATTTTTTATCCTGCTTATCACCCAGCCCGTTGTCAACGAGAATTAAACGGTTGCCATCTTCAATCAGCAGGCAGCGCATGGCCCAGGAGCACATGTTATTTTCATCAGCAGGATTAAGACCATCCCAAATGGATTTAGGGACCACGCCAAACATAGCGCCCCCGTCAAGCTTAAAGAACCCGGAGTTTATGGAATAAAGATTCATTGTTAAATTGTTAAATTATTGAAATTTCTTTTCGCTTCAAATTTAATTTTAAAAATTAACCCTGTAAAAAGTTTTCAATAATTCATTCATTTATTTTAGCAGAGTTAATGTTAACAATTCAACAATTTAGCAATTTAGCAGTTTCAATGAAAGTACACTTCACAGCTATTGGCGGCAGCGCCATGCACAACCTTGCTCTTGCTCTTCATAAAAAAAGTTTTACCGTTTCAGGCTCTGATGATGAAATATTGGAACCTTCACGAACCCGCCTTGCAAATAGCAATTTGCTGCCGGAAAAAGACGGATGGTTTCCGGAAAAAATTACCAGGGAACTTGATGCGGTCATTCTCGGAATGCATGCGCGCGCTGATAATCCGGAATTATTAAAAGCGCAGGAGCTGGGAGTAAAAATATTTTCTTACCCTGAATATATTTATGAGCAATCAAAAAATAAAACCCGCGTGGTTATTGGCGGCAGCCATGGGAAAACAACCATCACTGCAATGATCCTTCATGTGCTGCAAGCCTGCAATAAAAATTTTGATTACATGGTGGGCGCTCAACTGGAAGGATTTGATACCATGGTAAAAATAACCAATGATGCCCCGGTTATAATTCTTGAAGGCGATGAATATCTTTCCTCGCCCATTGACCGAAGACCAAAATTTCATCTTTATCATCCGCACATTGCATTGCTCAGCGGAATTGCATGGGATCATATTAATGTGTTTCCCACTTTTGAAAATTATGTTGAACAGTTTCAGATTTTTATTGATCTGATTGAAGAGAATGGTTCGCTTATTTATTGTGAAAATGATGGTGAAGTAAAATATTTAGCGGAGAAATCAAAAAACAACATTCAAAAAATTCCTTATGGAATTCCATCTTATGAAATCAGAAACGGGATTTCCTTTCTCCGGCATCCGGCTTCTGACCTCCGTATTCCCTTGCTTGTCTTTGGTGAGCACAACCTGATGAATTTAAACGGAGCTCGTTTAGTGAGCAATAAAATTGGTGTAAGCGATGAGAATTTTTATAAAGCCATTTCATCATTTAAGGGTGCAGCAAGGAGGCTTGAGCTTATTGACAGAAATGATTCCATTGCGATTTATAAAGACTTTGCACATTCTCCTTCAAAATTGAAAGCTACTATTCAAGCGGTAAAACAACAATTTGCAAAAAGAAAAATCATTGCATGCATGGAGCTTCATACGTTCAGCAGCTTAAACGAAAATTTTTTAATTCAATACAGGGATTCTATGAATGATGCTGATGAAGCGATTGTTTATTACAACCCTCACACCATCGAGCATAAAAAGTTAAAGCCGATTTCAGGTGAACAGGTGAAGGAAGCATTTGGAAAAAAAGATTTGAAAACATTTATCAATTCTTCCGAAATGAAAAATCACCTCCTGGAAACAAAAAAAGAAAATTCAGTTTTACTGATGATGAGCTCAGGGAATTTTGACGGGATTGATTTAAAAAAACTGGCGGCTGAAATAATTTCATAAAATAGTTTAATGGAATTATCAGGTAACAATTAAAGTAATAGCAACCGGGCCATTTGAAAGAAAGCTAAAACGGAAGAAATAGAAATTCAACTTTATTGGTTCAGCCACTTCCTCCACAACTCCGGAATCTCAATACTCTTCTTCAACCCATAATCATAGCATACCAAAACAGAAAGCGAATTCACCATTTCAATTTCGGGTTCAGTATTCTTTTTCATGATTGAATAAGAAAGGTCAAAGCTTTTATTTCCGATTCGCGTGCACCATGTTTTCACATAAATAATATCCAGTAAAGTAATGGGAACTTTATAATTTATTTCCGCCCGCCCGAGAATCACACCGTCCTTATACCAGTCAGTCACGCCACCGAGCTCTTTGAAATAATGCAAACGTGCTGTTTCAAGATATGAGAGATAAACCGCATTGTTTACATGACCCATTCTGTCAATGTCAACAAAACGTATTTGAATCGGGGTTATAACCGTTTTCATTTTTAAGTTAAATTTGCAATCCAAAAGTAAAATAAACTCAAACATCAAAATCAAATTATGAATAGAACAGCAACAGCCGTTTGGAACGGTTCAGGAAAAGAAGGCAGCGGACATCTCACTACTCAAAGCAACACATTAAACAAAACACAATATTCCTGGAAAGCCCGTTTTGAAGAAAGCATCGGCACAAATCCCGAAGAATTAATTGCAGCAGCACATGCCGGATGCTTCACCATGAAGCTTAGTTTTTTATTAGGTGCAGCAGGTGTTACTCCCGAAATGATTGAAACCACTTCAACAATTACAATGGATAAAGGGGTTATCAGTGATTCACATCTTTCAGTCAAAGCCAAAGCGCCCGGTTTAACAAAAGAAAAATTAGAAGAATGCGCCAATGATGCCAAAGCAAATTGTATGGTTTCAAAAGTGCTGAATTTGAATATTACAATGGACGTTTCGCTGGCTTAAAGCCATCAACGATTACGAATCTATACGAATTTGCGAATAGCATCTTTCTTTAAAAATCGCAGATCGCTCCGAAGGAGTCCCTTCGGGAATACATCCTAAATCGTACATCAAAATGCCTCAATACCACACACTCGGTCAGATACCTCATAAGCGTCACACGCAATTCCGCAAACCGGATGGAAAACTTTATGCCGAAGAATTATTTTCCACGCATGGCTTTTCAAATGTGTATTCGCTCCTTTATCATTGTCATCCGCCCACGATGATAAAGGAAATGGGAGAGCCGTTTTCGCGGGAGCCGAAGATAGCATTTCAGCGTTCCCTCAAGCACCAGAGCTTTCGGGGGTTTAAAGCCCCTCCGGAGGATGATTATATCCAAAGCAAAAAACCCGTGCTTGTAAATAATGATCTGCATATTTCTTTTGCAGCTCCGCGTAAATCCATCACAGATTATTTTTTAAAAAATGCAGATGCTGATGAATTGATTTTTGTTCACGAAGGGAGCGGAGTCATTCATACAATTTACGGCAGCATGGAATTCCGTTACGGAGATTATATAATTATTCCGAGAGGAACAATTTTTCAGCTTCATTTCAATGATTCAAATAATCGCTTACTGGTTGTAGATTCATTCAGCCCGATTGAAATTCCAAAACGTTACCGCAATGAATATGGTCAATTGGAAGAGCATGCTCCGTATTGTGAACGCGATATCCGTAAGCCGCAGAATTTGCAGACGCATGATGAGCAGGGAGAATTTAAGGTGATGATTAAAAAGCAGAACATTGTTTATCCTTATATCTATGCAACGCATCCTTTTGATGCAATAGGATGGGATGGCAATTGCTACCCCTGGATTTTTTCCATTCATGATTTTGAGCCCATCACAGGAAGGATTCACATGCCCCCTCCTATTCATCAGACCTTTGAAGCGCATAATTTTGTTGTATGCTCATTCGTTCCGCGCATGTTTGATTATCATCCTCTTTCTATTCCGGTTCCATATAATCACAGTAATATAGATTCAGATGAAGTGCTGTACTATGTGGATGGCGATTTCATGAGCCGTAAAAATGTTGAGCGCGGACAGATCACATTACATCCCGGTGGAATTCCGCACGGACCTCATCCGGGCACGGTTGAAAAAAGTTTGGGTGCGAAAGAAACAAAAGAACTGGCGGTGATGGTTGATACTTTTAAACCGCTTTGGCTTACTGAAGATGCTTTGAAACTAACAATTGACGATTCTTATAAATCGTGGATCGAATAAAATACTAATTCACTCTTGTAAGTATGCAATCTCCTTCCCCGTGAAGAACGGGCCCAAGCTGATCGGGATA